>Ga0067045_1027406_pt1 | contig 161050 bp, 144 predicted proteins | sample TerdegcTABiofilm_FD_59184 | JGI IMG/M metagenome (GOLD analysis project Ga0067045, IMG submission 59184) | Combined Assembly of (Gp0054472, Gp0054536) Wastewater bioreactor microbial communities from Singapore -Terephthalate degrading... | reverse complement strand
CTCTGCTTCTGTAGCCCGCTTCTGATAACAGATACATACGTTTACAAAGTCGTAGCCCGCGTTGGTTTACGGAGCCGCCACCAATGCGCTATGCCTGCGTTTTTGCAGGGAATAAAAATAAAAATCGATCTCGTAGCTGCCACCCGGCTCAAATACCGGGTTATAGTTGCATTCATTTGCTAACAGCAGTAACCAGCGTTGCACCGTAGTTTTAGGAATATGCAACAACCAGGCAATGTCCCGTATACCGCAACCCCGGCAACTAAGTAACCCTATGCGCTGCATACTGCGCTTTCGCCGCACTTTTCTGTGGGCCGACTGAAAGTACTTTCTACAACGTGTACAGCGGTACTTTTGCGCTGAATTTCGTACTCCTTTCTTTATACAAGGTACTTCACAGTAAATACAAGTCATTTTCTTCGTAATTTACTTAATTAAAAGAGCGAAGCTGAAAAGATTCATTCATAAAACATTAATAATAAAAAACTTAACCCCTCAGGTGACGTTTTGGGACACAACGGGGGAAACATTCCGCATTATACGGGGTTTACAGCGTTCCAAAATAAAAAGCGGGAGTAATATACCCCCGCTTTTTAAGCAAAATGCCAATCATTTAGAATTGAATATCAGAAATTTACCCGGAACCAAAATGCCAGGTGACGTTTTGGGACATTACCACGGTGCAACCCGTTTTGGGACATTACCCGTTTTACTTCTTGGTTCCAGAAAATGGTCTTCCTGGAAGTATTATAGTTTGAAAACAGTTATATTTATTGGTATCATGACTATAATATAATTTCAGCAAGCCGCTTGCATAACCATACTTCTTATATGAAAGTGACTGGACATTATCAGTAATAATTTCTTTCTGATATAAATACGCTTTTTGCTTTTTCAATAAGTCAAAAGCATATAATGCATCTCCTAATTTAGCTTTTAATTCGTTATCTGCCGACCTTATATCAGAGAAATAAAAACCAAATAATTTGTAATATTTATTTAGATATTTAATTATATAAAAATCCAATTGACTGCTGTTTGAACCATTATTTATGATAGAAAGTTGAGACGAGTTGTGGAAGTAATCAATACTTACACTATATACATCAATTAATGTCATGAGTGCTTCTACATTATTGACTTTTTCGAGCTTTTGTATTTTTTTCAACGAAAAAGCACTTTCATTATTTTCAGACAATGAGAATTCATTATTAAAAATTTCATCCACCATCTTTAACTCAGTGGAAAGCAATTCTTTTATAGCTATACTGTCCCTGTAATTTTGCTGATATGCTTTATTACAAAGAATTACCAGAAATAATGTTATCAATAAATGTTTCATGATCTTTACAATTAAGGTATGCCAGTTATTGTACCGTTAGAATTAGTATTTCGACCCGATTTTTTAACGTCATCAAGACGTCTAGTTTCATATTGTCTAGAGTATTCACCTGCGTATTTTTCATCTTTAGCATCATAATTAACAGATCACTTGGCTGCACTTTCCTCCCATATTTTAAGACTATTAACTTCTTTTACATTCTCAAAAAAGTATTTAATATCTCCCAATTCATTTGCAAACGTTCTATATGTTCGACCATCATAAATACCCATATTAGCGGTAGACTGATCTATAGTCCCATTTCTACGTTGAGCTTCTATTTGTGAATTTGTTTTATACAAAAAAATACTTATCACCCTTTCATCAACTTCATTTTCGGTTGCTGTTGGGCTAACTTTATTAGGATCGTCTTTATCACGAAAGAAAGAAAAGCCCCCAGTGTTTCCACCTTCAGTACCTTCAGTATTTATACCTAGTAGCTGAGGTTCAATAAAGATTGTAGTACCTTCTATATCTTTCAAATATTCAAAATAATTATATTCCCCTATGTTCGTCTCTTTTAGCGTATAAAAATAATCTTCAACTTCTTGATATAAAGTATTTATTTCATTAAATTCAGATTGGGCACTATTTAAACCACTTGCTTTTCGTGCCTCCGCTTTCTTTACTCCGGTCTCAATTAGCCTATTATACTCCGCTTGAGCATTGGAAAGTTTAATCTTGGCTTCATTTTGTTTTTCAGCATATGGGTTTCTGAATTTTTCTCCATCAGAATCTATAAATATTATTGGAGAGTTGGCGACAAATATATACGGACTTAAATCAGGATATTTCCCAGCCAACGGGTCCACAGCCATCCATCTACCCAACCTGCTATCATACAACCTCGCTCCGAAGTCGTACGCAGTACCTTCTATTCCATGCACTTCATCGTCTTTCCACTTGCCATTAAACCCATACCTGTACCCCGCCACACTATCTGTATCGCAGAGCACCGTAGCACTGATATCCATTTCTTCGATTATCACATAATCGATCAGCATCTGGCAGGGGGCTTCTATGTAAAAGGATACAGCCGTATAATCGTTATTGCTCGTAAAATAGAACGTATAATCGCCCGAGCTGTAAATGGTTTCGCTTGTAACATCCTGCAGATTACCCAATACCTGCACCGAATCGCAGCCATTAAGGTCTATACCAAAACGCACCCGGTACTGCTTACACTCCGTACCCGGACCCATAGGATACAGCAAGGAGGCTTGCTCACTATCCAATACCATATTGAAATTCCCTAAATGGTCGCTCAGCTCGCATCTTTTATCACCCCGGTACACCGATTGTATCGTTTCTGTTATAGCTGTGAAGATAAGCTTTTTAATCTGCTCCGACAAACATAAACAGCTGCTGTAAAGAATGTTCTGTTTCTGTACGATGGTATCCGAAGCAAAATGTAACGTTTTTCATAACATTAAAAACTATTGTGCGTGAGCAAATGCCTGTTTTCAATCCTTCAGGCGGCCGTGCTGCCTTTGGCCTCGCTTCAAGCAAGACGAGCTTAGCACCACGGCAGGCATCGCGCACGGAGCAAAGGCTTTTTTTCAATTATCCCACTTCGACTATATTTTCAATCAAAGAGCGTTCTATTTATAAAGCACTGTAAATGTAATAATATCAATGCTTACAGCCAAATGAAAGGCGTAAAAAACGCTCCTTAACTTAATTACACTTACCTCATATTCAACAATTTACAAATTCGCAATTTTACAACGCATTCCCATCCGGATCATACCCTGAAAAACATATAAAAAAGAACTCCGAAGCTTACACTTTTAGCTTGGCACTTTTCTGGATACTGTCAACAAATATCCCAACGTGCAGGTTATTCTACAAGTGATTACACTTATAGGGTACCTCTACAAGATCAGTTCAGGAAAATTTATTTCTTCCGTCACTTGCATTATATAAATTCCTGTATCCTAACCGTTTTTCAAGTTAGGCAAATAGATTCTCATCTACATCAAAAAACGCATATCCCAGCTCACTCAGCTGCCTACTATATCTTTATTAGGTCAAACTATATTCATACTTTCTTAAACTATCACTCTAAGAAATTTAGGTTACTTATTTGCTCCCACGAATATACAAGTCCTTTCGAAAAATCCAAACACCACTGCCCAAATTTTCATCTACACCAAAACCCCTGGACTTCAGACTCGCTCCTCTTCCCTCCTCGCTCCCCGCTCCTGGCTTTACAACTTCGGGCTATAAGCTAACTTCGCCCCCCTCTTCACTCCTGGTTCCATACTCCCCTACTTCTTACGATAAATACCCCGTATACTCCCGTCCATCGTCGCAGCCCACTGTTCGGCGGTCATGGTACGTTTGTAGATGGCACTGGGGCCATTTTTCTCGCTGATCTCGTAACGGTCTGCACCCGTTTTTTTAGCGCGCCAGAAATGGTTGGCCTTTGCCACGATGTAATTAACACCGATCTCCATATTGGCATCACTCTCCAGTTTTTCATACTGTTCAGCATCCGCGAGCTGTTCGTGCATGGCTTCCGGTTCTATCCACACGGTATCGTCTCCCTGGGCGTAAGCGGCACAGTTAAAACGGTCGTCGGGTTGTGTTCCGGCCACGCGTTCATATCCTTCTGCTTCGCCATAGGAACCCTGTGGTGGCATTTCTTCATTGTCTTCATCGCGCGGGGTTTCCCAAAAGGCATATACATCGTCCTGGGTTACCTCTTTGATCCAGCCGGGCGACTCTACCTCGCCGTTCTCCGAACAGAATATGGTCTCTGTACTGAACAGGGCCTCTGTTTTGCCCGTCCCCAGCGGCTGAATGATAAACACATCCGGGTAGGACACGCCTTCCTGCCGGAACTGAAACCCGGCATTCTCATCGCGTATCTCGTGTTCGTAAACATTGGCATTGCCGGCCCGCAGTTTTGCACGGGCTATTTGATCCTGAGCCGCTTTTACCTCCTCCGTTACACTGGCTGCTTCTGCGGCAGCTCTGTCCGTTTCCGTGGCCCAAACATGGTTCCCGTCTGCCGATGCATAGCGGTGCAGGCCTCTTTCTTCGCTCTGTGCCGGACTTTCATTCACGGCTTCAATGGCCGTATGTTCGGCCGAATACACAAACACGCCCTGCACCACGCCTTCTCCGGCATCCTGTTTTTTAAGACCGGGTACATACTGGTTTGTCTGCGTATAGGCATTGGCCATCTGCTGAAAAGCCTGCAACTGCGCCACCTGTGCACTACCCGCTGCTATACCCGACAGGCTGGCCAGCTGCTGAGCCTCGGGCCGGTTGTCACTGATACCATTCAGGGAAGCGGTTTTACGCTCCTGTGCAGACGGGGTTTCTGTTTTGCTTTTGGGTGCCGATGTATGCATGCCAGATCCTGTAAGTGGTTAGAACCTAAAAATAATACATTCCCGGCAGAGGCTGGCACATTCGGGGAAAAAAAGGTCTTTTTACGGGTACGGTTTTATGGGATGGAAAGTAAAACGAAAATCTTTATAGTCCGTTGAGGAACGCGGGAAATAACTTTACGAAAAGAAGAGGCAGCTCTTTGCATAGGAAAACTTTACTTTCTATTTTTGTAAAGTGAACATCCGGTATTTGTATTAGCTATGAACAACTGTTAGTTACAACAAAGTAATTATCAATTTTCATGGAGAAAGCTAATATACACCATGCCGAAGAGGAAATAGCTCCGCAACCCGGCACGCCGGATGCACGAAACGCATCAAAAGTACAGGTAAGCCTCAGTGCCGAAGAAGTTGACTTTATGGACATGATCCAGTCGCACGATGCCAACGCTCTTGCGCTTTCACTACGCGAAGTTCACGATATCGCACTGTATGAATCTGACCACATCCTGGATGAAGACGGGAGAACCGCCCTCTTCCACCTGAAAGTGCTCTGGGATGGTCTGGAGCAGATGGGCCGATGCGCAAAATAGTGCAGAAACGTAACGAAATGAAAGACAAGCCACCGGAAGGGTGGCTTTTTTGTTTTAGAGCACATCGGATTATTATACGAATGATTATACAAAAACGCCTTCCCCCGTGGAGGAAAGCGTTGTGTGTAAATGCTTCCGGCCTGCTGGTGCGTCAGGTAGTGCTATCGGGTTCGGGCTCGCCCGCGTCGCCGGCCTTACGTCCGCCGCCACCCGTATTGGGGAAGAACTGGCGGATGTCGGCATGCTTGCTGTCGTAACCCAGAGCCTGGGTGCCGGCTTTGTACTTGGTGTAATCGTAATCGGTAAGGGCGGCCTGGTACACGTCGAAATCGTGCAGCATCTTGGTATCGCTTACAATTTCGATAATCGTTTCCATACGGGCCAGGACCAGCTCCAGGAAGTTACGATCCTGGAAATCGGCCTCGAACTCCTGCCAGTCTACGTCCGGACTGCTCATCCCCTGCTGCGACTGCTGGTAGTCGCGCACCTTATTCACCAGCAGCTTGTTTTGCTCCTTGATGCTTCCGTACTGCTGCCGCTCATCGGGGGTAAGATTCCGGCCTTTGGCCGAGAGGGTGCTCAGGAGGGTGTTGAGTGCATTTTCTACGGTAGAGATCTCTGCCGCCGTAAAATGCAGGTTTATCAGGTCTATTGGCATTGAAATAAAAACAGAGAGTGTTTAGGTTTAACAATAAGCAAACGATTGCCGTATGATGTACAGAACAGGCCGGAAGCCCTGTACGGCAATACGCTAATATAGGAAAATTGTTCCGTTCCGGTGAAACATCGTTTCCTTTTGCATCTATAGCCCGTACGTAAAAGGATACAGGATATTTCACACCCTCTGTAAAACAGGTTTTTTATGATATGGAAATGGTTGTTTTAGGTTGTATACGTCAAACGTTTATGTTCCCTACCTGGTCCGTTTAGGTGGCCTAACTTAAAATTTTACGTTACACAGGTGGTCTGTTTAGCTTATACAACTTAAACGTTTATGTTCCCTACCTTAAAATTTTAGGTTAGGTAACTTAAAATTTTAGGTTCTCTACCTGGTCGTTTTGGGGTATACAGGTGGTTGTAACCACTTACCCAACATAAACGTTTGACTTAGGTAAGTAGTCTGGCGGGCTTGCTCCACCTAAACGTTTGGCTTACACACCTGGTCAGTTTTGACGTAATGAACATAAACGTTTGGGGTATACAGGTGGTCGTTTTGGGGTGCAGGACATAAACGTTTGGCTTTAGGGCCGGGTTCAACAGTGCTTGCAGCTAATACACCGGGCATGAGCGCAGGCAAATGTTTGCCGGTATCGGCAAGAAATGATACTGTTTTATGTAATTATCCGGTGTGTTTTGCCGGTATCGGCAAGGAATACACCTTTTGATTCCGTTTTTTATGAGATTCTTGCCGGTAGCGGCAAAAAAGGTATAGGACTGTCTTTTGCCCTATACCTGCCCTGCCATCTGTTTTTTACATACCATTAAAAAAGTTGTGTTTACCCTGCAAAATAAGGGCAGCTACAACCACCTATCCGAACAGTAACAAAATTCTACAGTTGTGTTTACCCCACAAAATCGGGGCATCTACAACTTTTCGAAGCGCTGGATATCATAGCAGCTGTTGTGTTTACCCTGCAAAATCGGGGCATCTACAACCAGACCCTGACCCTCTTACCCAGTTTCCATGTTGTGTTTACCCTGCAAAATCGGGGCATCTACAACCAAAAGTAGCGGCAAAACTATCGGAGGCCTGTTGTGTTTACCCTGCAAAATCGGGGCATCTACAACCTTAGTATATTCATAACCGATGAAAAGATTGTTGTGTTTACCCCACAAAATCGGGGCAGCTACAACAGCTACCACTCGCTAAACAGCTCAAACGCGGTTGTGTTTACCCTGCAAAATCGGGGCATCTACAACGGCACAAACAGGCACATCGAAATCGTAATTGTTGTGTTTACCCTGCAAAATCAGGGCATCTACAACATGTATTTCAGTTCATACTGCGCTTAGAGAGTTGTGTTTACCCTGCAAAATCGGGGCATCTACAACGAGAAAGCGGCCCAATACCACGGATTCAATGTTGTGTTTACCCTGCAAAATCAGGGCAGCTACAACTGCTAACAGTGACCAGTTTACCGAAGTATTGTTGTGTTTACCCTGCAAAATCGGGGCATCTACAACCGGTTTCGCTGCTTCTGTTGCCGAAATCAAGTTGTGTCTACCCTGCAAAATCAGGGCATCTACAACGGAAACGACACCAACACCGCAAGGCCTTATGTTGTGTCTACCCTGCAAAATCAGGGCATCTACAACCACCGCAGTTTGGCTATCCCACAATCCACAGTTGTGTCTACCCTGCAAAATCAGGGCATCTACAACGAGCCATCGAATACATGGAAGCAAGTGATAGTTGTGTCTACCCTGCAAAATCAGGGCATCTACAACTGGGCAGTGAGTAAGTATGGTAAAATCATCGTTGTGTCTACCCTGCAAAATCAGGGCATCTACAACCGAATCCTCTTCTTTTTAAAGCAAAACGTAGTTGTGTGCACCTTTCAAATTCAGGGCATTTACAACTGACTTAAAGATGTGCAGGACCTGCGACAAGTTGTGTGCACCTTTCAAATTCAGGGCATTTACAACTATATCTAAACAGGTGGAGTACATCGTGGCGTTGTGTGCACCTTTCAAATTCAGGGCATTTACAACGCGGTTTAGCTCGGGTGATTCTGAGCTAATGTTGTGTGCACCTTTCAAATTCAGGGCATTTACAACGTATCGTGCAAAAACCCTTTATCTATAAAGGTGCCATATTTATTCTCCGTTTGCAAAACTATCATTTATCTGTTATACACAAAGCTATGGAATTTTCCTTATCCTATGCGGCCTTTAAAAATGCTATGGCATAGCGCACATATTGGAGTATGTGCTGGCTATATCCTGTTCCTTCCGGGGGCAATGGCAGCCCAGACAACATTCGCTTATAATAAACCGCTGCCGGCAACTGGTTATGTGCACATTTATTACGTATCAATAACAGCAAAAAAGCATGCTGTGTGCAGGGCTGTTTTGTATCCAGCTCCCCAGGCGATACCTTTTCTATCGTAAATTCATTCAGGCCCGTAAACCAGTTCCGTTCCTCTTCTGTTACCTGCTCGTATTTGCTTAGTATACCCTCGGCCAGGTAGCGTTTAAAATTAGGATGTTTGTTTTCTTCAAATGTCTCCGGATGATCGGCACCATTGAATCCCTGTCCATCCAGTATGTATTTTTCGAACTGTTGTATCTCTTTCAGCAGGTACTCCCGGCGCACCGTTTCATAACTGTACTTTTTTATATGTAATTCATCTTCCAGCTCTGCGAGGTTCCAGAGCTTCTCTTTATCATAAGACAATAAGGTCTGTACCTTTTCTGTCTGTATAAAGTTGCGGGCCTTACCCAGGTCTTTCAGCTTAATGGCCGGCTGACTTACCCGTACTTTCTCTCCGGCTTCTGTTGTTTGTGTATACTTATATTCTACAGGTATGCTCCATACAAAACTGTCTTTTACGATCACCGGGCTTGTGTCGCCTGCGCTGCGCTGATGTTGCAGCATGGCCTTGCGTTCTTTTTCCAGTCTTTCGGCCCGGGTAAGGTACATTTCCTGAAGGTGTAAGGTTTGTGCATGCCCCAGCAGGCGGTTCAGCATATCTTCTGCCATAAGTTTAAGGTACAGATCGTTTATCTTCACGGCACGTATCTTGCGGTTGTGTTTATGTTTAAACAGGTTTAGCTGTTCTTCAGCGCTCAGGTTATACTTGTTCTTTGTCCTTTCTGTATCTTTATCGGTATTGCGTTCAAAAAGCTCCCGGTAGTCCCCCGGCATAGCATAGAACCGTTGCCAGTCCTGGTTGTAATACGCCAGGCGAAACCAGTCGGCATACAGTTCCGGGTTATCGTCTATACTTTTTCCTTTTATATACGTAGGTTTTACGTCAAACAAACCCCGGGGCAAAACCAGGGGCTGCCTCAGCAATTTCTGCTTCTGATTTTCGGTAGTATCTATGATGTATAGCCGTTTATGAAAAACACTCCAGATGTGCTGCTGTTTAATAAACTTATTCAGCTGTGCCGTACTGTTGCGGAAACCCTCCAGCTGTTCGGCCCAGGCTGCAAATAATTTACGGCGCCGGGTAAGATACTTTTCGTAAAAGAGTTCAAAGGTTTGCGAACTGCGGAAGGCCCAGGCAATCCACTCGTTCCACAAGGGTTCTGGATCAGCGAAATTCCAGAACTCCTTAAGTAATGAAAAGGCTTCGGCAGGCCGGTGTTCGTACAACGCCAGCGATAACTGAAGCTGACTGTGATGGTGCCCACGCCATTTTGCCCGCGCTGCGGCAGGCATAAGCCGCTTTAGATCATCTGCCAGCCAGCGTGCCTCCTCTCCGCACTCCCTGTTCGTAAATACATTTTTACGCAGCGGCTGTCCGTTTTTCCCCTTTTTTTTCATTTCGGCCTTATGGTCTGCTATCAGCTGCAGTTTTTCATCCGTACGCTCCACTTCCGTTTGTATGGCCCGTATCAGCTTATCGAGGTTTACCGAAGGCTCGTTACTACTCTTTATCAGCTTCTTTGTTACTCGTAGTTCAGGCAGCGGGGCCTTAGGATCAAAATCGACAATAGTTGCATAATGCTTTACCAGTGTCTGCACCAGTTGTTTTTCGAGCTCCTCTCCACTCCTTTTTTTCACCAGCAGTTCATGCAATAAAGCCGGCAATTCGTTCAGCGAGAGTATGGCAACCGGCGCACTGCGGGCGGTATCTGCAATTCCGGCATCTATATCGCTGCGTATTTGTTCTGTGGAAGGTTTGCCTGAGTTTCTTTTTGCAACCGTATTTAAGTACGCCTCTCTCCGGCCGCGATACAGGTTATTTGTTTTATGGGCATCGCGCACATCTTTATTTGCCAGGTTTATGTATAGCGGAATGGTTTCTGCCACAAAATTGTACGAAGGATTGGGAAATTTTTCCCAACCCGTTTGGTTATCTGTAACTGCCAGCTTCTGAAAGTAATCTTCTTTCAGACCTGCAAGCTCCGAAAGCTTCCCGAATGCCGTAATCTTCTCCTTTACCACCCGCTCGGTCTCATACGCGGTACCCTCTATCTGTTTTGTGCGGCGGTCGTGTACATAATTGCCCAGGTGAACCTGGAAACGTAAGGAAGGGAATCCTGCAAACTCGTCCAGGTAACGTAATGCAAAATAAGCGAACTTATCTTCGTATCGTTTACGGATAACGGGATGCACTCCGATAGATTCGTTGAGGGAATGAGTTTCTTTTTCCTCTTTTACATACTCATTAATATCTTCAAGAAACTGGTTTTTCTGTTCTTCGGTAAAGGTCTGGTATACTTCGTCGGGTACTTTGCTCAGTTCATCCACCATCTGCATGAGCAATGTCTCCAGGTTAAACCCGGTACTTATCCGGTGTTTTACCCCCTTAAATGATAAATAGCCAAATACCCAGTGCGTTGCCATGTATTTAAGGCTATTGTTTTTACGATCAGGGCTTTTTTCAGGGTCCTTTACCGTTTTGGCTTTAAAGCCCTTTATACGGCTACGCATATCTTCACTTTGTTTACGGCTGAGAAACATACCGCTAAGGAATATGAGGCCACTCTGCGAAAGAACTATTTTGTTCTCCGCCTCCGTTTCATGGACATATTTTGATTTATACTGTCTGTTAACTTCATCCTTTCCAAACAGCAGATGATAAAATGCGTCATTCAATACGCCGTTGCGCAGGCTCACTTCATCGGTATTTCTCTGTTTACCTGCCTTTATATCTTCTTTTACCTGTTTTTCCTTTGCTTTATATAACGCTTCCAGTTCATCATTCAGTGAAGCTTTAAGCAGGTGCCGTGTTTTATCGTTCTTCATCTTTGCACGCTTTACCTGCAGCACTACGTCAAGAAAAATTTCGTCGAGCAGGGCATACAGTTTTTCATCAAACACCAACGGCCTATGATAGTAATGCGTATAAAAATTCCGTAACGCATTTATAGCATCTGTCAACAGGAAAAAATGCTCCCGGAAATAGGCTCTGCGTATTTTTTCCAATTCAGGCTTAGGTATGCCTTTGAACTTTTTATGTGCCGGCGGTAAGTCAATGTAATGTATAACCGGGAAATACGTCTTGAGGAAATCAACGCGTTCCTGGTAATCAGCCTGGGCCAACTTATCGGAGAAATATTCATTAAACTCTTTTTTAAACTCTTCTTTTTCTTTTTTATCGATCGCTTTTCCAAAACGGTTCTTCAATGCGTTAAGGACATTTTTGATATTATTTTCGGCTAAGTTCAGATAGCCGCCAAAATAATGTTTGTCTTCAATTTTAGTATGGTCGTAAACGATACCATTTCCTACTTTTTCAGGAGTTTCCATAAATTAATAAATAAGGTTTTTTAATACACGTATATGCAGGTAAGGCCGGCCTTGTATGAGTACAAAACCGTACTTGTTCAGATAAATAGATAAATAAATTCGGTTGTCTTAATGATCAGACGTTACAAACAGCTTATGTTTTCATGGTACAGGGTGTTTACTCAGGTTAAACGGGTGTGAACAAGCCTAAATATAGAAGTATAGCTTCACAAATCCAAACACCCCTGCCCAAATTTTCATCCACACCAAAACCCCTTGACTTCAGACTCGCTCCTCTTCCCTCCTCGCCCCCCGCTCCTGGCTTTACAACTTCGGGCTATAAGCGAACTTCACCCCCCCTCTTCACTCCTGGCCCATCTTCACCCCTGGCTCCTCACCCCTCGCTCCTCACTCCTGGCCCCTCACTCCTGGCCCCTCTTCACTCCTGGCTCTTCACCCCCGGCTCCTCACTCCTCACCCCTCGCTCCTCACTCCAAACTATACCCCGGAATCCCCTCCAGCAGCTTCAGCTGCCCTTTTTCGACAGCGTATAGATAATGCTGTAACCCATTGCTGAGGAAGATATGCTGCGGTTGCAGTACCCTTGCGTATACAGATGCCTGCAATAAGGTATCACGGGTGAGCGGAACTTCGGGGGCTTTGCATTCCAGGAGGAAAAAGATGCTGAGATCGCGGTTGCGCATTACTACGTCGAAGCGTTTGTCCAGGCCGTTGAAGGGCACCTTGCATTCCACCTGCATCAGGGAGGCGGGATAGGCCGCATGGTCGCAGAGGGCATGAATCCAGTGCTGGCGTACCCATTCCTCCGGCGTAAGGCGTACCCAGCGTTTGCGGATGATGTCCCACACCATTTCGCGGCCTTCTTTTACCGTGAGGCGCAGTTTGGCCTGCGGCAGGTTGAGGGCAGGAAAATCGTTCATGACAGCCATTTGTATACGATAATGCCGAGATACGTACCTAAAACATTGCCTACAATGCCCGCCGTAAGCCCGGTGAGCAGTACGGAATGGTTACCCAGCGCCTTTACCACACCGGGTATAAAGGGCGGACTCATAATGCCCGCCGTGGAGGTAATGATATGTGTATCCTTATCGATACGGAAGAGGAAAGACAACAGGAGGTGCATAGCCATACTGCCGAACATAACAAAGGCCATAAAGCCCAGTACGTACAGGGAATCTGCCCGGAACAGGCTAAGATCGCTGCTGAGGCCCATTACCGAAGCAAACACCAGCAGAAAGTATTCCCCGGCCGGGTATGTACTCTTTAACGAACGTACCTTCGGACTGAGCGAAAAACCGGCGCAGATGGCCGTGAGCGCCATAATGGTAATACCTACGTCCATTTTACCAGTGATAAGCAGGGCCAGTCCGGCACCTGTGCCCGTGGCTATGGCCACCAGCAGGAAGCCCAGACCAAATTCCTTCCAGGAAAATGAGCGTTTGCTTGCTTCGGCTGCAGGCTGCGGGGTTTTACCGGCATCGGGGTGGGGTTTGAGGATCTTTTTGTAGAAGTGCGGGGCAAAGCCCATGGTAAATACCAGGAACAATCCACCCAGTATGGCATCGTAGGCCATGGCCAGGCCATAGGTTTCTTCAGACACTCCTATGGCTGCGCTTACCGCCGCCATATTGGCGGAGCCACCTGTGTATACGGCTGTGAACATACCGGCGTAATAGGGGCCGTCCTGTATGTAGTTGCGAAAAAGGTAGAAACCGAGTAAGGCAAAAATGAGGGTTGACAGTATTTCGAACGAAAAAGACAACACACCCTTGGCCGAGCTGCGGAACCAGCTGAGCAGATCGCCCGTAAGCAGCATCAGCCCTATGGCCAGGGGTACGGAGGCAGATGTAAGTATTTCGCGCATTTCGGCTTCGGGGCGCAGCAGTCCGGTATTCAGCAGGAGCATGCCCAGGATGTAACACAATACCACCGGACCCAGGTAACCGAAAATGCGGAACTTGCGGCAGAGATAATCCGAAAGAACGGGAAGGGCAAAGGCAAAGAGAATAAAAAGAAATGTGTTGAGTGTAAAAGTCATATCAGCCTAATCTGCGGTGCACAATATCCGAAATCTTTTTGAACAATGCTTCGGGTTTGAGCGGCCGCCAGGCCAGTTCGTCCAGCTCGCCGCCCCAGTGTACGTAATTGCCTACACCGTACTGGCGGAACTCGCGTACCACATGTTCGCGAAAGTTTACAAAGGCAATAAAACCCTCTTCCACATCCTCGTACCATTCGGCATAGTAATCGTCTTCGTCGGGAAAGGCATTCATCACATGTTCGCCCAGGATAATAAAGTTACGGATACCTTCTTCCACAAGTACGTCCAGCACTTCGCGCTTCAGGTGCATAATGTCGTTGTGCAGTATATCGTTCCATTCGCCGATCAGTTCGATGATGGCAAAGGCATTACGATAATCGGCATACAGGATCTTGCCGTACAGCGTAGAAGAACCAAACTCGTCCCACTGGGGATGGATGTAATGGTTGTACACGGCATGGGTAAAGTGAAACTCACTGTATTCACGTCCGTAAAAGGGCGAACGTTCGTCCTCTTCGGCCCGGTACAGGCTGCGCCAGGCAAAATGAGGTTCCAGTTCGTGCATACTGTTGGGTTTTACGTTACATTAAATTATTTGCTGCCGGCACAGGCAGGATCGCTGCACAGTCCGTAAAGGATCAGGGAGCGCTCGGTGACACGGAACTTGAAAATTTCTTCCACCATATTCTGTATCTGTTGCAGGCGCGGATCGCAGAACTCCATTACCTTACCACATTTGTTGCATACCAGGTGGTCGTGCTGGGTATAGCCATGACTTTTTTCGTAACGGCTGCGGTTTTCCCCGAATTCGTGCCTACGTACCAGTTTGCATTCCAGCAGAATATCGAGTGTATTGTAAACCGTAGCACGGCTTACACGGTATTTTTTATCTTTCATCTTCTGGTAGAGCGATTCTACATCGAAATGATCGCTGAGGCTGTAAATCTCTTCCAGAATGGCATAGCGCTCCGGCGTTTTACGATGCCCCTGCTCTGCCAGATAATTGGTAAAAATGGTACGTACAGTTTCTAAATTGGAATGCACAATGCAAAAATACCAAAAAAAGCAAGAGCACATCCTTAAAAAAGCACCTGTACGGCTTTTGACTGCTTTTTAGTCGCAAATGCTGAAAAATACCTTTATTTTAGGAGCCTCCTAACAAACACACATGAACCGCAGAGATTTTGCAAAAAACACCTTTTCGGCCGGTATTGCCGCCGGCCTTGCTCCATCACTTATTCTTAAAACCATGCAGCAGGCCGGTTTCCGGAAAGAAGATTTCGGTGCCGACTTTAAATGGGGCGTAGCCACCGCCGCCTACCAGATTGAAGGTGCCTGGAACAAAGACGGCAAAGGCCCCAGCATCTGGGATACCTTTACGCACAAAAAAGGTAAGATCAAAAACAATGATAACGGCGATGTAGCCTGTAATTTCTATGAAAAATACCCGGAAGACATCGCCCGCATACGGGAAATGAACTTTGGGGTGAACCGCTTCAGCGTTTCCTGGCCCCGCGTTATGCCCCAGGGAACCGGCGCTGTGAACCCGGCGGGCGTAAAATTTTACCACAACGTAATTGACGAAACCCTGAAAAACGGCCTGGAACCCTGGCTTACCTGCTACCACTGGGATCTGCCCCAGGCCCTGCAGGACCGTGGCGGCTGGCCCAACCGGGAGATCATCGGCTGGTTTAGCGACTATGTTACGTTTCTCGCTAAAGAATACGGCGATAAAGTAAAAAACTGGATGGTGTTTAACGAACCCGCCGCCTTTACCGGGCTGGGTTATATGGCCGGTATGCATGCCCCGGGCAAGATCGGCTTCGGGCTGTTTAAAAAAGCAGTGCATAATACCGTATTATGCCAGGCCGAGGGTGGACGCATCCTGAAAGCACTCGTACCTAACGGACACATCGGCAGCACTTTTAGCATGAGTGCCATACACCCCAAAAGCGATGCCGAGCGCCACGTAAAAGCCGCCGCACGTATGGATGCCGTGCTCAACCGCCTGTTTATAGACCCGGTATGCGGCAAAGGCTACCCGGTGGACGGCTGGGAACACCTGAAAACGATGGAAAAATACATGCTGCCGGGCGATGAAGAAAAGATGAAGTTCGATTTTGATTTCATTGGTCTGCAGAACTACTTCCGTATTGTATCGAAACACAATATATTTCCGCCCATACTCTGGGCCGCACAGGTAAAACCAAAAAAACTGGTGGCCGATGAAAGTGAACTGACCGATATGGGCTGGGAAATTTACCCGGAAGGCATTTACGAACTGCTGAAAAAAACGGCGGCCTACCCCGGCGTGAAAGAAATTTATGTAACGGAAAACGGCTGTGCCTATCCGGATGTAGTGCAAAACGATGCCGTACATGACGAAAAACGTATCGCTTTCTTTCAGAAGTACCTGGAACAGGTATTACGTGCACAGAAAGAGGGAGTGCCGGTAAAGGGTTACTTTGTATGGAGCCTGATGGATAATTTTGAATGGGCCGAGGGCTATCACCCGCGTTTTGGACTGGTACACGTAGATTTTACTACCCAGAAGCGCATTATAAAAGACAGCGGGCTCTGGTTCAGAGATTTTTTAAAGTAATATAGCGAACATTCTTTTACCTTTGCGGGCTGTATGGAAGCCTTAAGGATAGACATCATTACCGTTTTACCCGAGCTGCTGCGCAGTCCGCTGGAGCATAGCATTGTGCAGCGTGCCCGCGACAAGGGCCTGGTGCATATTGAGCTGGTAAACCTGCGCGACTTTGCTTTGGGTAAATACAAAAGTGTAGACGATTACCCTTATGGCGGGGGCGGAGGTATGATCCTGCGCTGCGAACCGCTTTCGGCCTGTATCGAACACCTGTTATCTGAAAGGAACTACGATGCCGTTATTTACACAACACCCGATGGCAAAACCTTCGATCAGCGTACGGCCAATACCCTGTCTACCTTCCGTAATATTATGATTATCTGCGGCCATTACAAAGGTATAGACCAGCGTATCCGCGACAAATACGTAACCCACGAGATCAGCATCGGCGATTATGTGCTCAGCGGCGGCGAACTGGCAGCCTGTGTACTTACCGATGCCATTGTACGCATTGTGCCGGGTGTGATTGGCGACGAAATGAGCGCCCTTACCGACAGCTTCCAGGATAACCTGCTGGCACCGCCCATATATACCCGCCCCGAAGAGTGGAACGGTATGCGCGTACCGGAAGTACTGCTGAGCGGTAACGATAAACTCATCAAGGACTGGCAGCTGGAACAGTCGCTGGAAAAAACCAGGATACGCCGCCCCGACCTTTCGGGACAGCAGTAAAACGCATGTGGCCGGAATGGGAATTGTAAAACGTATACAAAACGACACTTTTATACGACAGGTACTTACCCTGGCCGGCGGCAATATAGGCGGACAACTGGTGCTGTTTATAAGTCTTCCGTTCCTGCAGCGCTATTTTTACAGTCCGCAAGCCTTTGGACTTTTTACGATATATGTATCGCTGAGCGAACTGCTCATTAACATTTCAGGACTTAAATACGAATATGGTATTGTACCGCTCAAACGGCACAAAAAAGCGCTGAATCTGCTTTTTACCAGCCTGGTGACGGTAGGCATTATAAGTATACTTACCCTGCTGGGCTATACGGCCGTTTACCTGGGCAGTGCAGCCGGTTCGGGACTGCGGGTGCTGGGTATGAGCGGCTTTCTGCTGCCCGTTTCGGTATTGTGCTGGGGTACGGTAAATGCCGTGGGATACTGGTTTAACCGCGAAAAGCATTATGGCCGTATCTCCGGATCGAAATGGGTGAGTTCCCTGGTATCGGAGCCGGTAAAGTTTGGTGTACAGCCACAGCTGAGCTCCGGGGCCGGACTTATTACCGGGCGTGTAGCCGGGCAGTTTGCAGCCTTTGTGTATGTATGCGTGCTGTTCTGGAAGCATCAGCGGCATTACCTGCGCCTGTATTCGCCCCGCGAAATGCGCCTGGCACTTAAGGAGCAGAGCCGCTATCCCTTTTACGTAATGCCGGGAGCGCTTATTACCACACTTATTACAGCCCTTTACGTGAACTTTTTTTCGCATTATTTCGGGCAGGAAAAAACCGGTATATTAGGCGTTTCGGTAAGTTACCTGGGTGTAGCCTTTGGTATTGTATCGGGTGCCTTCGGGCAGGTTTTCTTCCGCCGCATCTCCGACGAAAACGATTATACACGCCTTTCGGCACTTTTCCGCCGTTTTATGCTTGTGCTCTCGGCTATGGCAGCCGCTGTAATACTGCTCATTTACCTGTTCCCTAACAGCTGGGTAACGGCCCTGCTGGGCGAACGCTGGGGCCAGACCCTGCCCGTAATGCGTATTATGGTGCTGTGGATGAGCATAGCTTTTGTCTCTTCTGCTCTTTCGTTTATACATATCCGCCTGCACAACCAGCGCGGACTCCTTATGCTCGAAATCGTACACCTTATACTGGTGCTGGCCGCCCTTTTCGGCAGCTATGCATGGCGTGGCGATTTCTTTTTTACTCTCTGCGCATTTTCTCTTGTACAGATTATACACTATTTAGCTGTAATTTTAAGCGCATTTTTAATACTAAAAAAACGGAGAGAACTCACCAGCAGGCAGAAATGAAGACATTTATAAAAAAACACCTTTTACAAAAACACTATATTTTCTCGCTTTTTATACTTACGATGCTGGGTATCATGATCGGGCTTTCGCAAGGTTATAACCCGCGTTATACCCTGTATGTAAGCACCCTGTACCTGTTGCCCTGCATTGCATTTTACAGCCTGTTTCATTTCCTGGGAGTACGTTTCGGGGTGGCTGCATTTATACAGCGTACAAGTAGTAAGCTTTCGCTGCAGCATCGCGTTTCTCCCCAACATATTACCCTTGCCTTTCTGGTGTTTATTATCCTTGTTATTATGGTGCATGCCTTGTATGTGCATGGCTTTCCGGGATATAAGGCACTTATGGAGTTTAAGCAGCTCCGTATTTTCAGCCTGCGCAAATCCATCACTTCCGGCATTCCCGGCTGGCTCAAATATGTATATTCTTTCAGCATAAAAGCAATAATACCCGTAGGGCTTGTATACATGCACCTGCATAAACGTAAATGGTCGATGCTCATTTTTGTGCTTTTAGCCTTTTTTATAGGGATAAACAGCATGCAAAAGAGTCATTTCCTTTCTTTTTTTATTCCGCTTACCCTGCTGTTGTTCTACCAGCGTCAGTTTAAAAAAGGTCTGCTGCTTATTGCCGGTATCTTTTTCTGTATTGTGTTTATGATCTTTGTTACCAATCCGGCCCTTAAATACAGTGCCTTTAGTCCATTTATGAGCGAGGCCAGGGAGCGGGTAGTAAAAAAAGACGTGGCCCAGGGTGCCGTAAGTGTGCCCCAGATGAGCCTGGGCGAAGCCAACGAAAAGGCTGTAAACTCCATTATACTGCGTACTTTTTACCTGCCGGGCTCTACCGTGGGGAAATGGTTCGATGCCATTCCGCGCAAAAAACCCTTCCTGCACGGCAAAGGATACAAGCTGTACAGCAGTGTCAGCGGCAAGCCTTTCCACGATTACGGCCGCGAGTTATACCCGGTACTTTACCCGCATTATGCCAAAAGAGGCTTTGCCGGCAGTGTAAATGTGGCCAGTTTTATGTACGAATATGCCAATTTCGGGTTGTGGGGGCTCCCTCTCAGTGCCTTTATCATAACCCTTATATTACTTAGTATAACCTTTATTTTCAGGGGCGACTGGACGATGCAGATACTGCTGAATACCATGCCCGTACTGTTTCTTTCCTCAGGCAGTTACACCACCCTGCTGCTCAGCGGAGGCTGGGGCCTTATTATACTGTTGTATATACTGTTGTTACATCCGTCAAAAACAAAGTCGTCCTATGCTTAACATCTGTCATATTACCTCTGCACACCCGGCCGAAGATATCCGTATTTTCATAAAAGAGTGCAGTTCACTGGCCGCTGCCGGGCACCGTGTAACCCTGGTTGCTGCAGGCGATGGTAAAGACTATACCAAAAACGGGGTACAGATAGTGTTTGTACCCAAAAGTACCGGCGGACGGATAAAGCGCATGTACGAAACCGTAAACCGTGTCTACAAAAAAGCACTTTCAGTAAATGCCGATGTATATCATTTTCACGACCCCGAACTGCTGCGTGTGGCACTGAAGCTAAAGAAAAACGGGAGCCGCGTTATTTACGATGCACACGAACATGTACCGGGGCAGATTATGGCTAAATACTGGATACCATCGGCCTTACGGGGTATAATATCTAAAAGTTTCGAATGGTTCGAAAACCGGGTGGCCCGCCGCCTGAACGGGGTTATAACTGCCACACCCAGTATACGCGAACGCTTTCTGAAGATAAATACCAATACCATTGATATAAATAATTTTCCGCGGCTGGACGAATTTCCGCAGCCCGACTACAGCATTGCCAAAGAAAATGCCGTATGCTATGTAGGCGGACTTACCCATATACGCGGAACCGGGCAAATGATACAGGCTATGGCCCATACACAAAACGTACGGCTGAAGCTTGCTGGAGCTTTTTCGCCCGCTGAGTACGGCCAGCAGGTAACACTTTTGCCAGGCTATGCACAAACCGACTACCTGGGTGTGCTGGACCGCAATGCCGTGGTAAACTGCCTGCACCGCTGTAAAGCCGGACTGATAACTGCCTTTGCCGTACCCAACAGTGTTGACTCGCTGCCTATTAAAATGTTCGAATACATGGCGGCCGGTATACCGGTAATAGCCTCCGATTTTCCGCTGTGGCGCAGTATTGTTACACAAAGCGGCTGCGGACTTTGTGTTGACCCCGAAAAACCGGAAGAGATAGCTAAGGCCATTATGCAGCTGTGCACAAACGATGCCCTGGTGAGCGAAATGGGCAAAAACGGCCGTAAAGCAATTGAAAACACCTACAACTGGGGCGTGGAAGAGCAAAAACTGCTGGCCTTTTACAATAAACTGGCATAATGCTATTATTGTTATTTTTGCAGCGATCCAAATAAAAAATTACGATTATGTTCTTTAAACCGGGTAAAGTACTTATTCTGGCTCCTCATACCGACGACGGGGAATTTGGCTGCGGAGGCACCATAAACAAACTGCTGGCCGAAGGTAACGAGGTATACTATGTGGCTTTTTCGGCCTGTCAGCAGTCGGTACTGCCACAGTTCCCCTCCGATATTCTTATTACCGAAGTAAAAAGTGCCACCCTTAAGCTTGGTATAAAACCCGAGAATGTAATCCTGTTCGATTATGATGTGCGCACCTTTAACTACCGCCGCCAGGATATACTGGACGACCTGATACGCCTGCGCAGCAAAATAAAACCCGATGTGGTATTTTTACCCGCCCTTACCGACCTGCACCAGGATCACCGTACCATTGCCGAAGAAGGGCTGCGTGCCTTTAAATTCTGCACCGTACTGGCCTACGAAATGCCCTGGAACAATATTACCTTTACCACATCTACCTTTGTAATGCTGAGCGAAGACAATATAAAGGCCAAGGTAGAAGCCCTGGGCGAATACAAATCGCAGGCACACCGCAGTTATGCCAACGAAGAGTTTATACGTGCCCTTGCCGTTACCCGAGGGGTACAGATAGGACAACGCTATGCCGAAACATTTGAAGTTTTACGCCTAATTGTGAACTGATGCCCGTATGCCGCGATATTATAGCTGTACTCTCTCCCATTCGCTTTGCCGGTGATGAAAATGCCCCGGCCGATACCCTGCTGCAACTGGGTAAAGACACAGCCGTAGCAGGTTCGCTGCTGTGGTGTGCCGATAAAAACCGCGAAAAACTGAAAGACGTAGAACAGGGTACCGTTATACTGAGCGAAAGTTCGTTTCAGTGGCTCAGCGAACAGGGTTATCCTTCCGGTCTGAATCTGGTTGTGGTAGAAAATCCGCGCCGGGCCTTTCTGCAAACCGTAAAAGCTTTTTTCCTGAACAGCCGTTTCGAAGCCGGCATACAGGTTACGGCACAGATACACCGTTCGGTACGTATGCAGCCCGATACGGTGCAGATAGGGCACCATACGGTAATTGAAAAAGATGTACAGATCGGTAAAAATGTACGCATAGGCCATAACACCGTAATACTGGCAGGTACTGTTATTGCCGACCATGTAAGCATAGGCAGCAACTGTACCATAGGTGGTGTAGGCTTTGGCTACGAAAAAGACGAAAACGGACAGTACGAACTTATTCCGCATATAGGCAATGTAGAGATACACGAATACGCCGAAATAGGCAATAATGTATGCATAGACCGAGGCGTACTGGGCGCTACGCGCATAGGCCGCAATGTAAAGATCGACAACCTGGTACACATTGCCCACGGTGTGGAAATAGGCGAAAACAGCCTGGTAATTGCCAATGCTATGATAGCCGGCAGCGCCCGTATCGGTAAAAATGTATGGGTGGCACCTTCGAGCAATATTATGCAGAATATACATATTGGCGATGATGCCCTTATCGGCACCGCCAGTAATGTGCTTAAAACCGTAGAACCCGGTGCTGTAATGGCCGGTAACCCTGCTAAAAGAATCCGGTAGTTCCCATATTAATGAAAGTAAGTATCGTAATCCCCTGCCTGAACGAGATCGGCTATATCCAGCGTTGTTTAAACTCCCTGGTAGCGCTCGATTACGATAAAAGCCTGCTGAATGTATACGTATGCGACGGACTCAGCAGCGACGGTACGGCAGAGCTTATTAAAGACTATGCCTCCCGCTACCCTTTTATACATTATCTCGAAAACACGGCCCGTACCACACCCCAGGCTCTGAACCTGGGGCTGCGTATACCCGGATACGATTTTGCCATTATACTGGGGGCCCATGCCGAGATGCACCCCGATTACATAAATGCCTGTATCCGTGCCTTTGCCATAGATCCGCACATCGGCTGCGCCGGCGGAGTAATCGAAAATGTGCACGAAAACGAAATATCAGAAGCCATAGGCAAAGCTATGTCTTCGGTATTTGGTGTTGGCAATGCCCATTTCCGCACCAATACCGCCAGCGGTTATGTAGATACGGTAGCCTTTGGCGCATACCGCCGCGAGGTATTCGAAAAGTGCGGCTATTTCGACGAAAGCCTGGTACGCAACCAGGACGACGAATTTAACTATCGCATACTGCAGTCGGATTTTAAAATATGGCTTTCGCCCGAGATAAAATGCCGCTACTATGTGCGGGCCTCCTTTGCCAAACTAAACCGGCAGTATTACCAGTACGGCTACTGGAAGGTATTCGTAAACAAAAAGCACCGTGCCGTAACCACCCTTCGGCAGCTGGTACCGGCGGTATGGGTAGCTTTCCTGTTCAGCGGTTTTATTCCTGCACTGTTCTACCGGCCCCTTATATTCCTCTACATTGCAGGCATACTGCTATACCTGGCTGCCTCCGTATATGCTGCACTCCGGCTCAGCAGGCAGCCTGCGGGCATACTGCGCATTATCCGCGCCTTCTGGATCCTGCATTTTGCATACGGACGAGGGTATCTCACAGGTATTTTCGACTTCCTGCTTCTGAACAGGAACCCGGCCGCAAAAAACCAGAAACTGTCGCGATAACTACTCTGCTAAACCATATAAAAACACTAAACCTGATGACAAAAGTCACACACCTGTGCATTACCACCGTTCTGCTCTGTATGCTTCTCCCTGCCTGTAAAAAAGACGAACTTAACCAGGCCCTTATACCCAAAGCGGCCAAATCGGCATACGACGTACCTATGTCGTACTGCGATAACCAGTCGCCTACAGGCGGCGGCTCCGGATACAGCAATATTATACAGGGTGGCAATAAAAACCTGTTGCCCAACAATCCCGACAGTTCGCCCAAAACGCCGCAACAACTTGGTAACGAACTCATATCACTTATAAACTCAGCTGTAAATAACGACGTTATATACATACACCCCGCATGTACGGTGCTTGTACCTGTTGGCATTGTTATAAACAAAAGCATTACCATTGCAGGCAACCGGGGTGCCGGAGGCTCTGCAGGGCCGCTTGTACGTCTTGCCGATAACATTGTAGCTCCTTTATTCGACATACGGGTAAGTAATGTGCGGGTAAGCGGCATACGTTTCGAAGGGCATGCCGACTATTCGGTATGCATACAGGCCTACGGACAGAGTACGGCACTCAACAATATAGAAATAGACAACAGCGTTTTTTTTAACTGGATGGATGCTATACGCGTTTCCGAGGTAAACCCCTCTGTCACATCCTACACGCTCAACCCCTATGCGTTCCGTATTCATCACAATCAGTTCATAAACAATTTCTATGCAGACAATGCCGGTTCCAGAGGCTACGGCATTATGGTATACAAAGCCTATGCACGCATCTATGCCAATTTCTTTCAAAACAACCGGCATCATATAGCGGGGGTTGGCTCGCCAAAGTCGGGCTATGAGCTTGCCTGCAATTTTTTCGGGACAGGCAGTTACCACAACCAGTCGAATGTAGATATGCACGGAAACAACGGCAACCAGAGTCCGGATGCAGGTAGTTTTATGCGCATTCATCATAACCTGTTCAGCAGCGTAAATGCACAGGCCAATATTTTCCCGGTAGGCCGGCCCACTACGCTTTGCCTTATCGACAACAACATTTTCCGCAGCGGCACTATATTCAGCACATCGGCTTCTGCCATTACCCAGCGCCGCGACAACGGGGTAATATCCTCCAATGCCACCAATCAATACGGCAATATTGTAGCCGTAAACAATATCTACAACGACAGCTATCTGGGCTGGTACGTACGCGAAAACTGGAATAAAACCAGAACCGATAACCTGATACGTATTCCTTCCAGCAATGATCTGCTGCATGCTGCATACAATCCCCTGCTAAGCTCAGACTGGATAGCCACTTCGCCACAGTTAATGGACTATTATTTTGGCGATTTCAACGGCGACGGCAATACCGATATTATACGTATGGACGGCAGCACCTGGCAATGGCTGCCCCTTAATACCGGCTATACCAACAACTGGAACTTTATGGCCAATTCCGGTTACCAGCCCGGCGTTATCAGCAGCAATCCCGTTATCAATTACAACTTTATACCACAGGTACATTTCGGCAATTTCGATGCCGATAACCATACCGATATTTTTACCACTACCGGCAGCAGCTGGCTTGTTTCCCACGGCAATACCCCTGGCTGGACACCCTGGGTAACCTCCACCACCGTAATGAGTCAGCTGCTGTTCGGAAAATTCAGTTATCCCGGATACAATACACAGATTGGTGATGTGCTCTACCCTGCCGGCAACATCTGGCAGATATCCTTCGATGGTTCCGGCTGGACAAACTTCTACCACGCCTACCCATACGAATACAACCGGCTCCGCACCGGCGACTTTAACGGTAACGGCACCACAGATGTATTCTACACAAATCTGTCAACCTGGTATTACAACGAAAACGGGACAAGCAGTACCTGGAACCTGCTTGCAAGCTCCTCGGTAAACCCCCAGAACCTGGTAATAGGCGATTTTAACGGTGATAATAAAAGCGATGTTATGACCTACGATTCCGGCTGGAAGATATCGCTGGGAGCCAGTACGGGCTGGCAGCCTCTTAACACTGCCTACTTCCCCCGCAGTTCCTTTCCCTATGGCAGCCTGCAATAATCACAGCACATACCCATCAATTTACTATCTTTGATAGTTCATAATCAACAAGGCAAAAATGGATAGTTTACGCCGACGGGCCGCTAAGGTTTTCTTTTTTTCCCTTCTCTCCCTCTGCTTTCTGCTGCCCTTCGAGCCGGAGTTCCTGGTTCCGGTAGAGCTGCTTATGATACTCAGCTTTTTACTGGCCTATCCCCTGCGCGATATTTGGCAACGACTGTTTTCGGCACGGGCCTTTCTGGTATTTACCGCCTTTTTTCTGCTTACCCTTTTTTCCGGCCTCAGCTCCGACAACTCCAACGAGGCCGGCCGCCAGATTATGGTAAAACTCCCCTTTCTGCTGGTGCCGGTATTACTGGCCGGTAACGACCTGCAGCATACCGCTTACAAACAACTGCTGTATGCCTTTGCTGCCGGCTGCCTGCTATCGGGCTTTGTACAGCTGGGCTGGAGCAGCTGGGAATACCTGCAAACCGGCGAACGCAATGTATTTTTTCATACCCGTTTTGCCCGTTTTATGCACATTACCTATATGGGTATGTACCAGCTTTTTGCAGCAGGCTTTCTTACCTACGATGCCTTCGAAGACCAGGGCCGCCGACGTACGCTAAAATTACTGGCGGCACTCTGCTGCCTGCTTTTTGTATTGCTGGCTTCGGCCAAAATTATGTTCCTGGCCCTGCTGCTTTCATCGCTGCTGTTTGCCTGGTATATATTCCGCTATAAAAACAACGGGCGTTTTGCGCTGTTCTTTCTCAGTGCCGGACTGCTGCTGCCTACCCTTATTATGCTGCTTTCGCCCGCACTGCGGGTACGTTTCCTGGAAGGCTACAGGGAGTTTCGCCGTTTCGGCCTGTACAGCCCCGACCATGCCGTGCAGTCAACCGGGCAACGCGTACTGCTGTGGACAAACACCTTCCGTATTATTCAGCAGCATCCCCTCAGCGGCACCGGAGCGGGCGACGTTCAAAACGAGATCGACCGGCAGCTGCTGCTTTCGGGCGATGCCCGCTTTATGCCCAAAAAGCTGAATGCCCATAACGAATACCTGCAAACCTGGGCCGGGCTGGGCATAGGCGGTTTGTTACTGTGGCTGCTGATACTGGCACTGCCCCTGTGGCAGATACCCTTTCCGCAAAAATTTCCCGCGCTGCTGTTCTCTTTCTCTGCCGGCATAGCCTCCCTTACCGAAAGTATACTCGAACGCCAGGCCGGCACCCTGTTCATATGCCTTTTTGCCTGTATACTTATAAATATGTACCGCACAAACCTAAATCCTCCTGCCCGATGATAGCATCCTCTGCCCGTTCTACCCACATTCCCCTGCAAAAAGTACGTATTTCCGAAAGCGGCTATCACCTGCAGCTGTATGTACACATTAACGATACAAAGGCATTGCTTACCCTGGATACCGGCGCGTCGGATACGGTATTCGACACACTGCTTATCGAACAGATGCTGTCGCGCAAAAGCCGCCTGCATCAGGACCGGCTTTCCGCAGGACTCGGCACCAGCGAAATGGAAAGTCGCCATATACGTATTCCCTCACTACAGATCGGCCGCCTGTATATACCCTCCGAACGGTTTACCTGCCTCGACCTGCAAAACCTGAACACTACCTACCAGAGCCTGGGCATACCCCAGGTGGCCGGTGTGCTGGGCAGCGATATTCTGAGCCGCTTCGATGCACACATCAGTTACAGCTCGCTCCGGCTTACGCTGCATGCAGGTTCGCAAGCCGATACAACGTTTGCAAAAAAAGCGTATTTTGTTGTCTGATTGAATACAGACAATATGAGTATCTGGGATAAATTATTCAAAAAAGAACAGCAGGAAAATAATACAACCGGGGACACACAAAGCGGCAGCGGATCGCGGCAGATTCCCGTTTCGCAGGGGCGCAGGACCCAGGCCGAAGTGATAGATACAGAAATCCAGCCCCGGCAGCAGGCCCGTAAATTCGGCCGCTATACCGATGCCAATAAATTACCCGTACAGCTTGATGCCTGGACCAGGGCTGCCGAAGCCTATAAAGCCGGTAATTATGCCCAAGAGCTCGAGTATTTCTTTACCTACCTTAACGATCCGCTTATTAACAATGTGCAATGGCAGCGTAACGGCAACGATTTCACCTTTTACATAGAACAGGGCAGTAAACGCATCGAAGGCAGCATACAGGATACCCGCTTAGAGGCACATGCCTGGCTGGCCTCCTTTACCACACCGCCCGTTCCGGTAATGCGCATGCTCCTGGGCAGCAATTACCAGCTGCGCTACTCCCGCTTTGCCATTAAAGACAACCGGATCGGTATTTTTCTCAATACCAGCATCCGTAACTCTTCGCCTACCCGCCTGTATCATGCACTTAAAGAACTGGCCACCAAGGCCGACCGGCAGGACGACCTGCTTACCGACGAGTTCGAAACCCTCAGCCGTATCAATACCGAGCACCTGATACCCATTCCCGAAGCAGAAACCGATATCCGCTACCGCTATTTTAAACAGTGGATAGAACAGGGTATTGAAAAATGCCGCAGTTATGATGCAGATACCTTTTCCGGAGGTATATCCTTCCTGATACTTACGCTTATTTACAAGATCGACTACCTGCTGCAGCCCGAAGGTTCGCTGCTCGACGAGCTCGAACGGATGAACCTGATGTACTGGGATAAAAACGACGGCCGTTCCTTCGCAGAAAAGAATAATCTGCTGCTTACACAGCTGCGTAAACTGGCCGATAAACCTGAGGCACAGATACGACGTTCGTTTTACAAAACACAAGCCACCTTTGGCATTGTAAACCCCAGCAACCAGAATACGATTGCCGAGTTTATAAACGACTGCCTGAAGAATACAAACTGGTATGTGCAGAACAAACATACCGATATTGAGCTGGGTATTTATGAATACTGCATCGGATACTGCCTGTATAACTTTGGTATGTATAATGCTCATTACAAGCTTATGGACCTGCAGTACCAGATACTGAACAGTGCCTTTTATGAAGAAATGGGCATCCCCAATACCTTTATACACAACGAAACGCTGAATAAAGCGGCCATCGAGAGCCGTATAAAAAGCATACTGCTGGAGGAGCAGCGCGAATTTCCGGCCCTGCAGATTAATATGGCCAGTATTAATTATACATCGGTTTACGAATTTCATTACAGTATGCTGAATGAAATACGACTCCTGAACTTTAACAAATAATCTATGCGTGAAATCATACGTCAGCTCCGGGATTCCGTTATACAAATAGCTACACCCTATGGCACCGGCACAGGGTTTCTGTATCCCGAGCAGCGGCTTATTATTACCAACCATCATGTGGTGGCAGGCAGCCGCGAGGTTACCATTGCCGGCAGCGGCATTCCCAAAACGCTGAGTCAGGTGGTATACAACGATCCTATGTACGACCTGGCCTTTATACGTATTCCCGATCATTGCGAACCGCCCGAGCTGCGCCTGGGCAATATGGAAAACCTTTCGGAAGGGGACGAAATTGTAGCCATAGGACATCCCTTCGGACTTAAATTTACTGCCACACAGGGTATTATTTCCAAAGTACGCCGGCAATGGAACGGTATGGAATACATACAGATTGACGCAGCCATTAACCCCGGCAACAGCGGCGGGCCGCTTATAAACGAGCATGGCGAGGTAATTGGCGTAAACACCTTTATTATCCGCGACGGCAACTCGCTGGGTTTTGCCCTTCCGGTAGACAAGCTGCGCGAGTCGCTGAGCGAATTTAACTCCCGCGAGGGCATACAGGCCATACGCTGTAATTCCTGTTCCAATATAATTACCATAAGTTCTATACAGGGTGGCTATTGCCCCGAATGTGGCAACAAGCTCAATGCCGAAGATTACGAAGGCAAAGAATATATGCCCGGAAACGTAGCGCTTAAAATTGAAACAGCCCTTACAAAAGCCGGTTACAACATACAGCTGGCACGTTCAGGCCCTAACCTCTGGAATATAGAAAAAGGCAGTGCCCGCATACGCATACAGTACCTGCCCAATACCAAATTTATTTATGCCGATGCTGTATTAGGCTACCTGCCCAAGCAAAACCTGGCCCGCCTGTACGAATTTATGCTGCGCAAAGATGCCGAGCTCGAAAATTCGGTGCTTAGCATTAACGGGCGCGAAGTACTGGTAAGCAACGTTTCGTTCGAAGACGATTTTGCTCCGGAAGAAGCTGCGCTTACCTACAGCGAACTGTTTAGCCTGGCCGATGAACTGGATACCCTGCTGGCCACCGAATACGGGCTGGTACTTGCCGAAGATGAAGATTAAATACTGATAACGATACGCTTAAAACACAAAAACGCAATACACCGGGATAAAGGGCCGCCGGGCTGAAAAAGTCTGCTACCTTTGTAACCCACAGGAAAAAAAGTAATACCATGTTAGATCTGTTAAAAAAGTTTGAAAATAAGCAGCCCGAGATCGTTTTTGAATGGAAAGATTCAGAAACCGAAGCCGAAGGCTGGGTAGTTATAAACTCGCTGCGCGGTGGCGCTGCCGGTGGAGGTACACGTATGCGTAAAGGGCTCGACCGCCGCGAGGTGGAATCGCTGGCCAAAACCATGGAGGTAAAATTTACCGTTTCGGGGCCTGCCATAGGCGGAGCCAAATCAGGTATTAATTTCGATCCCAACGATCCGCGTAAGAAAGATGTACTTAAACGCTGGTATGCAGCCGTAATTCCCCTGCTTAAGAACTATTACGGTACCGGTGGCGACCTGAATGTAGACGAAATACATGAAGTAATACCCATTACCGAAAGCTATGGCCTTTGGCACCCGCAGGAAGGTGTGGTAAAAGGACATTTTAACCCGCGCGAAAACGAACTTATACATACCATTGGCCAGCTGCGCCACGGTGTTTCCAAAGTACTGGAAGATCCTGAATATACACCCGACCCTGCCCGTAAACTGGTAGTAGCCGATATGATTACCGGCTGGGGAGTTTCCGAATCCATACGCCATTATTACGACCTGTTTGGCGGCGAGCTTAAAGGTAAAAAAGCCATTGTACAGGGCTGGGGTAATGTTGCGGCGGCAGCGGCCTATTACCTGGCCAAAAACGGAGCACTTATTACCGGAATTATCGACCGCGAAGGCGGACTGATAAAAGAAAGCGGTTATACATTCGAAGAAATCAGAACCCTTTTCCTGAACAAGGAAGGCAATAAACTGGCCGCTGAAAACCTGATTCCGTTCGAAGAACTCAGCGAACGTATATGGGATACACCTGCCCACATCTTTATCCCCTGCGCTGCTTCGCGCCTGGTAAAGCAGGATCAGGTAGAGCGCCTTATGAAAGGTGGCCTGGAAGTAATTTCCTGCGGGGCCAATGTGCCTTTTGCCGATCCGGAAATATTCTTCGGTCCCATTGCCGATTTTGCCGATAAAAATGTAAGCCTTATCCCCGACTTTATTGCCAACTGCGGTATGGCCCGTGTATTTGCATACCTGATGCAGCCGCGTGTGGAAATGAGCGATAAGGCCATTTTTGCCGATACATCCAATGTAATACGCCATGCAATGGTTAAAGTACGCGATATGGATGCCGGTAAAAATAACATTGCGAACAGAGCGTTTGAAATAGCACTAAAACAACTCGTTTAAACAGCATGAAAGCATACCCGGGTCATACAAGTTCGTTACGCGAGTGTCCGGCCCGGGCTACGCTTCACAATACATCCCCGCCAGCCGGCATTTCTGCAGATTTTTTACTAACCCGCCAATAATGGTAATAATCCTAAAAACTTTGCAATATGGAATGGCTGTTAATCACCGTGTTTATTCTGGGCTACCTGGCCATAGCCTTCGAACATTCTCTTAAGATCGATAAAGCGTCCGCTTCGCTTATACTGGGCGTAAGTATATGGACCATTATAATAATGGGCGGATACCATCTTATCTCAACCGACCAGATAGGGTTCCGCATTTTTACCGAAGGACTCTCTATCCAGAACAAACTGGACCCCGGCGCCGATGCCGAACATCTGAAACACCTGTATGTAGAACACGGCCTGCTCGAACTCCTGGGCGAAGTGGCACAGATCCTGTTTTTCCTGATCGGGGCCATGGCTATTGTAGAAGTTATAGACCTGCACAACGGCTTCCGGGTTATTACCGACCGTATTACCACCACCAATGCCGTAAAACTGCTCTGGCTGCTGTCGTTTATTACCTTCTTTCTTTCTGCCGCACTCGATAACCTTACCACCACCATTGTAATGGTATCGCTGCTGCGCAAACTGATCGAAGACCAGCATAAACGCTGGTTCTTTGCCGGTATGATTGTGGTTGCAGCCAATGCAGGCGGGGCATGGAGCCCGATAGGCGATGTTACCACCACTATGCTGTGGATAGACGGACAGATAAGCGAAACAAAAATCATGCTCGAACTTATATTGCCAAGCCTGGTTTCCCTGCTGGTGCCGCTTGCCGTACTTTCCTTTATTCTCAAAGGTAACCTCAAAAGACCTAATTTTGCCAATATCCCCGGTTTTCAGCATCATAAAGCCGATGTTACCCCTGCGCAGAGTACCGGTATCTTTATTGCTGGCGTAGCCTGCCTGCTGTTTGTACCTGCCTTTAAAATTATAACGCATCTGCCTCCCTTTATGGGCATACTGCTTAGCCTGGGTGTGCTATGGATCATAACCGAACTGATGCACAAACGCAACGAACACGGGCACCTGCTTTCGGTAATTTCCGGATTGCGCCGGGTAGATATGGCCTCTGTACTTTTCTTCCTGGGTATACTTTTAGCTATCGGCGGCCTGCAGCTTACCGGTATACTTAAAGACCTGGCCATGGCACTCGATAACCACGTAAGCAATATTTATGCCCTGAACCTTATTATAGGAGCACTATCGGCCATTGTAGATAATGTACCCCTGGTAGCCGCCGCGCAAGGCATGTACGATATAAGCCCCAGCGGCGATTACGCAACAGACGGTACATTCTGGAATATGCTGGCCTTTTGTGCCGGTACCGGCGGAAGTATGCTTATTATTGGTTCTGCAGCCGGTGTGGCAGCTATGGGTATCGAAAAAATACATTTCGGCTGGTACCTGAAACATATTTCATGGCTGGCACTGCTTGGCTACCTGGCCGGAGCAGGCGTATTTATACTGATGCAGTAACACATAACCATATTTAATACATAAAACGGCGGGAAATTCCCGCCGTTTGTCTATACTGTTCTGCAGTGTTGTTTCTTTTAACGAATCCAGTCGAAACCGGTATACGGCACCAGGCATTCCGGTATACGGATACCATCGGGGGTCTGGTTATTTTCGAGCAGCGTAGCTACAATACGGGGTAAAGCCAGTGCACTTCCGTTAAGAGTATGCGCCAGGCGGGTTTTCCCGTCACTGTCTTTAAAGCGTAGCTTAAGGCGATTGGCCTGGAACGATTCGAAACAGCTGGTAGAGCTTACTTCGAGCCAGCGTTTCTGAGCAGCGCTGTAGGTTTCGAAATCGTATGTAAGCGCCGATGCAAAACCCATATCGCCTCCGCAGAGCTTAAGCAGGCGGTAAGGCAGTCCCAGCTGCTGCAACAGTCCGCCCACATGGTTTACCATTTCTTCCAGTATCTCGTAACTTTTATCGGGATGAGCGATCTGCACAATCTCTACCTTATCGAACTGGTGCAAACGGTTTAGTCCGCGTACATCTTTACCGTACGATCCCGCTTCGCGGCGGAAACAGGGCGTATAACCTGTCATTTTCAGCGGCAGTTCGTTCTCTTGCAGTATTACATCGCGGTAAATATTGGTCAGCGGTACTTCGGCTGTTGGTATCAGGTACAGTTCATCGGCTGTTACAAAATACATCTGTCCGTCTTTATCGGGCAGCTGTCCGGTACCAAAGCCGCTGTCGGCATTTACCATAAGGGGTGCCTGGTATTCGGTATAGCCTGCTTTGCTGGCCTCTTCCAGGAAAAAGTTAATAAGTGCGCGCTGTAAACGGGCACCTTTATCTATATAGAACGGGAAACCGGCTCCGGTTACTTTTACACCCAGTTCAAAATCGATGAGTTTATATTTTGCGGCCAGTTCCCAGTGTGGCAGGGCATCTTCGCTCATTTGCGGAAACTCGCCCACGGTACGTACCACTTCGTTCTCTTCCGGTGTTTTACCGGCAGGTACCGAAATATGCGGAGCGTTTGGTACGGTAGACAAAACGTCGAACAGGGCGGCCTCGGCCTTACGCATATGTTCTTCCAGCGTTTTTATCTGTTCTTTCATCTGCACGGTTTGCTCCCTGCGCACAGCGGCATCATCTTTCAGGCCCTGTTTCATCAGTTCGCCGATCTCGCGCGATATGCGGTTCAGTTCACTCTGGGCATTATCGAATTGTCCCTGTGCCTCTTTTCGGGCATCATCCAGGGCAAGGATACGATCTGTGATCTCTGCTCCGTTCAGGTTACGTTTTCCCAGCCGGGCAATAATCTCTTCTTTGTGCTCGCGTATGTATTGCGCTTGTAACATCGGTTTATGGATTGAGTGGTTTCAGATTACTTGATGAACTACAAAAAAAAATCCGATTTATCCGGGCACATGCCTGAACAAATCGGAAAAAATATTTGTTGCCGGACCCTGTGCTTACGCAGGAAGTACCGAAACGAATGATTTGTTGTCTTTTTTGCGACTGAAGGTTACAACACCATCAGCAAGGGCAAAAAGGGTGTGATCTTTACCTACACCTACATTATCACCTGCATGGTAGCGGGTTCCGCGCTGACGCACGATAATGTTACCGGCGATAGCCTGCTGACCACCAAATAATTTAACACCCAGACGTTTGCTGTGTGATTCACGACCGTTCTTAGAACTACCTACACCTTTCTTGTGAGCCATGGCTTATAAATTTTTTAAAGGTTATTATCCAGCGATGCTGTCGATTTTAATTTTGCTGAACTGCTGACGGTGACCGTTCATTTTCTGGTAGCTCTTACGACGCTTTTTCTTAAACACCAGAACTTTTTCACCTTTTACATGCTCAAGCACGGTTGCATTTACCGATGCACCGGAAACTACCGGAGCTCCTACATTTATCTTACCGCCATTGTCGATAAGTAATACTTTCTCGAAGCTTACTGTTTTACCGGCTTCCGTATCCAGACGATGAACGAAGATCTCCTGATCTTTACTCACTTTAAACTGCTGACCTGCTATTTCTACAATTGCGTACATGTGCAATATTTTTTTCAAATGGGCTGCAAAGATAGGGATTAAAAACAAATAAACAAGTGCTTATTAAAAAAATATGAGCGCTTTGTGTAATTCCGCTTTCCCTTGCCCTGTGCCCGGTTAATAAAGTGCAAAGATACTGTTTTTATACTGAAAAATGAATAGGCTTTGGCTTTTAGATGCATACTTTCTGCAAAAAAAGAGTGGGATGTAGAAAATAGTTCCACACCCCACAACACACCAAATAACAATTGGCCGTCTGTTTAACGTACTATGATCCGCAGCGGCGCCAGGGCCGTATTGGAACTGTGTACCAGACGAATTATATACGAACCGGCCGCAAGTCCGTCGCGGTTCATGGAAATATTATTATCGCCTTCGCTGATATTTACATTGGTCTCTTTTACGGTTTTACCACTCATATCGAGCACCTGAATACGGGCATCGCTCATATCGGAAGTGCCGGATATCTTTACCGTAAACTGATCGCTTACCGGGTTGGGATATACATACCAGATGCTTTCGGCACCGGCACCGCAGGAAACACTTTTGGGTGCAAACACTTCGGTATCGCCGTTGTAGTCGGTCTGGCGCAAACGGTAGTAGGATATTCCCTGCAGCGGACGTACATCGGTATAGCTATACGAAAGATCTTCGTTGCTGTTGCCGGCACCGGCCACACGTACTACCTCTTCCCAGCTGTCCATATCGGCGCTGCGCTCTATGGTAAAGTAATCGTTATTGCTTTCTGAAACGGTTGTCCACAGTAACTCTACTCCATTACCGGCACACACAGCATCGAAGCTTTTAAGCTCGATGGGCAGCGGCGAAGGATCTACCGGGCTAAAACCGTGCAGCCACATCTCTGAAAAGGACGGAATGGCATATTCTACATAACGGCCGTTGTTGCTAAAACCGCTTATGAATGATACTATAGTTCCGTTCTGTGCCTGACTGAACAGGGTTGTGGTACCGTTACCGCAGTTATTGGAAAAATCGCCGTCTTCGTTGGCTCCGTGGTACTTGCTAAGGCCCAGATTGCTGATGCTGCTGAGGTTGTCGTTGGGGTTAACATTGGCATTGGCTGCGGTTTGCAGCGCAGTATAGTCGGAATTATTGATGTACAGACGTACATTTACATTGGCCGAAGGCTGCGTTTGCGGGTTGAATACCCAGCGGCGGCCCATAGCAGCGGTTGTAAACTGTGGCTGTGTAACCGGATCGGAGCCACAGGCGGGTACATTGATAGGCGTACCGCTTACAAACTCCTGCACATCTACCCAACCCAGGTTTTGACCGTTGGGGTTAATAGAAGCGATAAGACGGTTGGTACCGGGCTGTATAAAGTGTACCCAGTTTGAACCGGAAGTATAGCAACCGCGCAGGTCGTTATTGGATGCTACCTGCGTAGGTGTGCCGGGCACAGTAATGGTTACCGTGTTCGACAGCTGACGCGAACAGCCCGTTACCGTGTTGGTGGCAAATACATTAAAGGTTTGTGCGGCCATCAGGTTGCCGGTCATAAGCCCAATAGTACTGCCGTTACCTGTTACCGGCGAACCTACCGGGGTATTGGAAGGCGAGGTACGCAGCTGGTAAGAAATACCGTTTGCCGAAGCAGGAATACGCACCTGTGATGCACCACCCAGGCAGGCCTCTGTGGGAAAACCGTTAGGAACCAGATCGGCAGGTGCGGGATTTACCGTAATATATGCACTTTTGCTTTCGTTGCAGTTACCTACATTGGCAGTAACCGTAATATTTTTAGATACCGACGGATTGGCGGTTACCGTAGCACCGGTGGCTGAACTCAGATCGGCAGCCGGGCTCCATGTATAGTTAACTGCATTGCCGGCAGTAAGCTGTATACCTGTTGCTCCCTGACAGATGGTACCACCTGCCGGGGTAAGCGTAGGGAAAATAGAATCGCGGAGGTTTATGGAAACCTGTGAACCGGGACCTGCCGGGCAGGATGTATTGAACAGCGATACATTAATATTCTCAACCGGTTCGGGAATTCCGTCGGCATAGGCATTAATGGTAAGTGTAGCCGAGGCCTGGTTGGCCGGTATAGTAATGGTACGGGGAAGAATAGGCAGAATGGAACCTACCAGGGGATAATCTACACCGTTGATAGCCGTTCCTGACAGCCAGTAATTTACATTCAGCGACTTATTGGTTACCGTACCGCGTGTAAAGGTAAACACACCGGCATTACAGCCTTCTATGGCATCTACACCGGCACCGGCCAGGGAAGCTCCCGTTACGGTTACGGCATTACTACGTATTTTTTCGATGAATACACCGGAATCGTACTGACGGTCGCCGCAGTCGGCAACAACCAGCTGCAAACGATAGGTAGAACAGGGCTGTACCGCTGTTTTGGCACTCAGGTTACGTGTAAAACCGTCGTACTGTACCGATGTGCCGTTACCGTTATTCTGGTAATACGTACAGTTTGTACAGGGACCGTTATTAGAGGTTCCGTTGTTTACGGTATTAATGGATACAGGCGTATTAGTATTGGGAATTTTAGCCAGGTTCCTGCGGCCGCCGGCATTGGGGTCGCCGGTAATACCGGGACCGGAAATAAAGAAGCCGAACATGTCGTTGTAATTGGAACCTACCCACTCGTTGTATTCTTCGCTGGCAAATACATAATCGAACGAAAGACTGTCGCCCTGGGGAACAATATCGAACTCGAACGAGCAAAACTCGTATACGGTTTTACCTGAATAATTCTCGAGCAGTGTTTTGGTAGTGGACGAAGTCAGGTTAGCATTTGCATTGTTACCGTACCAGCTACCTGCATTACCTGCATTGTTAGGCCCTATAGCCGTATTGGCACGTCCCGTTGTAAGAAGCAGACCTTCGGTAATGTTCAGATTGGAAGACGTTGCATTGTAACTTCCGTATCCGCGACCATTGTTTGTGGTAACACAGTTTACACTTACATTACTGATTGCAACACCTGAACCGGTGATGAGTGAGGCAAGTTGTGCGGGAGTTTGTGACTCGTTTACAGTTAACTGCGCATTAATTGTTAAAAAATGTGAAAATGCGAATCCTATAAACAGTGCGTACGTATACCTATAAGGTTTGGTGATAAAGGTTTTGATAGAGGACATAATTTGGTGATTTCATTTTGGGTCTTGCAAAGGTAATGCCAAATTGTACCTTAGATTAATCTTTTTTTAAAGTTTATTTTTCAACGGGATTCAGCTTTAGGTATAAAAAGCTGATTATGATTATTTTGTGAATTTTACATAATAATCATCTTTACCTCATTTTTTTTGTGCAAAATAAAATTCAGGTAGAAGTACGTATATACAAAATTCAGGCCTGTTTAAGATTCAACCTAAAAAGCCTCACAAAATTTCAACACCTGTGTTTAATACCTGCCCGGTAAAACGGATCCGGCTATCAGAAATAACATTTTGTTATAAAAAAGAACCTCCATACATAAGTGTACGGAGGTTTTTTATGAAGTATATTTTAATGTTGCGGACTTAGGCGCTTACACCTGCTCCATGACAGTTTTTGTATTTTTTTCCGCTTCCGCAGGGGCAGGCATCGTTTCTGCCAATTTTTACGGCTGCACGTACCGGTGTCTGTACCGGCTTAGGCTGCTCGGCCGCCTGTTGCTCGCTGCGGGCAGGAGTTGCCTCTTCGCCCGGGCCTGAAGTTTGAAGCTTTTCCTGCTTCTGCTGTGCGGGAGCCTCCCGTACCTCTTCGGAATTAGCACCGGCCAGGAAGGCTTTCATAAGGAAAGATACCACGTCTTCGTTCAGGCGGTTTACCATTTCCTTAAATACATTAAAGCTCTCCAGCTTGTAAATAAGCAGCGGATCTTTCTGTTCGAACACGGCATTCTGTACGCTCTGTTTCAGATCGTCGATATCGCGCAGGTGTTCTTTCCAAATATTATCTATGAGGGCAAGCATAATGCCTTTTTCTATGCCCAGGCTTACTTCCTTACCTCCGGTATTAAATGCCTTTTCGAGGTTTACCGGGGTTTGCAGTGCCCGTATACCATCTGTTACCGGTATAAGTATATTGGCATACTGATGGCCCTGGTTTTTATATACATCCGTAATAACGGGCATTACGGTATGGCGTATCTGTTCCATACGCTGCCGGTACACTTCCTGTACTTTTGCAAAGAGTGTGGCCGAGAGAGCTTCGGCACCCGACTGAAAGAATTCGGTTTCGTTAACCGGGTTTTCCATTCCGAGTATACGCAGCACATCCAGGTCGAACCCTTCGTAATCGCGTGCTTCCAGGTGGCGGGTAACAAGGCTTTCACACACATCGTGCATCATATTCAGCACATCGGTACTTACCTTATCGCCAAACAGGGCGTTGCGGCGTTTGGTATAAATTACCTCACGCTGCTGGTTCATTACATCGTCGTACTCCAGCAGTCGCTTACGGATACCGAAGTTATTCTCTTCTACTTTTTTCTGGGCACGTTCTATCGACTTGGTAATCATGCTGTGGGTAAGCACTTCGCCTTCTTTGTAGCCCATGCTGTCCATCAGTTTGGCAATACGCTCCGATCCGAAAAGGCGCATCAGATCGTCTTCGAGCGACACAAAGAACTGCGAAGAACCCGGGTCGCCCTGGCGGCCGGCACGTCCGCGCAGCTGGCGGTCTACACGGCGGCTGTCGTGACGCTCGGTACCAATAATGGCCAAACCACCGGCTTCTTTTACACCCTGGCCCAGCTTAATGTCGGTACCACGGCCAGCCATATTGGTGGCAATGGTTACCGTACCGGGTTTACCGGCCTCTGCCACAATCTCAGCCTCTTTCTGGTGAAGCTTGGCATTGAGTACCTGGTGTTTTATATTTTTCATTTTAAGCATGCGGCTCAGCAATTCCGAAATCTCTACCGAGGTGGTACCTACCAGTACCGGACGGTTTTCGGCCACATACTTTTCTATCTGTTCAATTACGGCGTTGTATTTTTCGCGCTTGGTTTTATACACCAGGTCTTCCATATCCTTACGCTGAATAGGACGGTTGGTTGGTATTACCGATACATCCAGCTTGTAGATATCCCAGAACTCTTTGGCTTCCGTTTCGGCAGTACCGGTCATACCGGCCAGCTTGTGATACATACGGAAGTAGTTCTGCAGGGTAATAGTGGCATAGGTTTGTGTAGCCGCCTCCACTTTTACGTTCTCTTTGGCTTCTATGGCCTGGTGCAGTCCGTCGGAATAACGGCGGCCGTCGAGTATACGACCCGTTTGTTCGTCAACGATTTTAACCTTACCGTCCATAATTACATAGTCTACATCCTTCTCGAACAGTGCATAGGCTTTCAGCAGCTGGTTCACAGAGTGTATACGTTCAGATTTAATGGTATAGTCGCGCAGCAGGTTTTCTTTACGCTGCAGCAGTTCGTCTTTCGTAAGCCCCATCGACTCCAGCTTATGCATTTCCATATTAAGGTCGGGGATAATAAAGAAGTGCGGATCTTCTGAGTTTTCGCTGATTACGGCGATACCTTTCTCGGTAAGATCTACCGAGTTGTTCTTTTCATCGATCACGAAGAAGAGCTCATCGTCGATCTTATGCATTTCCTTTTGCTGATCCTGCAGGAAATGGTTCTCCGTTTTCTGCATGAGGGTACGCATACCCGGTTCGCTCAGGAATTTAATAAGTGCTCCGTTCTTGGGTAAACCACGGTGTGCACGGAATAGTTTTTCTCCGCCGGCTTTTTCAGACTCTTTGCTACTGTTCTCGAGCAGTTTTTTTGCCTCGGCCAGTTCTTTATTGGTGAGCTGGCGCTGGAAATTCACGAGCTTTTCCACACGCGGGCGCAGTACATCGAACTCATGTGTATCGCCTTTGGGCGTAGGGCCTGAAATTATAAGCGGCGTACGGGCATCATCCACCAGTACGGAGTCTACCTCATCCACGATGGCAAAGTTATGCTTACGCTGCACCAGTTCTTCGGGGCTGCGCACCATATTATCGCGCAGGTAATCGAAACCAAACTCGTTGTTGGTACCATACGTAATATCTGCTTCGTACGCAGCCTTACGCGATTCGCTGTTGGGCTGGTGCTTGTCGATACAGTCTACACTGAGGCCGTGAAACTGAAACAGCGGACCGTTCCATTCGCTGTCGCGGCGGGCCAGGTAGTCGTTCACTGTTACTATGTGTACCCCACGGCCCGGAAGGGCATTAAGGTATACCGGCAGCGTAGCCACCAGGGTTTTACCCTCACCGGTAGCCATTTCGGCAATGCGGCCTTTATGCAGTACCGAGCCGCCTATGAGCTGTACATCGTAGTGTACCATATCCCACTGCACATGGTTACCGGCTGCCACCCAGCTGTTTTTCCAGTAGGCTTTATCTCCGTCTATACGTACAAAATCCGCGCCGGCAGCAGCCAGATCGCGGTCCATTTGCGTAGGTGTAATTTCCAGTTCTTCGTTTTCCTTAAGGCGGCGTGCTGTTTCCTTAACCACCGCAAAAGCTTCGGGCATTATCTGCTCCAGAACTTCTTCAATTTTCTTCACCACCGTTTTTTCGAGGGCGGCTACTTCTTCAAACAATTTTTCGTTGGCTTCCGGGTTATCGTATGCATTGGCTGCAATCTGTTCTTTAAGCGAGGCAATCGTATTTTCTTCGTTTGCGATATACTGGCGTATACGTTCTCTGAATTCGCTTGTTTTTCCGCGGAGCTCATCGTTTGTTAACTCCTGCAGTCCGGCATATGCGGCATTAACTTTATCTACGATCGGTTTCAGTTCCTTAAAGTCGGCTTCCGATTTAGAACCGCCGAACATTTTCATTATTCCGGATAAAATTCCCATTGGTCGTTTTTGAAAAATTAGTTTGATTGTTACAGGGTATAACAAAAGTTACTCCAAACTGCAAAACGCGACAAAGATAACCCTATTCGTCAAAAAACCGCCACGAACAAGGTTATCTTTGTCAGAAATGCTATCAGCTTACTGCTATTTTGTCAGTACTCGTCTTCGTTAAACAGAAAATCTTCTTTTGTCGGATAGTCGGGCCATATATCCTCGATACTTTCGTACACTTCGCCTTCATCTTCCATTTCCTGCAGATTTTCGATTACTTCGAGCGGCGCGCCTGAACGCATGGCAAAATCGATAAGTTCGTCCTTTGTGGCCGGCCATGGTGCGTCTTCCAGGTAAGAGGCCAATTCTAATGTCCAGTACATATTCTCTCGGGTTTTGTGTTTTATAATTAATTGAATGCTTCCTTATTGATTACGTAAAACGGTTCTGTTTCGTTTATGTTTCAAAAAAAATATTCGGGGGGCAAAAGTAATTTTTTTCAGATATAAGTATTCATTTTCATGTAAAATATCTGTAAATTAACTGTTTTCGTCTTTTTTACGGGGCTGCCAGGCTATTTCTTCCACCTGCAGATCGAGGGCTAATTTGCGGGCTACGGTAAAGAAATAATCCGACAGGCGGTTCAGGTACGGAATTACATTGGCCGGCACATTACCTTCTTCGGCCTGCAGGGCTATACAAAGTCGTTCGGCCCGGCGGCATACCGTACGGCATACATGGGCATGCGAAACCTGTATATGACCTCCCGGCAGTATAAAATTCTTAAGCGGCGGCAGCTGCAGGTCGTAAGCATCTATGCGCTGTTCCAGCATTTCGATCTCGGTATCGCTCAGTTCGGGTACCCACAGGTTTTTTTTGCCCGGCTCGGCTGCCAGGTGCGAGCCCAGGGTAAAAAGTGTGCTTTGTATATGGCGCAGATCGTTATGCAGAGCTTCGTCGGCAACCTGGTCGGCGAGTACGCCGGTAAAGGCATTCAGCTCATCTACCGTACCATACGACTCAATGCGCGGATGATACTTAGGTATGCGTGCTCCGCCAAATAATGCGGTTTGTCCGCCATCGCCCGTTTTGGTGTAAATTTTCATAAATCTGTCCGGTTTTTCTGCGAAAGTAAAAAGCTTTCTTCATAAACATAAACGCAGGTAAGCCCTGCCTGGTTACAATCTGAGAGCAAAATCGCCGATACGGGGTAATACACAGCGACAGAAGCGAAATTAACAACGGCCTGTATATAGATTTCGGCAAGCAGCCTCCGCAACATGGGTATTAATGTTGTGATTTGTACTGCCTGAGTTTTGTTCACATAGTTTAACACGACCGGCATACCGCAGGCAGCTACTAATACGTTACAAAAACAAAAAGCAAACAAGTATGGCATTTTCAATGCAGGTAAACATGGGTTCGGCAGCCGATACTACGGCGCAGATGGCATCACAGTTACTGAATCAGTCCGGCGAAGGGCCGCGGCCTATAAGTGTATGGGATCTTACCCTGCAGGGTGGTGTAATTATGATACCCCTGGCCATTATGTCGGTAATAGCCGTGTATATTTTCGTAGAACGTATTATGGCTATAGGCCGTGCAGGCCGTATCGATAAAAACTTCATGAACAACATCCGCGACCATATTACACATGGCAAAATAGATGCAGCCCGTTCGTTATGTATGAGTGCCAACACTCCGCTGGCCCGTATGATTGAAAAGGGTATATCGCGTATCGGACGTCCGCTCGACGATATAAGCGCCGCCATTGAGAATGTGGCTAAGCTCGAAGTATCGAAACTCGAAAGCAAAATGGCCCTGCTGGCTACTATTTCGGGAGCTGCACCTATGCTCGGTTTCCTGGGTACCGTTATTGGTATGATAAAAAGTTTGTACAATATGGCCGAAAGTGCACGCCTCAGCAGCGGAACCATTACCGTGGAAGCACTCTCCGGCGGTATTTACGAAGCTATGGTTACTACCGTAGGCGGACTTATTGTAGGTATTATAGCCTATGTATGCTACAACCTGCTGGTAGCCCAGGTAGAACGTGTTATATACAAAATGGAGGCCGGCGCCATTGAATTTATGGACGTGCTTAACGAACCCTCCTAAAACAAAAGCGTATGAATCTGCGATCCAGAAATAAGGTGGCGGTAGAGTTCAATATGAGCTCTATGACCGATATGATATTCCTGCTGCTGATCTTCTTCATGATCCTCTCTACCAAAGTAGCCGAAAATAACGTAATGCGGGTCGATCTGCCCAAAGGCTCTTCCAAAGAAAAATCGGGTGCTACCAAAAGCATACGTGTAAGTGTTGACAAAGACCTGAACTATTACGTAAACCAGAAACAGGTACCCTACGATAATATAGAGGGAGAACTGCGCCTGCTTACCGAAGGAGTAGCCGAGCCCCGGGTGGAGATAGCCGTAGATAAAACTGCCGAATACGATGTTTTTGTGCAACTTGTAGACCTGGTTTACGTTAAAAACGGATGGAAACCGGTAATTATAACCGGCGACCGTAAACAATAAAAGTTAACCCTGTATTGAACCTGTACCCCTGCGGGGTGTATGAGCAGAAAATAAGATTATGCAAAGCACTACACATAGTACAAGTAAACCCATTGACAAATCGGTAGGAATAGCAGTAACAGCCATTCTGCATATTATTTTACTGCTGCTGTTGCTTTTTCTGTTAATGCCTGAAATAAAAATAGATCCTCCCCTGCCTCTTCCCATTGAACTGGAAGCAATGGGCTCTGCCGGCGGTGGCGGTGGTGGTGGCACACCTGTACAGGCAAACAGCAGACCCAAGCCTGCACAGCCTGCCGAAAATGTAATGACGGCCAGTCAGGGTACCGATTCCAAGCCAAGCAGTACGGCTCCCAAACCTACGCAAAACAGTAATCCCCAGCCTGCAAAACCTGTAATAAACTCCAATGCGCTGATGGGTAAACCCAGCAATGGCGGAACCGGCGGTGGCAGCGGCGGAGGTACAGGAACCGGTATGGGTACCGGAACAGGCAGTGGTACCGGAACAGGCTCCGGAAGCGGCACGGGTGGCGGCATCGGACGCAGCAGCGGTAACGGCATTAACCTGCACGGCCTCGACGGACGCGGATTCCGCGAAAAACCCGATGCCATTAATAAAGATGCCCTGGCCGAAGAAGGTAAACTGGTAGTGCGCGTACGCGTAGATAAAGACGGTAACGTACGCGAAGCCATTACCGAAGGCTTTAAAATACCCGACGGTATTCCCAAGACCAGCATTACCGATCCCGACCAGAAAAACCTGGCCCGCCGCGAAGCACTTAAATACAAATTCACCGGCAAACAGGGTGCCCTGGATGAGTTCGGATACCTGGTATTCGACTTTAAATTCCGCAATTAAGTGACTTATCAGCAAGTTCTTGATTTTCTGTTTGGTGCCCTGCCTATGTTTCAGCGTATCGGCGGAGCTGCCTACAAGAAAGATCTGTACAATACCATTGCATTATGCCGCGCCCTGGGCGATCCGCAAAACGGATTCCGTTCGGTGCATGTAGCCGGAACCAATGGCAAGGGCTCCACGTCGCACATGCTGGCCTCCATATTTATGGAAGCCGGGTATAAAACCGGACTGTACACCTCGCCTCACCTGAGCGACTTCCGGGAACGGATACGCATCAACGGGCAGATGATCCCCAAAGAAAAAGTAATTGCATTTACCATGGCCCACCGGCAACTCTTTACAGAAATTGAACCTTCGTTCTTCGAAATGACCGTAGGCCTTGCCTTTGAGTATTTCTGCGAAGAAAAGGTAGACATAGCCATTATCGAAACCGGTATGGGCGGCCGGCTCGACAGTACCAATATCCTCAGGCCCGAATTAAGCATTATTACCAATATAGGCTGGGACCACACCGCCTTTCTGGGTAATACCCTGGAGGCTATTGCCAGCGAAAAGGCCGGAATTATTAAAAAGGAGGTACCCGTTATTATTTCCGAAACACAACCAGAAACCGAAGACGTATTCCGCCGGAAAGCCGCCGAAATGCAAGCCCCTATACTTTTTGCCGCAACTGCTTACGATATACATGCAATTCCCCAGCCGGCCGATGCTCCCGAAAGCCTGTACCGTATAAGCAGTACCACTGCCGGTGCCGGCCCCCTGTTACTGCACAGCCCGCTCAGAGGTAATTATCAGGTACATAATATCCGCGGTGTTTTTGCTGCGGCAAAACAATTGCAGAAACAGGGTTTTGCATTAGGGGATGAGCATATTGCCGAAGGTATACGCAAGGTAAAACAAAACACCGGGCTACGCGGCCGCTGGGAAATACTGCAGAAAAACCCGCTGGTAATTGCAGATACCGGACATAATAAAAACGGTATTGCCTGTATACTGGAGCAGCTGGCTTCTGTTCCGCACCGCAGGCTGCATATGGTAATAGGTATGGTAAACGATAAAGATGTAAGCGGTATTCTGCACATGCTGCCCAAAGATGCCGAATACTATTTTACACAGGCCTCTATTCCCCGGGCTCTGGATGCGGCCGAACTGGCCAGGCAGGCTATGCAGGCCGGATTGCAGGGCCGGGTTATAGCATCCGTCCCCGAAGCCTTGCAACAGGCACTGGCACTGGCAGATGCATCCGATCTTATTTTTGTTGGCGGCAGTACATTTGTGGCTGCTGAAATTCTGTAAACCATCTGTATAAGATACGAAAAAACGTCCACTTTTACGCATCTTTTATACGAATAGGTTCATTTTTGCTACTTTAGAGGCCAAATTGTGAATAATCATGAAAATTCAACTCCATAGCAGTAAGTCGGTAAATACGGCTGCTGACATTATTTATTTAATCCGCAACAAAAAGATTGACAAAAAAGCCGGACTGCAGAAAGAACAGGCCGCTTTTGTACAAAAAGAGCTGGATGCCGATAAAGAGCATGCCGTGCTGAACCTGTACAGCAATTTTGTATACATCGTAAACCAGAGCAGCGAAAAAGATGCTTCGCTGGCAGCAGAAGCCGCCCGCAGCGAAGGGTACAAAGCCTTTTCATTTGTAAAGGAGCAAAAACTGGCTAACATAACCATTGCCGATGCAGGTGCCGATGCCGCATATGCCGGGGCCTTCCTGGAAGGATTCCTGCTCTCGGCCTACAGCTTTGAGCGTTACCTGAGCAAAAAAGAAAAAGAAAAAACGCTTAAAATACAGTACAACGGTGCTGCCGATATACAAACGCTGAAAAAGCTGAGTGATGCCGTACATTTTACGCGCGACCTGGTAAACCAGCCCTACAACCACCTGGGTGTAAAAGAACTGGTAAAAGAGGCACGGAGTATGTGCGCCGAGTTCGGCATTAAGTTCGAAGCCTTTAACAAAAAGAAGATCGAATCGCTGAAAATGGGTGGTATACTGGGTGTAAACCAGGCCAGCATACACGAACCGGCTTTTCTTATTATGGAATACAAAGGGGCTAAGGCCAAAAGCAAAAAACCCCTGGTACTGGTAGGCAAAGGTGTGGTTTACGATACAGGAGGAGCCAGCCTTAAGCCCTCTTCCGGTATGGAAACCATGAAATGCGATATGGCCGGAGCGGCCGCCGTAATAGGCACTATGCGCGCCATTGCCGATGCAGCACTGCCCGTGCACGTAATAGGCATTACCCCGCTTACCGATAATGCCATAAGCGCCAGCAGCATGGTACCCGGCGATGTTATTACCATGTACAGCGGCAAAACCGTAGAAGTACTGAATACCGATGCCGAAGGCCGCCTTATTCTGGCCGATGCCCTGCATTATGCCAAAAAATTCGATCCCGAACTGGTGATAGACCTGGCCACCCTTACCGGTGCTGCCGTACGGGCCATTGGCGATATAGCCATTGCTGCCATGGAAGTAAATGCCGGTAAATACAAAAACCTGCTCGACCAGGCCGCATCACAAAGCTTTGAACGACTGGTATGGTTCCCGATGTGGAAAGAATACGGCGATATGATTAAATCGGACATCGCTGATATTAAAAACCTGGGTGGACCCGAAGCCGGACAGATTACCGCAGCCAAATTCCTGGAACATTTTACCGCTTACCCCTGGGTACACCTCGACATTGCAGGTCCGGCCTTTCTCGGACGCAACAGCAGCTATCGCGGAAAAGGTGCTACCGGAAGCGGAGTACGTTTGTTGTTTGACTTTATAAAAAGCCTGTAAGCAAATATGATACGAGTAGGAATAACCGTAGGCGACATAAACGGGATAGGTCCCGAAATTATTATTAAAGCACTGGGCGATAAACGTATTACCGAACTTTGTACCCCGGTAATATATGGTCATACCAAACTGCTTTCCTTCTACAAAAAAGGGATAAAGGATATAGAGTTTCACTTTAATGCCGTTAAAGATGCCACACAGCTGGCCGACGGCAAGATAAACGTGATAAACTGCTGGCAGGACGATGTAAAGTTCGATCCGGGTAGTGCCCGTGGCGGTATGGGTGGCAAATGTGCCTTTGCATCGCTGGAAACAGCTGTGAACGATATATTAGCCGGACGTATAGATGTGCTGGTTACAGCCCCGGTAGATAAAAGTAATATACAAAAAGATGCCCTGGACACTTTTACCGGGCATACCGAATACCTGGGGCAACGCGCCGGAAGTGAGCCCATAATGCTTATGACGCATCAGGAACTGCGTGTGGCTCTGGTAACCGGGCATATACCCCTGCAGGAAGTTAGTGGCCGGCTGAGCCGCGAAAAGTTGATCGCCCGGCTGGAACAACTGAGCCGGAACCTGTTTTCTGATTTCGGGATAAAAAAACCGCGCATTGCCGTACTTGGCCTTAACCCCCACAACGGCGACGAAGGCCTGTTTGGCAAGGAAGAACAGGAAATAATTCTGCCTGCCATTGAACACATGAAAAGCAAAGGTATGCCGGTAATGGGCCCCTTCCCTGCCGACGGATTCTTTGCCTCGGGTATGCACAGCCGTTTCGATGCCGTAGTGGCTATGTACCACGACCAGGGACTGATCCCCTTTAAACTGATTGCCGGTATGGAAGGTGTTAACTATACCATGGGACTGCCTTTTGTACGCACCTCGCCCGACCACGGCACGGCCTTCGATATTGCCGGACAGGCCAAAGCCGACGAAAGCGGACTGCGTAACGCTATTTACGCCGCCATTGATATACAGCGCCGCAGAAGCCGCCATGGCGAAATGGCCGGAAACCCGCTGCCCATATTAAGCCCCGAAGAACTGAATAAACTGCGATAGAGAAAAAGTCTCCGCTCCGGGGACTTTTTTTGTACTGCTTACCACATATACAAAAGCCGGAACAATCCGTTCCGGCCTCTGCTGTCCTCTATCACAAAAAATACTTAATTGGCATTGATAACACTACCCGAGCCACCTACCGTTACATTTACGGTGGGTGTTCCCTTGTAACGGATATTTCCGCTGCCGCTTATTACGGCATTCAGTGTTTGCAATGTGGTGGTTTCGATATTACCCGAACCCGAAATGGTAGCATCGGTAACATTGCTGTTTACACCGAAGGCTTTAATATTACCGCTGCCTCCGATGGTATATTTGGCATTTTGCGTATTCCCCGAAAAGGTAATATCGCCCGAACCGCTTATGATAGCCTCGATGGCCGTAGCATTCAGGTCGCTGATGTCGATATTTCCACTTCCGGCAACACGGGCTGCAAAAGTGCTGTTTACCGCCACACCGTCGGAGCCTCCCTTAATATTACCCGAACCGGCCACACTGGCCTGCTTTATAAACGGAGCATGCACATAGTATACCAGTTTGCTTACGGTACCCAGCGAATACCCGCTCTTGATACCCAGCACCACATGGTCGTTCTTTACTTCTACTTTTATGGCCGGAAACACGTTTTCCTGCGTTTCGACCTCTACAAAAGTACTGCTGTCTTTAACCAGCACCACATCTCCGCTGCCTTCCAGGTCTACCATAGTAAAAGCACCGGGGCTATAGGTCTTTTTAACCAGCGGCCCTTTGCCCGTTATTTTTTTACACGAGCTTAAGCTGCCTGCGGTAAGCACCGCCATAAGGATTACATAAATAGGTTTCATCTTAACTTCTTCAAAAAAAAATGTAAGGCAAAGGTAGGGCATTCCGATCGGCTCCTGCAAATGCGCCGTCTAAAACCAGCTGCTAAAGAGTAAAAACTATTCTTCGAAGTAAGATTCTGATAATAAAATCTATACGCTCAAATAAATGGTATAGGCTGCCACACCTTATGCAGTATTCGTCTAAAGCATAAAAAAAAGACCCTGCCTTTTTCCGGCAGGGTCTTACATATTCTATACCCGGCGGGTATTAATTTTCTGTATGGCGGGTCCAGGTATCTTCGCGGCCAAGTGCTTTAAAGCCACATATAAAGCCGCGCATATCCAGTGTATTCTGGGTAGTTATGGTAATTTTACCACAGTAGGTCTTACCTTTTTCAGGATCGTAAATGGTACCGCCGCTGAATATGCCGTTGCCATCGTACACAAAATCTTTCATGATACGCAACCCCAGGCGCGGGGTATTACGCAGGGCCGGATCGGGGTTATTCTTATCCACTTTGGGCTTTCCGGTTTCGGGGTCGTTAGGCTCTTTCAGCCATACGGTTTTACCGAAATACTTATTCCCTATTTTTTCAATTTTAACACGGGCTTTGCCGTGGCCAGGGGTCCACACCCCGATAATCCATGATTCCTCTATCTGGGCCGATACACTCAGCTGAGCGGCCAGTACCAGCATACATACGATCAGTGCTTTTTTCATCATATTAAGTTTTACAGGTTATACCATTATTCCGCTTTGGCTGCGGCTACTATTTTAAACGTAAGATTTCCCTTTACGGTATACGCAAGCGTATCCTCGGGTTTCATATTAGAGGTTAGCATCACAAAAAATTTCCCTTCGTTAAAAAAGGCATCTGCATCCGCTTCCTTAGATCCCTGGAAGGTTACCTTCTGAGCACCTTTTTCCAGCTCGCCCATACTTCCTACGGTAAGAGTAGGGTTTTTATCGCTCATAAATTCTACGGTAAGTCCTGTAAAATTATCAAAGGTTTTACCACCCTGCATTTCAAAGGTAACATTGTCGAGGTTTACTTCCTTTATCTGTTTAATATCGGCCTTATTGGCTGTAAAAACAGAGTCCAGGTTCAGTATGGCTTCAGCCGATTTGGTTTCGGCACCCGCATACGGGCCTTCGAATACAAAGTCAAGGTTTTTCAGTTCATAGGTAAACTCGGCTTTTTTTCCGCAGGATACCAGCAGGAAAAAGGTTCCGGCACACAGGTAGATGATCTTTTTTCTCATGATGTTTTTATAATTCTGATTCAGTTTCTGCTAAAATACAAATTTGAAGCGAAAACAAGCAGGGATCAGAAAAACAAAAAGGCGGCGTAATTGTTTAGCGGCGCACAGCCTTGCCTTCGCTGCGGATAAGCGAACGCAGGAATTCCACTTCTTCGCGCAGGTGTGCAATCATATCCCGGTAATCGCTGCAGTAACTGCATGCTGCCTCGCTCCGCTGCACACGGCCAGAGCGGGGTTCTGCGCCCAGGTAACGGGCTACCTGGTCTTCGGTCATATGTATCAGGTTATCCACATCGGTATTAAATACCTGGGCAAGCTCATACAAACGCTTCAGCGTTACTTCGGTAAGCCCTCTTTCAATATTACTGTATGCAGCCGTGGTAAGCCCTATCTGTTTTGCCACGTTTACCTGCGTCATATGGCGCAGTTCGCGCATTCTGCGGATGTTCGCACCGATTACTAAAGCATCAAACACGTTGAAATAATTTAATTTACTTATCAAATGTAAAAAAATTAAATTCAAAGTTGAAATTATTGCATTTTTTGCAACAAGTTCTAATATCTGAAAATAAAAAAAGTCCTTCCCGCAGCGGAAAGGACCTGTTATAACAGTATATAAAATTCTTAACGGATATAACGGAAATCGTGCCCGGCCTGTAACTGTATCACAAATTCGTACATAAGGCGTATTACATTTTCCACATCGTCGAGGTGCACGGTTTCAACCGTGGTATGCATATATTTAAGGGGCAGCGAAATCAGTGCCGAAGCTACTCCTTCGCCGCTGTAGGCAAAAGAATCGGTATCGGTACCTGTACTGCGGCTTACGGCTGCACGCTGAAAAGGTATACCGGCCTGTTCGGCCACATCTATAACCATCTGCAGCAGGTTATTCTGCACGGCAGGTCCATAGGTAAGCACCGGTCCGGAACCACAGCGCTGCAAACCCTGTTCTTTGGGTTCATACATAGGTGTGGTGGTATCGTGGCACACATCGGTAATAATGGCTACATCCGGTTTCAGGCGGCGGCTTATCATTTCAGCGCCCCGCAGCCCTATCTCTTCCTGCACTGCATTTACGGCATACAGGGTAAAAGGTAGTTTTACACCATTCTGATGCAGGCGTTTTACCACCTCGGCAATCATAAAGCCGCCAATACGGTTATCGAGCGCACGGCCGCACAGGAAGCGGTTGTTGAGGTAGATTACCTCGTCGCGGTAGGTCATTACGCAACCTACATGTATGCCCATTTCTTCCACTTCTTTGCGCGAAGTGGCACCCACGTCTACAATAATATTTTTTACAGATGGTGTTTCTTCTTTATCGGCCTTGCGTACATGAATGGCCGGCCAGCCAAACACACCCTGCACCATACCCTTGCGGGTATGTATGTTTACCCGCATACTGGGTGCTATCTGGTGGTCGCTGCCACCGTTGCGGATTACATAGATAAGACCGTCGTCGTTAATGTAATTCACAAACCAGCTTATTTCATCGGCATGTGCCTCTATTACTACCTTATAAGGCGCACCCGGATTTACCACGGCAACGGTATTACCATAAACGTCGGTAATATAATCGTCGGAATAAGGTTTCAGGTATTCGAGCCAGAGTTGCTGTCCCGGGGTTTCGAAGCCTGTGGGCGAGGCATTATTCAGGTAAGCTTCTAAAAAAGCTTTACTTTCTGCTTGCATAAAATAAGGTTTAGGCCTGTTCGTGCAACGTAAAACGGTATGCTTCCATTACGGGATTAGCCAGCAGTTTTTTGCAGGCTTCATCGGCAATGGCCTCGGCAGCCGCTTTATCGGCAGCATCAATAAAAAGTGTTACGTGTTTACCTACACGCACATTTTCTACGGCAGATAACCCGATGTTTTTTAGTCCGTTGGCTACGGCTTTTCCCTGCGGGTCGAGCAGGGCATCCTGCGGCATTACGTCAATTTCGGCTTTGAACTTCATACATTCTATGATTGAAAAAGGAAATAACTATATATAGTATAAGACTGGGAATGGCAGCCCCAAAGTTAAGGAAAAAGGCTGTGAGCGGTATAAGAATTAGCAACAGTATGCGGGGCCAGTCTTTCCGGATATCGAACCCTTTAAATTTAAGTGCGATGAGCGGAATTTCCGAAACCAGCAAAAAGCACATAAACAGTATAAGGCCTGTAATTACCCATACATCCTGCAAAAAAACAGGTGCCTGCCAGGGGCTTTCTTTTATACCCGATGCCCAAAGCACAAAAGAGGCTATAATTAAGGCATTGGCCGGGGTTGGCAGCCCCAGGAACCCGCTGCGCTGCCGTGTATCATTATTAAAACGGGCAAGACGTATGGCCGAGAATACAGGAACCAGCAGTGCCACATACGAAGGCGGAAAGGGTAATGCCCAGCTAAAAGCAGCACGGTTCATATATTCCATCAGGAAAAAGCCGGGCAGTACTCCAAAGGTTACCACATCGGCAAGACTGTCGAGGTCTTTGCCAATACCGTCATCGGCCTTAAACAAACGCGCGGCAAAACCATCCAGGAAGTCGGCCAGGGCGGAGCCCAGCATGGCATAAAAAGCATACAGAAAATCGCCCCTGAGCACCAGCATAATACCTATGCAGCCCAGGAACAGATTGGTACAGGTAAGCAGATTGGCTATATTTTTTGTTATAAACCTCATAACCGGCAGCAAAGGTAACAGGAATTGGCAATTTTACACCTTCCTTTCTCTGAATTGCCGTTGCTGCGGCACGTACAGGCTTTGCGGGCAGACGAAGACCTATACTATCTGTTTTGTTGCTGGCTTTGTACGTCAGAGCCCGAACAGAGCCAGCCAGCGGCTGCGTACAGCACAAACGCTGTACTGCTCTTCGATCTTCGTACGCGTTGCCCCCCCCATACGTATACGCAGGTTGCGGTCGCGGATAAGCAGGTTCAGCTGCTGCTGCCAGTCCTGCTCTGTACGGCAGATAAAGCCATTTACGCCATTATCCACGATCTGCGTATTTACACCTACCGGCGAAACCAGTGCCGGAATACCCAGGGCCATATACTGCAGGGCCTTAAACCCGCATTTTCCTTTTGCCCAGGCATCATCGGCCAGGGGCATAAGTCCTATATGAAACTGCATCAGATCGTCAATCTCACGGCTTTTATCCCAGGGTATCCAGCGCATACCTGCCTCCAGGAAACCCGGTTCGGTATCGCAGATAACGGCCAGGGAAGCATTCGGGTTCTGCTGCAGTACGCGGCGCAGCAGGGGCATATATTCTTCAAGATAAAACAGGGTGCTGTGTGTTCCTGTCCAGCCGATGGTAACCTGCTCCGTATCCTGATTCTGCAGGCGGTTGTGCAGGTTTTCGGTATCGATGGTTGTGGGTATGGTAATGGTTTCGCCGCCATACGCAGCAGCCCAGCTGCACAGGTAATCGTTCCCGCCCGACACTTTGCCTGCAAGTGATGCCAGGGCCGGAGCCTGCCCCCAGTTGCGGAAACGCTCCATAAAACGATTATTTTTCGAAGAGTTCGGGATCCAGATTGCATCATCCAGGTCGAAAATGATTGCCGAACGTGTTTTCCTTTTTCGTAACATGCGACGGAATACAGCCAGTCCCAGGGGATCTATTTCGCGATGTATGAATACAAAATCGTACGTATGTAAACGCCGGAACAGTTTATAGCGGCGGTACAAACCGCTGCACAAAGCCCATACCTTAGCCGGTATGCTTCCTTTGGTATAAAGTACGTGCCAGCCGGCCTCATCCCAGAAGGGAGCCTGTGTATACTGTACGTTTTGTCCGTCGAGGTACCTCAGGTACTGTTCAAAACGGAAACGCTGACTGGGAGCTTCGCCCGGCGGGTAAGGATGTACAAAAAGGATCTTCACCTTGCTTAATCCTGCCGGGTTCCTTCTTTTCGTGCCTTAACGCCAATAATGGGAGCTCTTTCGAAAGGTCGTTCCCGATCGAAATAGTAACGGTAGGTAGCATAGCGGCGCCAGAGTTTTGCACCCAGGTTTTCGCATACATGCAGCATTTTGGGATTAAAATCGCCGATCCAGTTCAGGATGGTATCGGTATAACGGCCCAGCGGAGCCAGGTCGGTCTCGGCATATTTTATCATGGCCCCTTCTACCCCACGGCCCTGGTAATCTTTTACCACACCGAAAATGATGCCATACATGGTTTTGGGGTGACGGAACTTACGGTTTAGTACATACTTAATCTTGCCCAGCAGGTTCATGTTGCCTCCCACGTACTTAAACACCTGGTTCAGTTCGGGCAGGTTTACGTAAAACCCGATAGGACGGTCTTTTTTGAATACAAAGATTACGATATCCGGATCGTATACCTGTTTAAGGCCCTTATAGGTTTTCATGGCAGCTTCGTAGGTAAGCGGTTTAAAGCCATCGTGCCCGCCCCAGGCATCGTTGTATACCTCCATAAAGTTACGGGCAAACATATCGTCGTTCCAGCCGCGTATGTTCGATACCCTGATCTCGGGATCGAGCTTTAGCATTTCGGCCTTGCGTACAAATACTTCCTGAGCCGGGTCGAGCAGCGAACGGTGAAACACATGCTGCTCGTAGTATACATTAAAACCGTAGGATTCGAACAGTTCGGGGTAATACGAGGGATTATAGTTCATACCAAAGGTAGCGGGAGCATCGAAATTTTCGATGATACAACCCCAGTAATTGAGTTTTTCGCCCAGGTTAATAGGCCCGTCCATCGCCTGCATTCCTTTCGAAAGCAGCCATTCGCGCGCTGTATCGAACAGCAGATGTGCTGCTTCTTTATTGTTAATACACTCGAAAAAACCCACACCGCCAACTCCGTCTACATTCTTAAATTCCTTGCTGTACTGCGGATTTACAAAAGCGGCAATACGCCCGGCCGAACGGCCCTTTTCGTCGCGCAGTATCCAGCGCATGGCCTCACCCGAACGCAGGAGCTTATTCTTTTTGGGGTCGAATATCTTCTGAATTTCCTGTACGATAAAAGGTACCCAGTTAGGGTCGCCCTTGTAGATCACCCGGTCTACATGAAACCATTCTTTTTCCAGGGCCGGAGTGGTTACAGGTATTATTTGCATACAACATTATTTTAGGGCGAAATTACGAAATACAATCAAAACCGGATCAAAAGCGTTACAAGTACAAACAAACCTGCATCAAACAGGATACAACAGCATTTGCAAACCTCAGTCTTTTACCTGCTAAAGGCACTCTAATTCTCTATATCTTCCTCTATCTGCTGAAAGTACAGTTTCTGAAAGGCGGCACCGGCCGTATCTGTTTCCAGGCGGGGTATACTCCACGACGACGATAATATTTTTGTGTATTTCGCTTTATCGTTCAGTACCTGCAGCGCCCCGGCCACATCGGCATCGTGCTGTAATTCCCACTGCAGGCGGCCATTGGCAAAATAGTAGCGCGAAACAATTTCGGCCTCCAGCAGAGGCTTTATTTCGGCCTTGTATTGCTCCAGACCCTGTATCTTGGCTGCAGCAAACTTTTGTCCGGCCGATTTAAGTTCGGCATTTACTGCTGCAAAAAGCGGTTCTTTCTGCGACTCTTCCAGTACTGAGTTCAGCGCTTTTTCGGCAGGAGTAAGATAGCTGAAGCCCTCTTTTTTCACAAACTCCACAAAATCGCGGTATCCGGCATCAGACAGGCTGAATGATGCAGCCTCGCCAATGGACGGATTTTTCTGATGATACAGGTTGGCATATTTAAACACCAGGTTTTGTGCAAGAACCGCCAGTGTTACGGAGTGATAGATCTGATCGGGCACTTCTACATCGGGCATTACACCGCCGCCGTCGTATACCTTTCGGCCAGCTGCGGTTTTAAACTCCTGGCGGGTATTTTCACCGATACGAGTTGCCTCTCCGTTTTGTTTATGCCCGTAGTCGATAGCCTGTATACAGCGGCCGCTGGGTGTGTAGTATTTAGATACCGTTACTTTAAGCTGGGTATTGTATTTAAGGAAGCGCGTGGTTTGCACAAGTCCTTTCCCAAAGCTTTTGTTACCTACGATAACGGCACGGTCGTAGTCCTGCATTACGCCGGCTACGATCTCGGAAGCAGAGGCCGAACGGCGGTCGACCAGGATCACCAGCGGCAAGGTGGCATCTACGGGATTACCGCTTGTGGTATATTGTTTGTTCCACTCGGCAATTTTACCTTTGGTAGATACCACCAGTTTACCCTGTGGAATAAACAGGTTGCAGATATTTATAGCTTCGCGCAGCAAACCGCCGGGATTTCCGCGCAGATCCAGCACCAGTCCTTTCAGCTGTCCTTTGCTCTTCAGGTCGGCAAGTGCTTCGCGTACACCCTGCGAAGCATCCTCTTTAAATTTCGACAGTTTTATATAGCCTATTTCCGGAGCCAGCATACCATAGTACGGTACGGTCTTAACCGAAATTTCGGCACGGGTAACCTTCAGCAGTTTTTCTTCCGTATCGCGCAGTATCCGTATATCTACTTTAGAGCCTGGTGCTCCGCGCAGCAGCTGCAGTACTTCTTCGGGTGGCAGGCTGCTTACATCGCGGTTATTAATCTGCACAATCACATCGCCGGACAGCAGTCCGGCAGCCTGAGCCGGTCCGTTTTCGTAGGGTGCAGCAATCATAATCCGGTTATTAATTACCCGGAAGCTGGCACCTATACCTCCATAGCTGCCCGTAGCGGCAAAACGTGCATCTTCTACCGAGTTTTCCGGGAAATAATTGGTATAGGGATCCAGCGTTTTCAGCATGGCATCGATACCGGTCTGCATCAGTTCGCCGGGGTTAGTCTGATCTACATAATAGGTATTCAGCTCTTTGAACAGATCGGCATGGATCTCAAGATTTTTAGATATCTCGAAATAATCGTTGGCGGCCACATAACTGCTAAAACCCAGCACCGAAAGTGCGAGTGTGCCGAATATATACTTTTTATTCAGTTTCATCGATCGGGAAATATTCCGAAATGTAACGATTTTAGAGGCAAAAAGATTGCCCGCGCATCATAAAATTGTCTTAAGGTACCGGATCGTAGCCGCTTCCGCCCCAGGGATGGCAGCGTGCAATACGCCGGGCCGTAAGCCCGAAACCTTTTAAAAACCCGTGTTTACGGAAAGCTTCTACCCCATAATGCGAGCAGGTGGGCGAGTACCGGCAGGCACCTGGCAGAAAGGGCGAAATGGTATACTGGTAAAAACGAATAAGACCTATGGCGATGTATGCCGCTATTTTACCGAAAAATCTCATTGAGCCTGTTGCTGTATATGCAGGGTTACCTTTTTCAGTCCTTTTTCCATATACTGCCCCAGCTGTTTAAAATCGGGACGGTCGCTGTGTATATAGGAAATAACCATATGCAGCTTTTTATGCAGAAAAGGTTCGGCGGCGGTATCGAACTTACGGGTACGGTATGCCTCGCGCATTACACGTTTAATGTAGTTACGGTCTACCGAACGTTTAAAACGACGTTTCGAAACAGCGAAAGCCACTTTTACCGGTTCGGCATCCGCTTCGCTGCGCGGCAACACTTTCACATTCAGCAGCAGAGCGCCGGAACGGATGGCCGTACCTCCGGTAAACACCGCACTTACGGCCGTGTTGCTTTTAAGCTTTTCGTGTGAGGAAAGTGTGAACTTCATTTCGATACAAAAGTATGCAAAAACACAATTCACGATACAAAAGGCCTAAATTATTCCCGCTCGTGCAGCAGTCCTTCGCTGCGGGCCACTACCGTTGCCACAGTTGCATCGCCCGTAACATTCACCACGGTACGGCACATATCCAGTATACGGTCGGGCCCCATAATAAGTGCAATACCTGCCGCAGGCACGTTAATGGAATTCAGCACAATTACCAGCATTACCATACCGGCACCGGGTACACCGGCAGAGCCAATGGAAGCCAGGGTAGCCGTAAGCACAATCATTACCTGGTCGGTAAGCGAAAGCGGAATATCCAGTGCCTGTGCTATAAAGATGGCTGCAATGGCCTGATACATGCTGGTACCATCCATGTTTACGGTAGCACCCAGCGGAAGCACAAAGCCACTTACCTCTTCATCTACCCCGATATTTTTTTCGGCATTATCGATATTCAGAGCCAGTGTTGCGTTAGACGAACTGGTAGAAAAGGCCAGTAGCTGCACCGGGCGCATTTTTTTCAGGAACCAGAATATATTTTTACGGGCTATGAATTTAACCATAGGCATATATACCAGAAACAGGTGCATCAGCAAACCACCCAGCACCACCAGTACATATTTACCAAGGCCAACAAGCAGTTCGAGTGCTTCGGCCGGGTTTTCGCCTGCCACCTCCGTAATTACCGAGCTTATAAGGGCAAATACGCCCAAGGGGGCCAGCAGCATAACAATTTCCACGATCTTGAGCACCGCATCGTTCAGTCCGTCGAATACTTTTATCACCGGTGCCGACTTTTCGGCGGGGATCAGGATCAGGGCAATGCCCAGCAGAATTGCCACCAGTACAATCTGGAGCATATTGGCATTATCAGTAGCCGCATGCAGCAGGTTTTCGGGGAACAGATCGATCAGCGGCTGCAGGGGAGCTTTTTCGGAAACACTTTCGGCCACGGCTGTATTCTTTGCCGCCTTATCGGCATAGGCCGACATAAGTTTCAGTTTTATAGTATCGGGCAGGTCTACACCGGGTTTAAACACATTGGCCACAAGTACACCTATGGTAATAGCTGCAATGGTGGTCATAACAAATATTCCCAGGGTTTTACCGCCCATACGGCTCAGCTTATTAATATCGCGCAAACTGGTAACTCCTACAATAAGCGAAGTAACAATCATGGGCACGGCCACCATTTTAAGCAGGTTCACAAAAATGGTACCGAAGGGTTTTATATAATCTACCGTAAAATCTGCAAGACCTGTATTAATGGCCAGGAAGCCCCATCCCAGGCCCAGGATAATACCGGCAAGAATCTGCATATGCAGGGGAAAGCGTTTTTTCTTTGTCATGTCTTGGTTTTATTTTTTCACAGTTCTGTTCAGTAATAAATGATCGCCAATAACCAGGGCTGCCATAGCTTCTACCACCGGTACGGCCCGCGGCAGCACACAGGGGTCGTGGCGGCCTGCGGCCCGCAGTTCGGCTGCATTACCGTCTTTATCTACCGTTTGCTGTTTTTGTGCAATGGTAGCGGTTGGTTTAAAGGCTACACGAAGTACAATATCTTCTCCGTTGCTTATTCCACCCTGTATACCACCGGAATGGTTGCTGCGTGTACGGATACTGCCACTTTCTGTTGTGTAAAACGCATCGTTGAGCTCGCTGCCTTTATAATGCACTGCATCGAAGCCTGCACCAAACGCTACTCCCTTTACCGCATTTACCGAAAGCATGGCCGCTCCCAGGTCGGCATGCAGCTTGGCATACACGGGGCTTCCAAGCCCTGCAGGCACATTGCTTATTACCAGCTCAATAATTCCTCCGAGCGAATCGCCATCCTCTTTTGCCTGCAGTATGGCCTGTTCCATAAGTGCCGCCGTATGGACGTGCGGACAACGAACATCCGAATTGTACACCGTATCAAGATCAAGTTCGGTATACGGCACCGGCACCGCAATACAGTATACCTGTTTTACATAGGCCCGGAAGACGATACCTTCCCCGGCCAGCCAATGCATTACTACAGCACCGGCAGCCACACGCAGGGCTGTTTCCCGGGCACTGCTGCGTCCTCCTCCCCGGTGGTCGCGCAGGCCATATTTCCGGGTATAGGTAAAATCGGCATGCGAAGGTCTGAATACATCGCGGAGAGTATCATAATCGCCACTGCGCTGGTCGGCATTAGGAATAAGAAATGCCAGCGGAGCACCGGTAGATCTGTTTTCGAAAATACCCGACAGGAACTGCAGCTTATCCTCTTCCTTACGGGCTGTGGTAAGCTGGCTCTGCCCCGGTTTACGACGATCGAGATATTGCTGTACAAAACCGGCATCCATTTCCAGGCCAGCCGGCAGCCCGTCGAGCACAGCTCCTATAGCTGCACCGTGCGATTCGCCAAATGTAGTAAGCCGTAATATGTGTCCGAAGGTATTCACAGGTTAAAAGCGATTGGGTTTCATATCCAGGTGATACATAATAAATGCCCAGCGATCGGTCCACTCATAGGTTTCCTGCAGCTTGTTATTGCCGGTTGCCTCCTGGTTGATTCGTATAAGCACCGGGGTCTTTTTCCCGATTTTATCCTGCAGGGTTGCTGCAAATTTGCAGGAATGTACCGCCGATACAAAGCGGTAAGTAAGATCGCATTCCAGGTAAAAGGCCGGGTACTGCCGGTCGTCGCGTATATTATGCAGAGGCGATTGTTTCAGCAGGTTTTCAAACTCCTCAAAATCGGTAACTGATCCAAATTCTTTGCGCCATACTGTAGCGTTATTGTAACGTTCGAAATTAAGCAGGTCGTAAATACCGTTCTTACCCACCACCACCTTAAACAGTTCGGGGCGCTGGTTTACGGCCTCCATCAGTATGGTCATGCCACCTTCGTCGGTACCGGCAGCAATGCGTCCTTCGCGGGTATAGCCGTTCGTTACCAGGTAGTCGATACAGCTCAGGAGGTCCTGGCTGGCTATTTCTTTATGGAGCCCTGTGGCCGAGGTATGCCAGGCATCGCCATATTCAGAGCCGCCGCGTGTATGAGCAATGGCAAATATTCCGCCGGCATCCACAAAAGGCAGCCTGTGCGAGGCAAAGGTAGAACGCAGCGATTTTCCCAGGCAGCCATTCGAATGTACCATAAGCGGGTTATCACCATCGCGTTTTAAGCCCTTGCGGTAATACAGCGAAATGGGAATACGTGTTCCGTCTGCCGCGGTAGCAAATACCCGTTCCACAACGTAGCCCGAAGAGTCAGGCGCATCGGCTGGCAGCAGAAAAGGTTCAAAACGGTTCTGTTCAGGAAACAGCTTATACACCGTTGAAGGCTGCAGGAACGAACGATATGTAAAAAGTACATCTTTATAGGCCGGACGACCACTTGGCCCCTCCAGCATACCATAGCCCGGCATACGAAACTCATAATTCTTCCGGCCCAGACTGTCGTATGCAAATACCACCTGATCGCCGTCGAACTTACATTTCGAATAAAACTTACCCGCAATAGAATACACCCGGTCTTTAATTTCTTTTCCTTCCGGTATAAAAGTAATCCAGTTACCCGGTTCCGGCTCGGCAGGGTTTACAATAACCACGCGGCCGTTTGGCGCATCAAAATTGGTAAGTATCAGAAAGCGGCCGGCATAGTTATCCACAACAGAAGCCGAATTCCCCACCAGTTCCAGCAGGCGTGTCATAGGTTTTCCGTCTTCTTCCACCAGGGGTTTATACCACATCCGGGTATAGTCGTTATTCGTTTCCGTAACCACCAGGAAACGGTTGTCGGAGGTACGGAAGGCCGAAGGCTGCATATCCGGGAACTGAGCATCGGCATGCACAATAATATCGCCGGCAGGATCTGTGCCCGCCTTGTGATAATGCAGGGCATAGGGCAGGTTTACACCTTTTTCCGTAATATACAGCTTGTTATAATAAAATCCGCCGAAAGGGCCCCAGCTCAGGCTGCTATTGGGCGAACATATAAAGGGGCGGTCTACATAACGTCCGCTTTCCAGGTTGCGGATGTATATACGTTCCAGTCCGTTGGTTATGTTGCGTATGGTAAAAGCCAGCATTTTACCGTCGGGCGAGATGCAGGAATTACCAAACACTACGTTCTGCGATTTTCCCAGGGCCTGCGGCTCAATAATTACCGAGGGCTGACGGGCTCCGTCGGCATAGAGATAAATAAACTGCCTGCCCGATTGTCCTTCGGTACGTTCGATAAGATACCATTTGCCATCGCGCGAGGCTTTGATTACCGTTTCGCCCGGCAGATAGCGCTTTATACCTTCCGATATGCGTCCGCGGTCCTTAAGCAGGGAAAGATATCGGAACGAGAGTTCGTTCTGCGCCTTGGCCCAGTCCAGCACCTCATCGCTGGTAAGGTTCTCCAGCCAGCGGTAAGGATCGGGTATTTCCCGTTCGTAAATAAATACCTTGTCGGTACGGCTTTTTTTATTGTTTGGGTAATTCAGCGAAGATGCATCCAGGGGATATTCGTTACTTCCCCTGCATCCCAGCAGCAGTGCCATAACTGCTGCCAGCATATATGTAAGCCCCTGCCGCATGGGTGTAAACCTACATATTTTTTTTGAAGCATGCGAATATGGCCCGGCCCAACTTTACTTCTGCAGGATCACAAATTCGGTGCGGCGGTTACGCGCTCTGCCCGATTCGGTAGCATTATCCGCAACGGGGCGGGTTTCGCCAAAACCTTCGTACTCAAGCCTGGAAGCTGCAATACCCTTCGATACCAGGAAATCGTACACAGCCTGCGCCCTGCGTGCAGAAAGGGCCTGGTTGGCCGCATCGTCGCCCACGTTATCCGTATGCCCGTGTATAGCTATACGCAAACCCGGATTTGTCTTCAGGAATGAAGCAAATTCTTCTATGATACGGGCTGCTTTGGCCGTAAGTGATGAGCTGTTGGTTGCGAAATTAATGTCATTGATACGATAAGCCTGGCCCACCTCAATGGTTTTTACATCCAGATCCTTATTCATAACCAGGGGCTGCGGGTCTTCTTTCTCTATCAGCTGCGACACAAAGGCCACTCCGGGCTGTTTTACGGTAAGCAAATGGTCGTCTTCGGTATTTACCACAGCCACGTATTTACCCGTTTCCTTGTCTACGTTCACCGTTTGCACTTCGTTGGTACGCAGGTTCTTTACCTCAACGGTAGCCGGCAGTTCGGGCAGGGTTTCGTCGTTACGGATTTCTCCTTTTACCATTTTTATTTTTTCCGGGCGTACCGCCTCATACAGCGGAAACTGGTACTGATCCAGTCCGCCTACGCCGCCGGCAACGCCCTTGCCGAAAAAGAATGCCATAGTACCGTCCAGACTAACAAACAAACCGCGTTCGTCTTCTTTTGTATTAATGGGCGAACCCAGGTTGCGGGCCTTGGTCCAGCTGCCGTCTGCATTCTGTTTGCTCATGTAAAAATCGTACCCGCCAATGCTGTTGTGCCCCCGCGACGAAAAATACAGCGTGCGGCTGTCCGAATGCAGAAAGGGATGTCCTTCGTTATTCTCCGTATTAATCTGCGGTCCCAGCGGTACGGGGGTGCTCCAGGTTCCGTCACTTTTCTTCTCCGAATAAAACAGGTCCATACTTTCGCGGCCCGTATTCGGGTCTTTGGTACTGCCCGGACGGTTCGATGCAAATACCATCTGCCGTCCGTCGTACGATACCGTGGGGTGCGAGTCCCAGTAACCCGGTGCATTCAGCGGAGTGGTGCAACGCTGCGGTGTACTCCATCCATCAATCTCGCGGCGCGAATAAAAAATATCGCAGTTCTCCGGCCGGTTCTCGTCACATATTACCAGGTACATTTCATCGTTTGTGGCCGTAAGTGCCGCCGCACCCACATTAAAACCCGAATTGAAAGGTAGTGGCAAGGCCTTTCCTGCGTCAAAATTAAAATTACCCTTATTCTCCGATACCATAAATACCTCCTTAAAACCAATATCGCTGCGCGAATCAGGATATTTACGGGTAAAATACATCAGCTGGTTATCCGGCGATATAGTACCCAGATACTCATCCATTTCCGTACACACACCGCTTACCGCTCTGGGGGCATAAGGTACCGAGGTACCCAGTATCTGCACCGATTTACGGGCTGTTTCCAGGTTCGCCTTGGCTGTTTTATACTCCTCATCATTCAGGTTTACCGACTCGTTCTGGTAAGCCATACACTTCTCATACATTTTTGCGGCCTTATCATACTCTTCTGCAGCCAGGTAAATATTTCCCAGGTGATACCAGGTATACGGCGAATAATTCTCGCAGATGCGCAGCAGCTCCTCGAAACAGGCCTTTGCCTTTTCCGGGCTGCGTGTGGCCATATAAGCCATAGCCAGGTCGAACAGGGCTTCGTGGCAGTTATTATCCTGAGCCATTATCTTGTTCAGTGCGGCAATTTTTTCGCGACCGCTGAGTTTATCCGTTTTCCTGTATTCCTTCAGTATTTCCTTATCGGTAGTGGGTTCACAGGCCGAGGGGTCGAATTTTTGCTGTGCAAAGGCTGGGGCGGAGTATAATCCTGAGAGTACAAAAATCAAGTAAATATGGTTTCTCATGCGTAAGTTCAATGCGTAACAAATAACGCAAAAAGGGAAACAAACGTTTCCAAAAACACGTTAAAATTTTAAAATGACTGATGTTTAACCGCTTGAGATTTTTTTTCAAAAAAAGTTTGGTAGTGATATTTAGCTCCGTATATTTGCACCCCGAAATCATCGAAACGGGCTGTTCAAAAAGCCCAGTCGATTCCGTAGCTCAGTTGGTAGAGCACAACACTTTTAATGTTGGGGTCCTGGGTTCGAGCCCCAGCGGGATCACTGAAAAGCCACTTTAACGAGTGGCTTTTTTGTTTTCCATAATTTATGCTAATCCTGCCACCACCCGGGACCTGAATGCTGCTTTTCCAATCGCAGTATAGCCCCAGATTCCTTTGCAGGTTGTGGATTTCAAACCCGATAACCGGGAATTGCTCACACCAACACGCATAGAATGCCAAATTGGGGAGATTAATCATTTTTATGTTGTGTTTCTTCCTTTCTCTGGCTTGGTAAGTCAACGAAAGCTGTATAAACCCGGCTATAGATAAGATCTAAAACACCCACAGCAACCAATTTAACAGCAAACTTTGCGTATTATCAATGAAAATAAATTTGACACTATTGTTTACATAAGGATTATTGTGTATGTTTGAAAGTTATTAGCTATTATATTGACATCCAATTATAATTAAATGAAAAAAAATATTTTAACAGTTATTGGAATCTTGTCTTTGGGAGTAATATTAGGGATTGCTGCTTTTCCTTCATTGTTTTTTCTGCAAAAGTTTCTATTTCTATATGATCGTTTAAATGTAGGTGCATTTTTCTTCCTTTATTCAATCATTGTTGGACTTTCATATATTATTTTTGGCTTTACACTACTAATAGTCATAGTTATACTTAGATTTATATTTAAAATTAACAGCTCGCCTATTTCAAATAAAATTAACTCTTCAACTCTATATAACTTTGCAGCTTTTCATGGTTTAATCGCTATTGCCGAAAAATTTTTCTTGCCCCTAATTAGAGGAACTTTTATTCTAAACTTATTTTACAAGGGATTAGGCATGAAAATTGGAAATAGAACAATTATTAATACTACAAAAATATCTGATTGCAACTTAATTGAAATAGGGAATAATTGTGTAATTGGAGGAGATGTAATAATAAATGGACATAGCGCAGAAGGTGACTATTTACATAAAGGGAAAGTGAAAATTGGCAATAATGTTTCAATTGGTAGTTATACTACAGTCTTATGCGGCGTTACAATAGAAGATAATGTAATTATTGGTGCTAATAGTTTTATTCCTAAAAATTCAATTATCCCTAAAGGTGCTATTTATGGAGGAGTACCAGTTAAGCGCTTAAAAAGCTGTTCTGAAAGTTCTCTTGAAAAAAAAAAATCAGAATCTTCATTTGATGTAGACATAAAAAAAGAGATTGAACTCCTAAAAAATAGTGACAAATATGTATCAATACTCAATACTCAATATCAAAAGCTACATAGTGAAATTTTGGCAATAGAATCATTTATAATAAACATTTTTGTTTCTTCGTTGGGCATACTTTTTACAGTTTTAATGTACGGTATCATTGAAGAGCCCAAAACAATTTTGACTTTACCACCACTTGCAATTCTATCGGCAGCCGTAATTATGAGTACAACTACTGCTATGTTAAGAATTGCATTCAAAATGTCTGAAATAGAAATCTACTTTCAAAAAGCGGGATTTAATCTTTTTAACTGGGAAAACAAGTATGGTGCATTAGGTATTCCGCGTATAAAAGAATTAGATGGAATATTGGTACTACTAGTCTATGGAATAATTATTGCTATCGGCATATACCTTACTATAAATGACAGTATCGTATCTTCAGAAGTAATGATATTCGAAGATATAAAAGTTAAGAGTGTATTACATATAATTAATGGGGGTATTGGATCTTGGCTAATTTTAAGTTTTATATATTTAAAGTACAAGACAAGCTATTACAAGAAAGAACTTGACAGTATAAGACAAAGACTGAGTTGACAAGGTCTGTCATGAAACCCTCCCTGAATTAGGACTGGGTTTAATCTAACAATTCAAAATTAAAAAGTTCCTGGTATTTAATGGGAGAAAGTTGATTTAAAGCTTCATGAGGTCGATTTGTCAGCTCCCCGGATTAAGTACCACTTAAAATGTGAGTATCAAAGATAGGTTTCATTTTAAAAGAACTTGCAAAGGGGTTTGGTAATTTAATGCGCTGTGCGGACGATTCCGGTTATAGTCTATCATAAATTCCTCCGTTTTGTATCAGACTTCCTGTAAACCAGTCGGCTTTTCAGCCGACCTTACAACTACCTGTTTATCAAGACAAATCCTGCATACCGGAACATTTTTTATGCCAACGCATGGAGCGTAGCGGAATGATTCCCCGTGGCCGATGCAACCAATATTTAGTTAGTGAACAAAAAATCTTCTATTCCCATTTTTGTCTTTAATATCTAAGGATTTTAATTGCTTTTCAACTGGATTGCGCGACAAATCTATATAATAAGCTTTGATATCATTTAAAAAAATCAAATCAACACTTTTAATATCATTATTAGTTAATGTCAAGTGCTTTAGATTGTCACACCCTGTCAACCAAAAGGGCAGGTCTGATATATCTGAATAATTTACATTAATATATTCTAATAATAAGCTATTTTTTAATGAGTAGGGAAGGTGACCAATTTTAACATTTGTAACGGAAAATGACTTTAGTGCCTGAATAACAGGAAATAGACTATCAACATTACTTATCGAACCACGAGATATATCAATCTGTTCAATTTCTTCCACATTAAAGAATTTATCTCTTAATCCAAATTTAAAATTCTCGATACTAATTATCTTCAACCCATCCAAATTAAGCATTATCGAAGATACGTTCACCGGTTCGGCACCAACAAATCTGAAAGAAATATTGTTAATTTCAGGAAATTTACTTCGAATATATGTTACTGTTGAATCCATCTCTTCGGCATAAATTGTGCACTTAATTTCAGTGAAGTCATTACTAAGGTAAAAGTAATTATGTTCAGGTTTATACACAGTTACATCTATAGATAACTTAGCAATAGAAGTTGCATAAGCCCCATATACAACAGTAAAAAACAGATAAATTAAAAACCACTTTCTTTTCCTCATATTCAAAATTATTTTTTCTTATTAGAACTTCCGGCCCCAGAAGAGCTACTTGCATTTTGCCTCTTTTTTAAAGTATAAAAAACTTGCAGATTCATCCGTACCTGCACCCCGCCTCACTATCTATATCGCGGAGCACCACAGCACTAATATCCATTTTCTCGATTATCATATAATCAATCAGCACCTGGCAGGGGTCTTCTATGTAAAAGGATACAGCCGTATAATTGTCATTGCTCGTAAAATAGAACGTATAATAGCCCGAGCGGTAAATGGTTTCGCTTGTAATACCCTGCAGATTAACCGATACCTGCACCAAATCGCAGCCATTAAGATCTATACCAAAACGCACCCGGTAATGCTTACCCTCCCTGCCCGGACCCATAGGATACAGCAAGGAGGCTTGCTCACTGTCCAATACCATATTGAAATTACCTGAATGATTACTCAGCTTGTATCGTTTATCGCCCCGGCACACCGATTGTATCATTTCTGTTATAGCAATGAAGATAAGCTTTTTATTCCGTTCCCACAAACCTAAACGGCTGCTGCCATTTCTTAAAAAAGGGTGACTGTATCTTTTTTCCAAACAACCATTATGCGTGGGCAAATGCCTGTTTTCAATTACACCAGCAACCGCGCTGCCTTTGGGATGTACACCTCGCCTCGCTTGAAGCGAGACGAGCTTAGCACCACGGCAGGCATCGCGCACGGAGCAAAGGCCATTTTCCAATTATCCCACTTGGACTACGTTTCTTCAAAAGAGCATCCTATTAGTTGTGTAAACCAGTCGGCTCTTTAGCCAATTACATAACTACTCATTTATCTGCATCACTCTGTATGCCGGAGCGTTTATTGTGCAACGCATGGAGCAAAGCAGAATAATTCCTCGTGAACAATGCCCCCCGGGCGATGCACCATACTACCTGATTTCCACCCCTTCTAAACTATACTTTGTTTCGATGCAATTCTTCTCTGATAAAGAACAAATCTTTTTAATTATCACACCTTCCATTATTATATATGTTTCAGAATGATTCTCATTGGGAGAGATTATCGAAACTATAGCTAAGTTATTATGTTTCTCAGTAAACCAAAACTGATATTCTGATTTATCAATTATATTCAAAAAATATATGCTTTCTAAACTACTATTCTCAAAAAATGATGTTTTTGTAATAAAAATATTACTATTAATATTGCAATAAACTTCACCTATCTTATTACCAGTGTGATAATAAACCTGACCAATCAATTCATCAGAGTTATAAAATATAATATTCTGAAAATTACTATCAACATCAAATATACAAGTTACTTTAAACCCTATTAATGGATACGACACACATTTACATTTAGCATAGTTGGGCATTACACAACCTTCTTTTTTCTCGAAAAAACTTTGTGAAAAACAGTTGATATATAGAAAAAAACAGAGCAAAACTATGATTATATTTTTCATTTCCAGTCTATTATATCATATATAATGTTGATTCTGTTATATTGGTTGGGATAAGTGTAAGAACAACGGTATTAATTCACATATCTTGTCTTAGGTGTAGCCCGAAAGGTAAAAAAAAATCAAACCGATTTAGGGTTGTTTCTTCGCTCGGCCCAGCAATGATTCCAAACGTAGTAGATATTTCTGGTATTTCGCTTTGGAGCCCACCACCTGTATATGTTCCACTTCCTGAAACTACAGCGTGGGGGAGGGCATAAGATCCATCAGGTACAAATTCCGCATGAGAACAGCAACAGATACATGAATTCCTCTATTACAAAAATCACCTACCTCAATTTTTCCAAAGGGAATTTCGGTTGAAATTTGACCAATTTGAGATGTTCAAAACGCACCTAAAAATTTATCATGAATATCACCTTTATATTTGCCAGGATTATCTTTACCTCCATCTGCTTCTCCCAAAACAAATTCATCAAAATTCTTAAAGTCATCACTGCTTGAAGAGATTTCTCTACCTGAAATTGGATGCACATATTTGAGCTCTATGCCTCTTTTTTGATAATATTTTGCAACAAAATATAAGGACTAATCCCAATGGAAGTCTGCCAGCAACAGCATCCCGATATGGACTTTAGCGCCCGCTTTGCTGCCGCAAGAGCCCAAAGAAGGGAACAAAACCGAAAAGTGAACTGCCAAAGCTGCCAGACAAGGTAAGGCAAGCAGTAACTTCTGCCTGGCCTTCGCTTTTTCAAACTGCATTTTTTTCAAAGAACGTTTTATTGCTTCTGTAAAGCAGTCGGCTTTTTAGCCGATTTTTCAACTATCTGTTTATCAATGCAAATCCGGCATGCCGGAACGTTTTCTATACAGCGCATGGAGCGAAGCAGAATAAATCCTCATGGACGATGCATACCGCATTATACGGAGCTTACAGCGTTCCAAAACGAAAAAGCGGAAGTAATAATATACCCCCGCTTCCGAACAAAATATCAATCAAATGGCCTTGAAAATCAGACAATTATACTAAATCAAAATACCAGGTGACGTTTTGGGACATTACCTGTTTTGGAACATTACCCACTCTATGGACTTAAAACATACCATTTATCTTTCACCTTATATATCCACTTTGAAGCCTCTTCAGGATATGAATTATGTTCATATAGCTTATAACCCTTATTTATAAAATAATCTATTATTTCATTTTCTGAATATATCAATTGATAATACCTAAGTCGCATATTTCTATATACCGTTTCGAACCCAATATACATTTTTTCATGATATACGAGTGTTGTAATACCACTAATCATAAACTGCTTATAGAGTGTCTTTTTAAAAACTTCTGAATCAACAACAACTCCATCAATAAGTTCACCACTTATACTCCGCTTTGCAATATCAACTGTCTCATATTTCTCTGATATTGTAAATTCTGTGTTAATAGAATCTTCTGCCAAATCAGCAGAATACGAAATTAAACTATAGAGAGTTAGTGAATCTTTTTCTATTTTTTCAGTATAAAAACGAATAGCTTTTTCGTTTGACTTGGTTTCGCACGAATATGACAAAAAAACTATTACATATACAAAAAAAACACTTAAACAGCTTTTATTTACTAGTACTTTTAACATTTTCTGTTTCTAAATGATATTCTTTAATATTAAATTTAGCTATTGGGTATTCACCAATTACAGTACTATTACCGTCACTATCCTTTCCAGTTATTTGCGCCCAGTTATAGTTAGAATTCGATTTTCCACTTTATAATCAATAGAGAAAGACACATCTTTATATTTGTCATTTACAGCTGTCTCGTATAAGTATTTTGCTGTAAAGTTGAGTGTTTTTTTAGAAATATCAATCAAGTCATCTAATGTAAATGCAAAAAGGCAAGTTTGGGTAGTCATAATTCCTATCCCTCCAGCAGGTACTCCTACTCCCCCTCCTGCATCAAGGCCTTTGATATCTCTTTTATCAAATTGTTCAGCAAATTCAAATCCTCCTATATCACCATACGCATTTTTAATCAAGCCACTCAAGTCTGTAACATTTGAAAAACTTGAGATACCAATGTTGAATATAGCACTCAAATCAAGACCAAAATAAAAATAACCCTCTTCATAACCACTTTTTGCACCGCTCAATGTTTCGCCATTACCAAACCAATCATAAAATGCACCTATAGTTCCATAAAAAGCAAAATTCCCATGTGGATCTGCAGCAACGCCCCAACGCACTACCCCACCGGCACTGGTCAATGCGATTCCACTTCTAGCATCTAAACCACCCTGCATGTAGGTAACACTACTTGTTATAGCTGCTAATATCCTCAGAACTATAAAGGGAAAAGAGTTTTCCCCACTTTTATCAATATAATATACAGGATTATTAGCAGCGTATGAGTACGGGCTATTCCAACTATAATGAGAAAACAACGGATCAACAGACAAAAACTTAGAAAGGCGACTGTCATACAACCTCGCACCAAATTCGTACGCGGTTCCTACAATACCGTATTGCTCTTCTATCTTTTCTTTACCGTTAAAGCCATAAAAATAACCCCTTCTGCGGCCTTTTGGGGGAAAAGGGTCGCGCATGACAGTTGGGGTATGTATGGTATACGGGTACACAGATCAAAAATAAAAAAACCGCCCGGTTTCCCAAGCGGTTTCCTGCTAACAATCCGTTAACGCTTTGCTCTACGAGAACTCCCTCAAATTCCGTATATTTGCATACGAATAGCAATGCGCTACATGAAGGCAAAATACATCAATCCATTCACGGACTTCGGGTTTAAGAAGATCTTTGGGGAAGAGGCAAGCAAGCCCCTCCTGATCGATTTTCTCAACAGCCTGTTGCCTGAGAAGAACCGTATTGCCGACCTCTCGTTCCGTAACGGCGAACAGCTCGGCACGACCGAGTTTGATCGTAAGGCTATTTATGACATCTACTGCAAAACCGAGAGTGGAGAACGATTCATCGTAGAACTGCAGAAAGCCAAGCAGAATTATTTCAAGGATCGTACCATCTACTACTCCACCTTTCCCATCCGGGAACAGGCAGAGAAAGGGGACTGGAACTATAACCTCAAAGCCGTGTACTGCATCGGTATCCTGGACTTTACCTTCGATGATTACGAAAGCGAGCCCGAACGCAGTGAGGTGGTGCATACCATCCAGCTGAAGAATCAGAATAACAAGGTATTCTACGAAAAACTGACCTATATCTACCTGGAAATGCCGAACTTCAGGAAGACAGAGGAAGAACTGTCCAGCCGACTGGACAAATGGTTGTATTTCATTAAGCATTTGGAAGATTTCCAAAATATACCGGTTATGTTCAAGGACGAGGTATTTACCCGTGCTTTTGAGAAAGCAGAACTGGCTAGATTAGCCCCGGAGGAGATGGATAGCTACGAGCGCAGCCTGAAAGTATTCCGGGACAACAAGGCTGTTTTCGACTATGCAACAGAAACAGCGTTTGATGAAGGAATAGAGGCGGGCAAAATGTCTGGCAAAATGGAAGTGGCTAAAACACTCAAAGAAAGCGGTATACCGATAGATGTCATCATCAAAAGCACCGGTCTTTCCAAAGAACAGATAGAGGCTCTGTAATTATGAGCTATATCAAAGAACCCAAAGGTGTTAATTTTATCATACAAAGCGATCCGTTGGATGATACAGCCAGGAAGGAGATAAGCGGCTTTATACGTGCATATAAAGCCAAACAAAAGAAGAAGGAAAACATTTCCAGTCAGGTTAAGAAGTAAGTGTACCCCTCCTGAAAATCATACTGTTTAGAGTTACAATTTTTTTACTTTTAAACCGTCCTACATTTAGAGAAGAGTTGCCTGCTGACGTTACAGAATATATTCTTTTGCAAGGAAAAATGGATGGAATCCCGGGGAAAACGATTCGGCCCTGCTCTTACGCTGGAATACGAAAATTATTACGGAAAATACAGCACAAAATAACCGGAGAAATAAGTATTAACTTGTACTCTTAACAATAATTGGAACTATTACGAACCCAAAATCAATATTAACAAATAGAATCTGTTGCACCGAAACAAATTATGAAACAGTCCGCCATATTGATATTTATTGCAGGATTTATATCCTCAGGTCTGTTTGGACAGAATTATGAAAGATATAAGACCTTAACAGACACAAGTATAAACTCAAAATATCTCGGGTTTACTAAAAACATTACAGTTACAGTCCCGTTTGAATGGCAAAAAGACCTAAACCGTGAGTTCCCTTTGATTATTGTTTTTGACAAGCAAAACCAGAGAAGTCACCATTTTATCTTAAATACAATTGATTACCTTACAAGTAATGAACAAATGCCTTCGGCTGTAATTGTAAGCGTTGAATCTGAGCAAAAGTACCGTGGCCTGGAAACATTGCATAAAGCTTCAGGTGCAAACGGGCTTGCAGAGGAAAATGAAAAATTTATATTTGACGAACTGATACCTCTTGCCGAGAATCAATATAAGGCTTCTAAATACAGGCTCTTTATTGGTCATTCCAGGTATGGTTACTTTACAACTTCTCTTCTGATTTCACGGATTAATGATCTGAATGGAGTTATTGCATTAAGTCCGTTTTTTACTCAGCCAAATGTGGACTTAACCGACTCGATAAAAAAAATAGACCGGCAGAAATTTAAGTCAACGAAATATTATCGCTTTGGCATAGGAAATGATTACCCGGAGGACTTTTCTAAAATGGATTCGGCCATCAGGCAACTCAGCAATACGGAATTCAATGCGAAAGGGTTTCTATTTAAAGAAGCTGAGCATAACGTAACGCCTGGTTTAACCATTGGAATTTCGTTGTATGAAGTGTTCGAAGAATGGTCAAAAAGTCAGGCTAAATACTTATCGAACGAACAAAAAGAACTCAGTATAATACATTCATTAGAAAAGGATATTCTGTCTCACTACGGTAGCAGATTGGAATTTGCCATTGGTATATTAAACGGGAAAGGCTGGTATTTTTATAATGAAGGACAGTTTAAGAAGGCTGTTGAAGCCTGGGAATTATTAATAAAAACCTACCCTAATTTTTCCGAAGCTTACTTATACATAATTGATGCCCAGATACAGCTTAACGAAAATTATTCGCAAACTACAGAGCGGTTTGAAAAGTCTTTAGCTAAATCGAACATCTATTCTGATAAAGAGAAAGACGAACTGATGCAGGAATTCCACAATATGAAAAAATAAACATTTACTGCTGACACCTTACCATAAAAAACTTAATTAAGCGTTGTGTCGCTATCAATGTCCTGCACGGCTAATAGTAAGGTGCGGCTAAATTGCCAGCTGCAACAAGCAGCAAAATGCCGGCTACAGCTTTACAAAAATCAAATTGTCTGCTAAGCCCTGCTGCCGGATGCTTTAACCGGGGATACCCGGGCAAACAAAGCAGGCTTTACACTTTTAAGCACTTACAGGTATAGTAAAAGCTTCTGTAAAAATCGGGTAACGTTGAACCCAGGCACTATATATGTGTATTTACAAAGAGTATTTTAAAGCCTGACCTTATGCACAAAACAATAAATTACTATATTTCAGCTTTGTATATCAACTCTTTCTGCTAAATACAGGCATACGATGTAATGCTGCAGAATTTTATACATATTACGGATCCTAAATAACAGCAAAATAAATGACCAGTCACCGGGCAATAATACTAAACCCAACCCTTAACCAGGGGCAAAAACGGCCGCTGCCTGAAACATACCTTACAAACCTATTTACAATATGCTGAAAAATAAAATCTTACTATTTCTGCTCTTACGTAGTGGAATGGCTTTCGGGCAGGTAAATAACCCGGACGATGAAAAAAACGCGCTCCTTTCCTTAGCCGAGCTTAGCGCACAATCTTTTAAAGAGTATTACCAGGATAACGCATGGGACGACGGAATAAGGCAGCATTTAGCGTTCGACCCCGCCGCCATGCAGCTTATCTTCTGTAAAACCCCATACGACAGTACCGATAACAACAAATTAGCATCTGACATACAATGGCTTACAAAATTCACGATCCCGCTTTATGAGATCGATACCCTTATCGGAAATACGGAACAACATACGATTGCCATTAAAATGAAAGAGGGTAAAAGCAGCATACAGTCGTACATAATTACATCGGGTACTGCATATTCTGCCGCTACAAAAGAAAATATGCTTCTGATCCGAAGCGATAAACTGCTTAAAGTCCGGAATCTTGTACTGCGTATGAATACGCTTATCTCGGACCTTCAGGCTTTTTATGCAAAGAAAACCGAACTGGTAAGCTTTCTGAACAAAGCATTGAAGCAGGAACTTAGCTACCAGGCTACAGATCCTTTAAATTATCCTGAAGACAGAAAATTCAAGGTATTACAGGAGTTCCGGATCGACAGCAGCGGTCAGTGGCTGAGCATTATCGTTGAACGCAGCAGTTATTACGGCGACCCGATTATTGAAAAACAGGCGGTACAACTAAAAGATATAACAGGCGTACTGAAAGATATTAATATAATACTGAACTGCCGGAGCAATACCGTTATAAAAACCACGCTTGTAAAAACCGGCCAAGAAGCAGAAACGGAAAGTACCGGCTCGCTCTTTTTTCTCCAGTTATGCTACGAGAAGAACAATGAGTCCCTGGGCGACGAAATTATACGCCTGTGCCGGCAGATTGGGCTAAATGCAGAAAAAACGCACTGGTACGATTGAGAAAATACATTAACTGCAGTAACGGCTATGCAGCATTAAAACGAGATTATGCTTGTACCTGCACAAATTCATACTGAATTTAAAAAACAGATACAAGCACAAGCTCTTTATACCCGGCACACCTTTTATACTAATCACAGACCATAAATTCCACCTGATACTGCAATTTTTTCACCATGCACCCAGGCTCCCGCATCCGATGCCAGGAATACAGCCACTTTTGCAATATCGTCCGGCTGCCCGGTGCGGCCAAGGGGTGTTTTTGCAATCAGCTGCTTTTCAGCTTCACTGCCTGTAAAGCCTGCACTGCGCGCCCCTTCCGTCGCTACCACCCCTGGCAAAATGGAATTGATACGTATGTTTCTGCCGGCAAATTCTTTAGACAGGGCCACGGTAAGGGCATCCATCGCCGTTTTTGTGGCAGAGTAAACCGAACCGGTGGGCAGCGGCGTGGTACTGGCACCCGAGCTGATGTTGATGATGTTACCACCCTTTTCGCCAAACAGCTTCAGAGATTCCTGTATGGCCAGGATAGAACCAAAAACATTAATGCTGAACTGCCGCTGAAATGTTTCGGCCGATACCTGCTCTACAGGTTCGTATATATAAATACCGGCATTGTTTACCAGAATATCCAGTCCGCCGAAAGCCTGCGCTGTTTCCCGAAACAGCCTTTTTACATCAGCTTCCATTGATACATCGCCCTGTATGGCAAGAGCTTTGCCCCCAGCCGCCGCAATATCGTTCACAACCCTCTCAGCTCCCTCTTTATCCGAAGCATAATTTACAATTACGCTGGCTCCTTCGGCAGCAAAATGCCGGGCAATAGCTGCCCCTATCCCTTTAGATGCACCGGTTACAACCGCTACCTTGTTCTTGAGTGTATTCATTTTTATAATTTGTTTATTGCGGTGACAAAGGTAAATCAGCTTAATTTATTTTAGTAACTTTGTTTCGAAAAGTAACAGTAACCACGGAGTAACAAAGTAACCTATGCAGTGCAAAGCCCCCGGAACAGAATACAAAAAGGAAATGCGTGCCGTACATGACAGTATGGATGTACTGAGCGGAAAGTGGAAGATTCCCATTATCTCGTCGATCTGTTATTATAACAAACGACGGTTTTCCGACATACTAAAGGATGTATCGGGGATCTCCAATAAAATGCTGAGCAAAGAACTAAAAGAGCTGGAAATAAACCAGCTGGTAAAACGCTCGGTGCTGGACACACAGCCGGTAACCGTCCAATACGAACTTACCGCACATGGCAGATCTCTGCAAACTATTATTAACAACCTTACAGAATGGGGCATAGCGCACCGTAAGAAAATCAGCGGCAACTGAAATAACTCGTCAGACTAAGCTCCTAAGCAATATCTCGCATAATTTATACTCCATCTGTGAGCCTTGCTACAGCACCTTTTCTTCTGCCCGGGTTATAAATACACTATTTTCAGGCTTTAGCCGCCTGCACACATTTTTCATACAAAAACGGAACAGGACTTTTTGTAGAAGATTTCCTTCCATATTCCGGGTTTTTGCTGAAATTATTGGGTACATTTGAATATTGCTTTTACAACTCACACAAAAATCAACCTTCTGTAATTCAAAACATTAAAACAACTAATAGATCTATATAACGCAAGCTTTTACCATCTTTTAAATGTACAGGACTTATGTTCAGAAACCCGGGTATTGAAATAAAATGGGCCCTTATTTTTTCGGTATTCATCTTATGCTGGATCTTGCTGGAAAAATGGACCGGCCTGCACAGCAGGTATATCGACTACCACATGTATCTTACAAACCTGTTTGCCATACCGGCTATATGCCTTATGGTACTGGCCCTTAAAGACAAAAAAAAGAATTTTTACCAGGGGCGTATGTATTATATGCAGGGACTGGTTTCGGGCTTGCTGCTGTCGGTGCTGATTGCGCTGCTGAGTCCGCTTACGCAATGGGTAAGCTCGTATGTGATAACGCCGGAGTATTTTCCCAATATAATAAAACGCAGTGTGGAACTGGGGCATTACAAAAACACTGCCGAGGCCGAAAGCTATTTCAATTACAGGAATTATGCCGTGCAGGGAGCCGTTGGGGCCCTTATTATGGGGCTTGCAACCACGGCCATTGCCATGATCTTTATCCACACTAAAAAAAGTAATCTATAAATGTACATACTATGAAAAATGCAGTAACATGGTTCGAGATCTATGTAGACAATATGGACAGGGCCAGGAGTTTTTACGAGCGTGTGTTAAACACAACCCTTAGTAAACTGCCCATGGGCGATGAAGGCGAAATGTGGGCCTTTCCCTGGGAAAATGATGCACCCAATGCTTCAGGTGCACTGGTAAAACACCCTATGGGTAAACCCAGCGCAAGCGGTACCCTGGTGTATTTCGACAGTGCCGACTGTGCCACCGAACTAAGCCGCGTAGAAGCAGCCGGAGGCCGGGTACTGCAGCCCAAAATGCCAATCGGGGAGTTTGGTTTTATTGGCATTGCCAGCGATACCGAAGGCAATTCCATCGGTTTTCACTCTATGGCCTGAGAAAAAAACATATATATCCTAAAACAAGTATTATGGCAACCGTAAATATTTATTTAACCTTTAACGGCAACTGTCGCGAGGCATTCGACTTTTACAGATCTGTATTCGGCGGCGAATTTCCCTATGTAGGTACTTTTGGCGATATGCCTCCGCAGGAAGGAAAACAGATGCCCGAGTCCGAAAAAAACCGTATTATGCATATAAGTTTGCCTATAAGTGCCGAAACCATGCTTATGGGGAGCGATACCGGCGGCGAATGGGCATCGTCCTTTAAGCAGGGTAATAATTTTTCCGTTTCTGTAAATGCAGCAAGCCGCGAAGAGGCCGATGCGCTTTTCAGCGGACTTTCGGCCGGAGGACAGGTAACCATGCCTATGAACGACACCTTTTGGGGAGCGTACTTTGGTATGTGCTGCGATAAATTCGGCATTAACTGGATGCTGAACTACGACGACCCGGCTAAAACACCCCATTAAACACAAAAACAACGCATTAACAAGCACAGGAGTATCTTTTTACAGGTACTCCTTTTTTATTTACAGGCAGAATACCCGTATTTTTTCAGAAATTAGTCCCTGCTCAACCATAAACTTCGTTAGGAGCCTGTGACAGCAAAAACCGTAAACCTGTTCGTATAACATACTCATGAATACTCATACAAATACACTAAGCCCGGAAGAAAGCCGGGAATTGCTTAAAACCCTCGAAACCCGCTTCCGCAAGCATATGGAGCGGCATAAAGACCTGAACTGGGCAGATGTACTGGCCCGTCTGGAAGCCAATGCGCATAAACTGTGGTCGCTGTACGAAATGGAACGCAGCGGTGGCGAACCCGATGTGCTGGGCCATGATAAAGAGAGCGGAGCCTTTATTTTTTTCGATTGTTCGGCCGAAAGTCCCAAAGGTCGGCGCAGCACCTGTTACGACCGCGAAGCACAGGACTCCCGCAAGGAGCATCGCCCGGAACACAATGCCTGCGATATGGCCGCAGCGATGGGCACCCAACTGCTAAACGAAGAAGAGTACCGGCAGCTACAGCAGTCAGGCAGCTACGACCTTAAAACCTCCAGCTGGATACAGACACCCGATGCTATACGCAGCCTGGGCGGAGCACTTTTCTGCGACCGGCGCTACAACCATGTGTTTACCTACCACAACGGGGCACAGTCGTACTACGCCGCCAGGGCCTTCAGGGTAAAGCTAAGCGTGTAATACAACACTGGTAAGGTTTCCCGGAGCCTTCTCCTTAAAGCTGTTTTATCGTAGTTTTACACTATGGATAAAATAAGCTGGATCCTTTTCGTATTCCTGGCCGGGGCATTTCTGCCCATACAGGCCGGTTTAAATGCAAGGCTTGGTAAAGCCGCCGACAATGCCGTATTTGCTTCTCTCGCATCTTTTGTAACAGGTACCATAGCCCTGCTTCTGTACCTGCTTATTGCACAGCAACCCATTTCCTGGGCCGGTATAAAGGCCGCACCGACACATTTATGGCTGGGCGGATTACTGGGAGCCTTTTACGTAACAATTATTATCCTGGCCTTTCCCAAACTGGGTCCCGGGCTTACCTTCGGACTGATCGTGGCCGGACAGATGATCTTTTCCGTACTGCTGGAACACAAAAACATCCTTGTATTTCAGCAAAACCCGGTAAGCGCTATGAAAATTCTGGGCATAGCCCTTATTATTGCAGGCGTTATTATCGTGCGTAAATTCTGAAGTAGGGTAAAGCCACAGCTCCCGGCCAATAGTATAAATCCTAAGCACACAAAAATCTATGGCAGCAAAAAAACAGATATTATTACGCATCAGCAGCCTTGTGCTTCTTTGCATCAATGCTGCCGGGGCCCTGTCTGCCGGTATTGGGTTTATACTGTACCCCGACGGCAGCAAACTGGGTATGAATACCACTATACTCCGGCATTCGCCCTTCAACGACTTCCTGCTGCCCGGCATACTGCTTTTTGTATGCAACGGGCTCTTCAGTTTGCTCTGCCTTATCCTTCTGCTTATTAAAAAAGATAACGCCTGGCTGTTTGTCAGAGCACAGGGTTTTATTCTAACAGGTTGGATAAGTATACAGGTGCTTATGCTGCAAACACTGAACCTGCTGCACCTTGTGTTTATGTTTACCGGACTATGGCTCCTTTTTACCGCCAGGCAGTTTATGCATACGTCTAAAAAAACAAGCTGATCCATGCTGCGCATCTTCTTATATTAGCCGCAACCCATAATTTCACAGGCAAAATACAGACAGATAAGTACACCTTGCATATTATGTTCGAAATAGCATATGAAACGTATCGTCTTCGTTTTACAGAAGAAAAAAGCAGCTATCCTCCGGGACCTTCAGGGTTGTGTGGCACAGATATACATATATGGCTGTTGGATAACGGTAAAGAATTATACCATACCCATACCTGCGAACCCCTTGGCATGCCAAGGCCCCTGCTCAGCGAGCAACAATGCCTTATACATAATGAGCACCTGGTAGTATTCTTCTCCGGAACTATATGCATATACCATCTGCCGGAACTACAGCTCTGCTGCGAGCTGGAAAAAGTACAAATTATCCATATCGTTCCCTTCGGGAATGACCTGATCGTTCATGATGAGGTTGAAATACTGCGTATAAACATCAATGGCGATATTCTGTGGACATTTTCGGGAGCAGATATTTTAGTTTCGCTGCGAGGGGAAAATTGTTTTCGTTTGCATAAAGATCATATTGAAGTATGCGATTTCACTGGCCGCAAATACAGGATAGCCTGCAGCAACGGCCAGGAAATACTATAATATCGCCGCACCGGCAACAGCTGAGGCTGATCTTTACCAGCTCTGCTGAATAAAACAAGTATAAATAAAAACGGACAAATTATATATTTGTATAAAACCGTTGTATGAAAACGCTTACAATCATCCTTACCGCTATTATAGTCACCCTGCTATGGCTAAGCTGCACTGAACAAACTACGAATAAAGTTGCATTAATCCCGGAACGATCGCCGGCAGATACACTGCTGGAAAGTATAAGCACATCTGACGATTCTGCGACACGTATTTTGTTTGGAGAGCTTACACTCTACATATCGGGAATTGCTCTGTGGGAAGAACCAGGAAAGGGATACCTGAGCATGCAGGGCGATACCGGTTTTTTATACCCCGAAATCGGGGCTGATGCAGAGAACACCGTATTCCGGGTGCAAAACAATGGTATGTTTAATGTGGAGGTGGCGCAGTGTTACAGGAACAGTATCACCGTAAGCGACGAAGGTGCTCTTTGCGTAATCTCGGGGTGGAAACATCATCAATCGCCCTGGGAAAGCCTACGTATGGATGAAAAAGGAATTTTCGCCTGTATTCCTCACAATAAAGCAGAAATGGAAAAGTTTCCGGCATACAGTAAACAGGAACTGAAGCGCAATATCCGTAAACATTGCGGCGAAATCTGGCTCGAAAGAGCCTTTGCAAAACGACCCGACGAATTGGGAAACCCGGTAGAGGTTTCTGTAAATGAACTTATTTTACGATTCAGCTATTTACATCCCGATGGAAAGCCTCTTACCCGCTACCTGGTTCTGGAAATTCCTCTGGGCTGCTAAATACAATGCCAATGAAAATATTTTTAGTCACATCTGTACTTCCTATCGCACTGCTTATGCTGGCCTGCGGCAACGGCACAAATAATCCCCAATGGCATAAACTTTCCTGCGGACTCTACCGCTCCGAAAGCGGGGAGATTGGCTTTAAAACCATCGAAAATACAGACGGAACAGAAACCGAGCGATACCTTACCTCTTTCTGCTGCGATGGGCTTAGCCTGGCCTCTGTAATCGATACCAGCAGTTTTACAGCACTGGGCAACGGATTCTATAAAGACCGCAATAATATCTACCGGCATAACCTCATGGCCGACGGCGGCAACCTGGTTATTGAACCCTGAACAGCACTTACATTCACAACATCAGATAAAATACTCTTTTGTATATGTGCTATGACGAATACACCGTTTTCTGCGCTGCAGGCAGATCGTTCAGATGTGGCATATCGCCCTGCCGGTAAGCACGATACAATCGACTTATATCTTCGGGACTATCCCCTACAAATGGTCCGTGTGCCGTTATAGCTGCATTCTGTGGTTGTCCGGCATACAATACAAAGTGTGCCCCCTGCTCCCCTGCCTGCAAACGGACAAAAGTTTCTTCAGCAGCATCCGGTTTATCAAACCAGGCAGTCTGTCCGGCTTTTATTTCCTGCCCGCCAATGTATAAAGTACCTTCCGTTATATATACAAAGCCATTATACGAGGCTGGCAGTTGCTGTTCTGCTGCTGCACCGGGTTTCAGCCTGAATTCGGCAAGTGTAAACGGCGTGTGGTTACGTAAAGGCGAAAGAAGTCCGTTACTGTTCCCGCTGTATAGCCGCAGTTCCATACTTTCGTTCTTCAGCACAGGTACGGCATCGGAAGTAAGCAGCTGCCAGGATGGGCGTACCCTGCGTTTTTCCGGCGGAAGCACCAGCCAAAGCTGCAATATATGCAGATGTGTCTTCGCCGTAATTTCTTCGGTATGTACAATGCCGCTGCCTGCGGTCATCAGTTCCAGGCTTCCGCTCTTCCATTCTTTACCATCACCCTGCAAAACCAGGGTTACGGTTTCAAAACCGGCATGCGGATGCGGGCCACCCACCGGTTCGCCGCCGGGCAGATCCAGTCGGTCGTCCATAAGAAGTACGAAAGGATCGCTCTGCTTAAAATTGCTGCCGTCGATCAGTGCCGAGGCCATATGGCCACTCCCCAAAAAGCCCTGGTGTAGACTATGTGTCCGGATCTGTTTTATATTGCGTTGTATCATCATCTTTTGTTTTGTATACGGCAAAGTTACGGCACATTGATATACTTTAGTAAGTAATTACATTTTGGATACCGGTTACAAAAAGTATATCGCATACAAAAAACAGGATTCCGAAAATGCAACCATCGGTGTATTGCTTTGTTCCGATAAAAACGATGCCCTGGTAAAAATATCCCTGCCGGAGTACAATCGTTCCATCATTGCCAGTAAATACCAGTTATACCTTCCGAACGGGCAGCAATTGCTTACAGAACTTAAAAAAGCGAGCAGACCTGATTTTTTGTAATCTGTGTACATACTTTACATTTTCTACTTTATATCTTTAAACCGTTTTATGATACATTCGCTTAGACATATATTCATACGTAACAAGCATGTTTTATTGTATGGTACTGCTACGGCCTTTGTTTTATTGCTTCTGAAATGGCTTCAGTGGAAATTTCTGCTCTCTGAGCCTGCTTTGGAAATATACACCGGTTTCATTGCTCTTTTATTTACAATACTGGGCATATGGCTGGCATTTCGCTTCCGGAGTCCGCAAATACGCACCGTTATTGTAGAAAAGGAAGTCCCTGTTATGCCACCTGTAGAAGGTACAATTAACGAGATTGAATTACAAAAGCTGTACCTGAGCAGCCGGGAATATGAAGTACTGCAATACATGAGCCGGGGCATGAGCAATGCCGAAATTGCCAGCGAGCTTTTTCTTTCAGTAAGTACTATTAAAACGCATGCCTCCAATCTTTTTGTAAAAATGGACGTAAAAAGTCGCACCCAGGCCATTGAAAAAGCCAAACGACTCAGAATCATCAACTAACAAAAGCACTACTTTGGTATCAGTCCCATTTTTGGTACTAAAGTATGAGTACTTTCTAAGCAATGCAGGGTATTTTTGCCACGCTTTTCAATTCATTTAATATAATAACATTATGAAGAAAACCGTACTTATTTTTGGCCTTATCATAGGCTTGCTTTTTTCTGCGAACCTGGCCTGGATGGTTCAGCTCATGTATAACCATCCCAACTTCGAAGCCAATGATTTTATAGGCTATGCCTCCATGATCGTGATCTTTTCACTGGTCTTTGTGGGAGTGCGCAACTATCGGAACCGGTACCTCAACGGCGTTATTTCTTTCTGGCAGGCTTTTAAAACCGGAGCATTCATTGCACTTATTGCATCTACCCTGTATGTAGTATCCTGGCTTTTTATGTATTACCTGTGGGTGCCCGATTTTATAGAAAAATATGGCGAACACGTATTAAATTCCTGCATACGCGACGGTGCCTCAGCACAGGAACTTGCCGATAAGGCCAAAGAGATAGATAGTTACCGCCAGATGTATAAAAGCCCTGTTGGGGTTATACTGCTTACCTATATGGAAGTGTTACCCATAGGTTTGCTGGTTGCCCTGCTCAGCGCTCTCTTTTTAAAGCGCAAAACGCCTAAACCTTCGGAAACAAAGGAAGCCGTACAATAGGCGAGGTATCAATCTGCCAAAAGCAATATTATATTTACCGTATAAGATACTTACCTGTACGCCGCAGCGATCTGCATAAATGCCTGCAGGGCTGCACTGCGCTGTAAGCCTACCTTTTCCGCCTTGCGTTTGTCACTCATATACAATGGATCAGGCAAACTGCTAAAATCGTCGTAATGCTTCTGTAATTCCTTATCGGGGCTTATATGAAGAATCAGCCTCATAATATCGTCGGTAAGTGCTGTTTCCTGCTGCAGTTGCAAATGCTTCAGAAGGTTCGTACGCAGCCGGGAGTGGTGCTTTTTCCTTACCAGCCCGGCCAGGCAGATGTCTGCATACGTAAGTGTATCAACTTCAAAATAAACATCTTCGAGGCGACGATATTGGTCAGCATTTAACGCTGATGCAAATCCCCGGTCTTCAGTACGGTCATAAAGCGCCATATAATCACCGGCCCGGTTCAGTTCATAAGCTCCTTCCCAACGTGTATGAGGATTCTCTGCACATTTAACCAGCCATTCTACTGTAGCCAGCCTGCGATGCTCTTCGTCCGGCAGCCTGCTCAATAACATGTACTCCTTAATAAGACTGCGGTATGCATCCAGCTGAGCATCGGAGTACATTGTTTTACTTCCGTACGAAAGGCCGCAGGTATAAAAAAAACCATTTGTATCTCTGCTTTCAGATAAAAATGCAATTACAGTTGTTTTATCTTTATAGCGGGGCGGAGCCGGACATATTAATCCTACCGGGTATTTTACCTGTATCAGGCTTGAACCGGGATCGCCCTTCAGCACTTCGCTGATGTGCAGTTCGGCGATGCCGTCTCCCAGGATACGCACGAGCAGCAGACTGTCCTCGTCGCCACTTATATCTTCTGCAATTATAGGGTCACCTACCCGGGCAATTACAATATATGTGCTGCTCTCCATAAGCCGCAACAGGGTTAAAGGACTTATCGGGTAAGCCAGGGCTGCCTGCATACACAGGAACAGGATGGGGATAAGAAGTGTTTTTTTCATATGGCTTGTATTACTTTTAACGTAAAAACAAGTGAATCCGTATATATAAAGCCGTTACTCATTTCCACCAGCTTCTCCTCTGTCCGCGACAGGGTATTCTCCTGCTCTATCAGCCGGGCATCGATGTTTACCTCACTCATATCATTTACAATTACCGCCACTTTAAGTCCTTCGCGGTTATGCAGAATGTGGTTCAGCAAGGTAGTTTTTCCTGCTCCCAGGAAGCCGCTCAGTACCGTTACCGGCAATTTATTCTGTGTATTCATATCAGGTCTAACCTTTTAATTATGTTTTGTAAGTGTTGCTTGCTGTATAGTTCCGGCAACTTCCGGGTTTCCGGGTGCGCTGAGTCTTTGTAAATACGCAGACGCTCTTCCGCAAAAACAGCCGTAAGCTCTATGCCATACTCCGCTGTAATGCAGCGCTTCCATTGTTAAAAAGCAACAGGCACCATCCCTCAAATGCAACAATGTTGCAAATATAAAATTTTAAGATAACATTCAACTTGTTCCTGCTTATATTCTTTAGTATGGGAGCTAAATAGTCAAGAGCATTAAATTCAGCTACAGCCAGTGAAGCAATTTTATGAACAGAGAATAGCTCACCACATTTTTCGGCCCTGAGTATATGCAGGCCCTGGTACTGGAATTACCACGACCGGCTCAGCTACCAAACCCACACCTGCAAAAACTGGGAATCCAGCCATCTATCAAAAGAGAATAATACACGCTTTGCTGTTCCTGAAATAACAGCATCCATTCTGCCAAAGCTCTATTATTCCGGTTTACCCTCCCTTGCCTGGGCCTCCTTTACTGTCCTGATAATATCTTCAACCGCTTCTGCGATCTCGGGAGATGTTTTTTGGTACACACCGGGCAGTTCATCCGGCATAAAATAGGCCAGCGCATAATAAACCGGCTTTGCTCTTTGCAGAAGAATACCGTTTGGAGCATGAAACTGCTCAAGAAGGAAATTGTACTGGTTGGCCCTCAGTAATACCATACACACGATCAGAATATGATCCGATGAAAAATGATCTGCATGCTCACTAAGTAGTTTTTCCGCCCAATATATTACCTGCTTGGTATCTTCCTGCGCAAAAGCAATAAAAATAAAGTCTGCGTGTAGCTCATTCGTTGGGTTCTGAGCAGCTGTGGCTTCTTTAAAATAGTTTTCCAGATCTTTTAAAACGCTCTCTCTTAAATAAGTTAGTTTATCTTCTCCTTTCGCATATCCCTGCGAGTAGCGCCCTTCTGTCAGCCTGGCATATGTATCTGCTTTTTTCCCTATAGCGCCGATATCCCTGGCTAATTCTCTCTTACCTTTTTTCAGCAGGTATTCTACGGTTTCTTCTTTAAGTACATTTTTATCGTCTTCGGCAACCTGTCCGTTACCCAACAAAGCCATAGTTCGCAGGTAAGCGGCCTGGTAAGAATAGGTTCCGCTGCGCATTGTTTCCCGCTGCTTTTCCAGTACTGTTTTAATATTTTTTGTATTGTACCAGGCTTCAAAAAACTTAATGAGCCACTGCACCTGCTCGTAGTTTTGCTTTTTACCATACCGCATAAGGTACCAGACATTGAAAAAGCGCTCACGTATACGGTAACTTTTACTGCGCCCGGGGCCTTCTACTACTTCCACGATCTGGTTATCGGCCAGTTGTTTGAGCTGTGCTGATACCTGGTTCGACTGCACTCCTTCGCGATACAGTTTACTGAGCCTAAGCACTTCTGCCGCTGTTATTGCATCCCATGCCCTCGCCAGTGCATCCATAAGCTGCTGTTGCTGGGGTTTAAGCTCATCCATCCGATGTTTGTACAGCGCGTTTACACTATCCAGCAATAGTTGCAGGTCTTCGAATGCAGTACCATTTTCATTATCTGCAAATATCTGGTACAGCAATACCATAGTACGCGGTACTCCGCCTGTGATCTGCCGCAGGGCATCAATACGCCCGGGGTGCGTACGGATAATATATTCTATCTTTTCGGTTTCGCCGTAGGACTCGCCCAACGCACGTAGCAAAGTATGGCAGGCCTCCTCGCTCAGGGGACTCAGCTTTATCTCTCTGAAAAATTCAAAGAAAGGCTTATCGTAACGGAATGTATGTTCCAGCACCCGCGACGAAGCTCCGATAAGCTGTATATATGGCGACGACATAAGTAACTGACGAAGCCTGTGATTCTGTATCTCAGGGAATTTATCGAACAGGTCGCCAATATTATCGATCATCAGTAGGGCCCGTTGCTTTTTCTTTTTGAGCCGGGCTTCCAGCAGATCGAAACAGATACGTTCATAGTCGGCTTCGGCTTCGTGTATAAGCATTGTTTCATACAGGTCTTCATATGCTGTGCTCTGGATGGCCAGCAGCTGAGCGGTTTCTTCCCACAGGCGTTCCAGGCGGCCTATGTTGTACTGTTCTTCCCTAAAACGTACCGGCAGCAGGTATTTACGCAGTTTTGCATCATCTTCTACGGCATACTTCAGGCGCAGCAACAATGTGGTTTTACCCATTCCTCGCTGTCCGGCCAGCAGAAAATGCTGGGGCGGTATGTCTCGCGCAGCTTCGCGGAATTCGGTAAACAACTCTTCGAAAACTTCGCGGCGGATCACAAATTCGGCAATTAGCTGCTCCCTGCTTTTCTGGTCGGGATTATATACAAAAGGCCTTGTACTCATTTCCACCAGTATTTTAAGATCGGAGAATAAAAAAAGTAGGTATTGCTTTCTTCGGCCAGGTAGCCATCGTGCTTCAGTACTTCAATAATTTCGTCGAGGCGCTCTGTAAGTTTGTATTTAGTATGTGCGGCCATATTGTAGGCCTCATTCTTCACAAGCCGCTCTTTCTTTTTTACTGCTGAAAGTAATTCCAGCGCCAGTGCACGCTCCTGCTCATTCCTGAACGATTTATTCAGCCGGCTTTTATAATGCTGAAAATAAATATCTCCGTTGGCTACTACTCTTTCAAAGGCTATGTCGGCAGTGGGCAGGTCTATCGGGCAGTCTTCGTGCCGTACCATACTGGCCATTTCCTTTACCATAAGCTGTATATAAAAGGGTATCAACCAACTGATTTTACTTAACACATAAGATGTTGTTTCTTCGTTGGCTGCCTGCCCGGTCTTTGCGCGCAGTAAACGATTAAAAAGCTCTGCAGCTTCTTCTTTTTTCAAAGGTCTTGGTCTTATTTCGTTCAGGTCGTTTACCCGGTCTGTTCCGTTTAGCCGTTTCACAACCGAGTACAAACCGATGCTGCCTGTATATACGAACCGCACCTTATCGCTGAATTGCGGCGTTTGACGTAGTACCCGGTTCTGGTTCAGGAAATATAGTACGGCTTCATCGCCGTATTTTTCTGCAATGTGTTCCAGGGTAAACGGAAACTCGTCCAGCATTACCAGAATGATCTTGCCTTCGGTTTTTATATCTGTAAGAAATTTCACGAGACTATTGAATGAAGAAGTTGCAGTATGTCCTTCCAGCCGCATTTCCACAGTCCCCAGCTGAACGGAAGATATTTTTTTTGCCCAGTCTGTTATGAATGATTTTACGTTATGGCTGAATTTACCGAATCTTTCTACAAGGTCTGTATTTATGATAGCGGCCAGAATGTCTTTGTAGAAGACTTCCGGGTCGTTGATTGCCTCTGTATTCAGGTAAACGGCGTATATGTTGTCGTCCGGATTATCAACCAGGTCGAATAGCACCGAGGTTTTTCCAACTCTGCGGGGAGCTGTAAGTAATATATGTTCGCCGGCTGCGATACTTTCCAGTATGGCGGCTCTCAGGTCTGGCCTGGGGTAGAACTGCTCTTTCCGCGCAGGCGCTCCTACTACTCCTTTCATTGCAATTGTTTTATTGCAAATATACATTGCATTTTTTTTATTGCAAATATTTTTTGCATTTTTTTTATTGCTGAAAACAAACTGCAAGGATTGCCGCTTTTTCATAAGCATTCGCGTTTTTTTCATAACAGTGCTTCTGCAGCTTCGGGATACCTTTGAATCATTGATTAAACTGTAAAACATATCTATTATGAAAAAACTCTTTATAATATGCCTTGGAGCCCTGGGCCTGAATGCGCAGGCGCAGCTTCAGAACCTCAGTTTTGAACAATGGCAGCAACCGATAGAGTCCTTTGTAAATCATCCTGAAGCATGGACTATACTGGCAGACCATGTTTATCGTGTACCCAATGCATCTACGTACTGGAGGCCCATTACCGTTGCCCAGAATGGCCACCTGGCGCTACGTCTGTCGGTTTGGTATACATATACCGAAGACATAGCTTACCAGAAGGCGGCCATAAACGAACGCCCCACAGCACTTACTGGTTACTATACCTACACGCGCAACTTTTACAGGAATGGGAACACCGGCGAAATAACTATTGACTCGGCCCGGGTTTGGGTAGTATTGAGCCGCTGGAATGCTTCTGCCGGTAAAAGTGATACGATTGGCCGGGGCTACGTGGCCCTGGATTCGGTGCCGGACTATAAGCAGTTTGTGTGCCCTATCGTATATAGCTCGCAGGAAATGCCGGACTCTATTGCCGTAACACTGGATCCCTCTCTGTTCGACCGTATTATCACTAATCACGAAAGCGGTCTGCCCGAAGGCATAAGCTCTTTTCTTACGGTAGATAACCTGGCACTGAGTAAGGATGCTAATGTAGATATACAAGAGCAAAATATCGTCTCTGTACATATCTATCCTAACCCGGTAAAGGAAACGCTGTATATTTCGGGGACGGAAGAAATGCCGGCTTACGAAATTCTTGACCTTTCTGGTAAGGTACAACGCCGCGGGCTTGCCAGCGGCAAAAACATTGATGCAGGCGGTCTTAAACCTGGGGTGTATATTTTGCAATTACGCATGGGACAAGCTTTGCAGCAACTAAAGTTTGTAAAACAATAAAAGCATTCATTTAGTAGATACATCTGGTTCATAAACACACATCTATACAATCACATAAGGCAGGCTGGTATTGCATCGGTCTGCCTTATTTTTTCCCGGAAATATTTCAGTTCCTTCTGTTTCGTAGATCAGTTGCTTTTCTGTGGGCAGGTACAGACCATAGCGGCCGGCAAATATCCGGGATTCATCTCTGGGCAGGCTACTGTGTATCTGCAAGTTACCTCACCTGCCAGTTATTCCGAAGGGCTTCTGCAGCATAGAATGGCATCTGATCTTTAGCATCTGCTGCCGGTAAAGGCCTGTAGTGACTATGGCTCAATTGTATCCACAGTGCAGACAAAATTGGAAACGCCTGATAAAACTTACGATACCAGTTCGGCTGTCTCACTGGAAACCCATTCCCGCCCCCGGGCTGTAACTGTGGAGAAAGATAACGGATAATATACTCTCTACATTCTGCTCTATCCTGCTCCTGCGGTTTTTCTTCGAAGATGCGGCGGCCAATATACCAGTAGATAAGGGTGCGCTGGTGGTCTGCCACAGGCAAAGCCTGATGCCGGTTTTGCAGAATAATGGCGCGCATATCGGCCACAAAGGAAGGCTTAATAAGCATAGTGTTTAAATCTCAGCCTGTAAAACAAGAATGCCAATCGAGTCAAACCATTATAAATCAGATAAGTAAAATGCAATATGGAAATTTTGTATCTTTGCATTTAATAATCAAAAGTTACGCATAGTGTAGGATATTATTTTCTCCGGATATATAAGGGTTAAGCCGCTGGCTTCCTGTTTTTATTCTGTCGAAAAATAAATACAATTACTATGCTTATTTTACAAAACATCGGGTATACACACCCGGATAAGGACATTCTGTTCCGCGATATAAATCTTAGTCTGCATAAAAATGATAAAGCCGCCCTGATAGGGAATAACGGCTCCGGCAAATCGACGCTGCTCAAAATTGTGGCGGGTTATCTGAACGCTTCGGAAGGGCATATCCATTACAACGCCCAACCCTATTATGTTCCACAGGCTCTATACCACTCGCGCAATATGAGCATTGCACAGGCACTGCGGGCAGCTGCAAAACTACAGGCCTTACAGGAGATATTGGCAGGTAAGGTAACAGAAACGAACCTGGATATACTGGATGAGGACTGGAACATTGAAGAGCGCTGCCGGGAGGCTCTGGCGTACTGGCAACTGGATATTCAGGATATGTCGCAGACAATGAGCCGGCTAAGTGGCGGACAAAAAACAAAGGTTTTTCTGGCTGGCATACTGCTGCATCAACCCGAAATTGTACTGCTGGACGAACCCAGTAATCACCTGGATACAAGCAGCCGTAAAAAGTTGTACGAATTTATATACTCGGCTCCAGGCAGCATACTCACCGTAAGTCACGACCGGCAACTCCTGGATTTGTTAAGTCCGGTATTTGAACTGGGTAAGCATGGCATTACTGCATATGGCGGGAACTATACTTTTTATGCTGAACAGAAACAGCTCGAAAAGCAGGCTCTGGCCCAGGAGCTGAAAAGTAAAGAAAAAGCGCTGCGCAAAGCGAAGGAAACAGAACGCGAAAATATAGAACGGCAACAGAAACTCGGTGCCCGCGGACGCAAAAAACAAGATAAGGCCGGAATACCTACCATTATGCTAAATACGTTAAAAAATAATGCTGAAAAAAGTACGGCACGTATCAAAAGCGTACATGCTGAAAAAACGGGAGCCCTTGCACAGGAGCTGCGCGAATTGAGAGAAGTACTGCCCGATCGCGATAAAATGAAGTTCGACTTTGATAATTCCTCACTGCACAAAGGCAGGTTAGTGGTTCAGGCTGAAAATGTACAAATTTCGTATATCAATAAGCCGCTATGGGAACAGCCGCTGAGTTTTAGTATACACAGCAGCGAACGCATTACACTGAAAGGGCCTAACGGCTCTGGCAAAAGCAGCCTTATACGCTTAATATTAGGCGAGATCGCACCCTCATCTGGCAAAATATACCGGCACACTGGCAAATCGGTCTATATCGACCAGGATTACTCGCTCCTGAACAATCATTTAAGCATATACGAACAGGCACTGCAGTTCAATACATCCGGGTTGCAGGAACATGATATTAAAATCCGCCTGAACCGCTTCCTGTTTCCCCAAACACATTGGCATAAACCCTGTTCTGTATTAAGTGGGGGAGAACGCATGCGACTGATACTTTGTTGTCTGAATATAAGCAGTAAAGCTCCTGACCTGATTGTGCTGGATGAACCTACAAACAACCTGGATATACAGAATATTGTAATACTAACTGAAGCCATACGGGAATATGAAGGCACTTTAATTGTGGTTTCGCACGATATACATTTCCTGGAAGCATTAAAACCGGAACGCTGTATACATTTATAATACAAAAGAGGGAGTGCCGGTGGCTTCTCCCTCTTTATAGTATATATGTTCAGCAACACGTTTACCTGCGGTCTGCCGTCTGGCGCTCCACCATCCAGCCAGGGTATTCGGCAGGCAGTGCACTTACTTCTGCAATACGTTGCAGATCGCCGGCCGTAAGTTCCAGCTCTGCTGAACGGATATTATGCAACAGCTGCTCCGGACGTTTGGCACCGATAATGGTACTTGTAACACCCGGTTGCTGACGCACCCATGCCAGTGCTACTTCGGCCACCGTTTTCCCGTGCTCCGCAGCTATGCCGGACATTACATCAATAATATCGTATGCCTTCTCCTTGTTAACAGGCGGGAAATCAAATACCAGCCGGCGACCATCGCCCGCAGCTTCGTTACCCCGGGTATATTTTCCACTCAGAAATCCCCCGGCAAGCGGACTCCAGGGCATCAGAGCCAGGTTCTGATCCAATGCCAGAGGCAGTATTTCGCGCTCAATATCACGACCTGCAACCGAGTAATAGTACTGCATACCAACAAAATTATTCCAGCCCCTGGCCTCTGCAATACCACGGGCTTTCATTACCATCCAGGCAGGCCAGTTGCATACTGCAATGTAACGTACCTTACCGCCAAGCACCAGTTCGTGCAGGCTGCGCATAATTTCCTCTACCGGCGTAAGCAGATCAACCCCGTGTACGTACAATACATCAATATACCCGGTTTGCAGGCGCTGTAAACTCTGCTCTACGGAATGAAAAATATGATAGCGCGAAAGACCGGCACTGTTGGGTTTTTCGTTCATACGTCCGCGCACCTTACTTGCAATAACTACCTCATCCCTTTTTACGCCTAATTCGAGCAGCGATTTTCCCAGCAGCTCCTCCGACTGGCCGTAGGAGTATACATTGGCTGTATCGATAAAGTTGATTCCCGCATCCAGGGCCGTTTTTACAAGCCCGTTTACCTCATCCTGCTGTAATTGCCCTATCGAACTCCACATACCGGCATCCTGGCCGCCAAAGGTCATAGTACCCAGGCAGAGTTCAGACACCAGCATTCCGGTGTTTCCAAATACATTATACTTCATATTCTCTTTATTTTAATCGTTTATAAAAGTGTTTTAAAACCTTATACAAAGGTGTGGAACTCCGGGCATATACCTATTGTTAAAACGAAACAGGAAATTGCATCTTTCAAACAAAACACATTTTATCCCAATACCAGTTCTCTGTACTACTCTTCTTCCGCAAGCCATTTGCTACAGTCACTTCTCAAAAAAAATCCCGGAATTCCACTCCTTATTAAAACAGACGCGTTTATGGTATTTTTACACTTTTCAAACAGTTGTCAGCGCAAACCAGTCCACCATTCTTCAAATACCTGGCTGCTGTCGCCCAGGCGCACCTTCTCGCCTATCCTGGGCGTAATATATGCCTGGCCGCTGCGCTTTGCCTCGGTTGTTAAGCGTTTCAGCGGATCGTCCCAGGCATGGTTACCCAGCGCAAACTTGGAGGAATGTACAGGAAACAGTGTTTTTGCGCCCAGTTCGCCGGCTGCTTTTACCACTTCTTCAGGCATCATATGTATGTACTTCCAGCTGGGATCGTACTGTCCGTTTTCGAGTATGGCCAGGTCGAAGGGGCCATGCTGCTTCCCGATCTCGGCAAAATGGCTGTCGTAACCGCTGTCGCCACCCAGGTAAATACGCATAGTAGGAGTTTTCAATACAAAAGAGGTCCATAACGATCCGTTACGCTTAAAGGACCTTCCGGAGAAGTGCCTTGCCGGGGCCGTATATATGGTAAATCCGCTATCCAGCTTAATTTCTGTATTCCAGTCTTCCTCGTAAATATGTGCCGGATCAAAACCCCAGTATTCCAGGTGCTCGGCCGTACCCAGCCCCGTAATTATCTTTGCAGTCTTTGGCTTAAGAGCCAGTACGGTTTCGTAATCCAGGTGATCCCAGTGGTCGTGCGAAATAAGCAGGTAATCGATCGCCGGCAGGTCGTCCACAGTATATATATCGGTTCCGTTAAAACTGCGGGTGGTAAACGACAGCGGCGAGGCTGCCCCGCTCAGCACTGGATCTGCCAGGAATGTTTTACCGTCTACCTGCATAAAATAGGAGGAATGCCCAAACCATACCAGCACATTTTCGTCGGGCGAAAGATGCAGCAGATCGGTTTTTACAGCCGGGATTGAATCTTCCGGTTTTACACGCTCTCTGGGCCCGAACAGAAACTTCCATAACACCGAAGTATAACTTGCCCCCTCCGCCAGCGCAGGCGTGGGACTCTGATTCTGAAAAGCACCGTTTGCGTAATTAGGCGAATTGCGTATACGCTCCAAACGTGCACCTGATGGCCCCCGGCCAAATTTGGGATGCTGCATAAACAGGTATACACTTCCTGCAAACAGGGCCATAACGATAAATGTTATAATCATAAACCTTTTTATTATTCTTTTAATTCTTTTCATGAAATCAAATATGATTGACTAATCACTCTATTTCTTGGATAAATTTTTTTAACGTAACATATCCCACAGCAGTTCAAAGGTTTCGTTAATAAGCTCATGCTGCTTTGCCTTCGGAAATTTCCGGCTGCGCAGGTAGCCATGTAAGCCGTTTACAATGCTGTTAATAAGCATAAGTATATAATCTACAGGCAACGCTTTTATATTTCCTTCGGCAATAGCCTCTTCCAGCAAACGGGTGTGGGTGCGTGCATGCATTTCGATTTGCTCGTGCGGTACCAAAGCCGGGTAAGGGGAAGACTGAAACTGCTGCAGAAAGCGAAATTCCTCCGAATGATCCAATGCCCAGTACAGTGCATTCAGGAACTGCTCCCGCAACCTTACTTTAAGTGTACCGCCTTCGCTTGCGGCTGCCGCCACATGGCAGGACAAGCGATGCTTTATATGCAGGTAGAGGGCCACGATAAGATCGTCTTTCGTAGGAAAATAATGAAACAGTGTTCCATTGGCCACACCGGCTTCACGGGCTATTTTACTCGTGGGAGTACCATGGAAACCCGATTCTACAAAAAGACGCAGGGCTGCTGCCAGTATTTCTTCACGTTTATCCAATTCCAAACCGACTAATTACTCCACAAATGTATGCCTATTTTCCGAAACTACAAATAATCGTTCGGGAACCAGTGCTCTCCGGAAAGTACAAAACTGGCGGAAACAGCCCCTGGTTAAGGGAAGTAATTTTGTTGCAGACAATAATGCCTTCCATATTTTAACAACAGTTTCACAATCAACAAAAGTATTTTCTGTTATGCCGGCTGCCCCCTGTGTACCAGCGGAGCCCCTGTAAAAGAAACATACAGAAGAGTTGGCCAGGCTCCGGCTTTCCGGTCTCTGTTTACATCCGTTTTTTAACCATATCGCCCAGTTGCCGCAGCGCATCGTTGAGTCCGGCATTCCAGGCCAGGCCATAACTAAGCCGCATACAATTCCCAAACTGCTTCTTAAGTGTAAACATAGAACCCGGAGCAATACTGATCCGCTGCCGTATCGCATCTTCGTATAAAGCTGCCGTATCAACCTTTTTATCGAGATCTACCCACAGTACAAAGCCTCCCTGTGGACGGCTAACCCTTGTTCCCTCCGGAAAATGATCGGCAATGGCACGGGTAAACTGCAGGCAGTTGCCATGCAGGGTATGCCTGAGGCGGCGCAGGTGACTCTCGTAACGTCCGTTATCCAGAAAACCGGCAATCACTTCCTGCGTAATGGTGGTAGACGAAATAGCATGTAAAAGCTTGGCTCTTACAATCTGGTCTTTAAATCGGCCCGGTGCCACCCAGCCCACACGGTAACCCGGTGCCAGAGTCTTCGAAACCGATCCGCACCAAAGCACAATACCGCTTTCGTCGTAGGTTTTGCAACAACGCGGACGGTTATCGCCAAAATATACATCGCCATAAATATCATCTTCGATCAGCGGCACATTATACTGTTCCATAAGCTGCACCACGGCCTTTTTATGCTCGTCGGGCATACAGCTGCCCAGCGGATTATTAAAGTTACTCACCAGCAGGCATACCTTTATTTTAGGCAGTACTTTCTTCAGATCGTCAGGGTCTACCCCGGTACGTGCATGCGTAGGCAGTTCCAGTACTTTCAGTCCCAGGCTGCGCGCCAGCTGTAATATACCTGTATACACGGGGCTTTCCACAGCAATGGTATCTCCGCGCCGGGTAAGCGCCATAATACAATACGAAAGCGCGTCCATACAACCCGCCGTGGTTACAATATCATCTTCATCCAGGCGTCCGTCCCACGAAAAAGCCCAGCGTGCAATCCCGCGCCGCAGCCGTACATTCCCCTGCACATCTTCGTAGGCCGTTCCGCTACCCGGAAGTGCTCTCATAGCCTGAACCAGTCCTTTATTAAGGCGTGCTATGGGCAGCAGCTCATCGGCCGGTACTCCCAGCGAAAGGCGTATTACATCGCGTTTACCCAGGCTGTGAAACACCTTGCTCATCAGATCTTCCTGTGCCTCTCCGTGTGCGGCATCCGAAGGCTTGCTGGTGGGTGGTATAGGCAGCTGTCGGCGGGGCGAACGGGCCACATAGTATCCCGACTGCGGCCTCGATTCAATCAGTGCCCTGCGCTCCAGCTCGTAATAAGCCTGCATGGCCGTACTCATACTTACGCCATGCTCGCGGCATATCATACGAATCGAAGGAAGCTTGTCGCCCACCTGCCATACCTCACGCACAATCTGCCGCTCAATCGTACCTGCAATCCGCAGGTACAGATGCTCTTTCCCGACTGTATGATTTTGCTTCATCTCACTCAAACTGTATCGGTCAAAAATAACAAAATTGTATCTGTATTGTAATAAAAATTACACAGAGATTTGTCGTACCAAACAGAATGATCTTGCATGAACACAGAGCTGAACATTACAACGGCCCAAACCGACGAACAGCTGCAGGGTATACTGCTGCTGCAGAAACAGAACCTGGTAAGCGGCCTGAACGATTCGGAAAAAAAGGCAGAAGGATTTGTTACCCTGGAACATAACCTGGACCTGTTACGGGTAATGGCCGCACATTCGCCGCAGTTTATAGCCCTGCACCAGGGAAAAGTAGTGGCTTATGCCCTTACCTTAGCACCGGAACTACGCACACAGTTTCCGTTGCTGGAACCTATGTACCGCGAGCTGCAAAAGCTGAAATACCGGGATAAACTCATTCCGCCGGAACGCTTTATGGCAGCTGGCCAAACCTGTATTGCAAAAGAATACAGAGGGACCGGACTTTTGCCCCGCCTGTACCAGACCATGCAGCAGCATTTGCAAAATAACTACGAAGGCTGTATCAGCGAAATTGCCGAACGGAATACCCGCTCGGTGCATGCACACGAAAAAGCCGGCTTCCGCAGTATACATGCTTATCATGACGGAGAACAGGTATGGCATATTGTACTTTTAGACTGGACCGATAAAAACAACCGGCTATGAATAAAGAACATTCCAGAGCATACCTGGCCCTGGCGGTAGTATGCATTGTATGGGGCACCACCTACCTGGGTATGCGTATCGGTGTGGAAACATTCCCTCCCCTGCTTTTTTCGGGTATACGCCATACCAGCGCCGCCCTTATCTTATTTATATTCCTGCGTAGCAGCGGACGCTTTTCGGCCTTCAGCGGCAGGGATATTCTCCGCCAGGTAATTCCGGGTGTTTTAATGATTACATTAGGCAACGGACTCATTGGATGGAGCGAACGTTATATCCCCAGCGGACTGGCTGCACTTATTACTTCGGTAATGCCGGTATATGTACTGGGCATAAATTTTGCAACAGGCATCGACCGTAAAATACCACACCCTCTTGTTTTGCTGGGCCTTTTGCTGGGTTGCGCAGGTATTATGCTCATTTTTAAAGATAACCTCAAAGACCTGGGTAACACCGCTTATCTCAGCGCCGTGCTGCTGGCCTTCCTGGGTGCCCTGTCCTGGGCTGCAGGCAGTGTTTTTGCCAAACACAAGCCAACAAAAAGCAATGCCCTTTCCAATGCTACACTGCAGCTTGGCAGCGGCGGACTGGCCCTGCTCTTTTCAGGTATGCTTTTCGACGATACTTCGGAACTCCGGCACATAAGCCCCGAAAGTATTTATGCACTGCTTTACCTTATTCTGTTCGGTTCGCTGCTCAGCTTTGCCTGCTACCTGTATGCTCTTGAAAAACTACCTGTAGCGCTGGTATCGGTATATGCCTATATAAATCCATTTATTGCCCTGGCCTTAGGAGCAGTGGTACTGAACGAAAAAATAACCGGAATTACCGCACTGGCCCTCTTAAGTACACTCAGCGGCGTATACTTTATAAACAAAGGTTATGCGGTTAAACCTAAACTAAAAACAGCCTGATGTATGGAAAGCGAGAAAATACAGATCCTTGCCTACAGACCCGAGTTTGCACCTTACTTCGAACGGTTTAATAAAGCCTGGCTCGAACGCTGGTTTCATGTAGAAGCTGTGGATGCTTACGTGCTGGAGAACCCCGAAGAAGCTATACTGAACAAGGGCGGACACATACTTTTTGCGGAACTGGATACACGCATCATTGGCACCGTAGCACTAAAAAAAGAAGAAGAAGGTGTATACGAAATGACGAAAATGGCTGTAGATGAAAAATACCGGGGCTTAAGTGCCGGTAAGCTGTTGTGCCGGGCTGCCATTGAAAAAGCCCGGGAAATACAGGCAAAACGTCTTTACCTGTATTCGAATACAATACTGGCGAATGCCATTGAGTTATACCGGCAGATGGGGTTCAGGGAAATACCTGCTGAAAAAAACATTTACGCACGTTCGGATATTATGATGGAGTATTTTTTTGAGGACTAAAAAAAGGTAGCGTTATGGAAGTAACCAACATAGAGTCTTTCCTGGCTTATTACGAACGCATACGCGAACGTACCCTGCGCCTTATTGCCGCTGTGCCGCCTGATAAACTGGAATGGGCCTATATGCCCGGCAAATTCAGTATCGGCGATGTAATACGGCATATAGCCAATATAGAACGGTATATGTATGCCGAAACCGTGCAGGGAAAGCCCGGAGCTTATAAAGGCTGCGACAGCTCGTATGCTGCGGGCTATGAAAATACGGTAGCTTATTTCAACAATATGCATCAGGAGTCGGTGGAGATATTCCGCCGGCTCAATGATGCAGATCTGCGCCGCAAATGCAGTACCCCGGCAGGGGTGGAAATTGGCATAGGCAAATGGCTGCGGGCCATGACGGAACACGAAATTCACCATCGCGGCGAACTGTATATTTACCTGAACCTGCTGCAGGTAAAAACTCCGCCCGTTTTCGGGCTCACAGCCGAAGAACTTGTGGCACGGAGCATTTAGTGTAACATTCGGCAAAAAAAAAGCGTATACTATACTACCTATCGTATGTAAACACTAACACTACTTTCCGCATGAAAGCTGCCGTACTCGTACGCAAAGGCAACCCGCGACAGGCCTTTGAAATTCAGGAACGCCCGCTACCCGAACTGCACGATCAGCATGTAATGATCGAAACCGAAGCATTTGGCCTGAACTATGCCGATGTAATGGCCCGCAACGGGCAATACCGCGATGCACCACCCATGCCTTCGGTAATAGGCTATGATGTATGCGGACGTGTAAGAGCCGTTGGTGCAGCCGTTGAGCACCTGGCCGTGGGCGACCGCGTTACTGCCCTTACCCGCTTTGGAGGCTATGCGCAGTTTGCGGTTACAGATGCCCGGGCCGCCGTAAAAATACCTGACGATACCGATGCCTGCACCGCCCTGGCCCTGGCCACACAAGGTGCCACTGCCTGGTATTGTGCCGAAGAAGTTTGCCGCATTTATCCGCACGAACGGGTTATTATTACGGCAGCAGCCGGTGGCGTAGGCTCCCTGCTGCTGCAGCTGGCCAAACGCCGGCATGCACGGGTGTATGGTATTGTAAGCACCACACGTAAAGAAGAAATTGTAATGCAGCTGGGAGCGCACGGCACACTTAACCGCTCGCGTGGCAACATATTTGAACAATACCGCCATGCCGAAGGCCCCAAAGCCATCGACATCATGTTCGACTCGGCAGGGGGTAGCTATACTAAAAATGCCATGAAAAACCTGGCTCCCGGCGGACGTTACGTGGGGTACGGCGGTTCGCAAGGCTCGGGTGTACGAAATATTTTTCAGCTGCTCCGTTTCGGGCTCTCTTTCGGGTTTTATCATCCCGCGCCTTTTCTTATGAAATCGCAGGGACTTATTGGCGTAAATATGCTGCGCCTGGCCGATCATAAACCCGATGTTCTGAAAATATGCCTGGAAAAACCGCTGGAACTTTTCATCGCAGGAGAACTAAAACCCCTGCAGGGCGAAACCTTTGGCATAGGACAGCTGGCCGAGGCACACGAAGCCCTGGAACAGGGAAAAATACCAGGTAAAATTGCCGTTAAATGGAACTAAGGCAACCCGGCTCAGGATTGTTCGCAGGCCTGCTATTCTTCGCAGTAAGCTATTGCAGCCATGCACAGAATATTGTTCATTCTATCCTCGACAGCAGCGGCAGGATACAGGAAACATATAGCTACATAGTAGATTACACGTCCATATCCGGCTCAGATATAATAACCGGTGATATTACTGAGCTGGGTATCCGGAAGAATTTTTCGCTGAGCCGAACCGTATTCAGCTATAATGAAAATGGAGACATTCTTCAGGAAATCATGTATGAACAATTTAATTACCTGTTTATGGAACTATCCGCAGGCGTGAAAACACCTTCGGAGATAAAAGAGTACCGATACTCCGGCACACAGCTTACTGCCATTAACGAAGCTACTACATACACTTCCGGACATAACCGGAATACCACCTTTTTCTATAAGGACGGATTACTGGTAAAAACCAGCACCTCATCTCCGGAATTTCCCTTCCCGCATCTTCATTTTTATACTTATGACGCACAGAAACGCCTGCTAAAAAAAACAGAGATGAGTATTTACGATACAACCCAGGTTCGCTCATACAGTACTTACGTATACCAACCCGAAACCATCATTCTCAGTGATTTTTCCGGCAATACACTTGGTCTGACGGGTATTTCGATATTAGACCTGAAAGGGAATATACTGGAGCATCGTCGCTTTACAAAAACAGAACCGTCACCCGAATCTGTGCACAGGTACATTTATAACAAAAAGGGACAATTAATACGTTCTACGTATAAAGAACAGGAATGGAAAAAAGCTGTTACTACACAAAAAGTCCGTTATAGAAAAGGTATAAAATTACAGGAAACAAACTACAGGGTACACATCCGGGAAAAGAAACCAGCGCTGGTTTTTAAAGAAAAAACACGCTACCTGTATACCAGAATCTAGTATTCCGCCGGAACAGAATACTGTATTTGTATACACATCGAAAATAAAAAACGGGAACCCTGAGATTCCCGTTTTAGTATACTAATAAATACCTTCCTTTACTTTACAATGATCTTTTTCAGCAACTCACGCTGCCCTTCAAAACGTATTCCTATAAAGTACATCCCTGAGGCCAGTCCGTTCAGGTCTACCTGCACACCGGAAGCCGATGTGGAAGGTACACGGCGTACCTCTTTACCAAAAGCATCGATCACACGTATATCAGCCTGCGTAAAGCCATTGTCTTTCCAGCTTACAGTAGTGGTTCCTGAAGCAGGATTGGGATACACATTCCAGCTGAACTGGGCAGATACATCTTCGAGCGAAAGATTCTGTATAACAATGGCATTCGACTCTTTGGAACAGTTGTTCTGATTGGTTATCACAACTGTAAACGAACCGTTGGATGTTGGCGTATAGGTTTGCTGTGTGGCTCCGGACAATGCCTGGCCGTTCTGGTACCACTGGTAGCTCATACCTGCCGGACTTGCCGTTAGCGTACCGCCCGAATTGCTTATAACAGCATTGGGAGCGGCCACTACCGTTACTGCCGATGTAAAGGTCTGTGTTACGGTACCTCCGGGACCTACCGCCGTAAGAACTACGTTGAAGGTACCTGTGTTGTTGTAGGTAATGGTAGGACTGTTTGCCGTTGAACTTGCCGGGGTTCCGCCCTGGAAAGTCCACTGGTACGAAGTGGCATTGCTGCTGGTATTGGCAAAGCTTACCGACTGCCCCTGGCACACCGTACCGGAACTTACATTAAACGACGGCTGCGGAGCCGCAGGCAGTGTGGTGTTACAGATACCCGACACCTTAATATCGTCGATATAAAGGTTATTGCCGTAGTTGTTATACCCTTCGAACATAATACGTACGTTCTGCTGCCCGTCGAACTGCGAAAGCGGAATTGTAAAGCAGGATGCCCCTACATTACCGCCCAGGCACCAGTCGGCCGATGCTGCCGGCACAAATGCATTGGTCGATGTGGTTTGTGTGGCAAAATTACCTGTACCGTTCTCGCCTCTCTGCCAGATGCGCTGCCAGGTAGTACCGCCATTGGTAGATACTTTAATAATAAGCGAGTCGGACGAGTTGGTGTTATAACGACGGTAAGCATGTGTAAAGCTCAGCTCGGCATTTACATGCTGCGAAAAGTCGATTGCCGGGGTTATGAGCCCGTCGCGCTGCCCGGTAGCATTATTGTAATTGTAAAAATCCATAAAGGCCGAGCGGGTACCGCTCAGGTTTCCGCCTGTGGTAGCAATGGTCCATGTGGTGGCATTATCGGGATTCATTACGCTCAGGTTCGGGTTAGCCGACTCGAAATCTTCGGAATAGAACACCTGCGTAGCAGCGTTGGAAATAGTAATGTAATTTGTTTGCGTATTGGTATTGGTACCATACTGGTTGCCGGTGGTAAGCGTTACCGAATACGAACCGTTGGCTGCATAGGTTACCAGCGGATTCTGCTGTGTGCTCGACGAAGGCGAACCACCCGGGAACGACCACTGGTAAGACGTTGCCGCACCTCCGGTAGAGCCACCTACAAACTGTATTGTGGTACCTGCGCAACCGGTTTGTATGTCGGACGATATCTGGCTTATAGGAGGAGCCGCTGCCGACTGGGCCACACACTGCAGCGCCTTAAAGGCATTGATGCGTCCTGCACCCATCTGGCCCTGGTTAGATGTAACCGGATCGGCCGTAGAATACAGGCAGTTCTCGAGCTGCGCACGTGTCATATTAGGATTGTGCGAAAGCATAAGACCGCACAACCCGGCTACCAGCGGCGAAGCCATAGACGTGCCCTGCAGGTTGGCATATGTGTTTTGCCCGCTGCTGTTAATATATGTACTGCGTATGGCTGAGCCCGGAGCTGATATATCGATCCAGCTGCCGTAATTCGAGAACGACGATTTGGAATCGTTGGTTGTGGTACTGGCCACACTGATTACATTGTTATAATTAGCAGGATAAAACGGTGTGGTTACATCGTCGTTACCAGCCGCAGCCACCATTATACAACCGGCATTAACGGCATAGTTAATAATATTCTGACCGGTCTGGCCGCCACCGTTTCCGCCCCAGGACATATTAATAACCCGGGCACCTACATCGGCGGCATATACAATACCCGAATAGCCGTCGGTAATAACCTCTTCCTGGTTACTCGATTTTACCGGGATAATTTTAATACCAAAACCGATAGAGGCAATACCTGTACCGTTATTGGTAGCCGCACCCGAAATACCTGCTACGTGCGTACCATGACTCATTCCGTTTGTATTGGGCAGTACCACCGGATCATCGTCTGCCACATCGTAGCCGTTGGCATCATCTACATACCCGTTGTTATCGTCGTCGATACCATTATTGGGAATTTCGCCCGTATTGGTCCAGATAGAAGGTGCCAGATCCGGGTGATTGGCCTTTACTGCATCATCTACAATAGCTACGGTAATCGCCGAGTTTCCTACCGAAATATCCCAGGCCTGCTGTGCCTGTATGGTCCACAAATACCACTGGCCTCCGTTGGTGCTGTTGGCTCCCAGGTCGTTGGGGGTAAGTGTGGTTTTGTAAAGAGGTACCTGCTCTGCATAATCGATATTGCCTTGCTTCTGCAAAAGTGCAATAAGCGCATACACGTCGGCAGCGGCAGTAAAATGCAGGCGGTAAATGGTTTGGATGTCTGCCGATTTAGCCCTTCGGAAAGGTACTTCCAGTTTCTGGATACCAAAACGGGATATAAGCTCCGCATTAAGGAAGGGGGCTGTTTTAAGATCGGCTATGCCCTCTTTGTTCGGAAGCACAGGCATGCGTTTGGTACGCAGGTATATCTGGCCGTCCACATAGTCGGGATGTACATTCTGCGCCAGCATACCACCTACTGTAAGCAGCAATGAACAAAGGAGCGTAATAAAACGTGTTGATGTTTTTTTCATAATCGGTTTAATAGAAAACGGTTCAAGATATTATATATCTTTCTGGTATGCGTGCCCCAGGCACAGAAATACACAAAAGAATCAGGGCCAAAATCTTAAACAAAATTTTCGAAAGGCTTGCACATCAACCGTTTCAGAGAGGCGGAAGCCTTGCGCCGATTAACATTTTTTAGCAGGAGATACCTGCCGCCTGATATGCCCTCAGAATGTTGCAGCATACCGAAAGGGGGCTCACAAAAGTTCAGTTTCTGCAGACAGTAAAATTCACACCAAAACTGCAAAATACTCATAAATAATTACTTGAAAGCGGAATCAACCATTTTCATACTGTGTATTTTGTACTACATAGAATGAGCAGAGCAATTAAAAGACGAATCTTAAAATACAGGCAGGAATAAAATAAACACCAATGTAAATAAATGGCAATTAAATATATCTGGTGGATAAGCGGAGAAAACAATGCCCAGAGAGGAAGTTAAGGTACCGAAAAAGTAAATCATTCTTGATTAGCAAAGTGAAAAATGGGAACTTTATATCAGGCAAACAACGAATAAACATACATGAGTTGCCAGCCACAATCTCCAATCTGCATTAAGACAAATTTTAAGATTACACGATTATCCGCCAGACCACCGGGAGGAGGCACTTGAAACAGTTATTAAACAAGATAAAATATTATCAGATATTGCATTAATCAGACAATAAATAAAATACTGTCCACTCTTCTGATGACTTTTTTCGTTTTCAGTTTAGCTTATGGACAAACCAGAGAATAAGACAGTAAACAAATTAAACTTGATCCCAATTCAAAAAAGAAAGTTTTAATGCTGATTGACAGTTTGCCTGGGACATGGCAGCTTAATAAAGACAATTCGGTATGAAAACAATGATACAATAATTCAGGAGCCTTCGTCCCAACTCTGGTTAACTCCGGGGCACAACCTTTTACTACAATCAGAATGGACTCGTTGAGAAATTTTGAAATTGAGCAGGCTTGTATGCATTGTCCTTACTTATTCTGGAGAGGACAATATGAAATAGAAATCAGAACATTTAAAGGACTTGGATTTTTCTATTTCAATTTTGTTGACAATAGAGTGAAAGCAATGAAAGGCAGAAAGCCAAAAAAAACTTTTACATTAGAGTTCAACAAATTTTAAAAGCAGAAAATTAACACTGATGCATAAAGAAGGTACTGAATAGATTTACCAACGACAATAAAGTGGACGAACAATGCATGCTATCACGGATTTTACGTCAGGCGGAGTAATCCGGAGAAAAATCGCGTAAGTTGTGTAAATCCGTAGCTTTGTGTTTGGCATTTCTTTAGATACAGTGCAGGCAGACCAGTTTGCAAGCCGAATCGAAAATGAGCAAAACTAAACCTGGCCAGGTGCCAATAACTGAGTTACGAATGTAAAACCTATCAGCCATTCCATATACTATAAAACCAGAGCAAAACAAATAACAAGAAATGCAGAAATACGCAGTAAACCAGCAGCTTATTGAAACGATTCTAGCTTGGGTAAACTCAGGAGAAATTGCAATTCCCGAAATACAAAGACCTTTCGTTTGGGACAGTTCAAAAGTCCGGGACTTAATGGATAGTTTGTATCAAGGTTATCCGATTGGCTATGTAATCGCCTGGAGAAATCCGAATGTTCGACTGAAAGATGGAAGTTTAAGCGAAGGCAAAAAAATCCTCATTGACGGGCAACAACGAGTAACTGCCTTAACAGCAGCAATACTCGGACAATATGTGATTAATAAAACTTACGAGAGAATAAACATTAAAATTGCCTTTCATCCAATCGACGAAAGATTTGAGGTTCAGAACCCTGCAATCTTAAAAGATAAAACCTGGCTTCCGGATATCTCACAAGCAATCAACGGAGACCTCTTTGAAATTGCAGACCAATATTTTGAACTCAATCCTGACGTTGACAAAAAGCAAGTGCGAAATGCATTTTCAAACCTGGTGAACATTCCGAAAAAGCAAATCGGAATTATAGAATTAGCCGCCGACCTGGACATTGAAACCGTTACAGAAATTTTCATACGTATAAACTCCAAGGGTGTTGTCCTCAGTCAAGCGGACTTTGCAATGAGCAAAATTGCATCCAACACCGAATACAACGGTAATGAATTACGTAAAGCCATTGATTATTTCTGCCACCTCTGCATTGCTCCTGAATTTTACAAGCACATTGTTGACAATGACAAGGAATTTGCAAATACCGTGTTCTTTCAAAAAATGCAATGGCTCAAAACCGAGAATGAAGATTTATACGACCCCGACTACAATGACTTAATTCGTGTTGCGTTTACAACGCAATTCAACAGAGGGCGGCTTTCGGATTTGGTAAGTTTACTATCGGGCAGAAACTTTGAAACACGAACATTCGAAGACACAATCGCTGAGCAATCTTTTGCGACACTCAAAAAAGGAGTTACGAACTTCATAAGTGAAACCAACTTCAAACGATTCCTGATGATAATAAAATCGGCCGGTTTTATTTCTCCCAAACTGATCCGTTCTCAAAACGCAATCAACTTTGCTTACATCGTTTATCTAAAACTAAAGGAGTTAGGAGTTAATTCGGTAACCATAGAAAGCTATGTAAGGCGTTGGTTCGTTTACAGCATTTTAACAGGACGTTACTCAGGTTCACCGGAGAGTGCATTTGATTTTGACATCAAACAAATCTCACAAAAACCATTTGACGAATACCTGAAAGAAAAAGAAGAAGGCGAACTTTCAGACGCATTCTGGAATGCCTCACTTCCTCAGAGTTTAGACACTTCTGTTGCAAGCAGCCCTTACTTTCACGTTTTTCTGGCAGCACAAGTTAAAGCAAACGACAAAGGTTTTTTATCAAAGGACGTTCTGGTTGGCGATCTCATTTCACTTCGTGGCGACATTCATCATTTGTTTCCAAAGGACTATTTGAACAGGAACGGACTTGACAGGAGCAAATACAACCAGATTGCCAACTATGTTTACATGCAATCGGAAATAAACATAAAGGTTGGCAACAAACCACCAAAGGATTATTTCGAAGTTATTGTAAATCAAATGCAAAACAACAATAAACAGCTGAGCGGACTCACAACCCAACAGGAACTTTTGGACAACCTGCAAATGAACGCTGTGCCCGCAGACATTATGCAAATGAGCATTGACGATTACAACGACTTTTTGACTTTAAGGCGAAAACTTATGGCAACAAAAATTAAAGAATATTACAAAACCTTATAATGCCAAAAGAAGAGTAAACATATTTCAAGAGATTAACCAAAGCAGAGCTGAACGGCTTCTATTGAACGTTCATACTCTACTAAAGCCATAAAACGCTAAAGACAGCATTTATACTAACACCCGACAAAATAAAACAACTGAAACATTCTTGGCAAGAGACAGTAAAACTGTTAGAAAAAATCAATCACTTACAAATTTTATCACGACAACACTCGGTATTTATAAGCGACTTTTTGCAAGTTACAAGAACCTACGTAACAGAGAGGCCTTAATTTAGAACTGACACCGTTCGTGGTATACTCACCCAAAGCACAAAAAATCCCGTTCTGCCTGAAGCAAAACGGGACAGTTTACAGCTTGTATATCTTAAGCCCGGAGCTTATACATTAATTTCCACGCCGTCTTTGTCTTTATACCGGTACTCCATAAGTGGCAGCGACATATTGGCCTTTACATCGATCTTGCCTTTGTACTTACGCTTCCATTTACGGGCCAGGGAAAATATCCAGCCTTTGGTAAGGAATGCATGCACAAAAGGATGACATTCGATGGTAATGGGTGTTCCTTTCCGTTCGGTAGTAAGGTAGCGGATCTCGTTTTCCATATCGTCTACAATAAGCAGGGGCGCTTCGGCTTTACCCGTACCGTGGCAGGTGGGGCAAACCTCTTTGGTTTCGATATCGATTACGGGACGTACCCGTTCGCGGGTTATCTGTACCAGTCCTATTTTAGAAGGGGGCAGCACATTGTGTTTGGCCCGGTCGTTTTTCATGGCCGTTTTCAGAAACTCGTACAGTCGCTGTTTATTTTCGGCCTTATGCATATCGATAAAGTCAACCACAATAATTCCGCCCATATCACGCAGACGTAGTTGACGGGCAATTTCGGCGGCAGCTTCCAGGTTTGCTTCTATAGCATTTGTTTCCTGGTCGTTACCTTTTTTAAGCATATTTCCGCTGTTTACGTCAATAACGTGCAGGGCTTCGGTATGCTCAATAATAAGATATCCTCCGCTGGGCAGGCCAACCTGTCGGCCAAACAATGCTTTTACCTGTTTGGTAACCTTGTGGGCATCAAAAATATCGGCTTTGCCTTCGTAGAATTTAATAATTTTTTCTTTTCCGGGTAAGGTATTGGCAACAAAATCGCGCAGCTCGTCGTGCAGTGCTTTGCTGTTTACGATTACGCTGTCGAACGAAAAGCTTTCGTTCATAAGGTCGCGCAGGATGGCGGAGGTACGTTTCAGTTCGCCGAGTACTTTTACGGGTGTATGTCCCAGCTTCATCATATCGGCGGCCGAGTTCCAGCGAACCAGCTGTTCTTCAAGGTCGCGCTGCAGCTCCCGGGCCTCTACTCCTTTGGCGGCGGTACGGATAATACATCCGAAATTTTTGGGCAGGATGGGATCGATAATGTCCTTAAGCCGTTTACGTTCTTCGCTGTCTTTTATTTTAGAAGACACAGAAACGCGTGCCCCGAAGGGGGCCAGCACCAGGTATCGTCCCGGAATGGAAATTTCGCAAGAAAGACGCGGACCTTTCTGTGAAATAGGTTCTTTGGCAATTTTAACCAGTACTTTCTGTCCCGGTTTTATTACGTCCACTATCTTACCTTCTTTCACAATATCGGGTTCGGGCTTCAGGTACATCAGGTTACCCGATTTAGCCTTTCCCGACTGCAGTTCGGAAATGAACTTGTTCAGTGTACGTATCTGCGGACCCAGGTCGAAATAATGCAGAAAAGCATCCTTTTCGTAGCCAACATCAATAAATGCGGCATTTAAATTGGGCATAACCCGCGATACTCTGGCCAGGTACAGATCGCCTACGGTATAGGCGCTGTCGGCCAGCTCGTGATTGAACTCAACTAAGTTTTTATCTTGCAAAACAGCCAAATATACATCCTTACCCTTTACCTCTACTATGAGTTCGTTCATCATAATAAGTCAAGATAAAACAGGCACACCCGTACCACCCGGTAAAAGCTACCGAAACTGGAACGGGGCCAAATTATACAATGGGATAATACTTAGCTAAAGAAATTACTTCTTCTTCTTGTGACGGTTTTTGCGAAGTCTTTTCTTTCTTTTGTGCGTGTTCATCTTAGCTCTTTTTCTTTTTTTACCGCAAGGCATGATGTGTAATTTTTAATTCGTTAAACAATAATTTTTTTCTATTCTATTCAATCCCGTAGGTGGATTTCATATATTCCTTTGCCTGTTGTGCCATTACGTTTCCGGCCGGCACTTTTTGCAAATATAGGTTAAGTTGTACACGCGCCGAATCTTTTTTTCCGGAAGCGGCGTAGGCATCGGCCAGGTAAAAGCGGGCTTCGCTTATAGTACTGTCTGTGCGTACAACCTGTGTAAAGTGCCCGATCGCTTTGTCGAACTGGGCCGAGATCATGGCAAAGCGCCCCAGTTCCATCATTACTTCGGTATTCGAAGGCTGTTCGGCCGATATTTCGCGAAGCATGGCAATTCCTTTCATAGGTTCGGCACCTTTTTCCACAATAGAGGCTGCCAGCTTTATGCGGGCATCCGTATTGCGCGGATCTATTTCCAGGGCTTTACCAAAGGCATACTCCGCATTGTCGATCGCCCAGCCACGGTTTCCGTCGCCCGAAAAGGCAGATACCGCCAGGAAACGCTTCCCGGCCTCGGTCCATACAGAGGCATCGTTCATAATTTCGGCTTTTTTACCGAAAAAATAAGCCGATACCTGGGGAAACATGGCTCTGTCCCATAATAAAACAAGCGAATCGCAAGCAGGTACAGCCGCACTGCCACCGGCGCTGAGAATATTCTCCCAGCGATCTGAGGAGGCAACTGTTTGTGGCGCAACTTCCGTTTTAATGCTTTTGAGCTCTTTCAGAAATTCTTCGCCGGCCTGTTTGCGATTTCGCTCTTTAACCTGTTCATCAGAGAATGTTTTGGGCAAAAAGAACGCCGCTGCAAAGGCAGAGCCTGCAACCAGCGTAAGTATAGATATAATGCCCGCTTTATTCATCTGAAAATGCTTTTAATAAGCCCTGTGCTTATTTTACCTTTTTCTTAACCTGCTCCATAAATACTTTGGCAGGCTTGAAGGAAGGGATGTTGTGAGCAGGAATAATAATAGTGGTGTTTTTGGATATGTTACGGCCTTTTTTCTCAGCTCTTTTCTTCACAATGAAAGAACCGAAACCGCGCAAATACACGTTCTCGCCACGTGAAAGACTGTCTTTGATAGCCTTCATGGTAGCTTCAACTGTGGCCTGAACTGCTACTTTTTCTACACCTGTAGCATCTGCAACCTGATTTACGATTTCTGCTTTTGTCATCTCTATTTTATTTAAACATTGATTTTGTAATACTTGCCCTCATAAATTGGGGTGCAAATGTACAAATCAAAATCGTAACTTTGCCAAACCTTGCATGAAAATTTCGGAAGTTTTAATAAAAAAGTATTTTGACATTAAAAGGGATTTACCCTGGCGTAACACGAAAGACCCATATCTGATATGGCTTTCGGAGGTAATATTACAGCAAACCCGGGTGAATCAGGGCTTACCTTATTTTATGGCTTTTGCAGAAGCTTTTCCTACCGTACAGGCACTGGCAGCAGCCGGCGAGGACGAAATACTGCGCCTGTGGCAGGGCCTGGGTTATTATTCCAGGGCCCGTAACATGCATGCCACGGCAAAGCTCATCTGCGAACGCTTCCCTGAGGCCTTTCCGGTAAAATATGAGGAACTGATCGGACTTAAAGGTATAGGTCCGTATACGGCAGCAGCCGTTTCTTCGTTTGCGGCGAATGAAGACCGCGCTGTGGTGGACGGGAATGTGATACGCGTTATAAGCCGCTTTGCGGGTATTAAGGAACCGGTAAACACCACAACCGTGCGCCGCCGGATAGAAGAAATGGCAGCCGGATGGCTGCAACCGGGTATGGCAGCCCTGCATAACCAGGCCCTGATGGAACTCGGGGCGCTTATCTGTAAACCGGCAGCGCCGCTCTGCCACGAATGCCCCTTGCAAACAGCCTGTGCAGCCTTTGAACAGGGACTCGTAAACCTTATTCCGGTTAAAAATAAGGCCCAGCCGAAAAAAGACCGCTTTCTGCATTATTTTGTTACGGAGCAGGGCAGCCAGTATATCTGTAAACGAGCGGCAGGGGATATATGGCAGGGGCTGTACGAATTTCCACTTGCCGAAAGCAGCCGCAACGAGGAACTGCCCATTCTGCCGCCGGGCTTTTATAACCCGGTACTGTTGCATCATACCCGGCATATACTGAGCCACCAGGTGCTGCATATCCGTTTCTGGAGAGTACAGGTACAAAACCCGCCGCCACAAGGCTATGAAGAACTGCCCGACGAAGCCCTGGGCAGCTATGGCTTTCCTATTGTATTACGCAGGTTTATCGACCGTTTTATTACCGGAGAACCGAATTCCTGATCTTTCCTTTTTTTTCTGTAAATTTGGAAACAGGAGGTTCTTGTAAAATCCTTTAATTATATTTGACAAAAGGAAATCTGGAAAACGAAGTAATTTAATTTGCGAAAATGAACGGAGTAAACAAAGTTATTCTTGTAGGGAACTTGGGGTTGGACCCGGAATTTAGAAAACTGGACAATGGAGCATCGAAAGCACGACTGAGACTGGCTACAACAGAAACTTACCGTAATGCATCCGGCGACCGGATCGACAAAACAGAATGGCATACCATTATTCTGTGGAGAGGCCTGGCAGACCTGGCAGACAAATACCTGCGCAAGGGAGCCCGCATTTACGTAGAAGGCAAATTAAGAAACCGGCAGATTGAAAGCCCGGACGGAGCTAAAAAAACAATTACGGAGATCGAAGCGGAAAACCTGGTAATGCTGGACCGACGACAGGACAGCAACCGTGGTGGTTACGGACAAAACGAGAATTACGACGAATCGTCTTCGTATAACCCGAACACAACAACGGGTAACAGTAACACCAGCACCGGACCGAATTTCGAAGACCTTGGCAATGAAGAGGGACGCACTAACAGTCCATTTTAATATTAACTAAAAACCTGATAAATTGGACGATCATCCGGTCAGCTTGACGGTCAGCTTCGCAGGGGTTGGAATGCAGATTTCAGAACCTGTCACGAACCTGATCGTCTACAGCATCATTACTTTACTGCTGCTTATATGCTCGGCAGTGGTATCGGCATCTGAAGTAGCCTTCTTTTCCGTTAAGCCTACCGTACTCGAAGAGCTGCCTGCCACCTCTTCGCGCGAGAAACTGAAGACCCTGCTCGATAAACCCAAAACCCTGCTGGCAACCATACTTATACTTAATAATACTGTTAATATAGGTGTAGTGGTACTGTCGGAGCCCCTGCTCTCGTCAGTACCCATGCAGCATGTGCCGCAATGGATGCAGTTTCTTATACAGGTGGTGGCCGTTACCTTTCTTATTTTACTGGTAGGCGAAATTATACCTAAAGTATATGCCAACCGCAACTCACTGCGCATATCGCTGGTTATGGCCGGCCCTGCATCGGTAATGGTACGCCTGCTTAAACCCCTGTCGCTGCCCCTGTCGGGCATGGGTAACTTTATTGATAAACGCATCCGCAAAAAGGATAACTCCATTTCGGTGGAAGAACTGTCGCAGGCCCTGGAGCTTACCGGCATAAGCAGCCAGGACGCAAATTCGGGAAAGCTGCTGCAGAGTATTGTTAAGTTTGGCAGTGTCGACGTTTCTACTATTATGACACCGCGTGTTGATGTGTTTTTTATTCACGACGAGTATTCTTTTGCAAAAATGATTGAAAGTGTGGTAGAAAACGGGTACTCGCGGGTACCTGTATACACGGGCAGCCCGGATAATATACGCGGAATACTGTATGTGAAAGACCTGATACCTTATCTGTACGAAAAAGACAGTTTCGACTGGCATAAGCTCATACGTAAGCCCTTTTTTGTTCCGGAAAACAAAAAAATAGACGACCTGCTGAAAGAGTTTCAGAATAAAAAGATGCACCTGGCCGTAGTGGTCGACGAATATGGTGGCACCTGCGGCATTGTTACCCTCGAAGACATACTGGAAGAAATTGTAGGGGAAATAAACGACGAATTTGACGAAGAGGTGCGCGACCAGCTGCGCCTGAGCCCCTCTGAGTACATTTTCTCAGGCAAAACTTACCTGAAAGACCTGTACCAGGTGCTGAACCTGCCCGAAGGTACCCTGAGCCAGGTAGAAGAAGTTGTAGACACCCTTGCGGGAGCCATTATGGAGGTGCTGGGCAAAATTCCCGAGCGCGGCCAGGAAGTGGAAATCGGCAACCTGAAACTGAAAGTGCTGAGCGCCGATAACCGCCGTATACATAAAGTAAAAATAACGATCATCGAAAAAGAAAATGTACCGGAATAAGATATTCATACTCCTGCTATCAGTCATATTTACCGGCATGGCTGCCTGTATCGGCGACAAACCGGAACGTATACCCAAACCCAAGGCTTATTTTCGTATACCCGAGCCTGAAAAAAAATACCTGCGTTACGATTCGCTCTGTCCCTTCAGCTTCGAATACCCGGCATATGGCATTATACAACCATATACACGCGGCAACGAAAAACGTCCCTGTTGGTTCGACCTGCGCTTTCCGCTGTATAATGCCACCCTGTATATGAGCTACGAAGATGTAAAAGGCGATATAAGGCCTTACCTCGAAGATTCCAGAACCCTGGTATACAAACATACCGTTAAGGCCAATGGCATCGACGAAATACTGGTAAGCAATCCTGAACACAAAGTATATGGCATTATTTACCAGATACAGGGCGATGCGGCTTCAAACTGCCAGTTTCATCTAACCGACTCCCTGAGACATTTTATAAGAGGCAGCCTGTATTTCAATGCCAGTGCCAATGCCGATTCGGTAGCCCCGGCCCTGGGCTACCTGCGTAAAGACGTGGAACACATTACCGAAACCATGCGCTGGAAATAACTATGCAATACTTTGTAAAAGAACTACATAACGGCATACGCATTATACATATACCCGCCAAAACCATTACGGCCTGGTGTGGTATTTACATCAATACTGGTACCCGCGACGAAGAACGGAACGAAAGTGGTATTGCACATTTTTTTGAGCATGTGCTTTTTAAAGGCACCGAACGCCGGCCGGCCTGGCGTATTATTTCGTCTATCGACGACAGCGGGGGCGAACTAAATGCCTATACCACCAAGGAAGAAACCTTTGTATATGCTTCTTTCCTGAAAACGGAACTTAAAAAAGCCGTGGATATACTTACGGATATTACGTTCCACAGTACATTTCCTGAAAAAGAGGTGGAAAAAGAACGCGGTGTAATACTGGACGAAATTGAGTCGTATAAAGACGACCCGGTCGAAAGTCTGTTCGATAAGTTTGATGCCCTGTATTTTAAAGGGCATCCGCTGGCCCGCCCCATATTGGGAACAAGCGCCTCGGTAAAAAAACTGAGCCGAACGCAACTGTCTGATTTTGTAAAACGTAAATATAATACCGACCAGATCATTTTCTGTTCGGTTGGTAATTTCAGCTTTGAACGTCTTTGCCGCTATGCAGAGCCTTTACTGAACGAAGTTCCGGCCTCTATACGCAGTTTCAGCCGCAAACCTTTTGTATACAGCTCTCCATTCCATACCACCGCCCGCGAAGATGTGCATTCGGCCTATTATATGATGGCTACACACGGCCCCTCGCGCCGTGAAAAACACCGCGCCCCGCAGCTGCTTTTTAATAACATACTGGGCGGCCCCTCGCTTACCTCCGTTCTGAATGTGAGCCTGCGCGAAAAAAACGGGCTTACCTACTCGGTAGAAAGCCAGATAAACGCGTACAGCGATTGCGGCACCATGCATATTTTTCTGAATACGGAAAAAAGTAAACTGGAAAAGGCCGTAAGCATTGTGGAAAAGGAACTTAAAAAGCTGCGCGAAACGGCTTTGAGCCCCGCCAGATTACAACGTGCAAAAAAACAGGTAAAAGGCGCTATGGCTCTGGCCGATGATAATAAAGACCGTATTATTCATTACATGGGTCGCTCGTTTCTGCATAACGGACATATTATGAGCGTACACGAAATTATGCGCCAGATCGACGAAGTAAGCTCGCAGGAACTGCTGCAGGTAGCGAACGAACATTTTTCGCCTGATATCTACAGCTCGTACCGCCTTATACCCCGGCAGTAACTGCTAAAAGTCGATCTCCAGTCCAAAGGTTTCCCGCAAGATGCCGAGGTTTGGATTTTTTGATACCATATGCTCGAACTTTTCTTTGGCCGTATATATTTTCTTTGCGGCAGCCTCGCTTTTCTGTACTTCGCGCAAGGTGAGGTTAAGCTGTAATTCGGGTATGCCCATCCCATGCCTGAAATGGTATAGTATGGCCGGTTTTTCGCCGCTTATTTCGGTTTCCTGGGCTTTGGCATCTACAGTAATATCCAGTGTACGGGCCGCCTCGTTATACCCCAGCATGCCCAGCCAGGTGGCCATATAGGTACGGTTCTGGCTCCGGTACTGTTCTATTAGGCTTGCCTTAAGGGTATCGAAATCGAGCAGGGTTTGTTCCTGCACTTCGTTTTGTATGGCCGGGTCTTCTTCTACCATAGGGCCCTGTTCAGGCTCCGCCGGACTACTCTGCAGCTTTTGCCTGCCGGCAAGTACTGTACCCGGATTAATAGAAAAGCCGGGTTTCAGTATATTTTCTTCGATGCCTTTCTTGGCTTTGGCATAGGTATTGCCTGCACCGCCGCCCTGTGTGCTGCCCTGGGGGCGCACTACCGCACCCGAACTGTTGATGTAGGGATCTGCCTGGGCAGAAAGATTTAAGCCGTCATGGCTTTTTTTTTTAGATCCACCAGCTGCAGCAACAATAATTCAACGATGAGTCTTTTGTTGGTAGCCGCTTTGTAGTCGATATCTGTTTTGGTGGATTCGCGCAGGGCTGCCAGCAGCCAGTCGCCCGGTATATTTTTGGCCTGCTGCAGGTATTGCTCGCGGGCTTTTTCGCCTACTTCCAGCAGACGCACCGTTTGTGCATCGCGGGCCACCATCAGATTTCGCAGGTGTTCGCAGAAACCGGTAATGAAGTTATGCCCTTCGAAGCCTTTATTGATAATGTCGTTATAAGTAAGCAGCAGCTGGCGTATATCGCCGCTGAGTGCATAATCCACAATTTTGAAAAAGTAATCGTAATCGAGAACGTTCAGGGTTTCGATTACGGCCGCATAGGTTAAACGGCTGCCCGAAAAGGTAACCATACGATCGAAGATAGAAAGGGCATCACGCAGAGCGCCATCGGCCTTCTGGGCAATTACATGCAGGGCATCCTGCTCGGCTTCTACCCCTTCCTTACGGGCTATATTGCCCAGGTGTTCGGCCATATCTTCGATGGTAATACGGCTAAAGTCGAATACCTGGCAACGCGAAAGTATGGTAGGCAGAATTTTGTGCCGCTCCGTGGTAGCCAAAATAAATATAGCATGTGCAGGCGGTTCTTCCAGTGTTTTCAGAAAAGCGTTGAAAGCCGCAGTACTTAGCATATGTACCTCGTCGATGATGTACACGCTGTGTGTTCCTACCTGCGGAGCTATACGTACCTGCTCTACCAGCTGGCGTATATCGTCGACCCCGTTGTTGGAGGCTGCATCAAGCTCATGTATATTAAAGGAATGCGACTGGTTGAAGGCCGTGCAGGACTCGCATTCGTTGCAGGGGTCCAGTTCGGCCGTAAGATTCATACAGTTAAGTGTTTTTGCCAGGATACGGGCCGATGTGGTTTTACCTACCCCGCGAGGACCGCAGAACAGGAACGCATGCGCTACCTTACCGGTGCGTATGGCATTTTTAAGTGTGCCTGTAATATGCTTCTGGCCTACAACATCCTCAAACGTTTGCGGTCTGTATTTCCGGGCCGATACTATAAATTCTGACATAGAAACTCCTTCATCTCCAAAGCGGGTAACAAAAATACAAATATCCGCACGGCTTTTTATTACTTTGTGGAAAAATAATCGCTTTCCGTTCATGAATTATGCATACCGCCGGGAAACCCTTCCGATAGGCAACGACCATATTGCCATTCATTGCTTTGTACCGGAAGTTTCTAACGGCCGTACGGTAGTGCTGCTGCATGGCTCCATCGAAAATGCCCGTATTTTTTTCAGTCGCAGCGGTAAGGGCTTTGCCCCTTTCCTGGCCTCGGCCGGGTATACGGTATTTGCCCCCGATTTCCGGGGCAAGGGCGAATCGGTTCCGGCCATATCGCGGCATAGCCGCACCGGGCAATACGACACCATCGAAACTGAGATACCCGCCATACTGCAATGGGTAATGCAGGAAGCCCATACCTCCCGTGTAATGCTCGCTGCACACTCCTGGGGCGGTGTACTGGCACTGGCCACCCTGGCCCGCCGGCCCGAACTGCTGCCTCATATTGCAGCCTTACTCTGTTTCGGCACTAAAAGGCGCATAGGCATTTTTTCGCTGCGCAGACTCTGGATTATAGACATACTGTGGAGCGGACTGGGCACACTCTGCACCCTGCTTGCCGGTTACCTGCCGGCAAAACGCCTGCGGATGGGCAGCGATAACGAACCCGGCCCTTTTTACCTGCAGCTGAACCGCTGGGTGTATGCAAAAAAATGGCGTTTTTATCCCGATGGCAGTAACCTCGCTGCAACACTGAAACAGATGCAGCTTCCGCCTTCGCTCTTTCTTACCGGCATTAACGATAAACTGCTGGGGCATCCTTCCGACGTAAAAAGGCTTATGAACGAATGCGGCATCCCCCTTGCAAACTTCCGCCTGCTGAGCCGGGAAAACGGCAATCTCGAAGATTACGACCACATCAATATCCTTACACACCCTTCTGCTTACAAAGACCATTTTATATTTGCAGAACAATTTTTAAAATCACAGTCATGATTATACAGGCCAGGAACATACATAAACGTTACGGTAACCTGCACGTTCTGAAAGGGGTGAATGTAGACATCCGGCAGGCCGAGATACTGGCTGTTACCGGTAAATCGGGGGCAGGGAAAAGTACCCTGCTGCATATACTGGGCACACTCGACTCGCCCGACGAAGGCTCTGTAGAATTCCAGGGGCACAGTGTAAACTTCCGCAACGACAGCCGTCTTTCGGCTTTCCGCAATAAAAACATAGGCTTTGTGTTCCAGTTTCATCATCTGCTACCCGAATTTACGGCCCTGGAAAACATACTTATACCAGCCTATATTTCGGGAAACGACAAACAGCAGGCCCGTAAACGTGCCGGCGAGCTGCTCGATATACTGGGTATAGCACACCGTGCACAGCATAAGCCCTCGGCCATGAGCGGCGGCGAACAGCAGCGTACTGCCGTTGCCCGCGCCCTTATTAATTCCCCGGCCATCGTATTTGCCGATGAGCCCAGCGGTAACCTCGACAGCGAAAATGCCGGAGCACTGCACCAGCTGTTCCTTTCGCTGCGCAGCGAACTGAAACAGACCTTTGTTATCGTAACACATAACGAGGAACTGGCTGCTATCTCCGACCGCCATATACAAATGGCCGACGGGCATATTATTTCCTGATAACAGGCACAGCTCATTCCCGTTTTGTACATTTACGCCGTATAAATCTTTAACTAACATATATGAAGCACATCTACACCGTGGTACTCTTTCTTTTATGTACCACTCTTCTTTCTGCACAAAACGTACCTGAGTTGCTATATTATAATTTCGACGGCAGCGGCACCAAGGTACCCAACCTCGCCTCCAGCCCTCCTGCTGGTACCGATACCGCCACCATTATGGGCAGCATAATACAGGGCAGCAGCAGCTTTCTTTGCGGGGGATCCCTTATTGGCAGCGGAAACAGCGCCAGCACCGATTACCTCAATACCGGCTGGAATACCGAACTGAGTGGTATGAGCTGGACTATTTCTTTCCGATCCAGCCAGTTTGCGCCCAATTCTACACTTTATTACATTTTCGGCGATTTAAATGCAGGCAGCTTCCGTTGCTTTACCAATGGTGTGGCCGGCCCCAACAACTGGATACTGCGGGGCACAGGTATTACCGATGTATTAATAAACGGTGGTGCGATAACAGCCTCCACCATGACTACCTTTGTATACGACCAGCCTGCAAATACCATTTATGGATACCTGAACGGTACTCTTGTTACTACCGTTCCTCAGGGGGCTACTCCTGTAATTTCGACCACGGGCGGCCCCTTTAAGGTAATGGGTTATTCTACCAATGTAGGTGCCCCTTCCGGCGGATTACTGGACGAATTTCGCCTGTATAACCGTGCGCTGAGCGCGGCCGAAATAGCCGAACTCTACAATCCGTATGCAACCCCCGGCTTCCTTGGTGCCGATCAGGACTTCTGTTTCTCATCAGGCCCCGTACCCCTGCAGCTGCCGTTTCCTGCATCCGTTCCAGGCATTACCTGGTCCGACGGGTCGGCGCTACCCTTCCTGCCTGTAGCTGGGGCAGATACTTTTTCTGTGAGCATTTCCGGCGACTGTGGCAGTGGTTCCGATACCATTGTAATAGGCAACCTGGCCACAAGCGGAGCAATAAGCGTTACTGCCTGTCAGAACCTGGGCTATACCTCTGCAGCAGGTAATTTTTATACAACCAGCGGCATTTATACCGATACCCTGTTAAATGCTGCCGGCTGCGACAGTATCTTAACCATTAACCTTAGCATTACTTCCGTAAACACTACGCTTACCCAAAGCGGCACATCCGGCGAAATATTTACAGCCTCTACCGGGGCCGATAGTTACCAGTGGATAAACTGCAGCACACAAACACCTGTTGCCGGTGCCACCGCCGCAACATTTACGGCCGGTATTGCCGGGCAATATGCCGTAGTGGTTACCGCAAACAACTGCAGCGACACCTCGGCCTGCCTGGCTACTGCCCCAGACCTTAGCCTGCATACAGGCATAAACACACAGTTGCTGAAACTGTACCCCAACCCAACGCAGGGCAGCTTCCGCCTGGAAACCGGCGCTTACGAAGGGCCTCTGCAACTGGAACTGCTGAACAGCGTGGGCCAGGTGCTGCAAAGCAGTGAGCTCAATGGCAACAGCATACAAATAAACATCGAAGGAGCCCGGGGTCTGTACTTTATACGCCTTACCAATGCGGCAGGCGAAAAAGCTGTATTACGCATCATTAAAGAATAATACACCTGGGTATATATAATTCCATGCCCGGATGCAGTTGTAGCATCCGGGTTTTTATTTTACAGTAATTGCAAAAAAGCCCTTCCGCCGGAAATGCGAAAGGGCTCACCTTACAATCAGCTTAAACAGGTTCCTTATAAAGAAGTCCAGTAATCAATAAGATCTACCAGGCGGTTACTGTAGCCGGTTTCGTTATCGTACCAGCCCACTACTTTTACCATATTACCTATTACCGAGGTTAGCTCGGCATCAAATACACAGGAGCTGGGGTTACCCAATACATCCGACGACACAATAGGGTCGGAGCAATACTCCAGTATACCTTTCAGGTCGCCTTCTGCCGCATTGCGGAAAGCTTCATTAATTTCCTCCACGGTTTTAGGCCTTTCCACAATAAGGGTTATATCGGTAAGCGATCCGTCGGGTACCGGTACACGTATACCCGCACCGCCAATCTTACCCTCCAGTTCGGGAAAAATGCGGGTAATGGCTTTGGCCGCGCCGGTAGTGGTAGGTATAATATTTTCGGCTGCTGCACGGGCACGGCGCAGGTCCTTGTGCGGCGAATCGTGCAGGCGCTGGTCGCTGGTATACGAGTGTACAGTGGTTACAAAACCGCTTGTGGCTTTACAAAGGCGGTCTATTACCATAATCATGGGAGCCGCATTATTAGTGGTACAGGAGGCATTCGATACAATATCCTCGCTGCCATCCAGTATTTGGTGGTTTACACCCATTACCACGCTTTTTATATCATCGCCGTCGGCCGGTGCCGATATAATTACTTTGGCTGCTCCGGCTTTAATGTGTGCCGAGGCTTTGGCCCGCGAACGGAAAATACCCGTACATTCTACCAGTACATCTACCTTATGCGCGGCCCAGGGCAGGTTAGCCGGATCCTTTTCGGCATACACCGGAATTTCTTTACCATTAATAATAAGGCTGTGCTCGCGGTGCTCCACTGTGCCGGCGAAACGGCCGTGAATAGAATCGTACCGGAAAAGATGCGCCAGGGTGCGCGTATCCGTAAGATCGTTAATGGCAACTATTTCGTGCTCCGACTTTTCGAGGAGCATTTTCAGGGTGTATCGTCCTATTCGTCCAAAACCGTTAATCGCTATATTCTTCTTAGTCATAATGAATGGATTTAATCGAGAAATTTGTACGGTAAAATTACTGAAATGTTAATTTTGTACTATAATTGTACCGGGAATATTTTGCGACAAACGTAAAAATTTGTCCGAAGGAGTTCCGATAATAAAAAGTTAAATTTGTATTTTAGAAAAATACGCGACTATGAAAAAATTTCTATTGTTGACAGCCGCAGTGGCTGGTTTTACGGGAGCCGCCTCCGCACAGCATGTGCACACGGCCGCCTGTGGAACTGAGAATTATCACGAGGCGATGCAAAATCCGCAGTTCGCTGCAGAGCAGGCCGCATTCCAGATGTACGTGGATCAGCAGGCACCTCTGCCCCCGGGTTTAAAATCCAACGAGCTGCGTATCATTCCTGTGGTAGTACACATCATCCATGACGGTTCTGCCCAATCCAATATTTCCAATGCGGATGTACAGCTTATGCTTACCAAGGTAAACCAGGCCTACAACCGTTCTACGCCGAATATCGGCAATCTTCCGCTTCAGTTCGATTCACTGGCCGGAGATGCCCAGCTGGAGTTCCGCCTGGCCAAGCTCGACCCTATGGGAAACTGTACCGACGGTATACGTCGTATATATGCTCCCTATGCAGCAGTGAACGCTCATGAAGACAAGCGCTTCAAGAGCCTCAGCTACTGGGATCGTTCGAAGTATGTGAACATCTGGATCGTAAGAAGTATTAAAGAACCCGGCGAAACAGGCGGTGGTACCGTACTGGGTTATGCCTATTACCCGGGTGGTGCCCAGGCCCTGAAAGACGGCCCTACCGTAGCAGCCGGTTCGGCTACCACACAGGCCGTAACAGCGCACGAGCTGGGGCACTTCCTGAACCTTGTACACATATGGGGCGATACCCAATGTGGCAACGACCAGGTAGACGACACCCCGATAAGCAGAGATGTAAACTTTGCATGGCCTACACCCTGCGGTTCTTCTGTTAAAGAAGCTACCTGCTACCAGGACTGGCAAACCAATCAGTCGGACTCTATACGCCGCTTTGTTATTGGTGAGAACTACCAGAACTTTATGGACTATGTAAGCGATTACAACTGTCCGAGCATGTTTACAAAAGGACAGATTGAAAGAATGCGTTCTGCCCTGGATTTTTATCCTTTCCGCAGAAACCTTTGGGACGATAACAACCTTATACTTACCGGTGTGGCCGACGGCTCGCCTGCATGTACAAACCTGAAACCGATTGCTGATTTCTGGGCTTCGCGCAACGTTGTTTGCGTAGGCGGTTCTGTAAACTTCAGCGACGGTTCCTTTAACGGTAATATTACTCCCGGTACGCACCAGTGGGCCTGGACCTTCGAAGGTGGCACCCCTTCAAGCAGCACTTCGCAGAACCCTACAAACATTACCTATAACACACCGGGTATATATTCTGTTACCCTCAGCATTTCAAATTCGAACGGCAGCAACAGCAAAACCCGTACGGCTTATATACGTGTTATGAACGACGATGTTGATACCAAGTTCTGGGGTTACAGAGACGGACTGGAAATCGGCGAACCGTTCGAACAGGGTAAATGGACCGTTGTAAACGAACCCGATCCCAACAAAGGCTGGAACCGTACCAACGATGCTGCCTATACAGATAACTTCAGCCTGGTTTGCCGTAATACAAACAGTGTACGCGATGCCAAATACACACTTATTTCACCGGCTTATAACCTAAGCATTATCAGCGGCGGTAACAAAAAACTGCGTTTCAAATCGGCTTATGCCCTGCGTACCGAAAATACATTTGCCTTCGATGAGGCCGACCAGAGTGTATACCGTGTTATCGACGACCGCCTTACCATAGCCCGTTCTACCGACTGCGGAAATACCTGGAGCAACATTAAGGTATTTACCAAAGCCGAACTGGTTTCAGGAGGTTTGAATCCTAACGATTATGTTCCCGGTGGTAAAGTAGAGTGGAAACAGCAGAGCATCGACCTTAACGGTCCGAATGCTACAGGCCCCGATGTACGCTTCCGTTTCGAATTTACTTCGGGTTGCCAGTTCAATAACAACCTCTGGCTCGACGATTTCGAAATATTCTCGGCCGATGCCGTTTCGCTGGAAGAAATGAGCACGTCCGACCTCAATCTGAACATATTCCCGAACCCGGTTAGCGGTATTTCTACCCTGCAGTTCGAACTGCCGGAAACCGTTGAAAATGTAAACATCGTAGCTTACGATATGGTAGGCAAGCAGGTGGCTGCGCTATACAAAGGCACACTTACTGCCGGTATGCAAAACATCAGCATCGATCGCAATACCTTTGGTGCTGCAGGTGTTTACTTTATAAAAGTTACCCTGGGTAACCGCGAGTTTACCGAAAGAATCGTTATCAGGTAATTTACCGATAGAAATTTTTCACTGGAAAACCGTCCTGTTTCGCTACAAGCGCTACAAGACGGTTTTTCTGCATTTAATTCATTCCTATTTACTATTTTTAACCTATGAAATTACCCCTACATTTCTTACTCCTTACGCTTGTATGCATGGCCGCTCTTCCGCTTCGTGCCCAGCAGGGGCAGCAGGGACGGCACACGGTATATGCCGAATTGTTAGGTAATGCCTATGCCTGGTCGGCCAATTACGACTATCTCTTTTACCGCGACAACCGCATTAAGCTAAGCATAGGAGCCGGTTTTGGGTATGTACCGTTTCGTACTCTAAAAGGGCCTGCTATACCCGTACAGCTTACCTTTATGTACCATCGCGAAACTCCGCATCACCTGGAAATAGGAGCCGGCATGAGTTATTTCCATCTTACCACGCTGCAGCGTAGTGCCGATATGCAAAGCACCGTTAGCAGCACACGCAATTATTTTATACTTACGCCCCGCATCGGGTATGCCTATCGTAAAAACGAAGGCGGCCTGTTCCTGAGGGCTGCGCTTATGCCTGCATTCCGTGTTTCGCCGCTGGAAACAGGTATCAGCGCCTCCGAAAAAGATGCCTTCCTGTTTGCACGTACCGCTTCGGTATGGTGCGGTATAGGAGCCGGATACACATTTTAGTATATAAACCGTTTATCAACCTACAGTAACATGCTCGTAAAAACCTACGGAAGTGCCGTTTATGGCGTAAATGCAATTACCATTACCGTGGAGGTAAATATGGCTCCCGGTGCCAAATTTTTCCTGGTGGGCCTGCCCGACAGTGCCGTAAAAGAAAGTCAGCAACGTATAGAGGCTGCCCTGAAGAACAACGGGTTTCGCATACCTGGTAAAAAAATTACCATTAATATGGCTCCGGCCGATATCCGAAAGGAAGGTTCGGCCTACGACCTTACCATGGCCATTGGCATACTGGCCGCTTCCGAACAGCTGCACGGTGCCGAAACAGATCGTTATATTATTATGGGCGAACTTGCGCTCGACGGTAGCCTGCGGCCTATAAAAGGAGCTCTGCCTATTGCTATACAAGCCCGTAAGGAAAAATTCAGAGGTATTATACTACCCCGGCAAAATGCCCGTGAAGCCGCCATTGTAAACGATCTGGAAGTATATGGAGCCGACAGCCTGAACGAGGTGGTACACTTTTTTAATGGCAGTGCCAGCATAGAACGTACCCAGATAAATACACGGGAAGAGTTTTTCGACAATGTATCGGATTACAGCATCGATTTTGCCGATGTAAAAGGACAGGAAAATATAAAAAGAGCCCTTGAAATTGCGGCTGCCGGCGGACATAATGCCCTTATGATTGGTCCTCCCGGATCGGGCAAAACCATGCTGGCCAAGCGTTTGCCCACCATTCTGCCCCCGCTTACCCTGCAAGAGGCACTGGAAACTACCAAAATACATTCCGTAGCCGGTAAGCTGCAAAGCAGAGATGCCCTGGTAACGCAACGCCCGTTCCGGAGCCCGCACCATACCATAAGCGATGTGGCCCTGGTTGGCGGAGGCAGCAACCCGCAGCCCGGCGAAATTTCCCTGGCCCATAACGGCGTATTGTTTCTCGACGAACTGCCCGAATTCCGGCGCAGCGTGCTGGAAGTACTGCGGCAACCCCTGGAAGAACGGCAGGTAAGTATTTCGCGTTCGCGCTTCAGTATCGACTACCCTGCCGGCTTTATGCTTATTGCCGGTATGAACCCCTGCCCCTGCGGCAACTTTAACCATCCCGAACGGGAGTGCGTTTGTGCACCCGGCACCGTAAGCAAATACCTGAATAAGATATCCGGCCCCCTGCTCGACCGTATTGACCTGCATGTGGAAGTAACTCCTGTATCTTTTGGCGAACTGAGTGAATTGCGCAAGAGCGAAAGCAGCACACACATTCGCGAACGGGTAAGCAAAGCCCGCGAAATACAGCTGGAACGCTATAAAGACCTACCCGGTATATACTGCAATGCACAGATAGGTACCGCACAGCTCGATACCTGGTGCCGTATAGATCAGCCCGGTATGCTGCTGCTGAAAGCCGCCATGCAGAAACTGGGACTTTCGGCAAGGGCCTACGACCGAATACTGAAGGTAAGCCGCACCATTGCAGACCTTGCCGGCACTGCCGATATACGCCCCGAACACCTGGCCGAGGCTATACAATACCGAAGCCTGGACAGAGATAGCTGGACAGCAGCCTGATTTATATCTATTTCGTATCTTTGCGGCCGCAATGAAATCTTTTCATATATACACGCTGGGCTGCAAGCTCAATTTTTCCGAAAGTTCGGCCATTGCCAAAAACCTTGGCGACGAAGGGTACGAACGCGTAAACTTTGAGGATGGAGCCGATGTATATGTGATAAATACCTGCTCCGTAACCGACCATGCCGACCGCAAATGCAAAAAGGTAGTGGCCCAGGCCAGGAAACATAACCCCCATGCCTTTATTGCCATTGTAGGTTGCTACGCCCAGTTAAAACCCGAAGAAATAGCCACGATACAGGGAGTAGATATAGTGCTGGGGGCCGCCGAAAAATTTAACATTAACCAGTATCTTGCCCAGGGCCGTCCCGAAAAAACCCTGATACGAAACGGGAATATAAAAGATGTAAAAGAATATGCCCCGGCCTTTTCGTCGGGCGACCGTACCCGCACCTTTCTGAAAGTACAGGACGGCTGCGATTATTTCTGTACGTTCTGCACCATTCCCCTGGCCCGCGGGAAAAGCCGTAATGCCTCTGTGGCCGACACCGTAAGAAAAGCGCAGGAAGCTGTTGCCGCAGGCGCCAGAGAAATTGTACTTACCGGCGTAAACATCGGCGATTTTGGCCAAAGCACCGGCGAAAACTTCCTGGAGCTTATACAGGCCCTTGACCGCGATGTGGATGTTCCCCGCTTTCGTATTTCCAGTATAGAGCCCAACCTGCTCAGCGACGATATTATACGCTATTGTGCACAGAGCAGCAAATTTGTACCGCATTTTCATATTCCCCTGCAAAGCGGTAATAACGAAATACTAAAAAAAATGCGCCGCAAATACGAGCGCGAACTCTACGCCGAAAGAGTACAAAGCATACGCAGGCTTATGCCCGGTGCCTGTATAGGTGTGGATGTAATTACCGGCTTCCCTTCCGAAGGCGAAGAAGAATTCCTCGATACCTACAAATTTATAAATGAGCTCGATGTATCGTACCTGCACGTATTTACCTACAGCGAACGCAGTAATACCGGAGCCATTAAAATAAAAGGCCGTGTGCCGCAGAGTGTGCGTAAAGACCGCACCCACATGCTGCGTATATTATCCGAAAAAAAACGCCGGGCCTTTTACGACAGTCAGGCAGGTACTGTACACCAGGTGCTGTTCGAGGCCGAAAATGACGGCGAATGGATGTATGGGTTTACCGAAAACTACCTGAAAGTAAAAATGCCCTACGATCCGCTGTTCGTAAACGAAATCCGCGAGGCCCGCATGTTATCGCAGGACAGTGAAGGTATTATGGAGATACAGCTTACCAACCGCGAAGATATACCCGCTTCCGTAGCTGCCCGCATGTTACAGTAAGTACAAACTAATCTACCGAAGCCGTACAGTTATATTTACGCCAGAATATACTGTAACCTGCCGTTGCCGTAGCCTCTATCTGGTAGGGCGAAGCACTGGAAGTATAAAAAGCAAAATTATTCCCGTTCCAGTTTGTACCCTCCGTAAATACAGCCGCCGGAAACTCATATTCCCGACGCGAATAACGCACCAGCTGATCGCGGTAACGCAGCTGATGATTATACAGGTAACTTGTAAATACGTCAAGAGGGATTTCTATACAGTTATATTCCTCAAATTTATTCTGCGGTGTGCCGTTCGGCGAATGCAGCCCCCAGGCCAGGAAATCGGTACCGTCCCAAAACGTGGCTCCCTGTGTGGGATCAGGATTACCCAGCAATACATCCAGCACAGCAGCACGGGTATTGCAGGCATCCAGCGAAGTATCCAGCGGATTAAGTTCTGTTTTATGCCAGCTTTTTACCGACGAATACGAGGTCATAAGCAGGCTGTACATGCTTATTCCCAGCTCCCGGGCACGGTTATTAGCCGTATGTGCAATATAAAGTACTTCTTCCGCATCGCCCAGCAAACTTTCGAGCCTTACAATGCGGGCAATGGTATTAAATTCCCGGGGCGATATCGCAAACTCCGTAATACTGTCGCGGCCCAGCACATAATCGTGCTCAATAACAGCCACATTATTTTTTTCGGTATCGTAATTCCCTACAAATACCCCATTACGTGTAAAAAAAGAGGTAGCTCCGGCCTGCAGTATTGTGCTAAACAGTAGAAGAGGCAGTAATATCCTGTTTCGTTTTACATGCTTCATAAGTGTGTAATATTAAAAATATTGCGGCGTATGAATTTTTAAAAGAACTTAATTAAGGGAATCTTAACAGCTTGTGCCAGGCCCTGCACTACCCGGTTAAAAACCTTCATACGGCTAAAAATGGGGCACTCCGCATCAGAAAGTATACCGAATACAGGCATTTTATTGTAAACTTGCAATCAAAACCAAAGCAAAACTGTATATGTTTCCTACGCTCGGCTATCTTATAAATTATTTATTCGGCACCCATATAACACTCGGCCTGCCTACCTTTGGCTTTATTGTAGCGCTTTCGTTCCTTGCTGCAGCCTGGGTACTTAAAAAAGAGCTGGAGCGACGTTTTTCGACCGGGATTTTTAACCCGGTAATGACCACCGACATAAAAGGTGCGCCTGCCAGCACTTCGGAACTTATATACAATCTTGTTTTCGGTTTTATACTGGGTTACAAAATCGGGCTGCTGTTTACCGATGCAGCCTTGTTTGCTTCGCACCCTCAGGAGGCCATTCTTTCGCTCAAAGGCAATCTGCCCGCCGGCATTATAGGCGCTGCGCTGCTTGCTGGTTATACCTGGTGGGATAAAAAGCGGAAAGCACTTCCCGAGCCCGAAAAAGTAACACGTCCGCTCAGTTCGGGCGAACTCGTTACCAATATTACCATGGTAGCCGCTATAAGCGGTATACTCGGCGCTAAAATATTTCATCATTTCGAATACTGGGATGCGTTTATGCAGGACCCTGCCGGGCAGTTCTTCTCCTTTGCCGGGCTCACCTTCTACGGCGGACTTATATGCGGTTTTATTGCCGTAGTATGGTATGTACGTAAAAAACGTCTCAACTTTATGCATATTGCCGACTGTGTGGCCCCCGGACTCATACTGGCCTACGGCATAGGACGTTTAGGCTGCCAGCTGGCCGGTGACGGCGACTGGGGTGTTGTAAACAGCGCATACCGCTACCAGCCTGCCACAGGCGCTTATATACAGGTAGCCCCCGACAGCATACAGGGCGACATTCAGAAATATGCCGCCTATTACACAGGCACCTTTGGCTCAGCAGATAAAGTACCTTACGACTATTTCGAAAAACCTGCGGCCCTAAGCTTTTTACCCAACTGGATGTTTGCATCGGTTTACCCCCACAATGTAAACAACGACGGAATACCCATCGAAAACTGTAACGGCGAATACTGTGCTCGCCTGCCTATACCCGTTATACCTACACCCATATACGAAATTGCAATGGGTCTGCTCATTTTTTCCGGACTCTGGTTCTTCCGGAAAAAGCTTAAGCGGCCCGGCCTTATGTTTAGCGTATATCTTATACTGAATGGCCTGGAACGCTTTTTTATAGAACAGTTCCGTGTAAATTCGGAGTACAATATACTGGGTGGTGTTACCCAGGCCGAAATTATCTCTGCAGTACTTATACTGGTAGGTATTGCCGGAATTTTTCTCACAAAAAAATTCCAACCGCAAATAGAAAAATTGTAAAAGTATCTATCTTTAAGGCCATAAAAGGATAAAGACACCACTGCGGTCATGATCCTGCACATACACCGGAATAAAGCTTCCGGCTGTATTTTTATTTATGATTAAATTCTGTTATTCTATACAATTATGAATCGGTTAAAAAATATACTGGCATTGCTGGGCAGTTTGCTATGCATTTACACAAGCCCTGTACAGGCGCAGGAAACATACAATGCCCCCGGTGTTACCATACAGTTTGGCGAAACGCTTAAACTACCCAAAAAGCATATGAAGTACAGCTTTATAGGCGACCTCGACAACGGTTTTACACAAATCAGCTATAAATCCCATAAAGAAATAGGTCTTTTTAAACTCTCTCCCAACCTGGAGCTGCAGGGTACGTCCATTAGTCCGGTAATGAAATCGAAATATTTTCTGCTCGAAGATGTAATAAACCTGGGCGGCCGTTACTACCTGGTAAGCACCGATTACGATAAAAAGAACAATTCCGAAAAACTCTATTTCCAGGAAGTAGATGCCCGCATCGGGCAAACAGAAGGCGAGCCCAAACTGATGATAGAAACCGACACCAAAGTGGCGGGTTACCCGGTTATGACAGGCTTCTATAAATTTGCTACCTATGGCAAATTCAATATTATGGGCTTTGGCGAAAATCCCAACTTTCTTGTATACTATAACAAGCGCCGGGATACCAAACGCGGCGAGCCCGTGCAGCGCCGCTACAGTTACGCCCTGTTCAGTAAAGACCTGCAGCAGATATGGCAAAAAGATGTAAATGTAGGCCAGCCCGATCAGCAGTTCCGCGTCATCGGCCAGCGCCTTATTGGTAACGACATTTATATTTTTGCCCGCAGCCGTTCCGACGACAACCCGAAAGCAAAAGGAAAACCCTTCGACGATTTTATCGTTTTTTATATTGCCGACGGCAGCGATGAAGCTTTAGAGTACCGCCAGGACCTGAACGACTCGCGTCTTTCGGAATTTATTATCAGCGTGGAAGATGCCGGCAGTATTATGATAGCCGGTTATTTTACCGCCGAAAAAACCCTCGGTTATAAAGGTTATTTCACCGCGCTTTTTGATGTGGATACCAAAGAAATGACCGACTTTAGAAAATACGACTTTTCTCCGGAACTGGTGCGGGCTTTCGAATCGGCACGAGATAAACGCAAAATGGACCGCAAGGAAGAAAAACGCGGCGAAGAAAGGGGAATGACCAACCTGGAAACGCGCCAGATTATTAAGCGCAGCGGAGGCGGACATTACCTTGTGGGTGAACAGTATTACATGTATGTGACCAGTTATACCGACTCGCGCGGGAATATACGTTATACCTACCACTATATGTACCAGGATATTATTGTATCGGCACTGGACAACAGCGGCCAGGAAGAGTGGACTATTAAAGTACCCAAAAACCAGCACCTTACCAATACTACCTATACAGCCAGTGTGCAGGCTTTTGAATACAACGACAGGCTATACCTGTTTTATATGGATCATCCTAAAAACCGTAATCTGGATCCAAGCTCTGCCCCCGTGCAGTACCGTGGATTTAAAGACGGAGCCCTGGTAATGACCCGTATAGAACCGCAGGGCGAATACCAGACCAATTTCCTGTTCGATACCCGCAGCGAAGAAAAACTGATTGTACCCACCGGTATTATTGAACTGCAGCCCGGTAAGCTGATAAGCTCCGGTGCCAAAGCCCGCCTGTTCGGTTACAAAAACAATACCCCGGCGCTTATTACGCTGGAATAAAAACTACAGGCGGACATCGGCACAATCAATTTCAAACTCTTACTAATGAAAAAAAGACTAAGAACATCACTCTTATTGATCTGGTTGCCTTTTACCACTCTTTCTGCACAGAAAATCAGTTTTAATGTACAATTCAGTACCCCAGTAAACTTGCCGGAACAACATAAAAAGCAGGATATACTGGCAGAGAATAGTAAAGGCTATTGGGTTCTGAGCACTATTCATGAGAAAGCGCTTGGAATAACAAGATTCTCGGATGATCTGAAATTGCAAGGACAACACGTATTGTCTTTACCCAAGGTCAATTACTTTTTTCTGAAAAAGCTTATTCAGATCGAGGACAGACATTATATTGCAGCGACACAATTTGACAAGAAAAGTAGCCGTACCCGGCTCTTTTTATATTCAGTCGACCCCGCATCCGGAGCTATATCGGAGAATCCGCTGGAAATAGGCCCCGAAGTACAAGTAGGTACTTATTACCTTATGAATAATCGTTTAAAGCTGAGTGACCTTGGTGAAATATCAGTAACAACCAGTCCAGAAATACCCGGATTTATGTTACAGTACTCCGAGTATGTAAAACCCAGGGGCGGCCAAGGTACAAACGATGTCTATACCTGGTATGATGCAGATATCAAAAAGAGCTGGACTCAAAAAATCACTTATAACGAACTGAAAGATTTTTTCCCGTTGAATAATGTGGAGTTCTACACTGATAATGGGCTTACCCGGGTTTCCATTATTGCAAATTCTATAGATTTCACATCGCCAAGACAGGCTGAAAAAGTATGTATTCAACATATCAACGGGAGTACTTCAAATATGGCTTGTATCTCCATTGCTTCATTGAATGCATCATCCGTTCAAGTGAGCCCAATGAATAGCAAACAGCAGGTACTGGTAACAGGTCTATTACCAGCCTCGGATAAACAGTCCATATCAGGTTATTTTTCCGCCATTCTCAATCTGGATACCAAAGATATGGAAGACATAAGGAAAAGCACATTCAGTCAGTCACTTATTAAAAATTTTCATTCTGAAAAACAAAAGACAAGTACTGGTATTCCGGCATTGCATATCCGAAAGGTTATTCCCTCTCTGGATGGAGGCTGGTATGTAATCGGGGAACAATACCGAATAATAACAAGTAATATCGGTGGCTCACTGAGCAGTTACGAGTATCTATACGGTGATATTTTTGTGGCTAAAATCGATGCCGCAAATAAAGAAGAATATCTCTTGCGTATACCCCGTCGTCAGGTTTTCAGGGAATTTGAAGAAGGTGGCGGACTTGGCGCTTTTGAATTTAACAATAAACTGCTCGTTTTCTATAACGATAACCCAGCAAATAAAAATCTTGCGCCTGATGTGCAAAGAAAGGATTATAAAAAGTTCAGTGAGGGAGTTTTCTCCGTAAGTGAAATTGATAATTCAGCGATCAGCACTCATTATCTTTTCAGTACAGCCGAAACCCACCAACATGTGGCTCCGAAAGAAATCAGGGAGATTACGAATGGTAAGTATGTTTTCGAAGCACAATCAGATGAACAAACCACACGAATAGGAATTATTACTGCAAAATAAAAAGGGGGCCTGAGCCCCCTTTTGCCGTTTTAAGCGGCATATCTTTCAAGAATAACGGTGCCTTATTTTTTGTCGGCTTTTTCGGCGGCATTGGCAAAGATCGTATCCTTGATCTTTTTCTCCAGCTCGTCGCAAAGTTCCGGATTATCTTTCAGCAACTGTTTTACGGCATCGCGGCCCTGCCCCAGTTTGGTATCGCCATAGCTGAACCAGGCTCCGCTTTTCTTTACCACGTTCAGTTCAACGGCCATATCGAGCACCTCGCCTACTTTGCTTACACCTTCGCCGTACATGATATCGAATTCGGCCTGGCGGAACGGAGGTGCCACCTTGTTTTTTACCACTTTTACACGGGCCCGGTTACCTACCACGTCTTCCCCGTCTTTGATCTGCCCTATACGGCGTATGTCCAGGCGGATAGAAGAATAATATTTAAGCGCATTACCACCGGTAGTGGTTTCGGGGCTGCCGAACATAACACCGATCTTTTCGCGCAGCTGGTTTATGAATATACAGGTACAGCCGGTTTTGTTAATGGTAGCTGTAAGTTTACGCAGGGCCTGCGACATAAGGCGGGCCTGTAAACCTACCTTGCTGTCGCCCATTTCGCCTTCCAGTTCACTTTTGGGAACCAGGGCCGCCACAGAGTCGATTACAATAATATCAATGGCTCCGGAACGGATCAGGTGATCGGCAATTTCCAGCGCCTGTTCGCCGTTATCGGGCTGCGAAATAAGCAGGTTATTAATGTCAACACCCAGTTTTTCGGCATAAAAACGATCGAAGGCATGCTCTGCATCTATAAAGGCTGCTATGCCACCCTGCCGCTGCGCTTCGGCAATGGCATGGATGGTAAGGGTGGTTTTACCCGACGACTCCGGACCGTAGATCTCGATTACCCGGCCGCGCGGATACCCGCCTACACCCAGGGCCAGATCGAGCGTTAACGAACCCGAAGGAATGGCCTCTACATTTTCCACACTCCTGTCTCCCAAACGCATTACCGTACCTTTTCCGTATTCCTTTTCCAGCTTGTCGAGCGTGAGTTTTAACGCGTCGAGCTTCATCAGTTTTTCATCTTTTGCCATTTTTTTCGTCAATTTGTTGGGCATTAATTTAGTCAACGGATCGTATTTTGCAAAAAAATCTGCAGCTCCCCCAGAAAAAAATGCATCTTTGCAGCAGTCAAAGGCAGCATGAGCAGTACACATCAAGGGTCTGATACCGATATATTTCACTGGAATGAACTGCGCAGGGGAAGCCCTGTCTCCTTTACTTTCCTGTTTCGTAAATACTATGCCATACATTGTGCAAGGGCACATTTCCTGATGCGCTCGCCCGACGATGCGGAAGATATTGTGCAGGAATTTTTTAAAAAACTATGGGAACAGCACAGCAGTCTGCCCGAGGTAGAACAACCGGCTTCGTACATAGGCCGTGCGGTACGCAATGCCGCGCTGAACCGTCTGAAACAGCAGAACCGTATACAAAGCGAAGAGATCAGCGATAAGCATATATTTTACGACGAAAGCCTCGACCCTGAAGAAACTGAAAGGGTACGCATGCAGATCGACAGTGCTGTGGAAGCCCTGCCCGAAAGCTGCCGGCAGATATTTACCATGAACCGTTTCGAAAACAAAAGCTATAAACAGATCGCCGAAGCGCTCGGCCTTTCTCCCAAAACTGTAGAGAACCAGATTGGCATTGCCCTTAAAAAGCTACGGCAGCAACTTGGCAATCTGCGCATTATTATTTTTTTCATTTTTCTTTTGGGGGTAAAATGGGTTAAGGATGTCTTTAGTATGTGATCACAAAGAATTCTCGCGGGAATGAACGAACGATTTTACATATTGTTACCCCTGATACTGGCCGGAGAGGCTGGAACGGACGAAGAAAAGGAGTTCTTTGATTTACTGGACAGATATCCTGAACTGCAGCAGGAGTACCGGCAGTCGCTGATGCTGTGGCTGGCTTCGGAAAGCAGGATGTACGATACGGAAAAAGCGCTGGCTGATATAAAACCATCCGACGTACAGAATCCCCGGCTGCAGATAAAACGATACCGTATACCTGCCATAGCGGCATCGGTATTTCTGTTGCTGGGCCTGGGCTATATAATAGCTACAAAAGCGGGCCTTAGCGGCAGCTCTGCAGGCATGCAGTATGCGGCAAGCGGTAATGAGGTAATGCAAACCCGCTTACCCGACGGCAGTGTGGTATGGCTTAACCGCCACTCCGAACTCTGGTATCCTGAGAATTTCGGGAATGGCGAACGCCGCGTAAAAGTTAAAGGCGAAGCTTATTTCGATATTGCAGCGGATGCCGCACGGCCGTTTATTACCGAAAGCGGCAGCAGCGAAACCAGGGTGCTGGGTACGGAATACCTGTTGCGCGAAGATGCTGCCAGCGGCATACACCTGATGGTTACCGAAGGTAAGGTACTGTTCCGCAAAAGCGGGCAAGCCGACGGACTTACCATCGATGCCGGACATGCTGCCCTGCTTACTCCGGGCCGGAATATGCCCGCCGCCGAAGACAGCGACCCCAACAGGCTGGCCTGGAAAACCGGCGAAATGGTATTCAACTCGGCTGCACCATCCCGTGTGTTTACCATACTGGAGTCGGTATACGGCCTGCAGTACCACACCCTGCTGCCGGCAGATACCATGCGCTTTACCGGAACATTCCGCAGGCGCGAACGCAGCGAGGTACAGGATATACTGTCCGAAACACTACAGATCTCTTTTCTGGATTCGGCCGGTGGCGTATGGGTAAAACCAGCTCCGTAGAGTATCCGGGAACTTAACTACAACTGTTTTTTATGCAAGCAAAACATAAACGAAGGTATTACATACACCTGGTCGTACTGCTGCTCCTATGCCTGGGGCCGGCAACGGCACTGAGCCAGAAGACACAGAAGGAGCCGGATATGGTATGGAAAAACATACCCCTTAAAAAAGCGCTGAAGCTCTGGGAAGAAAAAACCGGTAACAGCGTATATTATAACGAGAACATACTACCGGCCAAACACCAGGTAAGCGGCGATTTTAACGGCAAAACAGCCTCCGAATCGCTGGAAATGATACTGCAGGGCACCGGGCTTATCTATACCCTGCAGGGCGAATCGTACATACTGAAAAAACGGGATGCAGAACCACCCGTAAAAAGCAGTCCATCGGCGAAAGGACAAAAAGTAACAGGCTATGTTCGCGATGCCGACAGCGGCGAAAACCTGATCGGGGCATCCGTATATATCCCGGGCAGCGATATCGGTACCACTACCAATACATTCGGGTATTTCAGCCTGGATCTGCCCGTACCCGACAGTGTACAGCTGCGCATTTCGTATACCGGGTATGTAAGTCAGCTCCTTACACTACAGGGCATACAGCATCACACGGCCGACATCGCACTTTCGGCACAGCGCCTGAAACAGGTAACCATAAGCACCGGCCGCGAATACAAAATATCGGAAGGTGCACGTATGAGCAGTATAACTCTGAGCCAGGCCGATATTGAAAAAGTACCCATGCTTATGGGCGAAGCCGACCTGCTGCGCGTAATACAGCTTATGCCCGGCGTACAGTCGGGAGGCGAAGGCAGTACCGGTTTTTATGTACGTGGCGGTGGCCCCGACCAGAACCTGATTCTGCTCGATGGCGTACCCGTATACAATGCCTCGCACCTATTCGGTTTTTTCTCGGTATTCAATACCGATGCCATAAGCCGCGCCGAACTGATAAAAGGTGGTTTTCCGGCCCGTTTCGGCGGCCGTTTATCGTCGGTGCTGGATATTACCATGAAAGAAGGTAATATGCACAAATATACCGGCGAAGGCTCGGTAGGCCCGTTGTCGGCAAGGTTCCTGTTCGAAGGCCCCATTGTAAAAAACAAGGCCAGTTTTATGATTAGTGCCCGCCGTACTTTTATGGATCTTTTTCTGCTGCCCTGGAACCTGAGCAGAAAGTCTGCTACCGGTTTTTCGTACTATTTCTATGATATTAACGGAAAACTCAACTGGAAAATAAATGATAAGCATCACATATACCTGAGCGCCTATACCGGCGAAGACAATCTTTCGCTGCGCTTTCGCGATGGCAGTAAGGCAAATAATAATTTCTACGAGTCGAAATCGAAGCTGGGATGGAATAATATTACCTCGGCCCTGCGCTGGAACTATGCCGTTACCCCTTCGCTGTTTATGAATACTACGCTTACCTATACCCGTTTCCGGTTTAAAACGGCTTCCGACCTGGAATCGTTGTACGCCAACGAAAGTACACGTATCGGGTTCAGCTACCGCTCGGGTATCGACGACCTGGCAGCTGCTACCGACTTCGACTGGTTTGCGTCTCCCAGGCATCATGTAAAATTCGGAGCACGGTATATCTTCCATTACTTTTCGCCCGGGATAACCTCGCAGTATGTCAACGGAGTAAGCTCGCAAAATAATACGGGCCGCCTTACAGCAGGCGAAACCCAGATATACATCGAAGACGAATGGAAAGCCCATTCCCGTTTCAGTATGAACATAGGAATACACGGCAGTACTTTTCATGTTCAGAAGAAAAACTACTGGTCGTTGCAGCCGCGTGTTACCGCCTCTTTCAAGATCATTGAAAACCTGGCCCTAAAAGCATCCTATGCCGAAATGGCGCAATACATACACCTGCTTTCGAATCCCGGCCTTAACCTGCCCACCGATATATGGCTGCCCTCTACCGGACAGATAAAACCGCAGCAAAGCCGGCAGGTGGCCCTGGGTATATTTAAAGACTGGGGTAATATACTGCAGACCTCGGTAGAAGGCTACTACAAAACCATGAACAATGTGCTGGAATACCGCAACGGATCGTCGTTCCTGCTTACCGGCCAGAACTGGGAGCAGAGCCTTACCCAGGGCAAAGGCGAATCGTACGGAGCCGAGCTCTTTGTACGTAAAAGGACGGGCAAGATCACCGGCTGGGCTGGTTATACCCTGTCCTGGACCAACCGGCGTTTTGCCGATCTTAACGGTGGAAAAACCTTTCCTTATAAATACGACCGCCGTCACGACTTTAAAATGACCCTTTCCTATGCCGTTACTCCCCGTATAGATATAGGTGCTACCTGGGTATACGGCACCGGCAATGCCATTACCCTGCCCGTAGAAACCGTTCCCATGGCCAACCCCGGCAACGACGATGATATTGTACACAACTATGAAGAGCGAAACGGCTTCCGTATGAAAGCCAACCACAGGCTCGATCTTTCGCTCAGCTTTCATAAAAAAACCCGCTGGGGCCAGCGCACCTGGAACATTAGCATTTATAACGTTTACAACCGCCAGAACCCTTTCTTCTATTATGCATCGGCCGGGAAACTGAACCAGGTTTCCATCTCGCCCGTTATTCCATCCTTTAGCTACATTTTTAAATTCAGATAAAATGAAACGCAACATTTATATACACATACTCCTGTTTTCGGGTATTCTGCTGCTTTGCTCATGCATTAAAGAAGTAAATGCCGACCTGGACCAGCTTTCGGGCCGCCCGGTGCTTACCGGCCTGCTCCGTGCCGACACTACCCTTAGCGTACATATTACCCGCAGCAAACCGGTGCTCGGCCCCGATGCACAGGGCGCTTTTGACAAAATTCCGGATGCTCAGGTATGGGTATACGAAAACGGGGTACAGAAAGCACTTAGCTATAACAGTGTACGCAACCGTTACGAAAGCAGCTGGAAAACAGTGCCCGGCCGTAATTACCGTATACAGGCAGAGATTCCCGGCTTTAGCGACCCTATATACGCAGCCGACGAACTCCTGCCCCAGCCGGTAGCAATACAGAGCTTTAAAGCCGATACATTTGCAAACACCTTTTACCTTATCGTAGATCTGCGTTTTACCGACCCTCCGCAATCCGGCGACTTTTACCATGTAGTATTGTATAAGCGCTGTTATAACAACGGCATTGTTGCATTCGAAACCCCGATGAACATAAACTACGACCTGGAGAACCCGCTGGGCGTTAACACCAATACATCTTCTTATGCCAATGTAAACTATAAAGATATTTCTTTTTACAATGGCTTTGCTTTCAGCGATGCGGAGATGAATGGTAAAGAAATACGTTTTACATTCCCTGTAGATCAGTCTTCGAACAGCTGTAACCCCGGCGAGGGCGAACTGTATGTAGAACTGCGCAGATGCAGTCCGGCCTATTACCAGTACATAACAACACTGAGCGACTATCAGGAAAGTAAAGGAAATCCATTTTCGAACCCCGTACAGATTTACGATAATATTGTAAACGGAAATGGTATATGGGGCACGTATTCGTTCTATTCCAAAACCTTTAGCCTGTAACCCCGAAACACTAACCACAAGCTCTTGAGAAGCCAGCTCTTAATTTTCCCGGGGGGCCGGGCAGGATTTCTGCTGCCCTTATTTTCTTTCAAAAAAAACATAACTAACATAAAACACATACACAAAATGAAAGCGATTTTCGCACTTACATTCAGCTTTACAACTCTTGCTGCCTATTCGCAGATTAGTTTAACAGCAGGCGATTTTGCCCAGATCGGCGATAAGTCCTGGTATTTTTCAGATACGGCCAGCTATTACGGGCCAGGTGCTTCCGGTGCACTGGCACAGTGGAACTTTAGCCAGGCACAGCGCAGCGACAGCAGCCGTGTTGAAGTAATTTCGCCGGCCGGTGTGAGCGGCGCAGCCATGTTTCCAGGAGCAAACCAGGTATACAGCGAAGATATGATGAGCTTTGCTTTTTATAAACTGGATAATACCGGGCTTACGGCACTGGGAATGTCTGCCGATATTCCCGGTTTTGAGCCCTCTGTTTACCATCCAGGGCATATGGAACTGGACTTTCCCTTTACGTACCAGGATCAGACCCTGGCCAGCTATACCAGTGAGTTTGCCTTTAGCGGAGCCGACCTGGGTATATACCGCATTGTGGTACGCAGTACCAATACCGTTAGCATCGAAGCCGACGGCTATGGTACCCTTGCTACCCCTGCCGGAACATGCGAAGCACTGCGCCTGAAAAGGGTTCAGAACTCGGTAGATTCTATGTTTATGCAGCTCGCTCCCGGCAGTCCGCTTATATATGCCGACGAAACCTACACATCGGGCTACGAGGCTTACATATGGTATGGAAAAAACGGAAAATTTCCTCTGGCCATTTACGAACCTTCCTACGACATCAGCACCCCCGGCCTTTTTCAGTATTATGTGACAGACGGTAACACAATGGCTCTGCCGCAGGAAACACCCGCTGCTGACAAAAGCCTGAGCATATGGCCCAACCCGCTCACTAACGGACAGGCACTGAATGTGCACTTTAACGGCCAAAACAATTACAACCTGCAGCTGATAGACCTGAGCGGTAAAACCCTGTGGCAAACCCAGGCTAAGAACAGCAGCCAGCAGGTTTCCTTACCCGCACTTAAGCCAGGTATGTATATTCTTAAGGCTACCGGCACTAATGTGGAACATACCCAAAGTACCCGCCTTATACTACGCTAACTTTTCAGATAAAGGTACTAAGTCCAATTTTATTTAGGCTTCGGTACCGGACGAAAAAAAGAAAGGAGCTATCTTCAATGAGACAGCTCCTTTTTCACTGTAAAATATGCTTAGCTTATTTTTTCTTAGCAGTGCTTTTCTTAGCGGCCGGTTTAGCGGCAGCTTTGGCAACTGGTTTAGCAGCAGCGGTTGCTTTTTTGGCAGCTGGTTTAGCAGCGGCTTTTTTAGCAGGAGCAGCAGCTTTTTTAGCGGCCGGTTTAGCAGCAGCTTTCTTGGCAGGAGCAGCAGCTTTTTTAGCAGCCGGTTTAGCGGCGGCCTTTTTTGCTGCAGGTTTAGCAGCGCTTGCTTTTTTAGCAGCTGGTTTGGCAGCAGCTTTCTTGGCAGGAGCAGCAGCTTTCTTAGCAGCCGGCTTTGCAGCAGCAGCTTTCTTAGCGGCTGGTTTAGCAGCAGTTGCTTTTTTGGCAGCTGGCTTAGCAGCGGCTTTCTTGGCAGGAGCAGCAGCCTTTTTAGCAGCCGGTTTTGCTGCAGCGGCCTTCTTGGCTGCAGGTTTAGCCGCAGGCTTGGCTGCCGGCTTCTTGGCTGCAGGTTTAGCAGCAGCTTTCTTTGCTGCCGGCTTAGCAGCCGCTTTTTTGGTTGTTTCTTTTTTTGCCACGTTATTTTTGGTTTTGGTTGACATTTTAGGTTCCGGCCTGGGATCCGGAGCAACAAATGTTTTGGCTGCAACGGCAGATACACCACCTTTACCGTTACGCTCTGCCAGAAACTGGTCTATAGCCATAGCCATGGACGGTGCTTTTGGCGACGGAGCAAAACATTCTACATTTAAACCGGCCTCTTCTGCCGTTTTCTTTACATTCAGTCCAAACGTTCCGATCACTTTCTCTCCCTGAATAAATGTAGGAAAATTTTCGTACAGTGATTCAATTCCCTGGTGACTGAAAAATACCACCATATCGTACCATACATCTGTAAGATCGGAAAGATCGCTGCTTACAGTGCGGTACATAATAGCTTTGGAATACTGGTATTTATTTTTTGTAAGCACTTCGGTAATATTATCCTGATGCTTATCCGAACAAACGAAAAGGAATTTTTTATCCTTATGCTTTTTCATTACATCCAGCAGATCTTCAAACTTCGACTGGCCATGAAATATTTTACGTTTACGATACTGGATGTACTTCTGCAGATACAGTGCTACTGCCTCTGTAACGCAGAAATAAAGCATATCTTCGGGAATCGTAACACGCAGTTCCTGGCATAACCCGAAAAAATGATCCACGGCATTCCGGCTATTCAGAATCACTGCCCGGTGGTCCTGGATATTGATGCGCTGCAAACGGAATTCTTTTGCAGACAATCCTTCTACCTTTACAAACGAGCGGAAGTCGATAGTTACACCGTACTTCTTTGCCAGCTCTGTGTAAGGGTTCTTATCACTCTCAGGCTTGGGTTGTGAAATGAGTATGTTTCTAATCTTCATTCAGGAACGCTGGGTTTAAATGTACGTTCTGGTAATTAAATATCCACCTAACGTAGCTAATGGCAATATTTCTAACGTGCAAAGATATAGGAGAATGTAAAAATAGTGTGAGGTGTTTTTGTACGAAAAATTAACAAAGCATTGTGCAATTGTGTAACACATTGAAATAAAGACAACTACAGCGGGTATAATGTGGAAAACAAATACCGAATGATTTCCGCTCATAAACATGATACACAGCCCGGTAAACATTAATATACCCTCAATGGTATTTCGTACATACAAAAAATGATTGTGTACAATGGCATTCTGCCGTATTTCGAATACGTTACCGCCCAGTGTTACAAAGGTAATTTTAAGTGTAAAAAACACCAGTGAGAATGCAAGTGCCAGCCCGGATATAGCAAGAGCTTCGGGCCAGCTGTCCACATAATTTGTCCAGTGTGCACCTGCTCCTGCAAACAGGGCAGTAAGCAGATGTCCCAGAAAGGCATATTTAAGCGGAAAAGGAGGTGTATATACTTTATCGTCGCGCAGCTTTTCGCGCAGTACATTGCCTCCGGCAACCGAGCTCAGCACATCTTTCCAGCCCTCGCGGTCGAGAAAACGATCCAGTGCCCATATAAGAATACCTGCTGTAATAAATACACTTTCGAGCCCCCGCGAATCGTTTTTTTTCTCGTAGAGCCTTATATGCTGTTCGCTTGCTGCCGTATTGAGTATAGACGGAACTGTTTGCGAAAGCGTAGTATCTCTCTGCTCTTTCAGTACAATCTCAACAGCCTGCTCTATCTTAGCTGGTATAAGCTCCTGCAGCTCATTGTGCGCCTGTATGAACGATGGTTCAGCAGGCAGCTTCGGAGTTTCGTATATATATGGAACTCTCAGCGGCGTATCGGACGATTGTACATCTGCAGGCTGCATTAATATACGTTTTTCAGGTTTGGAGTACACCCAGTTTAAAGTCGCGTTCTATAGGTGCATGATTTGCTGCTTCAAGTGCCATGCTTATATAGCTGCGGGTTGCATTGGGATCGATGATCTCGTCTACCCAAAGGCGCGAAGCTGCATAATACGGAGTAGTAGTCTGTTCGTATTTATCGGTAATTTCTTTCAGCAATGCATTTTCTTCTTCTACAGTAAGTGCGCGGCCATGTTTTTTCTCGGCGTTTGCCTTTTGTATCTGAAGCAGTGTTTTGGCAGCCTGTGCCCCGCCCATTACAGCCATTTTAGCCGTAGGCCATGCAAAGATAAAGCGCGGGTCGAATGCTTTTCCGCACATGGCATAGTTTCCGGCACCATAACTGTTGCCTAATACAATGGTAACCTTTGGCACAATGCTGTTGCTTACAGCATTTACCATTTTGGCACCGTCTTTTATAATTCCGCCGTGCTCGCTGCGGCTGCCTACCATAAAACCGGTTACATCCTGCAGAAACACCAGTGGTATACGTTTCTGATTACAGTTCATAATAAAACGGGAAGCTTTATCGGCCGAATCGCTGTATATAACGCCGCCAAACTGCATCTCGCCTTTTTTACTTTTTACCACGCTGCGCTGGTTGGCCACAATACCTACAGCCCAGCCATCGATACGGGCATAGGCGCATACAATCGACTGCCCGTATTTTTCTTTGTATTCTTCCATTTCGGAATTATCTACGATACGCTTTATAATATCGCGTATATCGAAGGGCTTATCTACCGAATAAATACCGTTTATTTCTTCGGGATCGGCCAGCGGAGGCAGCGGTTTGGTACGGCTGAAGCCAGCCCGGGGCATTTCGCCCAGTTTATCTACAATAAAGCGTATCTTATGCAGGCACTCTTTATCGTCTTTACATTTATAGTCGGTAACTCCGCTTATTTCGCAATGAGTGGTGGCTCCGCCCAGGGTTTCGTTATCTACGGTTTCGCCTACGGCCGATTTTACCAGGTACGAACCAGCCAGGAAAACACTGCCAGTTCCTTCCACAATAAGAGCCTCGTCGGAAAGAATAGGCAGGTAAGCTCCTCCGGCTACACAGGAACCCATAATGGCGGCAATCTGAGGTATGCCCATAGCACTCATAACACTGTTGTTACGGAATATGCGCCCAAAATGTTCTTTATCCGGAAAAATTTCGTCCTGCATCGGCAGGTATACCCCGGCACTGTCTACCAGGTAAATAATAGGCAGGCGGTTTTCGATAGAAATTTCCTGGGCACGCAGGTTCTTTTTCCCGGTAATGGGGAACCATGCACCGGCCTTAACTGTGGCATCATTAGCTACAATTACACACTGCCGGCCGCTTACATATCCTATACCGGTAACTACTCCACCCGCAGGGCATCCGCCATGCTCGGCATACATTTCGTAACCGGCAAAAATTCCGAATTCGTAAAATGTTGTATCGGGGTCTATCAGTTCCTGCACACGTTCACGGGCCGACATTTTACCCTGTTCGTGCAGTTTGGCAATACGGGCTCTGCCGCCGCCCTCTTTTATTTTATCCTTCTTCTGGCGCACCGCAGATGCCAGCAGCCGCATATTATCTTCGTTCTTGTTAAAGTCCTGATTCATATCGTTTGGATATACGCGCAAAAGTACGCGCAAATTCGCTGAATTACAATTTTAGTTCGGTCTGCCGGTACAGGCATTCAGCAAGTATATGCAGGCAGCCCGATCTGCAGGTATTCTTTTTCCGTATATAAACGGAACAATTATTGCATACACGTTAAAGCACAGCACAATAAACTTATATTTGTATACCTCTATTTTACAATTTACGACCATATGAAAAAATGGCTATACTCCCTGCTCGCATTATGCCTTTTTACAGGCGTTTATGCGCAACCTGCCGATAACTTTAACCGGGCCGGCTATACTGTTCCTCCGGGTTTGAAAGAAGGCGAAGATTATCTGCCGGGCCGTATCATATGCCGCACGGCAGATGCCTCGGTATTTCAGACTCCGCTGATACAGAATTACCTGCAATCTATCGGAGCCGCAGCTCCCGAAATTATGTTCCGGGGGGCAGCCAGGCCAGAGAAACCATTCGATATCTATGGCCGTCGCATGGCAGACCTGAGCGGTATTTACCAGATAAATTACAGTGCTGCGCTGCCGGTAAAAGAGGTTTGCGAAAAACTACGCCTGAGCGCTCTTTTCGAATACGTACAACCGCATTACATTGTAAAGCCATTCAGCGATCTTAAGGTACAGCTTACACCTAACGACCCGCAGCTGAGCCAGCAATGGTATCTGAATAAAATAGGTGCCTTTAACGCCTGGGATGTTACAACGGGCGACAGCAGCATGGTAATAGCCATTACTGACGGAGGCCAGAACTGGACCAACCCCGACCTGGGTAATTATGTTATTAACTACAACGACCCGGTAGATAATATAGATAACGACGGCGACGGCTGGGTAGATAATTTTGTTGGCTGGAATACCGGCGACGATAACCGCGACCCCACCGCTTACTGCGGCTCCTGCATACACGGCACTGTGGTTAGTGGTATTGCAGCTGCCAGACCAAATAATGGCAGCGGAGTGGCAGGAGTAGCTTACAACTGCCGGTTTCTGATTGTAAAAATTGCCAATGCCGCCGGACAATGGATAGGCGGAGAAGCCGGTATATTTTATGCCGCACAGCAGAATGTAAAGATTATTAACTGCTCCTGGGGTTCTACTTTTTACAGTCCCGTGCAGGACGATGTAGTGCAATATGCCGCTGTAAACAAAGGCTGCCTTATTATAGCTTCGGCAGGAAACGGATCGCCTAACACCACCACCCCCTATTACCCCGCCACGCTCGAAAACGTACTTGCGGTTACGGCAACCGATACGGCCGATATAAAAGTAGGCAATGCCGCCAGCGGCGCTTCGTACTACAAAACGGTAGACCTGAGTGCTCCCGGCCAGAACATTTATACCACTTACGGTGCCGGCTATGCCAATGCGGGTAACGGCACCTCCTACTCGGCTCCTATGGTTTCCGGTGCTGCCGCACTTACCATGCATGCCCTGCCGGGTATTACCGCCATGCAAACCGAAGCCATACTTAAGTATACTTCCTTCCCGCACGATAACCTGGCTGCAAACCTGCCCTACAAAGGCCGCCTGGGTAAAGGCCGCCTGAATATGTACAATGCCGTTCAGGGCAACTACCTTGGGCCTGCATTCCATTTTCAGCAGCGTACCTATACCGATAATAACGACAACCTGTTCAGCGCCGGCGATACGGTAAGGCTTACCGGCAGTTTCTTTAACATACTTAATACGTCCGGAGCTGCCACGCAGGGTAAACTGCGCAGCAACTCGCCCTGGATACAGATCATCGATAGTGTGTTTATCCTGGGCAGCGTACCCGTTTTTTCGAATACAAATAACACTGCCGATCCCTATCTGTTTCGCATATTGCCCGGATGCCCGGAGAATACCCTTGTAGAATTTGAATGGGAATGGCAGGACGGCAGCTTTGGCGACAAGCAATACTTTAGCTGTATTGTAGGCCAGAATTACATAAACATTACCGAAAACCGCCTGCATACCAGTATAGGCAGCCGTGGCAGATGGGGCTTTATGGATGAGGATACCCGTGTAGGACTGGGTATGAAAGAAGAAAACGGATTTCAGTATTCGCTTGCCGGAAGTTTTTTCGTAGGTGACTCTCCCTCCCGTGTATCCGATGCCTGGTTCTCGAACAGTGTTGTGCCCTTCGATAACGATTTCCAGACCGTAGTACCCGCACATGTGGTGCCGGCAGCACCGGGAACCTTTATTGCCGAAGGTATTATGAACGATGCCGGAGCCGGAGCGCAGGCCCTGGGCCTTAACATTCATTACCGCGCAGAGGCACAAAACCAGATCGGACTCGATAAATTTGTAATACTGCGCTACACCCTCGAAAACACAGGCAACGATACCCTGAGCAATGTATTTGCCGGAATCGGATCGTACTGGAATATACTCAACAACCATTATTACGACTATACTAATATAGCCCAGTACGATACAGTACGCCGTATGGGTTATGCCCGCAATACCATGACAAACTCGAAGTATGCCGGGCTTAAGCTGCTTTCGTACGACGCTGCCACACACTATGCCTTTAATCCGAACGGAGCTTCGGGTTCGGTAAATATACTGGACGGATTCAGCAGTACCGAAAAATGGAATACGCTTTCCGGAATAAGTATACGCAACCAGAGTACGGCGGGTATTGCAGCCACACTTATGGGTACCGGTCCCTTTCTTATACAGCCTCAGGGCCGTGTAAAACTGGCCTTTGCTCTTATTATAGCCGACGATCTGAACGAACTGCGCGCCTATGCCGATTCGGCCCAGGCCTTGTACGACCAGGGCTGGGACCGCTGGACGGGAACTCTTAGCAGCGACTGGCACAATGGCCAGAACTGGAGCGCTGGCAGTCCTCCCGACTCGGCCCGGGCAGCACTGGTACCTTCGGGCACCCCGCACAGCCCCAGGCTTAACGGCCTGGCCGAAGCGCTGGATCTGCGTATACAAAACGGCAACTCGCTGCACATAGAACCGGGAGCCGCCCTGCATGTAAAAGAGCAAACCCATGTAAACGGATTATTCTACACCGCAAACGGCGGGCAGTTTATACAGGGCACACACTCCAACCTTTCGGGCAGCGGGAGCTATCGCTTTCAGTACAAAGCAAACGAGCCGGCCGATGAATTCCTGGCCGTACCCGTACCCAACACTGCACTTACAGCATACAGCAGCGGAATAAGCGGACAGGTAAATGCCAATGCCTTTGCACTGAGCGACGGCCTTAACATGATTAGCGACGATTGCATACAACCGGTTTTTAACCCTTCAAGTCCCGACGGTAACATTGCTGCCTACAATGCTGCAGACGGAGCCGCCTGTATTTTCGACGGTTACGAAATACGCACCGCAGGCAATCTGCTTTCGGGCCAGGGCTACCGTACCCGTGTACAAAGCGGCGATTCCATACTGCTTAGTGCACTCCCTTTTAACAAGGGTCTGAATACAAATATAAGCCTGGGTAACGGGCAGTACAAGGGCTGGCAGCTGCTCGGGAATCCGTATCCCTCTCATATTTCATGGAACGATTTCAGAACTGCAAACAGCGGAAAACTTTATGGTGCCGCACTCTATTACGAAGGAAAGACCGGACAAATCGCCGATGCATATACGCAAAGTTACATACCGGCCTTCCACAGTTTCTGGACTCATGCAGATTCTACGCAAAACATCCATACTCTAAGCTATTCGAATACTATACGAAAAAGTGGCATTTCCTATGATACATCTGCTCTTACACTCCCCTTTACTTTCGGTATTGATATACATTTTATAAGTCCGGCCGCTTATACCGACCAGGTACGTATATACAACGATCCTTCTGCATTAGCAGCTTTCAACAGCGACCGCGAACTGGGTAATGTGTACAGCCGTATAAACCAGCCCGACCTGCATGTGCGCAAAGGCAGCAGTGCCGGCACGTATAGTGTGCTGGCCGTGCCTGTGATAAATTCACTGAGCGAGTTCCCGCTGGGTATACGTTCCGGCGAATCGGGCAGTTTTCGTTTTGCATTCCGCACCAAAGGCACCTTACCCGATAGTCTGTTTGCCCTTTTCCACGACACACAGGCGGGCACATATAAGGAGATAAACAGCAGCGATACACTAAGCATTCCGCTCAGCGCCCCTTCCGATAACAATCGTTTCAGGATTGTTTTCTGCCGCAAACCCTTGTTTGCAGCCCTGCCATCGAGCTGCGAAAACAACAACGGCGGCATACAGATGCAGGCTACCTGCGGCTTTGATGTAGACTACCTGCTTATAAATGCGCAGGGCGATACACTGAACCAGGGTATACTGAACAGTGCCGGCGACACCATAAACGGACTGGCACAGGGCAGTTACCAGCTTCTTTTCGGAAGCGGCAGCTACACCCATACACAAACTATAAGCATCAGCGGCAATGCACTGGTAACATCCAGCTTCAGCGCACCAGCGTCTGCCTACATAAACAGTACGGTATTCTTTACCAATAACAGCAGCGGCGGCACATCGCAGCTCTGGGATTTTGGCGATGGCATGCTCTCTGTGCTGGCTTCGCCGACACATACCTACATCAACAACGGCAATTACCTGGTAACACTTATTGTACAGAATGCCAGCTGCGCCGATACCAGCACACAGCAGATACTGATATACGGCCTCGGGAACGAAGAAAGTAACACACAATCCGGCTTAAAAGCCTGGTATGCCAATGGCAGCATTATACTAAACAGCGCACAGGCTCTGAACAATGCCATGCTAAGCGTTTACGACGCTGCCGGACGTACCCTGCTGCAACGTTCTGCCATACATACTGAGCCTGGGCAAAACTACATGCTGCAGGCAGAATACGCCACAGGATGGTATTTTATAAGCCTGTATGCCGGCGGAAAGATGTACAGTGCCCGGGTATACGTTACGAATTCAAAATAATTGCGGTTTTGCATTCCGTTTTTATTACTTTTGAGGCTGTAAAAGGATAGAACACAAAAATTATGGCGTTAGAAAAAATAATTTCTGTTTCCGGAAAGCCGGGTTTATACAAAATTATCTCTCAAACTTCGTATGGTTTGATAGCAGAATCACTGGAAGATGGCAAACGGGTACCTGTTTACTCGCATTACCGTATATCCTCTCTGGGAGACATAAGCATGTACACCTATGGTGAGGATGTGCCTCTGGCCGAAATTTTGTGGAACATACACGAAAAGCATGGTAAAGACGAACTCGATACCAAGCTGAACGATGCGCAGGTGCGCGAATGGTTCGAAACCGTACTTCCCGAGTTTGACAAAGAGCGCGTATACATCAGCGATATTAAAAAGCTGATGAAGTGGTACAACCTGATGCTTAAGAACAACCTGATCGAAAAACCTTCAGCCGAAGGCGAAGAAGATGCTCCGGAAGCCGAAGAGTCGGAAGACACACAAAAAGCGGCTCCCAAAAAGAAAAGCACGAAAAAGACCGAGGCTGCAGCCGAGGATAAAAGCGAAGATAAGCCCAAAGCTAAAAAGACTACCACCAAAAAAGTGGCAGACGATAAAAGCAAAACCACAGCAGCATCTAAAAATGCCGGTAAAGCTGCCAGCAGCAAGGCAAAAGGTGCCGGTAAAATCAATACACCGCGTAAAGCCAGCTAACAGCTGTTTTTATATATTTTTTAAAGTCCCGCTTCGTGCGGGATTTTTTTTTGTTCAGCAGCATAAAAAAACCTGCCTCATCTCGCGTGCAGCGAGGCAAGACAGGTTCCCTTATATTTTCAATACCTGTTTAGTTTTTAAAAACCGGCCACATCTTTTACAATCTGGCGCCATTCTTCCAGTTCGGGAATACCAGGCTTACGTTTACCAAAGAACTGTACAATCATTTCGCCCTTTTCGTCGAATATCTCTACCGAGGTTATCATGCCGTCTTCGCTTGGCTTTTTCACTACAAAAGAGTGAGCAATGGAAGTTTCGCGCAGGTGCAGGTTAAAGTCCGGATCAATTACATTAAACCAGGGACCGGCATCCATCAAATTATTCACCTCTCCGGTATGTATCTGTATACAGCCGCGGTTACCCACAAAAACCATAACCGGCACTTTACGTTCCGAGGCCAGAGTAACAATTTTACGGGCCAGGTCGCTATCCATTTTCTTAACAAAACCTTCCGGAGCCAGTCGCAGTCCCTGCATACGGCTCACCTGAAACTGCTTCAGCATTCCATAAAAATGGTGCGTATCGGTCATATTTTTCCAGGCTTCCTGAAAACCGGCCGCATCAATTTCGCTGTCAGGCTTTTCGGCCGGCGCAGGCGGATACGGGGTTGTTTCCAGTTCGGCATGCTGCTCTGCGGCCTTATACTTTTCTGTAATCTCATGAAAGGCTTCGGTATTGCTCTCTTCTGTGCAGTATATTTTATGTACGGCTTCGCCACTCTTATCGAAAAACTGAAAGCTGAGACGACCATTTTCGTTCACCGAAAAGGCGCTGTCCCATACCATCATAAAAAAGCGGATATCGATATCAGGATTTACCGCTGTACCTACAGGCCCCTGAAAACTTACGTTTTCATAAATACCTTTACGCTCGTGCACGGCATCGTCGTTACGGGTAAGTGCCATTACCCGGCCCAGCGGTTTCAGTTCCTTCAGAAAATCCTGCCAGTTACCTTCGAGGCGTGTGGCGGTAGTTCCCAGTCCGGTAGCTACCAGCTGAGCTTCTGAGCTACCCAGTTGTTTGGCAGCATCGCGGATACGCAGCTTGGGGTTTTCGGCTTTCAGCTGCTCATATTGTGCTTTAAGCGATACAGATGTTACAGACATATACGATGATGTATTTAAAATGAATAATTATTGTGTTTTTCTTTATTATAGACAGCTTCTGCTGTAAATGTACGTTTATTTACGGTTGCATAGCGGTGTGCATAGCCCTGCGGCTCGTGCATGGTAACAGCCACTCCGAAGGTTTCGAAGATAGAATTTTCGCTGAGCACCTCGCTCTGGGGGCCTGCAGCTATGGTACGGCCGTTCCGCAGCAGCAGCACATCGTCGGCATACTGAAAGGCCAGGTTCAGATCGTGCAGGATGGCCAGCACCGTATATCCTTTGTTATGCGCCAGATCGCGCATCAGGTCCAGCAACTGGTGCTGGTAGTGCATATCGAGTGCGCTTACCGGTTCGTCGAGCATTATTAAACGTTGCCCTGCGGGTGCATCCCACACCTGGGCCAGCACACGGGCCAGCTGTACGCGCTGCTGCTCGCCTCCCGAAAGGGTAAGGTAGTTTCGCTTCATCAGGTGTTGTATCCCTGTATATTCGCCGGTTTCTTTTATTACCTGCAAACAACGTGCACCCGGCCGCGAACGGAAATAAGGGTAACGCCCCATCTCTACAACTTCTGCCACACTGAAAGGCAGCTGAAGGTTATAATGCTGGCGCAGAAAAGAGCGGCTTCGGGCCAGATCTTTCAGGTTGTAATGTGCCAGCGGCAGACCGTTCCAGCGGATATCTCCGCGGGTTGGTTTTATTTCGCCTGCAATGGTCTTAAGCAGGGTAGACTTACCGGCACCATTGGCTCCCATAACCGCGCTGAGCTTACCCGGCTTAATGCTGCACGAAACATTGTCCAGCAATAGTTTAGCGGGTACTTCTACGCATATGTTATGTAGTTCCAGCATAGGATCAGAGCAATATTTGTTTTTTCTTTTCTTTCATAAGCAGGTACAGGAAAAACGGGCCTCCTGCAATAGAGGTAATAATGCCGATAGGAATTTCGACAGGTGCAGCCACGGTACGGCTTATAAGATCGGCCGTGGTAAGCAGGGCTGCTCCGCCCAGTGCCGATGCCCATATAAGGCGTTTATGTTCCGGGCCGGCCGTCATACGTATAATATGAGGTACCACAAGACCTACAAACACAATAATCCCCGAAACGGCCACACAGGCTCCCACGCCTATGGCACACAGGTACATTACGCTGTTTTTGAGCCGTTCGGTTCGTATACCAAGATGGCCTGCATCGCTTTCGCCCAGGCTGAGTGCATTGAGCGATTTGGCAAAAAAAGGCATAGCTCCGATACTAAGCATACAAAAAGGTAACACGCCCAGTACATTATTCCAGTTTGCCCCACCCAGGCTACCCATGCTCCAGAAGGTAATACTGCGCAACTGCTGATCGCTGGCCGAAATGGTAACCAGCCCCGTAAGTGCTCCGGCCAGGGCATTTACTGCAATACCGGCCAGCAACATAATGGCTACATTGCTTTTACCGCCCTGCCGGCTGATGCGGTATACCAGGATCATGGCAAGTAATGCCCCCAGGAACGACATTATATTAAGTGCGTACAGTGCACCTGCTGACTGAAAGCCGGCAAAGAGCGAAGCGCCGGCCACAATGGTTATAACCGCAGCCAGAGATGCACCGCTGCCAATACCGATAAGTCCGGGATCGGCCAGGGGATTACGGAACAGGCCCTGCATTCCAGCACCGCATACAGCCAGTGTTGCTCCTACCAGCAGTGCCAGTACCACCCTGGGCAGGCGTATAAACCAGAATACGTTTTGCTGTATCTCGTTATACGGCACGGCCAGGTTTATGCCTAAGGGCTGCAGCAACATGGCCGCGATCTGCAGCGGACTTATCCATACAGCACCTATACCTGCAGCCAGCAAAGCCGATAGCAGTACACAGATACTTAATATGGGAAACAGTCCTTTCAATGTAAATATTTCTGGTATTATTCCTGGTGAATGGCCTCGCCCAGTTGTTTAAGGGCAAGGGCTATACGCGGTCCGAAACCGGAAAGCAACTGCCCGTCCATCGAAATAAAACGCCTGTTCTTACCAGCATCGGTCTGGGCTACACCAGGTACTTTCATCAGTCCGTCGGCGCCGTCGAGGCTTTGTAATCCGGTATCGAACAACAGTATATATTGCGGGTTCATGCTTACCACAGCCTCAGCTGTAAGCGGCCGGAAGCCCTGTATGCTGCCACCGGTAGCCGGAGTTCCGCCGGCAAGCCGTATCATTTCCGACATAGGCGTATCGTCGCCAGCTACCTGCAGCGAACCCATACCGCGGGCATATACAAATAACACTCCGGGAGCACTGGTGTACACCGGTAATGCTTTTATTTCCTCATCCAGAGAAGCGATCAGTTTTTCGGCTTCGGTCTGTTTTTTAAATTCGGCCGCAAGGGCGCGTATAAGCTCTTTTGTACCTTCGACCGAGTATGTTTGTTTCAATACCAGTACTTTTATACCCGACTGTTGCAGCTGTTGTGCCTGTTCCGGTTTAATACCACGCTCTTCCAGCGATACTACGTATGCCGGATGCAACGCTATAATAGCTTCGGTATTGAGGTTATGCGAATGACCAACCTGGGGCAGCGATTTTAACGATTCGGGGAATGTACTGGTAACATCCACACCTACTATATTTTTTTCCATTCCCAGTGCTACAAGCACTTCGGATACGGTACCATTAAGCGATACAATACGGAGCGAATCGCCCGGTGAACCAGCTGTTGAGCCCGCTTTTTTATCAGCACAGGAGCCCAGCAGTGCTCCTGTTAAAATTATACATATGAAATACACGAATTTGCGCATCTAAAGATCGTTTTTTTACTCCTGCAAAAGTAGTGTGTGTGGCTGAACAAGCCGAAAAATAATCACTTTCAGGTACAAATTACCCTAATTAAGGGATACGCAACACGAACAGATTAAAAGCATAAGCCCCAAGGCTATATGCTTACAGGAACCATACCAGGGTAAATACGGCCGCAGCGGCCAGTAACAGGGTAAGCAGCAGCAAAAAGCCCAGGCTGTACCATACGGGTTGCCGCAAGGGAAGTTTTTTCATAGACTGCTCCAGGGCCAGCTCCATTCCTGCACTGAAATCGGTGCGGGCATACTGGCTTCGGCATTGCCCGCATTCGGCCCATATTTCTTTACCAAGTGGCAGAAAGGGAATACCGAAAACTTGAAAATACCGGAGATATGCACGTGTGCGAAAAGTGTTGTGCCCGCCACAACAGGGGCAAAAGGTATTTTTAAGATGATACGACACAGGCATAACAGATATACCTATGCCAAAAATATTTAGCATACACAACAGACTTTTGCAGGAGCCTTCAAAGATATGCTGATTTTAAAATCTGCTTTGTTGCATTGTAAACATTATTAGTATAAGGATTTAATAAAAAAGAGCCCTGTTCACTGAGAACAGAGCTCTGATGTATTTTACCTTTGGCAATATATAGTAAACGGTACCGCTATATACTGCTGCAATACGGTTTTCTTTTCCCCGGACTGTTACTTTGTGGTTACTGCATCGTCTTTATAGAAACCATACAGGAGCTTTTCATCCGCAAATTTCCCGTCCAGGTCGCTTCCCTCCGGCGAAGAGGTAAGCAGCATATTCCAGTTCCCCCGCACTCCGATGTACCAGTCGAGCGAATCGTAAGAACCAGCTTCGCTAAGGCAGGCTTTGAGCGCTTCCATAAGCTCCCCGCGCGAACTGCCCTTTACTTTCTTCATATCGGTGGTTTTCATCAGTACCAGTAGTTTTTTACCGGAAGTACGCGTGTAGTATTGGTAATTCTCGGTCTTCATTTCATCGATCAGCGAAAAGTCGATACAGGTTTTAAGCATGGCTGCTGTAGAATCGGCATCCGCATCCGGATTACGCACCATTTTGTCCAGGTCGGCCTGCAACTGCGTCTTATAAATACTGTTCTGCTCCTTATCGGGATCTTTAGGTGCAAATATGCCTATAAGAACAGAGCTTAAAGCAAAACCAACGGCCAGTAAAATAAGCAACAGGCAGCCACAACCCGACCACAGCGGACGCTTTTCGGGGCGGGTGGCCCTTTCGCGGGCAATAGCCTGGTGCATTTCGGGTGTAAACTCGTTCTCCCGGTAAGTTTTACGGCAATGACTGCATTCGGCTACCGTAGTTTTTCCCAGCGGAAAAAAGGGAATCCAGAATATGTGAAAATAACGCAGATAGGTTCGTGTCCTGAACGAATTTTCGGTTGAACAATACGTACAGGTAGTATTTTTAAGGTGGTAAGTGTTAGACAGTGCTGCGGAGCGGACCCCGAAGAATATAAGCATAGCTATAGTATATTTTAAAAGCGCTAAAGATAATTCGCTTTACGAATCTCTGTTAACTATGCTTCCTCTTTCTGAGTTAAAGGTACAGACATTTATTCAACGTCTTGTCATAGGTAGTTTTTCCGCATGAAATTTTCCCTGCATATTGCCAGACACCTCCGTTAGCATAGAATCTTCCCTTAGTTTCTTATATACAATTTTCTGAGGGAAATCGTGTTCCGGGTTTTCAAAAGTAAGTTCGTCGCCAGCCCCTGAGCTAAGCCTGAATGTTATGGGTTTGCCCTCGTTCTGGTTTTTCACCACAGGAATGTAATACAACTCCTTTCCTCTTTGTTCCAGGGTAATGGTTTCCCCTGCCGACGTATCGGTACCGCTTACAAAAAAACTACGGGCCGAAAAAACGGAGTCGTTCATGCTTTTCCATTCCTCTGTAATGGTTCCTTCGGGCATTTGGTGCTGCCAGGAGCCAAGCAGCCAGGAAGCCTGCCGCAGCAACTCATAACGAGGTTTTTCAGGTTGGGCTGGAGTTTCTGTATCGTTTTTAGCTCCGCAGGCTACTATACAGATCATAACAGCCATAGTAAAAATAAAATTACGTATATTCATCATAACTATTTATTTCATAGAATGTAATGCCATTTTATTTCCTTCCGTATCCAGGAACAGCGCAAAGTATCCTACTTCCGGGCTGATCTGTGTTTTAGGCATCAGCACCCGGCCTCCGTTTGGCTCCACCCGGTCGAGTGTGGTTTGCAGATCGTCGCCGCCATTCAGGTAAAGCAATGCTCCTGTTGCAGAAGGTGTATAGCCCTCTCCCTGCACAATAGCACCGGATACCGTATCAGCCCCCGCAGGGAAAAACCCCATACGGGTACCAAACATCTCGGTTTCCTCTACCGGCACCTGCAGCACATTTTTGTAAAAGCGGCTTGCCCTGTTAAAATCAGCGGCAGGAATTTCGAACCAGTTAATCATGTTTTTCATATACTGTATGTTTGTTTATTATGGCACAAACATAGCTGGCCTTCGGGCTGTAAAATTGTACAAATGCGACCTGTTAAGAGCTGAGCGACCGGGCCAGCTCAAGATCTGCCGAAAAATACGTGCGCGGGCTCATTCCAGTAAACTCTCTGAAGTCGCGTATAAAATGCGGCTGATCGTAATAGCCACCTTCGTAAGCCAGGGCCGTAAGACTGTTAATCCGGTTCTGCCCGATAAGCTGCAATACATTCTGGAAACGGATAATTCTCGACAGTATTTTGGGGCTGAGGCCCACACCTGCCATAAAACGCCGTTCCAGCTGGCGGCGGCCTACATTAACTTCGCGGGCCAGCGTATCTACGGTTATACTACCGGCACTGTGCTGTATCTGCTGCACACACCAGCTTAGCATATGTATACTATGCATATTGCCACGCAGGTTCCGCAACAGGAAGGCATCCACAATCTGCGCCCGCTCCGTGCCACAGGAGGCATTCAGCATGCGGTCCGAAAGCTCATCACCAGCCTTGCCCCATACCTGCTCTGTTTCCACATTCAGTCCGCTCAGCTCCAGGGCATCCATCAATACAAAAGCCTGCAGCCCCATAGGCTGAAAACGTACGCCGAACATACCTGCAGCGCCTGTGGCTTCCAGCTCGATGTAAGAACGGATCTGTCCGTGAATAAAACTACGGGGTTGCAATATAGATTGCTGCGGGCCGGTATACTTCCGGAAACGGTCGCCATAATGAAAGAGCAGCTCCACGCAACCGTCAGGAAATATACGTTCTGCTGTGGCCATAGCCCGGCTATCTGCTTCCAGCGACCAGTAACACTTTACATAAGGAAGCAGCAGTGCATGCGGTGTATATACCCTGTAATTCATGATTAAGGGTATAAAGATAAATGCTTCAGTCAAATAAGAAAAATGGTTAAAACAGATTACCTGTCAATACTTTACAAACCGAATATTGTAACTTCGGCCTTCGGCATCCATAAGCCCGAGCAGGTATACACCGGCTTGCAGGCCATCCAGCGTTACCTGGCAGGGAAGTGCCGAAGCAGGAACCACATACCGCAGCACCCTTCCCGAAAGATCGCTTATCCAGAGTTTTTGCGGCACAATTTCCGCGTCTGTATGCAATGTAATACAATCCGCTGCCGGGTTCGGGAAAAGCCGAAAGGCCGTCAACGGAACCTCTTCCTGCGATAAGATACATTCAACACTATCAGTATAGAACTCCGGGCTTGTACTACTTTCGTAGTAATAAAGCCTGGGCCCCAATATCCCTTCCCATAAAGGACTTATCACAAAAGGCAGTACAGCTGTATGGTACGATCCAAAATACTCCGCAAAAGCACCCATCCGCTCCACAACCTTCATTCGGGGGAAGCTACCTATATTCAATTGCCATTCCGGTACAGAGCTGCTGTCCGGCCTGAGGACATAATAGCGCAACTGCGTTCCCTGCTGAAGTTCCGTTCCGCTTTCAACCACAGTATAATAAATATCGTATGGATGCGGCAGCGATGTGTGCGTTACATAAATAGAATTATGTTCATTAATGGTAAATACATCTCCGTTCTGCATCGAAAAATCGAAAAGCAGGGTCATGGAAGCATCTGCCGGATGATATACAAATGTGCTATCGCCCTGTACATGCAATAATACGCTATCGGTATTAAACTGCTGAAAGAGGCTGCCATCCAGCGACAGCAAGGGAATACCATAGCTTGTATCGGGGCCTGATAAGCTGAGGTCGCAAGAGATATAGCCCTGCGAGGGCCATACATGAAACGCACAGAAGCGCCAGTAACTACCTTCTGCTCCAAAGCTCTGTGCATGCACATACGAAGACAGGGATGCATATAATAACAGAACACACAGGATAAACTTAAGCTTCATAACAAATACAATATAAAACACGAAAATAGCACGGCTCTGCTATTAAGGCAAATAAAGTGTAGCAACGGTAGCTATCTTTGTACAAAAGGTGCGGGAATATCCGCACATATAATAGTGTTTAAGAGGGTACTAAAACAAAAAAACCTCACTCCTAAGTAGGAATGAGGTTTCAAAACCGGCGGCGACATACTCTCCCGGACTTTAGATCCAGTACCATCTGCGCGAAGGGGCTTAACTTCTCTGTTCGGAATGGGA
>Ga0067045_1027405_pt1 | contig 161090 bp, 143 predicted proteins | sample TerdegcTABiofilm_FD_59184 | JGI IMG/M metagenome (GOLD analysis project Ga0067045, IMG submission 59184) | Combined Assembly of (Gp0054472, Gp0054536) Wastewater bioreactor microbial communities from Singapore -Terephthalate degrading... | reverse complement strand
GGGCTGCCAGCCTGAAAAAACACACACGATGAGAGTACAACAATGAGAACAATCGATATCACAACCAGATATCTCTTACTCATCTTAACCACCAGCCTACTTTGAACCTACTTTTTTGGAACTTGAGCTCGTTCCAAAATATAGTACAAATTGCTTTTAACCTGTTCAGTTGGCCTTGTCTCTTCAAGATGATTTGCATCTGGGGCTTCTCGTGGTTCTATATACTGTGCTCCACTAGGCACCACACCTCGTGGGAGTTTTTGTGAACCTACTGGCACAACTGCATCACTTTCCAGCGAACCTACGAGAAGTTGGTTGTATACATTTGATTGAATCGGTGGGAATATTATCGCTCCACCTGCTATGTATGCCAGGCCATTAAGCGTTCTTACCCAGTTCCACCATCCCCCTGTAGCGACATAGTATGCTCCCCAACCAGCATAGCAACTACCTATTACTCCCAGCAATGGAGATACTACAGCTCCGTTCTCTCCCAATAGTTCTTGAAGTAATGTAAACAAATCATTTTTCGTACCGTATATCGACCCATAGTAAATGCTTTTACCCTCTATACCCGTTGCTGGCAGAGTTGAAGAATTCAAATGTGAAATAAATGAACTTCCAAGTGCCATATCTTCTATACATGGATTGTTGTAAACCGCGTTTGAGTATAGAGCTCCAACTAAGTCAGACAAGGACACAGACCAATTACAGGAGATAGAGAAATCTGAAAAGTTAAAAAATTTGCGAGCAAACTCAACGATACTTTGTGAGAATTGTTGAATTGGGGATGAAACAAATTTCACTATCGCCTGTTTTTCTGGTTGACAATCTAAGAGTGGTGGTAATATCATTGCCGCAATATCTGCAGATATGAAATTTGTCCAATTCGTAGTGGTTGCCAACCCTGTCCCCGTGTGGGGTGTACCTATTGTGATCAGTGCCTTTACAGCCGATGAAGTTTGCTTGTTCAACATGTATTGCCTTGCCACTAATCCTCCCATGCTATGTGTTATTACCACAGCTTGCTTATTGCAAACCGTTTCTATCTGATTTGCAACAGCCGTTGCTATGTCCACTATCCTGGCATTTGAAATATATCCCACCTTTAAACTATTAGTAAACTGGTAAACACTACTTACTTCTGTCTCTAAAGCATTCATATCACTTGGTGCACCATTCAATCCATGAATGAGTATGAGCGGTGATGGACTATCTGCAAACAGCCATATTGTGCATAATAGGAATATCACCATTATTACCTTATTCAGCTTTTTTCCCATTTTTACCACCACCTACTGCGAACGATTGGTTCAAACTTTTTCGTCGTGTATTCTACCACTGTGTTCAATATAACATCACTCACTTGTGTGTTCACTGGCCTTTGCTCTATCATTATCTTCTTTGGTAGGTTGCATCCCTTCACCATCTCTGTTTGTATCCTCTCTGTCAACACTGGCACATCTTTGCGGTAATCTTCTTGGTACATATTTATCTTTTCTGGTACATCTTTCATTGTATTGAGTGTTACTTCATATCTCATGTTGTTTTGTGTCTTAACGTACAACTCATGAGTGTCATCTATCACTTTCTTCAATTCAAATCCTTCCGATTCCGCTGTGCTTTTGAAACTTGTGAATACACCACTTTGATTTGCCTGATATGTGAGGTTTTCCATCCCTTGAGGAACTGATTCATACTTTTGATTTGTGGTGTTCAATAGTTTAGGCTGCTCACCATCTTTTACTATCAACACTCTTTGAGCGCCATCATTGAAAAGATTTTTTGGTAGATATATCTCCTTCTTGGTTGGTGAATCGTACACACAGTAAGTGGTACTAGTGAGTTGGATATCGTTGTAATACGTTGTGATAGTCATAGATGTTACCAACCACCTCCTCTGCACGATATACGCAAGAGAATTAATAAACCACCAGTAGTACGTTGAGAAAATACCTTTATTGCTATCCTTTATTGCTATCCCTATCTTCCCAGTTTTCGTCATTAAAATTATAACACTTTTGCATATGATTTGAAAATTTTGTACAGTTTTGAAACAGGTATTAAATAAATGTCTTTAAAACAGTGAAGATTTTCCCGTTTTCTGAGTTTTCAAAAGTTTTGTACAGAATGACAGCAGCAGGAAAATGTAATTGACGAACAAAATATTTCGAGAGAACATTTTCCTTTTCTCGTAAAGCAATTTTGTTCAACGTCTCCGAAAATGCAATTTCAAGATTATCAATTCACTACTATTAATTTTTGTTTATTATCACTTTTTTGATATAATTTTGGCAAAGAAGTGCGTGCATCAATTACTTGAATGAAGGAATTTTTGTCGTAATGATGGCAGTGAACTTTCTATTTGAGAGAATGTAGTCTTTCAATGATTGAAGTTATGGGTATCCGCAGCCAACTTTTACGAATGCTCAAGGCTTTGAAACCATTCTACAGATATTTGCAGAAATTGGACTAATTTTATCCATTTTGCATTTTTGACAAGTAATGCATCTTTTTGGTAGAATATGGACAATGTGATAATGTGGATAAACTTTATCCATCTTTTAGGCATATAAGTATTTTAGAGTAGTATTCAGAGTAGCAATGTGTACTTGAAAAAAGTCTTAAAAGGAGGGGATTTGCATGAACTTTTCTGTCTTTATTGTGAGTTTTTTCACTTGGCTGTTGTTGACATGGTCGATCGATATTCAAGAGGTCATCATTGGTCTCATCGTATCGGTCGTGGTTTCGATGGTCTTTCGAAAGTACTACAGCATACGGTTCGACGGAAAGTTCTTCGTCAGACTCTTCAAATTCCTTTTCATTTACATCCCAGTTTTCATCTGGGAGATGATAAAGGCGAATTTGGATGTGGCATCTCGTGTGATTGTGCCTGATATGAGATTGAAGCCAGGGTTTGTAAAGGTGAGGACGGAGATGAAGACGGATGTTGGCAAATTGATGTTGGCAAATTCGATCACGTTAACGCCAGGTACGATCACGTTCGATATCTCCGATGGTGAGCTATACGTCCACTGGATCGATGTGGCAGGGACGGATGAAGAGTCCAAGCATTCGTTCTACGGAAGGCTCGAACGTGTGCTTAAGGGGGTGTTTGAATGAGTGGTTCGATGGTAATCGATTTGATCGTCTTCATCCTTTCAGGTCTTGGCGTCTTTTTCTCACTTCTTCGATTCCTTAAGGGTCCCTCTTCTTTTGAAAGGTTAGCTGCTGTTGATATGATGAACGTTATGTTCATCGGCATCATAACACTACTTGCGTTCATGTCTAAGAATAATATGTACATGGACATTGCAATAATGTACGGCCTTTTGGCGTTCATAGAGACGATAGTGTTCGCGAGGTATTTGGAAGGTAAGGCAAAGACAACCACGAAAAGACAAGTAGAGGATTCACAAGCGAAGAGTGGTGAGGTCAAGTGAGTTGGCAGATGTTGAGAGAGATGGTTGGATATTCACTCGTCGGAATCGGTGCCTTTTTCTATTTTTTGGCAGGTCTCGGACTCTTAAGAATGCCAGATATATACACGAAACTACAAACTTCGACCAAAGCAACGACGCTTGGTACGTTCTCTATTGCTCTGGGTGTTGGCATTTTGGATTTCTCGTTCTTGGGAAAGGCCATTTTGTTGATTGCGTTCATCGCACTCACAAATCCCGTGGCGGCTTCTGTCATGCTTAGAGCTGCTTACAAGAACAAAGCCCCCGTATGTAAGGAGACGGTGATAGACGAATGCGGAACGATGGTCGATGGCAACGGTGGTGATGTAAAATGACAGACTTTTTCAAGTCGTTGATTGAAATGTTGAGAGATCCGGTAAGTGCAATGTCCGTTTTGGTTGGCGGTCTCATGATTGTCTTTGCGCTCTTTGCCGTTGAAGCTAAAAAGATAGTTGATTCATTAATAGCACTTTCTGCTATCAGTTTACTTTCGGTTCTTTTGTTTGTCGTTCTCAAAGCCCCCGATGTGGCAATCACGGAAGCAGCAGTGGGTTCTGGCCTTGCAACGGCTGTAATGCTCTTTGCATTGTGGCGAGTAGACTCGAAAGCAGATTCAGATAGCCAACAAATCAAGAAAACTAATAAACAATCAGACGAGGCAGGTGAGAAACGATGAGGAGAGTTTGGGCGATTTTGGTTGCCGGAGTCTTTTTGTACTTTCTCGTAGGACAATTCCTGCCGATAATTCCAACTTTTGGTAATGTGGACCTCTTTACACGTGTGGCATTCGATATCATAAACAAATCGACGACAACGAATTACAATGCAGTGGAATTCAAAAAATCAAAAGACCTTGAGGATGGAAGTGCAAATGTTGTAACCTCTATCGTTGTTAACTACAGGTCTTTCGATACCTTGGGTGAGGTCTCCGTGCTGTTTTGTGCGGCAATTGGCGTCGGTATTTTGGCTTCGATGCTGAAGTCAAAAAAGAGGATAGAATTTGAAGAACACAAGGTACTTATGATATCAACCGGAATAGTTCTACCTTTGATTTTACTATTCGGTGCGTACATATTCATCCATGGTCATCTATCGCCAGGTGGGGGATTCCCGGGTGGTACAACGATCGCACTTGGCATCCTGCTGTTGATGCTATCGAACAATGAATTCAAAGTAACCGACGTGGCAAAGCATGTTGAACAGAGTGCTGGTGCAGGTTATGTTGTGATCGGTTTGATGGGTATGGCAATAGGCGGGGTGTTTTTAATAAACTTCTTACCAACTGGTGTTGTTGGGAATCTGTTCAGTGCTGGTGTTGTACCGATCGTTTACACGTTTATCGGTTTCAAAGTCGGTGCAGAGCTCTCCAACGTTATTTCTGATCTGAGGGAGGGATGAGTTATGTCGAACATCATCTATTATGTATCGTTCATAATCTTGGGAATTGGCATATATGGTATCGTATCTCAGAAGAACTTGTTCAAGCAACTCATTTCTCTATCGATCATTGATACTGCAGTGAATATATTCATCGTTGCACTGGGATATGTCGAATGGGGAGAGGCACCGATATATTCTGCGATAACGCCAGTTGCGAATTTTGTTGATCCATTACCTCAAGCACTCGTACTGACTGCTATCGTAATCGGTGTAGGTACTCTGGCACTCGGCTCGATTTTGTTAGTGCACATAAATGAGAAATACGGCTCGTTGGACCCAGATGAGATACGCGATACAAGGGAAGTGGTAGAATGATCGCATTGCTCATAGCAGTTCCTTTGGCATTTGCATTTGCAAGTATTCCGCACGAACGATTGGGTAGGTATTTCTTGCCATTCGTTGCCCTGTTCAATTTAGTTTGCTTGTTCTTCTTCATGCAGCCGGGGCAGATATTGGAAGTCGGAAAGTGGCCCGCTGCATACGGTATAGCACTCGTATTAGACAACGTGAGCTATCCTTTCCTAATCTTTGTGAATTTTCTGATACTCATGATGGCACTTTCTGCGACTTTGGAAAATAGATACGGAACTCTCTTGCTCGTTCTAACTGCTGCAGTCAATGGGATTATACTTACCGGAGATTTCTTCAATTCTTTCGTCTTCTTGGAAATCATTTCGGTTATAGCATATATCGTAGCAGCACATAAAGACAACGCACTCGGTGCGTTCAAATACTTGATCTTCGGTGGTATCGGTGGAACGATGTATCTACTCGGGGCCGTGTCTGTGTACGTAAAATCAGGTACACTCAACATGGGTTACGCGGCGTTCATAACGGATCCATTGATTGTTCCAACAATATGCATATTTTTCTTGATCACATTCTTAGTTGAACTAAAAGTCTTACCTCTCGGTCTCTGGGCACCAGATGTCTATTCGAACGGCTCGTCTGTTACACCCATTGCGTTGGGAAGCATCGTAACTGTGAGTTTGGTCTATCTATTTTCGAGAATATTCCTAAACATATTCGACCTGCCGAGTCCGCAGTTAGTAGGTATTTTAGCAATGATTTCGATTATTCTTGCTGAACTTGGTGCGTTAAAACAGAAAAGTCTCGGTAGAGCACTATCTTTTGCCACAATTTCAGGTGTCAGTACGGTTGTTGCCGCACTGAGCATGCGAGAATCTGAGATTGCTTCAGCTGCTTATTTCTATCTCTTCAACGATGTCGTTTCAAAATTCATACTCTTCACACTCTTTGCATATCTCGGTGAACGTGGGTTCAAGTCAAATAAGACGGCGGGCATAGCGTTCACGTTTGCATCGCTGTCGGTTGTAGGATTTCCAATGTTTGCAGGATTTTGGGCAAAGTACTACTTGCTCAAGGCACTATTCCAAGTAAATTCTTACGCATTGCCTGCCATAATACTGATTGCAGCGGTGATAGAGGCAGGTTATTTGATCAAGTGGAATGTGGAGCTTTGGTATAAAGGCGAGGATACACCGAAAGTGCAAGATGGAGAACAAGATAGTGAGATGGAGAATGAAGACGATGAAGTGGAAGAAGATTTTATACCATTCGGTGCACAGGTTGTGACGTTGCTTCTTGCATTGACGTTAGTAGTCGTTGGGTTCATGCCCGGTTTGATACATGACCAGACGATGAACATAGCAAACAATGTGTTAGACTTCAGACCGTATTTGGATCTCATACTGAAGGGAGGTATGTGATCATGCAAAGCCTCTTACTCTACCTTGCAGTTGGTGCACTTGTCGGTTATTTTTTGTCCATGATTAACAGACGTTTAGGTCCCATAGTGCTACTCGCACTTTCTTTGTATGGGTTATTCACTCTGTGGAACATGCCGATAGGAAGTGTGGAAGGTCTATTTGGATTTGAAGATATATTGCAATTCACGGCACTTTCGAAATATTTCTCGATAATAACGTTGATCGTCTTTTCTTGTTATGCATTCTTCAACATCGTTTGGATTTCAAAGGCAAAGAGGCCTCATGCGTTCAATGCACTTTCGATACTCACACTCTTTGGTACGTTGGGTGTGTTCCTTACGCCGCATTTGATAGCACTCTACATATTTTGGGAGATTGCGGTCGTTGCATCGCTCTTTATCGTACCGATGGGTAAAGAGGAATCTAAGAAGGCCACGATTTGGTACATCGTCATCAGTTCTATAGGCAGCTACATGTTTTTGTACGGTACGTTCCTGCTGTATTCCAAATTTGGTACGTTCAATCTATTTGAGATATCTGGGAACATCGCTTCCGAAAGTACAGGCTTCAAGTGGCTCGTGTCGCTCCTTTTACTCGGCGCAGGTATTGCAAAGAGTGGTATCTTTCCACTCCACGTATGGCTCAGGAATGTGCACGGTAATGCGCCTGATACGTTCAGTGCCGTTCTGTCCGGTCAACTGGTGAAGATGGGCTCGTACATCATCGCTTTGCTCCTCGGCGCATTTCCAATAGCTACCATGTTTAGTCAATTCTACGCTGGCGTCAACATATTCTCATACGTACTGATCTGGCTCGGTAACATATCGATATTGATTGGTACATTCATGGCGATAAAACAAAATGATATGAAGATGCTCATGGCATATTCCACGGTGGCCAACGGTGGATACATCCTCATAGGTTTAGCGTTGCTTGATCAAGTCGGATTTGCAGGTGGACTATTCCACGTGATAAATCATGCACTCGCAGCCACGATGATCTTTTTGTCATTTGCTGCAGTTGTGTACAGAACCGGTACGACGAAGATAGATGAAATGGGCGGATTGATATTCAAAATGCCGGTCACATTCGTCACTTACCTCGTTGGTATCATATCGATAGCCGGTATACCACCGACGAGCGGATTTGTTTCGAAGTGGATGATATTCCAGTCACTCATTTCCAAAGGTATGTTCGTCACAGCGATGTTCGCATTCGTTGGTAGTATAGGTTCGTTCTTGTACGTCTTTAGACCGCTTGCGGGTGTCTTTCTTGGACAGCTGAAAAGGAAGGATAAAGATGTCAAAGAGGCACCTATTGTTATGCTCATACCGATGATTATCTTAGTTGCACTGACGATATTGTGGGGAGTTTTCCCACAGCAAGTGCTAGTTTGGGTGACCGATGTGCAAAGGCAATTTGGAATGGAACCATTCAAATTTGACGGCACGGTGCTCTATTCAAGCTTGGGACATTGGGATAGCTGGACCGTCTTTGTGATGTTCATGGTAGGCTTCATCATCGCTGCGGTTATATACATACTCATGCCAAAGGGTAAGAAGATACCTTTGGATGATCAATACACATCCGGCGAGTTCTTGCATAACTTTGACCTTTATCATTATGCAACGAAATACTATGCATTTTTGGAAAGAGAATACGAAGGTCATCCTTCGTTCGAAGATTGGTATACATCGATTGTAAACGTGCTGAAGGCCATCGGAAAGGGTGTGGACTATTTTGTACGCAGAACTGCGTCTGCATACACTTTCTGGATGGCGCTCGTTTTGGCATTACTACTGTGGGTGAGGTGGTAATATGACGGCGCTAAAGGTTGCAGGTATATTTCTGACGGCATTTTTCTTTGGATTGACATTTGAAGGGATAGGTAGAAAGATAACAGCGCGCGTCCAGAGAAGATATGGACCACCATGGTATCAGAATTTCATTGACCTTTTCAAGACGTTATCGAAGCATGGTTACACGCACGGGTGGATATTCGATTTTGGTGTAATTATGGCACTCGGAGGAATTATCGCATCACTTGGCTTTGTACCAGTAGGTGGCATAGTTGCATTCCCCGGTATGGACAATTTCTTCGTCATAGTCTATCTGTTCACGATAGGCTCGCTCGGTATGGCGATGGGAATGGTCGGTACGGGCAATCCTTGGGCATCCATAGGTGTTGCAAGGGCGTTGACGTTGATGCTTGGTTACGAAGTCCCGTATATGATTTCAATCGGCTCGATGCTCTATTTTTACAGAACTTCAAGCATATCTGCAATCATGTCTGCGCAAGGTGGAGACTGGAATTTGGTTAAATTCCCGATAGGTGCACTCGTTGCACTCATATCACTCCAAGGTATGCTCGGCAAAGAACCGTTTGAAGCGCCTATGGCACCTGCCGAGATCGCTTCTGGACCTATGGTTGAACTATCAGCAAAGTACATGGGGCTTCTGATGTTAATGAACACGTTCATGGAGTTCGCTGAAATTAGCCTGTTCGTTGATCTTTTCCTTGGTGGAGGGACGTACTTTGTCTTCTTGCTGAAATATCTCGTCGTATGGGTCTTAGTCGTTTTGATCTCTTCCGTACTACCGAGGTTCAGAATAGAACAAGCGGTTTATTTCTATTGGACGGTACCTATCATCTTGGCATTTGTCCAAGTCTTTATGACCGTCAATGGCTTTGTATTTTGAGAAAGTGGGGAATTGAGAAATGAGTAGTGCAAGAACGTACGGAGGTGAAATGGATGGATAAGATAGAGAAGATAGATGAAAGAGGAGTTTGGGAAAAGATAGCGGATCAGTTGAGGAGTAGGTCGATGTGGATGTTGCACTATTGCACAGGATGCGGTGCTGTGGAACTTCCTCCATCAACGACATCGCGGTTTGATATGGAAAGGCTCGGTATGGGTCCGATGGCAACACCACGTCAAGCAGATTTGTTCCTCATAACCGGATATCTCAGTACAAAGACACTACGTAGGGTGATATACACCTACGAGAAGATGGCTGACCCAAAGTATGTCATAGGCTTTGGTTCCTGTACGATAAACGGTGGTATCTACTACGATTCATACTCAACGATCAATAGATTGGACCAATACCTTCCTGTGGATCTCTACATCGCAGGGTGCATGCCACGACCAGAAGCGATATTGAATGCGTTCACAAAACTTATGGAGATGATCAGAAAAGGCGAGGCAGACGGTTGGAAACGTTACAAGGAGAACTATGAGTGGTACAAACAAAACCAACTGCGCAGCCTTGGAGAGGTGGTTGTGTATGATGAATTCCATGAATGATGCGAGTGTAGGACAAGATGTTGAAAAAGTCTTTGGTGAATTGAAATCGATGTTCGACGGTTGTGAGACAGTCCAAATAGATACCCGACAATACAAGCTCGTTGTCCCATCTGACAAGATGCTCGGTATGCTAACTTACCTGAAGAGTATTGGATATTCGCACCTTTCTATAATTACATGCGTTGATTGGATAGACGAAAAGAAGTTTGAACTTGTCTACGTGCTCTTCAACTGGTTGAACGGAGTTACGTTCTTGGTTTCTACGTTCATAGATAGAGACAGACCTATTTTTTACACGGTCAAAGACATGTGGCCAACAGCAGAGTACTACGAACGAGACGTTCACGAATTTTTCGGGGTAGAATTTGAGGGAAACGAAAATTGCAAAAAGCCTCTCATGTTGGAACTATGGGATGATTTACCACCGCTCAGGAAGGATTTCGATCCATTGCAATATTCCAAGGAGCACTTCCCAGACAGGACGTATGAAAAAGACCCAATCCATGAAGCAAGGATAATCCGTGGAGATATAGAGGGAGATACAGAAGGTGGTGAGATAGATGGGTGAGATGAAACTGTTTTTCGGACCAAATCACCCAGGACTACACGGTAATTTCAGTGTCCACATGTATGTGGAAGGTGATACGATTATTAGGGCAAGGCCTGTACCCGGATTTTTGCACAGGGGATTTGAAAAGCTGATGGAGAGAAGGCTTTGGTATCAGAATCTTGCACTAATTCCAAGGATATGTGTGCAGGAACCAGATATAAACGAAGCGTGCTATGCAATGGCGATCGAGAAGATTGCGAAGGTGGATGTACCAGAACGCGCTCAGTGGATCAGGATGATAGTGCTTGAACTTGCGAGAATTGCAAATCATATGTGGGCATTTGGCGGTGTCGGCGGCCCCACTGGTATGTACACGAGTATGTATTGGTCTGTCGCAGATCGTGATAAAGTGCTCGATTTGTTTGAGGAACTATCCGGCGCAAGGATATACCACATGTACATCATACCAGGTGGTGTGAGAAAAGACTTCCCACCGCATTTTGAGGAAAAGCTCGTGAAATTGCTCGATTACATAGAAGGAAGATTACCGGAATACGAGACATTCGTTTTGAAAAACAGAATTTTGCACACAAGGCTTCGTGGTATAGCGACGATAGATACGGAAACGTGTTTGAAGATAGGCGTAACGGGAATAGGCCTGAGAGCGACTGGCGTACCTTACGATATCAGAAAGGTAGCACCTTATCTTTTCTACGATAGGGTCGAATTCGATGTGCCAACCGCAACGGAAGGTGACGCACTTGCAAGGATCAGTTTGAAACCACAAGAAATCAGACAAAGCATCAGAATCATCCGACAAGCACTCGAGTATATGCCTTCTGGTCCGGTAAATGCCAAGATAGCAGATGGCAATGGTCTGCGTATAAGAGTACCAAAAGGTATGGCATATGCAAAGGTGGAATCGACACGTGGTGAGTACGGTTACTTAGTCGTCTCAAATGGTGAAGAGAAACCTTACAGAGTTGCCGTACGAGGTGCATCTTATCCACAAGGTCTGTACGGCGTAGAGCACCTCATGCCGGGTACAAGGATAGACGATGTCCCAATATGGCTCGATACGATGGGCGTCTGTGCACCAGAGATAGATCGATGAGGGGGGTGCAGTCGATGAGTGAGAAGAATGAAAGGAATGAAAAGAACGAAACGAAAACACTTCAAAAGAGTTTCTTTGCACCGCTCCTTGGATGGAAGGCACTCTTCGAAAAACCGGTAACGATAAGGGTGCCAAAAGAGAAGCGAGAGGCAGCGCCAAGGTACAGGGGATTTCACATAAACGATTGGGAAAAGTGCATCGGTTGTGGCACATGTTCTCGGATTTGTCCAACTGATGCAATAACGATGGTTGAAGTGCCAGATATGAAGCAAGAATACGGGATGAAACCGCAACGTCCAACAATAGACTACGGCAGGTGTAGCTTCTGTGGCATGTGCGTTGATATTTGTACAACGGGGTCTTTGCAGATGACTAGAGAGTACATCTTTTTCTCGCACGATGCAAACGATTTCTACTATGCACCTACCGAAAAGGGATTTTTGAAAAAGGAGACTTCAGAGATAAAGGTTGGATGGACGAGAGATGAGAGTAGTGAGCTATTGGATCTCGATAGAATCTTACCAGATACAATGGACGCGTCTGAAAGAACAGATTCGTTTGTAGAATTCGTCAGGGCGTACGGCAGAGAGCAGGCAGTAGCAGAGGCTGCAAGGTGTGTTGAATGCGGTATATGCGTGGATCGATGTCCACAGCACATGAGAATTCCAGAATACATAAAATCAATATGGAAAGATGATTTGAAAGATGCGTTGAAATGGTTGTTGAAAGGTGACGAAGAGCAAGGTAACCTCGGTGCAAATCCGCTATCAGGTGTGTGTGGAAGGGTTTGTACGCACAGATGCGAAGAGGTTTGCACGATATCACATCGTGGTGAGGCAGTGGCCATCAGATGGTTGAAGAGATACATAGTCGACAATGTGCCGATCGAAGAATGGAACGATGTAGTCGGTTTCAATGGGCCGCAAAAGGACAAGAAAGTTGCGGTCGTGGGAAGTGGACCTGCAGGACTTTCTGCTGGTTATTTTTTGGCATCGATGGGATACGATGTCGACGTGTACGAATCGATGAATAGGCCCGGTGGTGTAATGCGATACGGTATTCCAAAGTATAGGTTACCAGATCAAGCACTGGACAAAGATATTGCATTCATAGAGGCAGTGGGCGTAAAGATTTTAACGGGCGTTGCAGTTGGAAGGGATATATCATTTGATGAACTCAAGAGCAGGTACGACGCAATATTCATTTCAACCGGTCTCACGTTGGGTAGATCAACAAGAGTACCTGGTTCAGACCATCCAGATGTCGTTCAAGCACTTCCGTTGCTTAGAGAGATAAGAGATTATTTGCGAGGCGAAGGACCAGAACCAAAGATCACGAAACGTGTAGTTGTGATCGGCGGAGGAAACGTTGCAATGGATATAGCAAGGAGTTTGGCAAGGTTGCAGAAGATGAAGTACGGGGAAGTGAACGTAACACTCACTTGTCTTGAAAGAACGTATGAAGAGATGCCTGCAGACCTTGAAGAGATAGAAGAGGCGATAGAAGAAGGCATTAAGATAAATCCGGGATGGGGTCCAAAAGAGGTAGTATTCTTCCCCGATGAAGACAAAATTAAAGGCCTCAAGTGCGTGAAATGTGTCGAAGTCTTCGATGAAAACAAGAGATTCAATCCAAAGTACGATGAATCGCAAGTTTCTTACTTCGATGGTGACATGATTATCGAAGCAATCGGACAAGCACCCGATTATTCTTATTTACCCGAAGAATGGAAAGAAAAGATCCAGTTCGTAGGTCCACGTATCCTGACAAACAACTTGAGGCAAACACAAATTCCATGGCTCTTTGCCGGTGGTGACATCGTCAACGGGCCAGATATCATCCACGGTATTGCTGATGGTTACTGGGCTGCAAGAGGCATAGACGAGTATCTCAGCAACATCGGCAGTAATAATGGTATTGAAAAATGAAATGAGTGGAGGTGATGTGCACATGTACGATGTATTGAAGTTAGCAGAGAAATTTGAGATCGATGGATATAAATTCTACAACGAAAGAAAAAAAGAAGTCAAAAACAAAACAGTTGCGGGAATTTTTGACCACCTCGCCATTATGGAAAAGGAACACACAGCATTTATAAGACGATTGATGGAAGATTTGGAGATGGGTAGGGAAATAAGTACACTTCCAGGCGAGATGGAAAATCCATTCGTGCAGAGGTACGAAGACCAAAAGTTGGACGCAACAACCCCCGAAGATGACTTAATGGACCTTTCGGTGCTCAGAATGGCTTACCTCATCGAAAAAGATTTCGTAGAATTCTATGCGAGGGCAGCAAAACGCGAAGAAAATCCAGAAGTCAGGAAAATATTGAACCTCTTGAGTACTTGGGAAGAAGGACATAGAAAGCTCATAGAAAAGCAGATGGAAGCAATCATGGAAAGGAACAACCTTGACTTGGGATTTTATCCATTTTGATGTTTTGAAAAAAACAACTTGCTTAACTATAATTTAACGATGACATCTACTCAAAGAGGGCCCAAATAACAGGGTCCTCTTTGTTTTGCAGATTATCTTACAAACGCGTCCAGATGTATGAATTTCCAAGCACTCTGCCTTAGAATGTGTTTATCAGTAAGTGTGTTTGTCAAGATTAATTATGGCACATATTCTTCGTAATAGGTGTATTACGATAGAAACATGCAAAAAAGATGTTAATAGTACATATATTTACCGATAGTTTCATCTATAATTGGTAAAAACATCCAATACTGAATTTGGAAAAAACTAAAGATGTGTTATAGAATTTTGCAAATTGTATACGTATGTAACTTTTCATTTCACAGCATTTGATACAGTCGTTGTTAATAGTACTCGGGAAATGTTCCAGCGGGGTCCAAATTCCAGAATTTCGAAGGTTCTTCATTCTTCTAAGGGAGGGGTTGCTGTGAGAAAAGCTGTTTTGATAGTCTTGCTTTTGGTTTCAAGCGTATTTGTGTTTTCTGCCATTAGGATAGGTGTATTTGAACCTCTTACTGGTGCATTTGCAGCTGGTGGACAGCTTACACTGAAAGGCATAAGACTTGCAAACGAAATGTTCCCAACGGCTTTGAACCAGAAAATTGATCTCGTCGTCGTTGACAACAAGACAGACAAGGTGGAGGCAGCAAACGCTGTAACTCGTTTGATACAGGTATACAACGTCAGTGCGATCATCGGTAGTTATGGGAGCTCGTTAGCCATTCCAGGTAGTGAGGTTGCAAACAAGATGAAGGTACCTATGATGGGATGCTCACCGACAAACCCACTCGTCACGCAAGGTAAAGAGTATGTGTTCAGAGTCTGTTTCATAGATCCATTCCAAGGAACAGTGATGGCAAAATTCGCCGTTGAGAACCTGAAAGCAAAGACAGCCTACATCGTTCAAGACATCTCTTCAGACTATTCGGTTGGCCTTGCACATTACTTCAGAAACGCCTTCATTAGCCTTACAGGCGATTCAAAATCGGTTTTAGGCGTTGCATCTTACCAAGGTGGAGACCAAGACTTTACCGCTCAACTTACCCTTGCGAAATCGAAAAACCCAGATGTACTCTTCATCCCTGCAGGTTCTTATGGTGACGCTGCTCTGATCATGAAACAAGCAAGAGAAATGGGAGTCAAGGCCACATTCCTCGGTGGAGATACGTGGGAAGTACCTGAAATTATCGATGTTGCTGGAGATGCAGCGGAAGGCGCATATTTCAGCACACACTTCGACGAAAAGGCAATGACAACTGAAATGACGAAAAAATTCATCGATGCCTACAAGAAAAAGTACAACGAAGATCCAAGTGCATTTGCCGCTCTTGGTTTCGATGCTTACTTAGTTATAGTTGATGCAATAAACAGAGCAAAATCGTGGAAACCTGCAGACATAAAGGAAGCGCTTGCAGCAACAAAGAATTTCCAAGGCGCTACGGGCAACATTACATTCGATGAAAACGGAGACGCAATAAAAGACGCGATAGTGAAAAAGATAGAAAAAGGTGCGTTTAAGTTCATTTCTATAGTAAAGCCATGATCTCAAATCTTCCCACGTTGGAGAGGTGGACAATATGAGAAAACTTCTTTGTTTAGTAATGTTGCTAATGGGTATGTTAACCATATTTGCAGCAAATGATATAGTAATAGGAATCACGCAACCATTGACGGGTAACTATGCAATGGGTGGTCAGCTGGGCATGAGAGGAATAGATATGGCATACGAAGAAGTGCCTACCGTGCTTGGAAGACCTATAAAACTCGTAAAACTCGATAACAAGAGCGATAAGATCGAATCTGCTAACGTCGTTACAAGGCTTATAGAACAATACAAGGCAGTTGCAATCATCGGTACATACTCAAGTGCACTCGGTATCCCTGGTGCAGAGATTGCAAATAAGAATAAGGTCGTATACGTATCGCCATCCAATACGAATCCACTCGTTACAAAGGATAAGCCTTTCGTCTATAGAGTCTGTTTCATAGACCCATTTCAAGGTACCGTGATGGCAAAATTCGCTGTTCAAAATATGAAAGCCAAGACAGCAGCTGTCATTTACGATGTGTCGAATGACTATTCAGTCGGACTTGCGTACTATTTCAGAGACGCATTCGTAAAATTAACAGGTAACCCGAAATCGGTTGTCACTTACATCGCATACCAAGGCGGAGACCAAGATTTTACGGCACAATTGACAGCAGTAAAGAGGGCAAACCCCGATGTCATATTTGCACCAATTGGTATAGTCGGCGATGGAGCACTCATTGCAAAACAAGCAAGAGAGCTTGGTCTAAAACAACCTATACTCGGCGGTGACACTTGGGACCTACCACAACTCATAGAGATAGGCGGAAGTGCAGTTGAGGGTGTGTACTACAGCACGATGTTCGATGTCAAGGCTGATCTGTCCGATAAGACAAAACCATTCGTTGAAAAGTACAGAGCAAAATACAACGAAGATCCTGGATATCTCCCAGCGCTCGCATACGATGCTTACATGGTTCTCATCGATGCTATTAAGCGGGCGAACTCCGATAAGCCAGAAGACATAAGAAGGGCACTCATGACAACGGATTACATGGGTGTATCCGGACGAATTAGATTTGACCAGAACAGGGATGCAATTAAGGATGCCGTCATAAAGACTGTGAAGAATGGAAAATTCGAATTCGTAACCGTTATAAAGGGTGACTGATAGAAATAGTAGATTATTAATCTTTTTTAGCTCTTTGCGGGAATGGCCATGTGTCATTCCCGCATTTTAGAAGTTGCAAAGGCAGAATAGTTGTGCATTTTTGAAATTTCTATTTGGGGGTGTTGGAATGGGCTGGAGTCTATTTATGCAACATTTGGTCAATGCTATCTCGCTAGGATTCGTATTCGGACTTGTGGCAGTTGGGTATGCACTCGTGTACGGTGTCGTTAAACTCGTTAACTTTGCCCACGGCGATGTCTTTATGATGGGTGCATACATGATGTTCTATGCATCTGTCCTCTTTGGATTTCCTTGGCTCGCCGCAGTTATATTTGGTATCGCTTTAACTGCACTTCTCGGCGTTGGCATAGAGAAGGTTGCTTACAGACCTCTCAGAAAGTATCCAAGAATAAACTCCTTGGTCTCATCGATAGGTATGTCGTTCCTGCTCCAAAACTTTGCAGTTGTGGTTTTTGGCGGTATACAAAGGTCTTTCCCAGTACCAGAAATGATGAAGAAAACCATAATTTTGGGTGAGGTAAGAATTCAGTCAGTTTCTATCTATACGATAATATTTTCAATTCTTGTGGTTCTTCTACTAACGTTTATACTTCAGAAAACAAGAATAGGCCTTGCAATGAGAATTTTGTCGACAGATTTTGATACTGCAAGGCTCATGGGAATAAATGTTGATAGAACGATATCTTTCACATTTGCCCTTGGTTCAGCACTTGCTGCTGTTAGTGCCGTCTTTTACGCACTAAGATATCCTCAGATTTTCCCATTCATGGGGCAGTATCCAGGTAGTAGAGCATTTATTGCTGCAGTTGTCGGTGGTATCGGAAGTATAAAGGGAGCACTCGTAGGTGGATTCTTACTTGGTATGTTGACCGTTCTACTTCCTGCGGCATTCCCAGAGTATTCCGGATACCGTGAGGCACTGATATTTGCTCTGCTCGTCATAGTACTTGTCTTCAAGCCCAATGGTCTCTTTGGCCAGGAGGCAGGTGAGAAGGCATGAAACGGCGAACCAAGGTTTTGCTGAGTTTAACCCTGATAATTGCAATTTATGTCTTCGTCTATTTTTCTGAGCTTTACATGGACCCGTTCATAAAGAGGATACTAAATACCGGCCTGATCTATGCAATTCTTGGAGTTAGTTTGAACTTGATAAATGGGTTCACCGGACAATTTTCTCTTGGACATGCGGGTTTCATGGCAATAGGTGCTTACGCTTCCGCACTGCTTTACATGTCACCAGAAACGAAAATGTCGAACTTTTTCATGATACCACTCATCTCTCCATTGGACAGGATTCAAATTCCGTTCTTCTGGGCCATCATCATAGGCGGACTCATGGCAGCTGGAGCTGGTTTTATCGTCGGTGCACCATGTTTGAGAGTTAGGGGAGATTACCTTGCGATTGTGACGTACGGATTTTCTGAAATCATCAGGTCACTCTTCAATAATTTGCAGAACATTACAAACGGCCCGCTTGGCTTGAAGGGTTTACCCACTTACACAAACCTTTGGTGGACTGTGAGTTGGACAATCATTACGGTCATTGTTATCAAGAGAATCGTCGATAGTTCGTACGGGCGAGCACTGAAGGCAATTCGAGATGACGAAATAGCTGCAGAAAACCTTGGTATAAATCTGTTCAAACACAAAGTCCTTGCCTTCGTGGTTGGGTCATTCTTTGCAGGTATAGCAGGTGGGTTACTTGGCAGCTTGTTGATGACGATAGACCCAAATTCATTTAGTATTCTATTCACATATCAGATAATAATGATAATACTACTCGGTGGACTTGGAAATATAACTGGTAGCGTTGTAGTTGGTATCGGATTCGCATTTCTCATGGAATGGCTGAGGTTTGTAGAAATGCCTATGAACATATTCGGCATAGAAATTCCTGGAATACTTGGTATGCGTATGCTGATATTCTCCATACTGTTGATGGTTACAATTCTGTTCTTCAGACAAGGTATATTTGGCAAGGTAGAATTTAGTTGGGAAGGCGTCGCAAAACTGTTCCAGAAAAAGAAGGTGAAAGAATGACTCCACAATCAGCTGAGGCAACTAAAACCATTAAATCAGTGGAAAAGCAAACTGTACTCAAGATGGAACACGTTACAAAGAGATTCGGTGGGTTAGTGGCCGTATCAGATTTCAACTTGGATCTGAAAGAAGGAGAACTCATCGGCCTCATCGGGCCTAATGGTGCCGGAAAGACGACCATCTTTAATTTGATAACGCATGTCATTCCTATCACCGAAGGAAAGATGGAGTTTTACGGTAAAGACATAGCGAATCTGACAACTGACAGAATCATACGATTGGGAGTTGCTCGTACTTTTCAGAATATAAGGCTTTTTTCAAACATGACCGTTAGAGAAAACATACTGACGGCATTCCATGCACATTTGAAATCTGGCCTGTTTACCGCTGTTGCATTTCTGCCAAAATACAAGAACGAAGAAGAATATTTCCAGCAAAAGACTTTGGAACTGATGAAAGAAGTTGGCATAGAACATCTTGCAGACAATATATCCAGCTCATTACCATATGGCCTGCAAAGAAAACTGGAGATTGCAAGGGCACTTGCAACAAATCCAAAGCTCTTACTACTCGACGAACCAGCGGCAGGTATGAATCCGGATGAGACCTTGGAACTGAACCAATTGATACTCAGAATCAGAGATAAGTATAAATTGACAGTGATAGTTATAGAACACGATATGAAAGTGATTATGAACATCTGCGAGAGAATTGTAGTGCTTGATCACGGCGTAACAATAGCACAAGGCACACCAATTGAGATTCAGCAAAATCCATTGGTCATCAAGGCCTACTTAGGTGCAGGTGATGAAGATGCTTGAGATTACAGACCTCCATGTTCATTATGGTGGAATTCACGCAATTAAAGGCATATCGATGAAGGTTGAAGAAGGTCAGATCATTTCTTTGATTGGTGCCAACGGCGCAGGCAAATCAACTACGTTGAGGACTATTTGCGGCCTCAAAGAGGCAACGAAGGGCAGTATAAAGTATGAAGGTGTGGAATTGACAAAACTTGATACAAGCCAGATTGTTAAGCGCGGCATAACGATGGTACCTGAGGGCAGAAGGATATTCCCAAACCTCAGTGTCTATGAAAATCTTATGGCCGGTGCTTATCTTAGAAAAGAGAGAGAGGAAGTTAAGAAGGACATAGAATACGTTTACGGACTCTTTCCGGTCTTGAAAGAAAGAGAAGCACAAAGGGCCGGCACACTCTCTGGTGGTGAACAACAGATGCTTGCGATAGGCAGAGCACTGATGTCAAAGCCAAGACTCTTACTCTTCGATGAGCCGTCGCTGGGATTGGCACCGGTTATCGTTAAGGAAGTCTTCCAGATGATAAAGAGGATACACAGTGAGGGTGTCACCATCTTCCTTGTCGAGCAAAATGCATACGAGGCTTTGAAACTTTGCGATTATGCCTACGTTTTGGAAACTGGTACCATCGTCTTGCAAGGTACTGGTAAACAGTTGCTCGAAGACGAAAGGGTAAGAAAGGCATACCTCGGTGGGTGATACGAATATTTCAATTATTCCAATCAGGTTCGAATAATTAGATTTCTTCAAAGGCCTCCGTCTGGAGGCCTTTTCCATGGTATAATCATAGTATAACGTAGGTATATTTTTAAGTAATTCAAGATAGCGGATTTGGAGGTGGTAGTGTGTATATATCGCAAAGTGCAAAGATTGGCAAGAATGTGTCCTTTGGATACAACGTTGTTGTAGAAGAGAACGTAACGATAGATAGAAACGTTATTATCGGACATAACGTGGTGATAAAGAAAGATACACACATCGGTGAGGGAAGCGTCATAGCTGACAATACAGTCCTCGGAAAAATTCCATTCAAAGCCTCAACATCGGCAACTACAGATGATAAACCTCTACCACCGTTGAATATTGGAAAGTACGTAACCATCGGTGCTAACTGTGTGATATACCGTGGTGCACAGATAGACGATTACGTGTTCATAGGAGACCTCGCCAGTGTGAGGGAAGATGTGCAAATTGGAGAGAGAACAATTGTAGGGCGTGGTGTAAGCATAGAGAACAAGACAACAATCGGAAGATATGTGAAAATCGAAACTGAGGCGTACATAACAGCCATATCGACGATCGAAGACTACTGCTTCATCGCACCTGAAGTCGCATTTACAAACGATAACTATCTCGGCAGAACGGAAGAAAGAAAGATACATTTCAGAGGACCAATTGTAAGAAAAGGTGCGAGAATCGGTGCTAACGCAACGATACTACCCGGTATAGAGATTGGAGAAGACGCACTGATAGCAGCCGGTGCCGTTGTAACGAAGGACGTGCCCCCAAGAAAGATTTTTGCAGGTGTACCTGCGCGAGAGTTTAGAGACGTACCGACGGAACAACTACTCGAAAATCAAAGTTATTATGTGGGCGAGTAACAACAAATGAACATAGGTCAACTTTACGAGATACTGAGAAATATACATGGATCGTGTGGAAAATGGTGGCCCGGAAAGTCCGAAGAGGTATTTATCTCGGCTATTCTTACGCAAAATACAAACTGGGCTAATGTCGAGAAGGCACTTGGCAATATCAAGGCTAAGCTAACAAATGTGAATGATTTAGATGGTAATTTACTGCGTGCATTGAGCGCTCTTTCAGACGATGAAATCAGGGAATTGATAAGACCTGCCGGCTTTTTCAATGTAAAAGCGAGAAGATTGAGAAATTCACTTAATTGGATATCGCAATACAACTTCGACATAGAAACAGTTAAAAGGAAGGTTCAAGACGAGACTGGATTGAAAGCGTTGAGAAATGAGTTACTTAGTATAAATGGTATAGGTAAAGAGACAGCAGATTCTATACTGTGCTATGGATTGGACCTGCCAGCGTTTGTCGTAGATGCATACACCAAAAGGCTGATCAGTAGGATTTTTGCACTTGAAGGTTCTGAAATTAAAGATTACGATAGAGTTCAGCAGATATTTGAATCATCTTACCCAAGAGATGTGGCGATTTACCAAGAATTACATGGACTTATAGTCGAACACGCAAAGGCATACTGCAAATCCAAGCCAAAATGCGATGAATGCCCGTTGAAAGGCTGCAGTTACAAGAATACGTGAGTTCAGTTGTATCCAATGTATCCAATTCGTCGAATTCACTTGAAATATATTCGCTAATGTGATAAAATAATTCACGTCAACATCGAAAAGTTATCGGGGTGTAGCGCAGTTGGCTAGCGCGCTTGCATGGGGCGCAAGAGGACGCTGGTTCAAGTCCAGTCACCCCGACCAATTAGAAAAAAGCTGGAGTGTTTTACTCCAGCTTTTTTATTGACTTTGACAGCTGAATTATCTCGATAGATTTACAATGTCTATAGATAACGACTAACCATTTTCAATAAAGTCCCATTACAAACTATTTATACGTATGTCGTAATATTCATCGTTCCACCTATTAGTTGTTAGTTGTCGTATTTGAGCCAATCAACAATTTCGTTGACGTAACCAAATGCCAGTGCCACAACCGTATCCGCACCACCGTAGTATATGGCAAGGCGATTCGTTTGTGAATCTACCAATGCAGCGACCGGAAATACCACATTTTGCACATCGCCAACGCATTCGTAAATCTCTTGTGGTGATAACAAGTACGATTTGGATCTCCTTATAACATTCCAAGGCTTATCCAAATCCAACAATGCCGCACCAAAACTGTAGACGTATCCATTGCACGATAGCAATACACCGTGATAGAATAATAACCATCCCTCATCCGTTTCTATAGGTGACGGACCTGCACCTATCTTCAAAGATTGCCAAGGCGTATAACCTGCTGCCATTACAAATCTATGCATCCCCCAGTGAACCATATCTGGACTCTCACTGTAGAACACATCACCGAATGGCGTATGCCCATTATCCGAGGGTCTGTTGAGCATTGCGTACTTGCCATTTATCTTCTTGGGGAAAAGCACTCCATTTCTATTGAAAGGTAAGAACGCATTTTCCATCTGATAGAACCGCTCAAAATCATACGTGTAACCTACGCCGATCGTAGGGCCGTGATAGCCGTTACACCACGTGATCCAATATCTATCTTCGATGAATGTCACGCGTGGGTCGTACTTGTACTCGCTCTCTATAGGCTCTCGCGTTTGCTGTATGAATTCGATCGGTTCATCATCGATCTGCCAATTTAAACCATCTTTACTGAAACCTCTTCTCACATTCATTCTTCTTTGTCTATCATCAACCCTGAATACGCCAGCAAACTCACCGTTGAATGGTACAACCGCACTGTTGAATATACTATTTGCATCCTTTGCTTGATTTCGCTTTATTATTGGGTTCTTTGAATACCTCCACAAAACATCACTACAACTTGCTGGTCTCTCTTCCCAAGGTATGTTGTTCAGTTCTGTACCGTAAACTATCACGTTTAAACTCCCTCCCTCTCTGTTTTGAAATCCATTCATTTATTGTTCTTCTATTAACTTCTATTGAATCGCACTATCTTCCAAGTGCTGAAGTAGTCAAAGGTTCAAGCCATTTGTTCGATGAGGTATCGTAGAGACCAAACCCAGAACAAAATTCCCAAAATGCAGTTGAAAAACCGAATTTTTCGGCTGTCTTTCTAACTGCCTCTGTCCATAAGACGCGAGATTCCATATCTGCCCTTGAATAAGCCCCGAATTCACCGAGAAAGATTGGTACATTGTTTTCCTTTGCCCAGTCACTCACATACTTGAAATGTGCGTTGATTTGCTCAACTTCAATGTCACTACCTTCCCATCTTACACCTACCGGTAGTTGTGGAGAAACCCATTCTGCACCTTGATGTGTAAATGCGAATGGTTCGTAGTAATGAAAAGAAACGATGATATATTCATCTTTTACGAGCTTCAGTTCGTCGATTGCTGAATAGTTCGACCAATTTGGAACATCGATGATAACCACCCTATTTGAATTCGTTTCGCGTACTATATTCAACACTTGAGGATAGATTTCATTCCACAGATCTGGAGTCAAATTCTGTGCAGGCTCGTTGAATATCTCAAAGTAGAGAGTGTTGGGATAATTTTTAAACGTGTCGGATATTTGTCTCCAAATCTCCACCAATTTGTCTTCGTACTCTTCGGGTGATTGATACATTTCTTCAAAGTGGTGTGTGTTTATGATAACAATTAAGTTGTTTTCCAACGCTTTATCAACAACGTGTTTTACTCTATTTAAGAACTCTTCATCTATCTTGTACGGATAATTATCTTCAATGTGAGCTGACCAGCAAATGGGAATACGTACAGAATTAAAGCCACGTTCCTTGATGAGAGAAAAATAATCATCCGATATGTAAACCCCCCAAGAACCTTCAACGGGTGCCTCAAGGGCATTACCTATGTTAACTCCGTGACCAATTTTCTTGTTGTAATCAAATATGCTTGACGTTCTCAATTCATCACCATTACCATTATTGACATCATGTCTACCGTCGAGTTTATCAGACACTATAATCCCTCCCACTACGGCAACCAGTAAGAATACCAAAAGCCACAGATACGTTCTCATGGCTATTTTCATCTCCCCACAATCTTCTCAAATATCATTTTCGATGTTTCTCACAGACTTTCTTTCGATTAGTTTCGTTGGGAGCACAACATTTCTAGGGATTTTCGGTCCATGCCCCGTAACCCTTTCTATGAGCAACTGACAAGAAATCTGACCAAGTTCCCAACGTGGTTGATGAATTGTCGTCAAAGCCGGTACCAAAAATGAGCTGTAAGGTGCATTATCGTATCCAACCATTGAAACATCCTCGGGTATAGATAGACCATACTCACTCAGTGCGGACATCGCCCCAATCGATGACCAGTCGTTTATACCAAATACTGCTGTAAAATTCTTGCCATGCTTGTTCAAGTACTGTTTGACACCCTCGTAACCATCTTCTGGATTGTATCCTTCGTTCTCACTATAATAAACTTCAACATCACTGTGCCTATTTAGAAATCTTCTTATACCTCTTTCCCTATCCGCCGCAGCAGGTGATGTGTGTGGACCACGTAGAAATAGTATTTTTCTGTGCCCCATCTGATATAAATGTTTCATCGCACTCATCGCTCCCGAGACATTGTCGATATTCACAGAATCGCAGAGTATCTCTTCTATGTTATAATCAAGAGATACGACGGGTACACCACTTTTCAAAAATGGTTCTATGTAACCTATCCCACCATACAACTCGCAGAGTATGACGCCATCTATCTTACGCTTGAAGTACTGATCAAGAACATGCTTTTCCGCTTCAGGCATCATCTTTGGAACTGAGACCATCATCTCGAAACCGGATCTATTTGCATAGTCTTCGATTGCCATAACTATTTCGTTGTAATGATATCCCCTCAAGTCTGGGACTAATACACCAATGGTATACAACAATTCCGATGCCTTCCTCAAAGAAGGCATCGGCTTGTATCCAAGATTCTTTATTGCCTTTATAACTTTCTTCCTTGTCTCCTCACTAACATTGTCTGCACCATTGATGACCCTCGAAACGGTGGCTATGGAAACTCCAGCAGCCTCTGCTACGTCAGTTATCTTTATTTTGGATTTGTCCAACTACGTTACCTCCTGACAAGTTGTCACACTAATTCAAAAATTGATCAAATTGTATGGGTCATATCCTATCAGGTGTTTTGTTGTCCTTTTTTCCGAAATTTCCTTAAAGATGTACATCGAAGGTCTCGGCACATACGCCTTTTTTTCAAAGTCCGTGTATGCAAGTCCAAAGCGTTTCGTATATCCCTTGGGCCATTCGTAGTTGTCGATGATCGACCAATGCAGATAACCTCGCACATCAACACCATCTTCAATTGCCTTTTCAACCGCATAGAGATGAGAAATTATGTAGAACGGCCTGTACTTATCCTTCTCATCTGATATACCATTCTCAGTCACCAACAACGGTATACCTTTGTATCTCTGTGATACAGCCTTCAACAACTTATAGAGTCCTTCTGGATAGATCTCCCATCCAGAATCACTTGCGGGCCTACCAGAGAGTGCTATTCCGCCTTCAACGCAAGATTGCCCATACCCTTTCAGTGAGTTCCACCTCATTTCAAATGGTCCGATTTTGACCGCCGTAGGTAACCTATCTATCATCATTCTGCTGTAATAATTAACACCTATGTAGTCTATTTTGTCTTTTATCATGTCCATAAATCGCCAATTGGACATCTCCATAGCATCTTCAAATATATCTCTGTGAGCTGGAGAAACGGTATCAACCCAAGCGAATGCATATATGATTCCAACAGGATTTGTAGTGTATTTCTTAATAGCGTCGTATGCCAAGTTGTGGGCAGTTGCTTCGTTTTTCAGACTCTTCATGTACCATTCTGGATCAAAATATGCAGGTGGAAATCCAGCACTTGTGATAAAATATCCCAATTGACTTACAACATGTGGCTCATTCATCGAGGCCCATATATCTACTATATCACAATACTTCCAAGCCATGTATTCTGCAAATTTCGCAAATTCTATGGGTATATCGTCACTTATCCACCCCGTTTTATCCGTTTGCTTTCCTCTGTGTACAGCTATCGGATCATGAAGCCAAAGTGGTAATGAAAAATGATAGAGATTGACGAAGACTTTCAGTCCCTTTGTCTTCATGTCTTCCATTATCTTTCTGTAATGTGCCACTGCAGATTTGTTCGCTATCTTATCGAGTTCTTCAAGCAAATTGGGAGAATCAATAGGAATATGTTTGGTGGAAGTTGGGAAGATCCTCGACCACTCTATGCCTATTCTCAGCACATCCATACCGAAATCAACTGCCAAGGAATGGACCTTATCGTACTGTTTCCAGTACCAAGCACCATTTTCCGGCATATCTCCACTTACGATTCCATTCACAAGATTCTCGCTTTCCCTCACCCAGACGAACCAATCAGAGTTTGGGTCTATCTCTTCCATTGACGAAGGATTACCCATCTCAAATTGAAATCCCGACATAGAGGCACCAAACATGAAATTTTCTGGAAACATACAAAATCCCTCCTAAGATCACTGCTAGATTTTTCTAGAATTCTTATTTTACTACCGAACATTAGACATTTTTACAGGCGGCAAAATGATTCTCCTCAACTTTTCTTAGTTCAATGTTTTTGCATCTTTCATCTCCCAATGGGCATCTGTCGTAGAATTTGCAGTAACCCACAGGGGCTGACCTTCCACTGAGCGACACATCTGTATTGCTCCACTTTTGATGTAAAGATGGTATCGAATTGAGCAGCATTTTTGTGTACGGGTGTGCACTATTGTTGAATATTTTCTCTGTCTCACCGTATTCCATTATAGAACCACGGTACAGTATGATCGTCTTGTCGCTTATGTAATATCCCAAAGATAGGTCATGTGTTATGAACAATACAGACAACCCTCGTTCTTTCAACTTTACCAATATGTTCAATATGTCTATACGAGTTGAAGCATCTAACATACTTATTATCTCATCAGCCACGAGAAATTTCGTTTCCATCAACAGTGCACGTGCAATGAGTAATCTTTGCAACTGTCCGCCGCTCAATTGATGTGGGAATTTTCCAAGTACTTCCTTGGGATTGAGCCCGATACTCTCAATTACCCCATTGACTTTATCCTTCCAACTATTTACTGATTCACTTGGATAAAACTCTTCTCTTACCATATCGAAGACCCTGTCTACCTTGAAGATCGGGTTGTAGGAACTGAATGGATCCTGAAAGATTCCTTGAACGTGCTTGTAATACTCTTTCAAACTCTTGAGCATAGTAATATCCAGATCATTGAAGACTATTTTCCCAGATGTGGGCTTTGTCAACCTCAAAATCAACTTTCCTATAGTTGTCTTTCCACTCCCACTCTCACCTATAAGTGACACAATTTCCCTTTCTTGTATCTCGAAATTCACATTGTCAACTGCGTAGAACTTCTCTTTACCAAGTGAACCAACGGAATAAGCCTTTGAAAGATTGATCGCTTTAAGCATTTTGTGTCACCTTCCAGCAATAGGCAATGTGTCCTTCTTCTACGTTTACTACAGGTGGTTCTTCATCACATTCTTTGCCCCTAAGCGGACATCTCTCTTTGAACCGGCATCCCGTTGGTGGATTTAGAAGTTGTGGTGGTTGACCGGGTATACCGGAAAGTATACCATGGGTGTATCGGATCCCTATTTCTGGCAAAGAAGACATGAGCATTTTTGTGTATGGATGGACTGGATTAGATGCAATTTGCTGCGTTTTACCAATTTCTGCAACTTTTCCTGCGTACATTATCATAATTCTATCGGCAATTTGGTAAAGTACCGATATATCGTGCGTAATGAAGATAAGCGATTTGACTATGCCGGCGTCCTTAAATCCCTTTATCATAAGGCATACGGCCTTTTGAGAAGACACATCGAGCGCAGAAGTAACCTCGTCTGCTATCAATAACGATGGATTAAGCAACGTACTTATTACCATCACCATCCTCTGTTTCATCCCACCACTGAGTTCTATAGGATACATTTTCAACACTCTTTCAGGCAAATTCACGAACTTCAACCTTTCCAATAATTTGTCCATTATACTCTCTGGATCTATTCCTCTGCTTTGAAGTACCTCTCTGATGTATACACCTATCTTCCTCGTTGGATTGAGTGCATCCATGGCATACTGAGGAATTATCGATAATTTCGAAAATCTAAAGTCATTCATACGCTCAAAATCATCTATCGGAAGTTGCGTGTGATCCAGTTGTACCTTGCCTCCGAAATAATTCATCGGTGGCTTAAGCAAGATCAAGCCATTTCCAAGTGTAGACTTGCCACATCCGGATTCTCCAGCTAATCCCAACAATTCGCCATCATTTACATCAAACGATACATCATCAACTGCTTTGACGTGACCTTTCAACGTCTTGTAGTACAGTTTCAAACCTTCCACTTCAAGCATCCTTTATCACGACTCCTTTTCGCCTGCAAGCAAATTCACAGACCATATTCTACATTTCTCTCAGGCGAGGATTGAAAACTTCATCGAGCCCAACATTCATGAAGTACAAAGCACCGACGACGAGTGTTATCACCAGTCCGGGTGGTATGGCCCACCACCACATACCCAATTGTATGGCATTCCACAGCACGGCATTTTGAAGCATCAATCCTATTGAGATACCTCTACTCGGCCCAAGACCTATGAAATCAAGGCCTACCGCTGCAAGAATGGCACCACCAAATTGCAGGATAAAGACCATGAAAACATAAGACATCATATTGGGCAATACCTCGTACATTATTATCTTCATGTGGCTTCTTCCACTGATTCTTGCAAGATTTACAAACTCACGTGTTCTGAGTGAAAGCGTCTGGGAACGCACAGCACGCGCTGTCCAAGGCCAAGCTGTGAGACCTATGATGATACTTTGGATAAAAACACCTCTGTAAGGGAGGTAAGCAGCCACTATGATTAATAGTGCAAGAGTTGGAATCACGAGTAAGATATTCGTAAGCATCATGAGAAGTTCATCTATCCATCCACCTTCGTATCCTGCAAGAAACCCAATGACTAGACCTATTATCGTTGCAATACCACCACCGACTAGTCCGACGAAAAACGAAGAACGAATCCCGTAGACTAACTGTGTGAATACATCTTGACCAAACGTCGTTGTTCCAAGCCAATGATCTTTGCTCGGTGGTTGATAACCTTGACCAACGTAGTCTAACGGATCTTGGTATTTGGAAATCATAGGTCCAAATATGCCAAGAAGCAGAAAAAACAAAACAATTATGAGTCCAGCCCTAAGCTTAACGTTTCTGAATGCAAAGAACAATATCTCGCCCATTACACTTCACCACCGTATGAAAACCTGATTCTTGGATCTAGTGCCATGTAAACGAGGTCCACTGTGAAATTTGCAACCAATACCCCGATGATTATAAACAAGAAGCAACCCTGGATAAGGAAATAATCTTGATTCAGTATGCCTTGAGTTAGGACATATCCAATACCAGGATAAGAGAAGACAACCTCAGTTGTAACCTGCCCAGCTATGACTGTACCGAGTTGCAGTGCAAGTCCTGTAACTTGTGGAAGTATTGCGTTGCGAAATGCGTATTTTCTGATCAACTTTCTCTTGACACCAAGTGTTTCTAGATATCTAACATAATTGTTTTCAAGTTCGTATATTACCATATTCCTCATTCCTATTGCCCAACCACCTATTTGTACAATGAACAGTGATAGGAATGGTAATATCCAGTGTTTCAAGAAATCTCCCACAAAGAGCCATGACCAATGTGGCCTCAAAGAGAAACTGTACGCACCGGCAATTGGGAATATGCCCCAAACAACTCCCAAGAAATAGGCAAGTAACATACCAAGCCAAAGATAAGGTGCGCCGGTTATGAAGTACATGATAGGTAACATAATGGAATCCAATCTCTTCCTTCTTGCAGCAATTGCTCCAAGGTTATTCCCCACCAGCCAACTCAACAATATCGAGGGAATCATCAAACCAAGGGAGTATGGAATCGCCGTTTTAAGTACTTGTAAGACAGGCCTCGGATAAAGATATATACTTATCCCAAGGTCTCCTTTGAACAGCGCAATCCAAAAATTCACATATTGACTCCAAAGTGGTTGATCCAATCCAAATGCCTTAGTTAAATAGCTGTACATAACGCGTGCAGATTCTGGAAGTCCACTGAAACGAGAGACAAGAACAAGAATGGGATTCCCAGGCATGAACCTGGGAATCAACCAATCTAACGTGACAGCAAATACAAACGTAAGAATATAAACAAGGATTTTCGTTCCAAGGTATTTTTTCATCTGTTACACCCCAACTTCTAATTTTCGCTGGTTTTTTAGTTACAATCAATGATTCCTGATGTCACTGTCTACCACTACCTAATTTCACTGATTCGCTACTTTCAGGCAACATTGTTACTGTTTTAGCCCTATGAGCATCATTACTCCACCAGTCTGCCATCTTCCACCCCAAGTGGTTGGGTATGCATATGGCGTCTTTTCACTAGGCCAGCCTTTCCATACTTGTGTACTTGCTTCGAACCACATACCATTGTACCAAAGTGGTATGGCAGGCATGTCTTTAAGGAATATTTCTGCAATTTGTTCAATGACTTTCTTGTTTGCTGCTGTATCATCCATAGGTGTAGAATTGAGTTGCGTTACGAGATCAAACAATTTCTGGTTGTTGTACTTTCCAAAGTTACCGTTGTACATGTTCTCACTGATCGGAGAGTTGAAGAGCCAGTTGAAGGAAGTCCATGGTGATACTGTCATTTGGCTACCAGAATTGCTTATGGCTGCGCTAAATTTACCAGATATCAAGTCATCGTTGTACTTACTGTAATCTGGGAACTTTGCTTCAGCATTGATACCAACTTGGACAAATTGGGCTGCAATTATCTTAGCTGATTCCATCCAGTCTGTCCATCCGTACGGTACACTTATTTCTATCTTGAACTTACTGCCATCGGGTGCCTCTCTGTATCCGTCTTTGTTTACATCCTTGTATCCCGCTTTGTCAAGTAAAGATCTTGCCGTCTTGGGATCATACTTGAATCCATATTGCTTTACTGCATTCTCTGGATAGAACTTCATCCAACCTTTTATCGGTAAAAATCCAACATTGTTCGATGGTAGTACTTGTCCCTCGTAAACATTCTTTGCTATAATTGTAGGATCTATAGCGTATGCAAGTGCTCTTCTCAAATTTGGATCGTTGAGTGGTTTTATCGTAGTATTGAAGAATAGGTATGCTGTGTTATCTGAAAGCATGTAAGGTTCTTTATCAAACCACGTGTGGATATCTGTGTACGTCTTCTTCAATGTTGGTATACCCGGAAGGAAGAAGTTAGAACAATCGAGTTCACCCTTCATTATCATACCAAGTGCAACGTTGTTACTTGAAACTGTCAAATAAACGATTCTCTTTGGCTTGGGTTGTCCAAAGACTTTGTTACCCCACCAGTTATCATTTCTTAGATAAATCATCCTATCAGTACCGTACGTCTCGAACAAATAAGCACCAGAGCCTATAGCCTTTTCATTTGCTCCTGTGAGTACATCATCTTTTGATTTCTTAGCCCATATGTGTTCTGGTAAGATTGGATTTTGATACAGGTCGTATGACCACTCGTGATAACGTGGGGAAGAGAATGTGAAGACAACTGTGTAGTCATCAGGAGTATCTATCTTCGCAAGCCAATTCCAAACAGGGCTGTAATAAATCTCTGGAATCTGCTTTGCAAGTTCATACGTGAATTTTACATCTTTCGAAGTCAAAGGATGACCATCGTGCCAAGTCATTCCCTTTCTCAACTTGATTTCATACGTCTTATTAGAAGTCCACTTACCACTTTCTGCAAGCCAAGGTATGAGAGTATCTGTAAGTGGATCATAGCTGAACAACGTTTCGTAAAGGAGTCCGACCGTACCGGTAACAGCATTCCACGGGGTGATAGGATTCCAGTTTGACGGAGGCGCCCACATTCCACCACCAGCGTACAACGTTTCATCACGCTTGTAAACCACATCCGCAGCAAAAACCGATGAAAAAACTAACAGTACCAATGCAAAAATGAAAACCTTTTTCATACTACCCCCTCCTGTAAATGACTTTTTGCCCATTGGGCAATTGTATTATAGCAATGTAAATGTTTACATTAATAGCATCACATTCATGGCGAATTTTTGGAAAAAAAGCCTTACAGTTTACTTTCGATTATAAACTGAAAAACTTGGATATTTGAGGAAATTTCTATCAGTGTCCGTAAAAGAAAAAAACTATTGCAGAAATTAATATTTTTGGTGTTATAATATAGTTGGTGTATTCTTTTGAGAATATCTTTGCTTCTCATTTGATGCGGCTAGAATTTATCATTTGTGAAATTATTTGAAGAAGGGGGGAACACAAATGCGAAAAACGGTTTACGTGTTTTTAGGTATGTTGCTTCTTTTTGCGACCTTGGTCTCAGCACAGAGTCCTAATTCAACACCGTTGGAAAAGCTTTACTACGAGTTGAAGGGATTAGTTGACAGCCCTGATGTTGATCTTCAGGCAGCGCTTCAAGAGATTTTGCAAAAGTATGCCCCAATTGTAGAACCTATATTGCCTCCGGGAGAATATGAAGAGTACTCTTTGGGACTGTCGGAACTTGACAAGGCTCTGCTTGACATGGGCATATGGATCACACGTGCAACAGTTGAGATATTCAATCAAGAAGTTGTTGAAGGCCCATTTGAACTTAACTACGACAGAGAAACTGGTCAAGCTACAGGTCTAATTGCCAAGCTTAAGACTGGCAAGTACAACGTCATAGTTAAAGTCCTTGGAATTGTAGACAACAAAGATGAGAGGATAGTAGCCTATGGAAGGCAAGATGGGGTTGAAGTTGTAAGAGACCGCATTTCGTTGGCAAATGTTCCACTCAACGTACTCATTGGTACCGGTGGAGTACTTGTAAATGCATTGCTCGACTTCCAAAACTCCGAATTCATACCGGGAGATATTGCGGCTATCGAGCCTCCAGATGGTCAGGTTGATGTATTGCCCAATGTCACATTGCAGTGGGAGTCTTTGCGTGCAAAGGAATATGATATCTACTTTGGAGAAGAAGGTAACCTTGAATTAAAAGAAAAAGGATACTTTGATACAAGTTACAACATCGAAGGCCTCAAACCAAGTACAACTTACCAGTGGAAGATAGTTGCAAGGAATGCATTTGGTGAGACGGAAAGCAACGTGTTTTCGTTTAGAATAGGTGATGCGCCAACGATTCCAGACAATCCAGTGCCGTACGATGGTGCAGCGAAGATATGGATAGAACCAGTACTCCTGTGGGAATCTGAGAAAGCTGCAAGTTTCGATGTGTACTTTGGCAAATCGCCTGATGAATTGCAGCTCATAGCGACAGTTGAAGAACCCATCTATGAACTTCCAACGCTTGAACTGGGCACAGTTTATTATTGGAAAGTTGTTGCAAAGAATGCATATGGTGAGACGGAAGGACCAATTTGGTTATTCTCAACTGGTGATGTACCGACAAAACCAATTCTTATGGAACCAACGGGAGAAAAGGTCTGGATACAACCTACATTCAAATGGCAATCGGAAGATGCTGAAGAATACGAACTTTACTTGGGTACGGAACACGATAATCTGGAACTTGTGACGACAACGCTCGATAGTGAATATGAACTTCCTTACACATTAGAGATGGGGACAACCTATTTCTGGAAGGTAGTAGCTAAGAACATGTTTGGTTCCACTGAGAGCGATGTAGAGATGTTCCAAGTCGGTAAAGCACCTGAGGTAAAAGGTGTCTTGAATCCATTAGATGGTGAGGAAGACGTATGGAAATCACCTGAACTACAATGGGAATTTGAATGTGCAGATAATTTCGATGTCTACATGGGAAAATCACCTGATGATTTGCAGTTAATTGCAGAAAACCTTTCAGCAAGCACACTGACTGTTGAAGACCTCGAGCTTGGTGCAACATATTATTGGAAAGTCGTTGGTAAGAATAGATTTGGAGAAACAGAAAGTCCGATTTGGAAATTCACAGTTGGAAACGTACCGGCCGTACCATTCAATCCGGAACCAGCGGATGGCGCTGTTGATCAATTCAATTCGCTGGTAATGAGATGGGAAAGCGCAAAGGCAGATAGTTACGACCTTTACATGGGATTTTCCGAAGACAAACTTGACGTCGTTGCAGCAGATTTGCAAGAGAGCGCAGTTGAAATGTACAACTTGTTGTTTGGTACAACATATTACTGGAAAGTAGTTGCAAAGAACAGATTTGGTACCAGCGAGAGTCCAATCTGGAAATTTACTACAGGGCAAATTCCAGAAAAGCCACAGGCCGTTTATCCAAAGAACGGTGATACTGAAGTTCCTGTTGATGTAACTCTTCAGTGGTCAGGCGATATGGCAGACCAGTATGATCTCTATTTTGGTGCAACAAAATTACAGATGCTTGGTACGCTTACAGAAAATCAATACACTCTACCTCGCTTGCACTTTGGTACATCCTACAATTGGAAAGTCATTGCAAGAAACATTTTTGGCGAGATCGAAAGCGATCCATTCACATTTAGGACAAAGCTTCCGACAGTTCAGCAGCAAAACGTCGTCGGTGGACAAAAAGTAGATTCTGGTAAAAAATTGATAAAGACCTCCGATGGTGGATACATACTCGTCGGTAACACCCAATCAAGCGAGCTTGAAGGATTCATGGGAGAATCAGATATCATCGTTGCAAAGCTCGACAAGGATTTGAACGTCCAGTGGATCAAATTGGTTGGTGGAAAAGGATGGGATGAAGCAGCAGACATAAAAGAGACCAACGATGGATACGTCGTACTGGGTTACACACTGTCAACTGATGTCGATAGTCAAGTTAACAAGGGCGGTTGGGATTACTTATTAGCCAAACTCGACAAGAGTGGAAATAAGCAGTGGGTAAAACTCTACGGCGGTAGTGGACACGACATATCCTCCAAGGTTATTGTAACGAGCGAAGGTAACTATCTCATAGTAGGCTCAACGAATTCTGTAAACGGTGACACAGGTGGAAACATCGGTACGTGGGATACATGGTTGTTGGAAGTTGGTACAGAAGGTCAAATATTGGCGAATAAAGTAATTGGTGGCCTTGATAGAGAAAAGGGTATGGATATACTCGAAGTAGAAGATGGTTACGTAATCGCAAGCATCACCAACTCCATCGAAGGTCAAGTACCATACAACCACGGTGAATCAGATATTTGGTTCGTAAAGCTTAGCAAAGACCTCAACACATTCGTATTCAACAAGGCGTTTGGTGGTACAGACCAAGATGAAATATCCAAGATTATGAAGACATCCGATGGCAACTTCTTGATAGTGGGTTATACAACATCTGTAGATGGTGATGTACAGAAGAACAGCGGTTATTGGGACTTCTGGGTGATTAAAGCTGATCCAGATGGTAACATCATTTGGCAGAAAACATACGGTGGAGAAGAAGAAGATGTATCATATTCTGCAGTTGAATTCCCAGATGGTGGATACGCAATCGTTGGACATACACTTTCGAAGAACACGATCGACGGTTTCAAGGGTGCAGTTGACGTTTGGGTAGTAGATATAGACGAAGAAGGCAACGTCAGGTGGGATAAGACATATGGTGGAACACTTGCAGAATATGGATACGACATACTCATAGACGAAGATGGCTCACTTGTCATCATCGGTAGTTCATTCTCGAAGAACCAAGATTTGGGAAAGAACATCGGTGGTAGTGATATTTGGATATTCAAAATTAAGTAAGAAACATAGCACTTTAATGAAGTAAGAAAAGATAAATGCAAAGGTGGTCGGTTCATCCGACCACCTTTTTGTTTCGCAATGTGTAAAATCCACCCAAATGAATGTCGTTGAGTTGTGCTATCTTCTCAAATTTTCTCAGCTCATCTTCCCAAAAAAGGCTGGATTGGAAACCATCCAAATACTTCAACTGTTGCAGTGAGACACCTATCTTCACAACTGAACCAGATAAATAAAGTGTCCTATACATCTGCTCCATTATCTTTGAAATCAAAATATAATCATTGCAAAAATTACCGATACTCTTGGAAGTAGAAAAGAAACTACCATTCGACAACTTCAGATAGACAGAGATAGATTTAGTCCCCATCTTGTATCTTACAAGCTTGACATACAAACCGAATAGGAGGTATTTACCTATTTCGATAATTTCATCGAACGAGTTTATGGATCTGTCAAGTGTCAATATGTGTCCCATACTCTTTGGCAATTCAGCCCTGAAGAACTCAGATTCTGTGTACGTTTTCAAAATAGACATCCTCAATGTGTCAAACATCCCACAATCTTTCGAATGCAAAAACTCCCAAAGAGTTTGAACGCCAAGCTCCTCGAGTACATGTTTAGAATTCTTGCCAATACCAAGAACCTTCGATATATCAACGCTTTTTGAAAACAAATCGACGTCATCAACTACCAAAAAACCATCTGGTTTTGAGACCTCACAAGCAGTCTTTGCGATGTGCGGATTGCATCCAACACCTATTGTACATTTCAACGATAACTTCTCGTATATCTCATCTTTAAGTAGTTCAAGCCTTCTTATGGGAAAATCGACGTTGTCAAGTGCAATGTAGAACTCATCTATGCTTGCCTCTCTATACACTGGAAAGTACTTTTCTATGATTTGAGCAATCTTGAGCGTTGTCAATTCGTAATATGGAAAATCCGCCTTGAGAAATATGATTTTGGGACACAGTTTCTTTGCTTCCTTGATATTCATCCCCGTTTTTACTCCATAACTCCTCGCCAAATAATTTGCACTCGTAATTACCGTCTTTTCACCTATGCCAATTACTGCAATTGGCCTACTTCTCAAAGCGGGGTTCTTCGCACATTCTATCGATGCAAAATACGAGTCCATATCCAAAAGTGCAACCAATTTGTACACTCCCACAATAATTCCCCCTTAATTTAGATTATCATTTGTAATCATCATAGTATACAGTCTTATACATATACTATAGTATACACAATTTTGTACAGTGAAGTCAAGTATCTGTGAGTTTGATTGTTAATTGCAAAATGAAATTTTCTTGAACATTTCCATAAAAGTCAAATAGATTGTGCGTTTGTGATAAAATAGAATAGGTATCAAATAAATGTTGGATGCAACTTTTTTTCATGGGAACGTTCATCGGAAAATCATAAAGACCATAAGTTGAGAGGGAGTGAGTCCAGTGAGGTATGGACTTTTGGGATTTGGATTGAGCAATAGGTATGCTGCAAAGTTTCTCAAAAGCAAGGGCGATGAAATTTTTGTTAGTGAGAGCGGTAAACTCTCCGATGAAGATAAAGCCTTTTTGAATGAAAATAAAATAGAATACGAAGAAGGTACAAATTCAGAGAAGGTACTTGGATGTGACGTGATACTCACAAGTCCCAGTGTGCCTTGTGATCATCCAATACTGCTCAAGGCACAAGAGATGAAGAAGCACATCGATACCGAGATAACGTATTTTATGACGTACCTCGATTGGGGACCGAAGGTAATAGCGGTCACAGGCTCCGTAGGAAAGAGCACCACCGTTTCGATGATAAATCATCTCATATCGAAGACTGCAACTTCTCAGCTTTCCGGAAATATCGGCATACCAATTGCACAAGTTCTGCTTGAAGGTAAAAAGCCAGAATACATAGTCATAGAAATAAGCAGTTTTCAGCTATACTGGACACCATTTTTCAAACCTAACGTTTCGGTTATCACAAACATATATCCAAACCATTTGGATTGGCATCCCAACATGGAACATTACATAGATGCAAAGTTCAAGATAACAAAATTCCAAGATAACGAGGATCATTTCATTTACAATCCAAAGGATATGGAGATCTTCAAGAGGTTGTCTTCGGTCAGGGCAAAGAGGATACCATTCACAGTGGATTTCAAGATTGAAGATGTACCATTCCACATCCGCACAAAGCAGAATACGGAGAATATAGCAGCTGCAAAGACTGTTCTGAAAGTACTCGGATTGCCATTCAGCATGGATATGCTCAACGATTTCGTACCCCTTCCGCATAGAATGGAGTACTGTGGAACGATAAACGGCGTGAACTATTACAACGATTCAAAAGCAACGAATGCCGCTGCTGTTTTAAAGGCCCTCGAGAACTTTGAAGAAAATCTTGTGTTGATCATAGCGGGAAAGGGTAAGAACGAGGATTACACACAACTTTCCGACGCAATAAAGAAAAAGTGCAGACACGTTGCCATCGTTGGGCCAATTGCCGATGCAATAGAACCTTACTTGAAAGAGAGAGCAATCAATTACAAACGGTATAAAGACTTGGAAGAGGCAGTATCTGAAATTGCGAAGATCGCACAGCCAGGGGACAACGTACTCTTGGGTCCCGCAGGGTCGAGTTACGATGCGTACAAGAACTTTGAAGAGCGAGGGGATCATTTCAAGAAACTTGTAAGCGAACTTCAAAAGGAGAGTCTGGGGAGGTAGTCAAATGATAGGATACGAGATATTTGTTCGTTCCTTTGCCGATTCAAATGAGGATGGCATAGGCGATTTCATAGGCATTGCAAATAGTGTCGATTACTTCAAAAAAATCGGTGTAGATGTGATCTGGTTAACACCACACTTCAAATCACCGAGTTACCATGGTTACGATATAATCGACTATTTCGATACAAACTCTTCGTTTGGTACCGTCAACGACTTTAAGAGCATGGTAGATACATTGCATGCAAATGGTATAAAGCTGGTCATAGACTTACCACTCAATCACGTCTCAGATAGACATCCGTGGTTCAAAGCGGCAATGAGAGGTGAGAAACCTTACGAAGATTATTTTCTGTGGGCACAGCCCCACTTCAATTTGAAGGAAAAAAGGCACTGGGATGAAGAATTCATTTGGCATGAGAGGAATGGGAAGACGTACTACGGAGTTTTTGGTGGTTCCTCACCAGATTTGAATTACGACAATCCGCAAGTAGTGCAAAAATCGCTTGAGATCATGGATTTTTGGCTAAATTTGGGTGTCGATGGATTCCGTTTCGATGCAGCGAAGCATATCTACGATTATGACATAAAAGAAGGAAGATTCAGATACGACCACGATAAGAATGTGAATTATTGGAATTTGGCGATGGACCACGCAAGGAAGGTAAAGGGCGAGAGAGGCGAGGACGTTTTTGCAGTTACAGAAGTCTGGGATGACCCCGAGATAGTAGATAGATACGCAAATGCAATAGGTTGTTCTTTCAATTTCTATTTTACAGAAGCGATTCGCGAATCTGTTCAGCATGGCGGTGTCTACAAGATAGTTGACTGTTTTCAAAGAACTCTCGCCAAGAAATCTTACAAACCAAGCAATTTCACAGGTAATCACGATATGAATAGATTGGCGAGTATCATAACAAAAGAAGACGAGCGAAAGGTATTCTTCGGCCTTTTAATGACGACGCCCGGTGTACCTTTCATATACTACGGTGATGAGCTTGGAATGAAAGGCGCGTACGATTCAACGTTTACTGAAGATGTCATAGAACCATTCCCTTGGTATGCATCACTTTCCGGTGAGGGACAGGCCTTCTGGAAGGCAGTCCGATTCAACAGGGCATTCACAGGCGTATCGGTCGAAGAACAGATGAATAGAAACGATAGTCTACTCAAGGAAGTTATTAATTGGACATCTTTTAGAAAAGAGAACGAATGGCTCACGAATGCGTGGATAGAGAACGTGACGCACAATACATTCACCGTAGCATACACCGTAACGGATGGCAGAAATGGAATACGTGTATATGCAAATATAGCAGGGCATAGCGAGACTTTTGAAGGTATTACGTTGAAATCTTACGAAGTGAAAATACTCTAAATAATTTTATAATATAATTCTATAATTTTTCCACAATCGTTAGTATGGAGGTGTTGATATGTACATTGAAATTGTTGATGTGAGGGCAAGAGAAGTACTCGATTCCCGCGGGAATCCTACAGTTGAGGTTGAGGTGTTCCTCGAGGATGGCTCAAAGGGTAGTGCGATCGTTCCAAGTGGTGCATCGACTGGTAAGTTTGAAGCATTGGAACTCAGAGATGGTGACAAGAAGAGATATCAAGGCAAAGGTGTAGAAAAGGCCGTTAAACATGTAAATGAGGAGATAGCACCGAGCATCGTTGGATTCAACGTATTTGATCAAGTGTTTATCGATAAGGTATTACTTGAACTCGATGGAACGGAAAACAAATCGAAGTTAGGTGCAAATGCAATACTTGGCACGTCTATGGCGGTTGCAAAGGCAGCAGCGAATTGTCTTGATCTCCCACTTTACAAGTATCTTGGTGGTGCAAATGCAAAGGTATTGCCAGTTCCATTCATGAATGTTATAAACGGCGGAGCGCACGCAGACAACAGCCTTGACATTCAAGAATTCATGCTCGTTCCAGCTGGCGCACCAACATTTAAGGAAGCACTCAGGTACGGTGCAGAAGTATTCCAAACGCTCAAGAAGATACTCAAAGACGCAGGACACGTAACAGCAGTCGGTGACGAAGGTGGATTTGCTCCAAATCTGAAATCGAATGAAGAAGCCATACAAGTCCTAATCGAGGCGATAAAGAAGTCAGGATACGAACCTGGGAAAGATATATTCATCGCTCTCGACTGTGCAGCAAGTGAATTCTACGATGAAGAAAAGGGTAAATACCTCATCGATGGTACGGAAAAGACGGGCGCAGAGCTCATCGAATATTACTCCATGTTGGTAGACAAGTACTGGCCAGTTATCATATCCATAGAAGACCCATTCGAACAGGAAGATTGGGACACATACGTCGCATTCACACAGAAGGTTGGAGGAAAGGTCCAAATCGTTGGAGACGACCTTTACGTCACAAACGTTAAGAGATTGGCAAAGGGAATAGAACTCTTTGCATCGAACTCGATACTCATAAAGCTCAATCAGATAGGCTCAGTTACAGAGACACTCGATGCAATAGAGATGGCAAAGACTGCAGGAATGACGAACGTTGTCTCGCACAGAAGCGGAGAGACCGAGGATACATTCATAGCCGATCTCGCAGTCGCAACGAATGCAGGTATGATCAAGACAGGTTCACTCTCAAGAAGCGAGAGAATAGCCAAGTACAATCAATTACTTAGAATAGAAGAAGAACTCGGAGATGCAGCGATATACAAAGGATTAAAGGCGTTCTATAGTATAAAGAGATAAGAATAAAGCACTAAAGCACATATCCTCCCTCTTTTGAGGGAGGATTTTTTGATCAAAGAACATAATACGAAAATACGAAATAAAAAGCCCCAGCTTTATGCTGGGGCTCACATTTTAGATTCTAAATATCAGAAGCTTGCTGAGTAGCTAAGTTTAACATTCCATGTTGGATCCGTATTGATTACTGTGTAATTGCCATTTCCATCTGCTGTCAATGTTCCATAGAAGCCTGTTAATTTTACGTTTGGTGTCATAACGTACGTAAGTCTTCCGTTGTAACCACTCTTTGCTGGTTCCATTCTGTAGTCTGCTGCAACTGTGAGAGGTGGCAACACATTGACTGAACCGCTGAGCTGAATGTACGTATACGTTGCAAATTCCGTAACATCTGCCCATTTGACGGCTGCCTTTGCGGAAATCATTGAATCTGCATAAGCTGCTTCCGTGTAGAGTGTGAATGGGTTGCTTGTAAGAAGGTCAGCATTTGTCGTCTTTACAAGGAACGATACTGGCGCAACTGCCACTTTTGCAGAAAGTTCGTTGAGTGGAAGTGTGAATGTTGGTGTGGCCGACATATCGTACTTTGGCGCTACATTCGCTGTAAGCGTTACTGGCGCGAATGTTGTTGTATAAGCTACACCAAGGCTGACGTATTTGCCATCTTTGATGTTGCTGCTCCTGTAGACAAGGTCGCTAAGTTTTTCTGTGTATTTTAATTCTGGGGTAAGCGTCAAACCAGCAACTGGTGAAAGACTTCCAGAAACTTTCACGCTATAAACGGTTACTGGACTTGCGGATGATGAATCTTTCATAGCTGCGAAGACATCGATTGATGGTGCAAATACACCAAGGTTAACAGAACCGTTTAAATTGGCTCCAAGTGTGTAATTTCCACCAGCTACGTACATACCACCAACGAGTGTGAATGGAGAGAGTGTGTACTTTGCTAAGAGCATATCGCTGAACCAGTCGACATATGTCGGACTTGCTGTGATTTCTGTTGTGTTGTCTTCAATGTAAAGTTCAAGGCCCTTAACTGCTGGTAATGTGACCTTCAATGAATCTGCGTAATCAGCTTTGAAACTGGCATTCCAATCTTTTACTGATCCGTCAGCGTTGTAAACTCTACCAGTAAAGTAGTCGTTTACAAACTGTTTTTCTGTGCTGTAGTACATGCCAAAGTAAGGCGTTGAGAATGTGATCGAGCTGAGGGTCAGAGTAACACCACCAAATGGGGCGTAACCAATACTAAACGTTGCCCCTGCTTGCGTGTCAGATGTTGGTCCAAATGCGAGACTTGCATCAACGTTTGCAAGTGAACCAGAGAAACTAACACCGTCTTTATCCGCTACCAACGAGAAACTAACGCTTCCTGTGTAAGATACGTTTGGACCGAGTGTGAATGGCTTTTCTGCTGCGAAAATGCTAACAACCATAAAAAGTGCTACTAATACCGTTAAAAGCTTTTTCATAACTTTCTCCCTCCTCCTGTGAGTTTCTTTGAGTTTTTGATGAATGGTTTAAGAAATCTTAGATGCATCAAAAAATTATTCAGATAATAATCTATTGTGCTGCTAATCTCATTCCCCCTTTTTCTCTGCATTTTTTGAATTTCGATATCGTAACGCTATGCGTTCTGGTACTGAATTTGTGTACATTGTACCATTTAAGAAACAATATTAAACGAATTATCAGAACCACTTTAGTAAAGAACCTATTAGAGCTATTGCTCCTATAACTATGCCGCTAACTCCGGTTACTACTCCCCATGTTGCAAGCTGTCTTGTTTGCTCCAATTCTGCCTTTGTGCCTGCTGTCTTTTCAACGTTGTCGACCTTTGCTGCCAGGTCTTCTACGTCTGTCTTATCTGCCTTTGTATCAGCCACAATTTGGTCCAAAGTGACTGCCTGGTTCTCGAGTAATGTGACTCTGTCTTCGAGTGTACCAATTTTATCGTTTGTTTCTTCTTTGAAGTTTACCACAGAGGCCTCAAGGGTGTCAAGTCTTAGTGAGAGTTCATCTACCCTAACATCGGTGTACGTTGTTACCCTTTCTTCGAGGTTCTTGAGGTCGTCGGAAAGACCGTATATCATGTCTCTCATGACTGGCAAACCTGTTGCTACCGTATCTTCTATGTTTAGAACTCTCGTTTCTAAGTCATCGATCCTGGTTGTAAGTTCCTCTTGCTGGCTGGAAATTGCATCGGCAAGCACGCTGTACGTGTTTACCAAGCTATCTTCTAAGTATGCGTCCTTTTCTTGTAAACTGGCAATGCTTGCAGCCATTTCGTCTTTCGTTGTTGTAAGTTCTTCTTGTTGGCTTACTATCGCATCGGATAGAACGCTGTATGTGTTTACTAAACTATCGTCCAAATAAGTGATCTGCTCTTTCATAGCATCGATGGTGGAAGATAAATCAGCAATATTAGCAGCAAGTTCTTCATCCTTTGCCGCAAGTTCGCCATCTTTTGCTGTGAGAGTGTTTATTTGTTTTCTAAGTGCGTAATCGACATCACCGAGCTGTCCTGCCAAACCGTCGATGATCATGCTCAATTCATCGATGTCATTCTTGAGTGCAGCCAAGTCTATCTCTTGTTGGTTACCTTCTTCATCTGTGTAAACGAATTTGTCGTTTATGCCGTTTATGAGGTCGTAAAGTTTGATTATGTCTTGATCGTGGAGATCCAACGTTAAGTTGACATCTTCAAATTGCATCGCCACGTCGTTTTGCAACTTCTCGATCTCCGCATAAAGTTCGTCGTAGAGTTGTTGAACTGCAGCTGCATCAGCTTTTGTACCGAGTGTATCGTATATCTGGTTTGCGTATTCTTCCAACAGATCCGTTCTGTTACTTAGTTGGTCTATCTGTGCTTGTTTATCGTTGAGCAACCCTTCAACGTAATCGAGCGTTCTTACGATGTAAAGCGCAATCTGGTATCTTGTAATTGCCTCATCACCACGGTATGTCCCATCGGGAAAACCTGTGACAACACCTATCTCTTCAAGTTTCTGAACGTACGCCTCTGCCCAATGTCCCTTTGGGATGTCTCTGAATGCTCCTAAAGAAAGTACCGATATCGACAATAATGTTAAAACAACTAGTATCTTTTTCATCTTTGTTACCCCCTTTCGGTGTTATTGTGTTTTCACAATCTATCTCTAAAATGATGATAAACATAAAGAATGATAATAAACATACCGCAGAATAATTATATCACAATAAAGTGCAACAGTGCAAAGATTTTTTAAGAAATTTCCAAGGTATTTTTGATCAATGTGTTATGATTTTGATGAATAAACGTTTTCCCACTCGTAGTATGTGTTCATTGCTTACTTCTACGCTTGACTTGATGTTGTCGATACGATTGTTGTCAAGATAAACTCCACCTTGTAATATGAGACGTTTGATCTCACTCCTTGTTCCAATGCCAAGGTCATCAAGTAAATCAACGATGTTGTATTGTCCAGGTTCTACGGTCTTTTCTATCATTTCATCAGGCATTTCTTTCTTTTGAAAGACTGTCACGAAGTAACTTTCTGCCTCTCTTGCTTTTTCTTGCCCGTAGAATTGTGTTACAATCTCTCTTGCAAGCCACATCTTGTAGTCTCGTGGATTGACAATCTTTTTATCAATCTCTTCTTCCATCTTTTTCAGTATATCATCGTTGACATCAGTTAGCAATCTGGCGTATTTTACGATGAGTTCATCTGGGATAGACATGAGTTTTCCATACATATCTTTTGGTTGGTCAGTGAGTCCTACATAGTTGTTGTAGCTCTTACTCATCTTCAGTTTACCATCTGTTCCTTCAATTATGGGCATCGTCATGACTATTTGAGACTTCAATCCATATTCTTCTTGTATCTTTCTACCAACCATGAGATTGAAGAGTTGGTCTGTACCGCCGAGTTCTACGTCTGCTTGTATTGCAACGGAATCGTACGCTTGAGCTAATGGATACAAGAATTCTGAAACACTGATCGGTGTGCCCTCTGCATATCTTTTGGCAAAATCTTCCCTTTCTAGCATTCTTGCAACTGTGTATTTGCCGGCAAGTTTGACGACATCGGCAAATGACATGGAACCGAGCCATTCGTTGTTGTATCTGATCTCAGTCTTTTCTCTGTCAAGTATTAAGAAAGCCTGCTCAGCATAGGATCTTGCGTTCTCAACAACCTCTTCCCGTGAGAGCATCGGACGAGTCGTGCTCTTACCAGATGGGTCGCCGATCATCGCTGTAAAATCACCGATTATGAGCACAATTTGGTGGCCGAGCTGTTGAAATTGTTTGAGTTTCTTGAGTACAACAGCATGGCCTAAATGTAAATCAGGCCTCGAAGGGTCAACACCAAGTTTGACCCTAAGAGGCCTGCCCTCTTTCAATCTTTCTAATAATTCTTCTTCAGAAACTAAGTCTACACAGTTCTTCTTCAGTATCTCTAATTGCTTTTCTGGTGATACATCTGCTGTCAACTTTTTGCACCCCACTTAAGGCTACATTTAGTGATCGATAGTGATTGAAATTTTACGATGGTTACGCAGATTCATGGTTGTTAAACGATTTGGAGATCTTTGAGTAAGTTTTCGAACGCATTCGAACGAATTAGAGTGACAGTACCCAAGATGTCAAGAAACACATGACGAAGAATGCTACCGCCAATCCTACGGTAATCTTTCCAGATGTATCTAATCCCTTTTTTCTTCCAAACATCGTAGAAGATGCACCACTGCCAAATGCGCCACCAAGTTGAGAAAATTTCTCCATCTCTTGAAGTACCATCCATATCAAAGCTACCGCAATGATAGTGTGAATGATTAGTAATATTGTTACTAACATCTCTTACACCTCCGAATATTCCTAAGATATTTTATGCCATTTGATTTTTCCATTGATTTTCCCATGATACGTTAAAATAAATATATAAGCGTTGCAAACAATAAAAACCGTATGCAAGAACTGTATGTATTATATCACAGCTTCTTGATGTTATGCAAGTCTTTTCATCTTTTCTCAGATAATATTTTGATATCATTACGACGGATGAGAAGAAGCTAATTAGAAGAAGCTAAAGAGTGTCGTTTGGTCAGTATCTGGTAATCCTTCAAGTACACCGATTCTCCTGAGTACTTCCACTTGTGCTTTTGTTACGTGTGCCCTGTTCATCATGTCTTCTATCGATGTGTATGCCTTTTCCTCTCTTGCTTCTTCTATGGCTTTTGCTACGTTGTCGCCTATACCGTGAATTTTGTTGAATGGTATCACTAATTCTTTACCATCTATTATGAATTTTGTGGCACTGCTTCTGTTCAAATCAGGCCTTTTGAATCCGAACCCTCTAAGTGTCATTTCGAGAGCTGCTTGTAGTACTTTTTCTTCGTTTTTCTCTTTTGGATCTTTTTTCATGTTGCTTGATAACTCCCGCAGTCTTGATCTTATCGCATCTTTCCCCTTTAATACAAATTCTGCATCGAATTCATCACCCTTTGTTGAGAAGAATGCTGCATAGAATGCAAGTGGATAATGTACTTTGAAGTATGCTATTCTAAAGGCCATGCTCACATATGCAACCGCGTGCGCTTTGGGAAATAGGTACTTTATCTTCTGGCAAGATTCTATGAACCATTCCGGTACGTTGTGTTCTTTCATGAGGTTTATTTCTTCTTCTTTTAGCCCTTTGCCTTTTCTGACGTTTTCCATGATTTTGAATGCATTTGATGATGGCAATCCTTTGTGTATAAGGTATATCATTATATCGTCCCTACAGGCTATCACATCGGAGAGTGTCGCTATTTTCTTGTTGATTATACTTTGTGCGTTTCCAAGCCAGACGTCTGTTCCATGCGATAGTCCGGATATTCTAACGAGTTCTGCAAATGTTTTCGGTTTTGTATCTCTGAGCATGCCCATGACAAAGTCTGTACCGAACTCTGGGATGCCGATAGTTCCCATATCGGTACCGAGTTCTTCCGGATCAACTTTTAGTGTCTTTACGGATGAGAATATGCTCATAGTTGCCTTGTCATCCATGGGTATCGTCATTGGGTCTATTCCACTGTATTCGTAGAGTAAGCGAATCATCGTTGGATCATCATGGCCTAATGCATCGAGTTTTATGAGATCATCGTGAATCGATTCGTAGGCGAAGTGTGTTGTGTAGACTTTTGCCTTCTTATCGTTTGCCGGGTATTGATAAGGCGTGAAGTCGTGCACTTCCATGTCGTTTGGTACTATCATCAACCCTCCAGGATGTTGCCCCGTTGTGCGTTTTACACCGGTTACGTACATGCCAAGCCTTTCTTGTTCCGCGGGATTTAGCGGATTTACTATGTTGCCTTCTTTGTCTTCCATGTATGATTTGACGTACCCTATCGCACTTCTTTCCGCTATTGTACTGATGGTACCAGCTCTGAAGACGTGTGATTTACCAAATAGCTCTTCTATGAACTTGTGTGCACGTTCTTGATATTCACCGGAGAAGTTGAGGTCTATATCTGGGACTTTGTCACCTTCGAACCCCATGAAGACCTCGAAAGGTATGTCTTGACCAGCTTTTTGCAATTTTGCACCACATTTTGGGCATCTCTTGTCTGGTAAATCGTATCCTGAACCTGCATCCTCTTGGATTTCAAAGTACTTGCATTCGGTACATATGTAATGCGGAGGCAGTGGGTTTACTTCTGTTATACCGGCAAGATGTGCCACCAATGATGATCCCACAGAGCCACGAGAACCAACTACGTACCCGTCTTCACCCGCTTTCTTAACTATGAGGTGAGCTATCATATAAAGTACGGCGTATCCGTGCCCTATTATGCTATTTAGTTCTCTTTCTATTCTTTTCTCAACGATTTCAGGTAATGGTTGTCCGTACAACTCGTATGCTTTCTTGTACGTCATGGACTTTAAGCTTTCTTCAGCACCTTCTATCTTCGGTGGATGGAGCTTTTTCTCCACAGGTTGTATCACTTCTATTCTGTCGGCTATACTCTTTGGATTGTATATGACTAGTTCTCTTGCTATTTGTTCGTCGTCAAATATCTCCATTGCAGCCTCTATCATTTCTTCCGTTGTACGTAAGTAGTAATTCGAGTTTTCATCTGCTATGTTACTCTGAGGAGCGAGCAATACCTTGCGAGCCTTTATATCTTCAGGGTCTATGAAGTGCGCATTCGATACCATGATGATTGGGACGTTCGATTCTTTACTCACTTGGTAGAGTAGTCTGTACGCTTCCTTTACCTCATCTTTTGTAAATTCTTCTGAGCTTATCGTATCAAGTGGCATTACTTCAACGTAATCGTAGAATTTTAATGCCTCATTTAGTGCGCTCTTGTCTTTCTTCAATGCAAGGTTGAATATCTCTGAATTTGAGCAGCCTGTGCCAATCAAGAGACCTTCTCTGTTTTTTTCTAAGTCTGATTTTAATACTTGCGGCACAACGAAGAATGTCTCTGTGTGAGATTTGGATATGAGTTGATATAGGTTTTTGAGTCCCAATTTGTTTTGAACTAGTACAGTAAGATGAAGTGGATGTTTTGTCAACGGATTCATGCTCTCAACCAGTTTGTTGAGTTTTTCGAACGTCGTGATAGACTTTTTCTTTGCAAGGTCCACGAGTTCCCAGAAGACTTTTGCAGTTACGCTTGCATCGTCAAGTGCACGGTGGTGGTTGAACGTGCCTAAACCGAAATAATCGACTATCTTATCGAGTGAAAATGATCTTAATTTGTTTCTCAAGAGTGCATACGATAATCGTAATGTATCGATGTACGATGGCATAAATTCTTTTCCAGCTCTTCTGAACGAGTTCTGCAAAAATCCAACATCGAAATCTGCATTGTGTGCCACAATTATGGAGCCATCGATGAATTTCTCAAGTTCTGGTAATACTTCAGATATGTCAGGTGCATCTTTCAACATTTCTTCCGTTATTCCCGTGATTTCCAAGCTCTTTCTTTTGACTGCCGTCGGTTTTACGAACGTACGAAATTCATCTATGATTTCTCTGTTTCTTGTCTTTACCGCTCCAATTTCCATTATTTCGTCTTGCCGTGGATTTAGCCCCGTTGTCTCCAAGTCCAACACAACGTAAGTAGCTTGCGATATTTCTCCTTCTATTTCATTTATCATTATCTTCTTTGGGTCATTGGCTACGTACATTTCAACGCCATATATGGGCTTAATTCCAGCTGATTTCGCCAACTCGTAGAATTCCGGTATGCTTTGTACATTACCATGTTCTGTGATGGCAATGGCTTCCCAACCCCATCTCTTGGCAGTTGCAACATACTCGCCGATACCCATCACGCTGTCCAAATCACTCATTTTCGTGTGTGCGTGGAGTTCTATACGCTTTTCGCTTGAATTGTCAACGCGGTCCAACGATGGTATCTCAGTCAAATTTTCCAATTTGAAGAATGTGGACCCCATTTTGTCGTAAGACAATGTACCGGTGAATATGTACCAACCACCTAAGGTGGCCTTCTCTTCTGCAAGTGGTACTTTGGAATTGAATGCTTTGACGATGACAGAATCTTTCTTATCCGTTATATAGATGTTCAGCACGTCGTTTGATACTTTTTCTATCTTGAAGACCTTGCCAAAGATCTTTGCCCTTTTCTTTGCAGGTGGCATATTTGAAGGTGAGTTGATATTACTCAAGTTAGTTTGCATATCCACGTGAGATGAAGTTATGGAAGATGACGTTGTTATGTTGTTGTCCGCTGCCAGTTTCTGCTTACTGCTTTGTTTATCTACGTTAATTGCAATGTCAATTCTTTCTTCCGCTTTGTCAATGTCGTCATTAACGTTGTAAGAGTTATCTTCAATTGAATCTACGTCATCACCAGATTGTACAGCGTCAACAACATTTGGTACGTTTGGCGAGAGTTCTACTACGTATCCTTCAAATGGCAATTTGGATTTTATCTTTTCTATCTTTTTCGTCAGGTGTACCTTTGCAAATTCACCGAGTGCATATACTTTCAGCACATTATTCTCTATCTCCAACTTTTCGAGATACTTACCAGAACCATTGAGCAGGTCCATGGTGTACTCCTTCAAACTATCCGGATTCGCCAAGTCTACAGCCCTTTCTTCGATCAACACGTCGGCATGGACACCCAAGAATTCGGTTAGTTGATGCTTAAGTAGTTCCGCATCTCCCTTGAATTTCTCCACAACAAAGGTGACAGACTCCCTCATCTTATCGTATATTACCTTTTTGAGAGTACCTTGCGCATCTATACCAAGCTTTTTAGTGATGTCTTCTATAGGCTTTCTTACGTCGAATGTATATATCATCGAATCACCCCGATTGCTATCTGACAAAATACTTGGATTGCTTTGGTTGGATTGCTTTGGACCTGCTACTGTCTAAATTCTCTTGGTGATGTCATTGACACCGTCATTTCGTTGATTGAGTTGATGTTCTTTGTAAGTTACAGCTGCAGACCAAGCGATTGCGAGTGCATCAGCTGCATCGTCTGGTTTAGGTATTTCATCGAGTTTCAAGAGCATCTTCATTACTTTTTGAACTTGATTCTTATCAGCTCTTCCATACCCGGTTATTGTGAGCTTTACCTGATGTGGAGTGAATTCAACAAAAGGAATATTTGAGTGCTTGATAGCTAAGAGGATAACCCCTCGGGCCTCACCAACAAATATAGCAGTTTTTACGTTCTTGTAGAAATACAAGCTTTCTACTGCGATGAGGTCTGGTTTGTATTCTGCAATGATCTTCATTAGTTCCTGATATATTGTATCCAAACGGTCTTCAAATTGCTCTTCCTTACCAGTGGTAATTGCGCCGTGCATTATGTAACTTAGCCTATTACCTTGCTTTTCTAACATACCATATCCTACTATACCATAACCTGGGTCTATACCAAGAATCCTCATCTTATCCCTCTATCCAAATGAAACTATGATTAGTGAAACTATGATTATTCTGTGATTATTCTGTATTTTGCAAAATGGTTCGGCACTTCTGACACTTGGTTCAGTCGATATTATACATCGAAAGGTTCTTCCTTGGTGTTACAATTGTATCGGTGGTGTATGTTAACTAAAAAAAGAAACATGCATCGCCAAATGAGAAGAATCGGTATTTTTCTTCAACTGCAGTGTTGTATGCTCTCATTACTAAATCATACCCAGCGAATGCACTCACCAGCATTAAGAGTGAAGATTTTGGAAGATGAAAATTGGTTATTAACGCATCGACGTACTTAAATTCATACGGTGGATATATGAACAAATTGGTTCTTCCACTGTAGGAAGGTGCCTTTGGAAGCTTGGCTATAGTTTCCAACGTCCTAACGCTTGTTGTACCTACTGCAACTATTCTTCCGCCATTCTTGCGACAATCTTCTATTGCCTTTGCACTCTTTTCCGATACGATGTAGTACTCTTCGTGCATTTTGTGTTGCGTAATGTCCTCGTCTTTTACCGGTCGGAATGTGCCGATGCCTACATGCAATGTGATTTCTGCAGATTGTACACCCTTTTGGGCTATTTCATCGAGCAACTGTGTTGTAAAATGGAGTCCTGCAGTTGGGGCAGCAACGCTTCCTTCTTCCCTTGCATAGACTGTCTGGTAGCGGTCAATGTTTACATATTGTGATTTTATGTAATGTGGCAGTGGAACAGTTCCAAAGAAGAATATCTCACTATCTTCCACTGAGGAAAAAGAAAAGATTCTCGTGCCTTCTTCAGCTCTACCTATACATTTAGCAATGAGCTTTTTGAAATCTTTTTCGAATAGTACCTCTACTCCTTCCTTTAGTGCCTTGCCGGGCTTTACAAGGCACTTCCACACACCGGGTTCCAGTTTTTCTAACAGCAGCAGCTCTACGTGTGCACCAGTTATTTTCCTACCGAGCAACCTTGCAGGTATCACCTTACTAACGTTGAATACGAGTAAGTCACCTTCTTTGAGATACTCTTTTATGTCTGAAAATATCCTGTGCGATATCTCACCCGTTGTCTTATTGATGACCATCAGTCTTGATCTATCACGAGGTTCCATCGGAGATTGGGCAATAAGTTCTTGTGGTAGATAGTAATCGTAGGAATTCAATTTGTGAAGGTCTACATCTTGACAAGAATTTGAATAGAGTTTCTTCATATTATCACAACTCCCGTAAATGATTTGTATAGATTGACTTCCATGAACAGAGGGCGGATAGACCGCCCTCTGAATTGAATTAAGCAATTGAAAATTCTGATCGTTGATTATTGTAAAACGTCTTTATTTTCTCAATGATAGCTTTTCGAGAAGCTCTCTGTACAACTCCGGATCTTTCTTCATCAAATACTTCAGCATCTTTCTCCTTCTTCCAACCATCTTCATGAGTCCTCTTCTGGAATGAAAGTCTTTTGGATGGTTCTTAAGATGCTCGGTGAGATGCCTTATACGAGCCGTCAAGAGAGCAATTTGAACAGCTGCGCTGCCAGTATCTGTGTCGTGAATTTGAAACTCTTTGATGATATCTTCCTTGTTGAACTCTTCCATCGTTTCACACCTCCACGTGTTTTATCCACAAGCTAAGTAGGGGAAAATCCCACAACTGAGCAAGGGTAAAAATATGATACAATATTTATTGGTTGTTGTCAAGAAATACTAAAATTGTTGAAGTATGATTAGATGAGCGGATGATATGAAAACGGTAACGTCAACGTGATTTTTTTCGAAAATGGTGCAATGTTACACGGTTTCGTCCAAATGTTCGCTATGCAAAGTAAAATCATCGTAGAAAATTTCATAAATCTGTTTGCACTTTCGGGTAATATAGTGATATAATAACAAATGTATGTAAAAGCTACGATTTCACATCTTTGAATTTGCACTGTTCTCTGTTCATCTTTTGTTGCTTTGCTGTAAACTGAACGCTCTTTTGTTTATTGTTGCACTATCAATTATTCGCAAGTGGGCGGAGGAAAAATATCGTAAACCGGCGTATTTCTGTTCTTTATGCATATTTCTATATTACATTTTCAAAAGGAGGGAAAGATATGAAGAAACTGGGGATTATCCTTGCGGTTGTTTTGTTCAGTTTAGTTGCTTTTGCACAAGAGGTGGATCTTGAAGTTCTTCAAAACAGGGTTGATTTACTAGAAGAATATTCAAACATGATCTACGATTCACTTGGTACAAAACTTTCAGTAGACGATTTTGACGTAGCTATGGCGGGTCTCGATGAAAGATTGGGAGCACTCGAGACAAATGTTCTAAATTTACAAGGTACCATTAACGATGGACTTCCGGCATTAAGGGATATGATTTACGAACTTTCAGCAAATCTCTCATCACTCGAAGAAAGGCTTACATCATATGTTGGAGTATCTTCCGATGAAGCCAAGGCAGCAGCAATAGAGGAAGCACTTGCTGAAGTCAATCCAGTTCTCGATGATATCAAGGTAACGCTGGATATACACGACGGTGATATTTTGAAGATCTACGAGACACTTGGAAATCTCAACGATGAACTTTCAAACCTTAACGATATGGTTAGTGAACTTCAACCAGTTTCAGAAAGCCTCCAAGCACTTTCTCTAAAAGTTGACATGCATGATCAAGACATAGTCAATCTTTACGATAATCTTTCTACAAAAGCAGATGCGGAGAAAGTAGATGCCCTTGAAGTCACAGTAACGGATCTTTTAGATAGCATAGACGGATTGAGCGAGATCATCACTGGACTTGGTGCACAGATAGGTGATACGGATTATTTGCTCAGAAAACAGATAGCGGATCTTGCAGCGATTGCCAATGCAAATACAGCAAAGATCGACGAACTTGCAAAAGGTACTGAAGAAAACTACAGTACATTATCAGACAAGGTGTCGTTACTCGAAGATTACTCCAACATGATTTACGATACTGCTAGTACAAAGGCAGCTCAGGAAGATGTCGCTCAACTGCAACAGACTGTTGACAACAACACTGCAAAGATAGATCAGCTTGAAAAGTCTCTCAACGAAGCAAACGCAAAGGTTCAACAGGCTCAAATGATAGGAATTGCTGGCATAGTTGTTGGTATCGTCGCTGGTATAGTTGGAGCGATGTTGCCATAATAGTTGCATTAAGCATTTGAATACTTTTGAATATTAAAGATATTGAACAGAAAAAGCGGGGAGAATCCCCGCTTTTTTATTTTGATTGGAATTATCTTTTGAGGAAAGTCACTCTTACATCGAAAAAGGCAACGAAGATCCGTTAGAACTGCATTCTCATTATTTCTCTGTATGCATCGACTATTTTGTTTCTGACTTCAACTGTGAGGCGTAACGAGATGGAGGCCTTTTCCGCTTCAACTACGAGTTCATGTATGTTACTCACTTTCCCTTGTGCAAAATCATCGGAGAGTTGCTCAACCGCCTTTTGCTCATCGTTGACTGATTTTATTGCATCTGATAGTATTTTACCAAAATCGCTATCTGATTTCACATTTTGCGTATTTGCCATATTAGCTGCATTCTGTAGGTTCTGAACACCGCTAATCTTTTCTATCATGCACTTCACCTCCCAATTTGTAGGGCAGAAGTTATCATAGCCTTGGTAGTGTTGATAGATGTTGCATTTGCTTCGTATGCCCTCTGCGCGTTTATCATATCTACCATCTCTCGAACGATGTTTACATTTGGTAACCTAACGTATCCATTCTCATCTGCATCTGGATGCGTTGGATCGTAAACTGTCCTGAATTCTGATTTGTCTTCGTATATACTCTTCACTACAACACCACCGTTTTCTTGGCGGCCCTGAACATTCCTCAAGAGCTCTTGAAAAACTGGAACTTTCCTTCTGTAAGGCTCACCATTTTCCGTTCTTGTGGTTTCAGAATTTGCAATATTTGTCGATATCAATTCTATTCTAAATCTTTGGGCAGACAACCCAGTTGCCGATATGTTCATTATATTAAACTCGCTCTGCACGACGCCTCACCTCTTGCCAAATATTCTTCTTTATATCTTTGCTTTTCGATATTCAAATATATATTCTCTTATATATTCTCTAAATCTACCTTGCATTCCTAATTACTGTGTTGTATCTGTCTATGTTCGCACTCATCAACCTTGAAAGTACTTGATACCTCAACGCATCTTTTACCATTTCTGTTGTCTCCATTTCGATATCAACGTTGTTTTCATCATTTGTAATCGATGTGTTGTCTTGGGTTATCTGCTTTGCCTGCACAGTACTAGGTGATGATGACAAGTGTTTTTCATCCGTTGTATTCATTCTAAGCTTCATCTTGGATTGTTGAAGATATTCTTCGAATGCAACGTACTTTTTCTTGTATCCAGGCGTTTCAGCATTTGCTATGTTTTCAGCGTGCAATTCTTGCCTCTTGAGCTGCACATCCAAAGCAGTCTTTAGTGTATCAAAATTCGAGTTGAAGATCGAATCCATAACATTCGCCTCCAAATTTCGTTCAGTACTTTGAACTACAATTTAATATTCTACCATACAATGTGCAAATCCTACAGTGTTTTTTTGGAAAAGTTTTTTGCGAATAGTGAATATTCTTGTGATAAAATTAAACAAAATCACAAAACGGTGGTCTAAATAGTTATAGGGGTACGTAGGGAATGTGATTCAAAAATTGGAGGTGGTACTGTATGAAAAGAACTTTTTACATCTTTTTCATCGTTGTTGTAGCGCTTAGTTTTGTTTCGTGCGGTTTGAAAGTGCCAAGTAAAGTACCGGAAAAGGTCTCAGTCAAGTACACTAAGTATCTTGAGTTTCCCATCACAACATTCGACTTCAAGATGAACACATTCATCGACGATTTACTAAGTGAATCAAACCTTGCACCACTTAATATTGTAAAGGGAAATCCAGTTGAATTGACGTATGCAACGGAAGTTGTTTATTCTCCGGAGACAATACTATCTGGAGTTGAGCAACAGATCAAAGACCAACTTGCTCAGTTCGGTCAGGGTTTTAGTTTTAATCTTGACACATCGCAATTCCTTGGCCAGTTATCCGGTCAAATAGAACTTCCATCTTTGAATTTGGAAAGTCAAGACACCGAAATAGATGTCGATGAAGTGGAGATTCCGGATTTGGTTTTAGTTGAGAACCAGTCTGTTATAATTCCAGCCAGTGGTTCGATCGAGGTTGGCAACATACTAAGCAGCGTATTACCGTTCGACGAGGGCAATTTCAAAGAGGCCATCATTGAGCTGACATTTACTGGGTCAGGCGGTCCGCTGAGTATCTATATAGATGGTACTGAAAAATCCATTGGCTCACCGATAACATTGTTCGTAAAGAAGACTTCAACTGTGACTATAAAGAATACAGGTTCAGATGCAGTTGGTACGGTTACACTCAAGCTCACTGGTCTTAAGCTCAACTATTTCAAGAATTTGGACCTTTCAACGGTTACAGAGGCAGGTAAACTCGAATACACAATACCAGATGTAAATGTATCTTTGATAAATGATGCAAACTGGTATGCAAAGCTTGGAGGCAGTGTAAAGCAACAGATTGCCATCGATGGTTTTTCTGGAAGTCTGAACCAACAGATAACGTTAAAGAGTGGAAGTGTTACGCTTGGTAGTGGTGAGATTAGTTCAAACATGCTGGAAGTTCCGCTGAATGAGGTATATTTCAAAGTCAATGACGGCATACAAGTTAGTGGAAAGCTCACACTTTCAGGCACGATTTCTGCGGATTTCAGAACGACGAAGCCCAAAGTGACCGTTACTCCTCAGGTGACTTTGAAAGCGATCAAAGATTACGAAATAACGTTCAATGTTCCTCTTCCGAACAATGTCGGTGAACTAAGCTTTACTGACGATAGTGGCTACATGGCAGTTAACTTCACGGGTCTTGAGACGATACAAGCAACAACAACGTTCGGCTCTAATACAAGTACGGATAGTGTTGTTGAAATACCATTTGCCAATGTCTCACTTCCTTCTGATGTTGATATAATCCTTGAAGCAAACGTGACAGATTCGGCGATAAGCTATCAGGCAGTTCTACCAGATGACCAAAATATAACCATAGGAACGGCAAAGGTGTCAAAAGAACTGTTGCAAGGCAATGCGATAAGTATGAATTACCCGATACCAGAAGATGTGAAGAACCTGGTCAATTCTCTCGACGCAACTGCAGTGATAAATGTAGATTACAGTATAAAAGGAATAACCAGTCCAATTAGCTTAGCAGTCTCATCAAACATATTTGATTCACAAACACTTACTTTTTTATCTACAAATGGTGCAACTGAGACAAAATATATAAATGCTCTGAATAAACATATTTCTTTGGATGGGATGGATGCATTCACATTCGAGGCAACGCCTTCTGTTAGTGGCGATATCACGCTCAGTAGCGTAAATTTGAGAGAGGGCGCATATGTGAGGTTCCAACCAAACTTAGCAACGTTTGAGATCGATAATGTGAGTCTAAAAGGTCAACAGTACGATTTGGGCTCTTTGGCGAGCATCGATTTTTCAGAAGTCTTCACCGATGATTCTGCATTCCTCAAGGAGTTTGATTACAACATAAGCGCACCTATATCTCTTAATATTGAAAATGCAGATATACCAGCAACCGTCACGCTTACTGTTACAGACCAAGTGTATACGATCACGCCTGATCATCTAGTCGATATAGGTGGAAAAATAGAAGAGTTGTTAAAACAAGGGCAGTCAATGGACGTTTCTGCAAAGGTTGAAACAGGGGCAGGCATACTTCGTAAGAACAGTGAGATAAAGTTCAATTTAAGTCTGGACGTGCCATTCAATGTTACAGCATCTGATTCCGATGTTGTACTGACGCAAGGTGACCTACCTGAGGATCTATCGGTTCTCAACGATTTGGCAAGCATCATCGATAAGGCAAGTCTCAAATTCAAGGGCTGGAACAACACGACAGGTCTTGCAGCGAGAATCGTTCTTGAAAAGAGTAATGGCGTTGAGATACTCTCTGGCAACATAGCAGCAGATAGTCCGAGCATCGTGTTGACACCTGATCAAATGAGAAGTATAGCAGCGGGTGACGTGAAGTACAAGATACTGGTTCCAGAAGGCCAGTCTGTGAGTTTGAATTACAACGGTGCCATAAATGCGGTACCTTACATAGCCGTCGAATTGAAAGTAGCAACCAATGTTAGACTTGGTAATGGTAATTGAGGGGGCGATGCAGTATGAGAAAACTTAAATTTGGTCTTTTAATGATAGCTATACTCATCTGTGCATTTTCGATCAGTGGGTTTTCCATTTCGAATATAATAGATCCATTCGGGACATTTAGTAACCTTGCTCTAACAAGAACGGACGGGACGGCTCTGATCAAGATTTCTCCAACCGTCGACTTGCAATTGTCTCAAAATCTCTTCAACATGGACAATTTGAATGCACTTTTGAACGAAGAAGAAATCACGATCGATGCAACGAACATGCAGTCAGCGATAGACAACGGAATGCATCTTGCACTTCCACTTGAAGTTGGGGCTTACGCACATTTGAATCTTTTCGGCCTTCATTTGGTGCCATATCTGAATGCTAGCGGAAGTATTTCTGTGAACCTGCCACAGACGTTTTCACAGATATTGTTTGGCAATACGTTGCTCGAATCGAATGTTAGAGATACGGTCAACGATTTTGCGAAATCCAACTTAAGACTGAACTTGGGTGTAGGAGCGATGGTCAAGGATTTCTTCGTGACGGGTAATTTCTTCGTACCTGTACTATATTCCGATCCAGAGCGAACGTATGCTAGTGCATCTTACACATCTTCTGCCTCACCGGCGAATGTGAATGTTGAATTCGATGCGCAAGCAGTGCTTGTGGGTGCACTGAACTTGCAAGGCATCGACACAAGGTGGACCGATAGTACGGTTGTCTCTCAAGAACTCATGGATGTTCTCTCTCAAGATGCAGGCATAAGTCTATCATTGGGCTATGGTAACGACAAATTTGGATTTGCAGTAAATGACATCACGATCAGACCTGCCAGCGCAAGGTATGCAGTCAACGTGAGCGCAAACGGTTCGGCAAATTACACAGCCGAAGGCACGGACATAACGGCCGATGCAACTTATACCATTTCGGATCCGGAATTTTCATCTTTACTCACACCTATGAGCGTCACCAATCCTATCAACGTAACAGCATATTACAAAAGCGATGGGTTCTTCATGTGGGGCGCTACGGGGATGTATTCACTTAGTGGTAGTTGGGCAGCAAAGGCATATGCGGGACTAAATTTGGAGATTTTGAAGGTTTATTACATATTGGGCATGATACCTGGATTTTACTCCAATGGAATTGGATTGGAGGTCAATTTGGGGTTGTTGAACGCAGATCTCCAAGTAGCCATGACAACGGATAGTCTCAATCCATTGGGTTCTTCAACGCCAGGGTTAAGTGCGTACCTAAAATTGTCCGGAGGTATTTAATTATATCCATCATCCATTTGCTCGATTTATCTGAATGCATTGGTTTTAATAAGGCATCGTAAGTGTACAAGGAATCAGCCTCGAGTCAAGAATTAGTCTCGAGGCTGGTTTTCTTTTTATGTCTCTGGGTGGTATAATTTAGGAGGTTATGTAATCATGTAGAGAAGAAAAACAGAAGAAGATGGGAAGGTGATTCATATAGACCAAGATCAAATTGATAGTGGCAAGATCAAAAAGCTACCGGACGAGGTCATCTCGAAGATCGCAGCGGGCGAGGTTGTGATAAATCCCGCATCTGTTGTGAAAGAGTTGATCGAGAATGCAATCGATGCACAGGCGAGCAATATAGATATTCAGATTAAGAATGGCGGGAAATCTTACATCAAAGTTGCCGATAATGGCATCGGTATGTCGAATGATGACTTGCTTGCTTCAATCCAAAGGTACACAACGAGTAAAATCAGCGAGATAGAGGATATCTATAGAATTTCATCGTACGGTTTCCGCGGTGAGGCTCTCGCTTCGATCGTAGATGTGAGTAGAACGGTTATCACTACTTGTGATGGCTCTCAGGCATACAGGCTCGAGGTAGTGGGCGGAAATATTGTAAAGACGTCGCAAAGCCACAGGGAAAAGGGGACAACTGTGGAGATATACGACTTGTTCTTCAACCTACCTGCAAGGCGGAAGTTCCTCTCTTCTGAGAAGGTGGAGACACGTATGGTTACGGAGATGGTGGAGAGATTCTTGCTTGTGCGGCCTGATCTTTCGTTTACTTACAAGGTTGAAGACGACATCGTTTACAACGTGAGATCAGAAACATTGAATGATAGATTCTCGGTCATATTCCCAGATGTCAAGGAGTTTCAACAGCTATCTTACGATGGCGAGAAGGTAAAGATTTCTGGGATTATCTCCTCTCCACAACATACACGTAGGAATCGTACAGGTCAACTCTTTTTCGTCAATGGTCGTTTCATCGTGGACAATTTACTCCACTTGGCACTCGAGAGGGGATACGGCGAATCTTTAATGCATGGTCTTCATCCCTATGCAGTTGTCTTTTTGAATGTCGTCCCGGATACCATAGATATCAACATCCACCCACAGAAACTGCAGGTGAAGTTCTCAGAACCTCAAGTTGTTTACAACGAGCTGGCAAGAGCAGTTAGGGAAACCCTCCGTCAATTTACCGGCTATCAATTGTATGTAGATAAGAGAGATAGTGCGCTTTTTGCATCTGAACCACCTGTTGAGAATTCCGATGGCAAGGACGTAAGGGATGTCCGTTTGGATTGGCAGGATGGCAAACGGGCAAGTGATTGGAGAAATGAACGTACTGGATCATTTTCCGGTACAAATGCTACTGGACAACCACGTAGTCGAGATGCGAACACCTATTATCCTGTTAATCGTTCCGATGATTCTGCGGGAAATATACAACTCGATAAAACGTTTGGACAGAAGATATCGACTTTGCAGCGAATAGGTAAATTCACGATTCTAAGGAATAGGTACATATTGTTCGAAGATGTGGATGGTATAGTCATCGTGGATTTTCATGCGGCACACGAACGTATCATTTACGAGCGATTGAAGGAAAAGGCGTACTCAACTGTACCATTGCTTATCCCAATCGAAGTATCACTTCCAAAGAGTGTTGAACAAGTACTCGATGAACTCAAAGACGCTCTCGAAGGTGCGGGTTTCACCTTTTCAATAGAGGAAGGTAAAGTAAAGATTACTCAGATACCATCTATATTGAATGTTACGCAGGCAAGAGATGTGTTCATGGAGGTACTCGAAGAATACAGGTTGCCATTCGACAAGCCGAAGAGTTTGAATCACGTTTTGGCTTCAAAAGCGTGTAAGGCAGCGATCAAGACGGGCGATCCAATCAGTGAGAGCGAGGCGGAACAACTTGTAAACGAAGTGAGAGAAAAGGGGTTGTTGACCTGCCCGCACGGAAGACCGATTTTGATGAAATTGACTTTCTCACAACTTGATAGCTATTTTGAGAGAATTTGAATACTTTCCACCTATTCATTCTCGTGACTTTCGTTGACTTTCGTTTGAAAAAAGAGTAAAATTAGATTATGGTTCGTATAACGAATTATCTCACAGATATGCTAAACATACTAAACGAGTAAAAAAGCATTTCAAAGGGGTGATATTGTGTTGGACAAATTTAGTAAAGGGGTCGCTGAAAGGATACTCGGTACTGTTTTGAAGTACGGTGGTGATTTTGCAGAACTCTTTGTAGAGGATAGATACTCGACGAATATCAGTTTGAAGAATGGTAAGGTGGAGACTGCTCAGACTGGTAGGATGTTTGGTGTTGGGATACGCGGCTTTTTAGGCGACAAGGCTATATACGCATACACAAATGACTTGTCGGAGGAGAACATGTTGACCGTCGCAAGGCGAGTCGGCGAGGCGCTTGGCGAGGTAAAATTGGGTGATTTGAGCCTTGATTTGAGAAAGAAAGAGCTGAACAACAGGCATATCATCATCTTTAATCCGAAGGATGTACAGAAAGAGACGAAAGTAGGGTACATGAAGAGGGCGTACGAAGCGGCGAGAAACTACTCACCGGTAATTGCTCAGGTTGTTGTAAATTATTGGGATTACGACCAGAACGTGCTGATAGCAAATACTGAAGGCGTGTACGTCACAGACGAACGGGTAAGAACAAGGTTGATGATCAACGCAGTAGCCATGAAAGATGGACAGATGGAATCTGGTTTCTATGGTCCTGGCGCAGCGATGGGGCCTGAATTTCTCGAAAGGATGGACCTTGAGCAAGCAGGTGTGAGGGCTGCAAGGATTGCTGTCAGAATGGTAGATGCACAACCTGCGCCAGCGGGTAGAATGACCGTTGTGATTTCCAACGAGTTTGGCGGGGTCATATTCCACGAGGCAGTAGGACATGCACTTGAGGCATCCTCTGTTGCAAGGGGCATGTCTGTGTTTGCAGGGAAATTGGGACAGCAAGTGGGTGCTGAATGTGTCAGTGCAGTCGATGATGCAACGATTCCAAATGCATGGGGCAGTGCAAATGTCGACGATGAAGGTACACCAACGCAAAGGAATTTGCTCATCGAAAAGGGTGTACTAAAGGGCTACATGATAGATAAATTAGGTTCAAGAAGGATGAACATGCCTCCAACTGGTAGCGGCAGGCGTCAAGATTACACGTATGCTCCTACTTCAAGGATGAGTAATACATTCATTCTTCCCGGTGATTATCATCCGGAGGAAGTTATTGCATCTGTTGACTACGGCCTGTATGCAAAGACAATGGGTGGAGGGTCTGTCAATCCGGCAACTGGTGAGTTCAACTTTGCGGTAAATGAAGGATATTTGATAGAAAATGGTAAAGTGACGAGACCTGTTAAAGGTGCCACACTCATTGGTAAGGGCTATGAGATTGTTCAGAAGATAGAGATGGTTGGTAACGATGTTGCACGCGGGCAAGGTATGTGTGGCTCATACAGTGGTTCGATTCCAGCAGATGTTGGAGAACCTACGATAAAGGTTCGCGAGATACTTGTTGGGGGGCGAAATCAATGAAGAATAAACAATTTGACGATTTTAAAGATACAGTATTTGCTTTAGCAAAGAAAAATAACGTAGAGGTACAAATTAGTTATTCGCAGAATAGAAATTTCCAAGTAAGGTACCAGAATGGCGATATGGATCAGTACACGGATGCGGGTAAGTTTAGAATGAATGTGCTCGTACTGAAAGATGGTAAGTTGGGTGCTTCGTATACTGAGACATTTGATGATCCAGAAAAGGTGTTTCTTGATGCGTGCGAGAATATATCGATCGTGGATACAGAAGATGTCGAGTATTTCTACGATGGTAGTGGAGAATATCTGGAATTGGAGCCATACGATGGCGTTTTCGAGAACTTACCGGTAAGAGATAGGATAGGATACGTCGAAACAGCACACAAAGAAGCAAGAAAAGATGAGAGAATCTTGATGGATATGGCAGTTTATGGGGATGAAATGAACGAGCAGCGGATTGCCAACACACTTGGCCTCGATGTTTCATTTGTTGACGGCGGTGGGTTCATGTACGCTATGGCAGTTGCAAAGGATAGTTCACCAAGGTCTGGTACGGAATTCACGTTAGGTAAGAGGCCAGAAGATATAGATGGAGCATACGTTGGAAAGAAGGCAAGGGAAGAATCGATCGCATTGATAGGTTCCCAATCTGTTAAGAGTGGAAAGTATAGAATCATACTGAGAAATGATGTATTCTCCGATATGCTGGGCATGCTTGTATCGATGATCAGTGCAGAAAATGCACAGAAGAATTTGTCACCTCTGAAGGGCAAACTCGGTGAGCAGATAGGCTCAAACATCTTTACGGTGAAAGATTTGCCATATCATCCAATGAGTATTTCAAACGCACCATTCGATACGCAAGGGGTACCAACGTGTGAAAAGGCGATTATAGAAAAAGGTGTTTTCAAGACGTTTTTGCACAATCTTAAGACCGCTAAGAAAGATGGTGTAAAACCAACTGGCAATGCAGCAGGGAATGGCATCGCACCGATCAATCTCTACGTTGAACCAGGTAACAAATCGTTTGAAGAACTTCTTAGTGCACTGGGTGACGGTATATTGATAATTGAAGTGGACGGCATGCATGCAGGTGCAAATCCTATATCCGGTAATTTCTCGCTCGGTGCAAAAGGATTCAAGGTGGAGAATGGAAAGATAGTGAGAGGTGTCGAGGAAATCACGGTATCTGGTAATTTCTTGGAGATGATGAAGAACATAGAGGAAATCGGAAGTGATTTGAGGGCATTCGTTGGTTTTGGCGGATGTATAGTGCCTTCCATAATTGTAAACGAGATCGATATAGCCGGTACTATGTAATATATCGACATAATTCACCTAATTGAGAATGTATGAGCGAAAGTGTGAGCGCACATTACCAAATGACTTTAAGAACTCGGGTTGAAAGGCCCGAGTTTTTTTGCATATTGACGGAATTTTGAGTATAATTGAATTATATGGTGTAAACTTTTTATCGGGTGTTGATTGGCAGATTGGCAGATGTAGTAATCTGAAAAATGAGATAAGAAAAATGGAGGAGAAATGCATGTTCGAGATTGAAAAACTTACGGAAAACGTCTCAGTGCTTCTTGCACCGGTGAACATCGGTTTCATTTTCGATAGTTTATCAAGCAAGGTGTACATCGTTGATACGGGCAATAGCGACGATTATCCAAGGAAGATAATGAAAAAAGCAAGCGAGTTGAATGTTGAAATTGGTGGAATCATCAATACACACGCACATGAAGACCACATCGGCGGCAACAGCTTTCTCCAGAAGAGGACGAACTGTCGTATATATGCAACGCATTTTGAAAGCTTTTTCATAGAAGAACCTATCCTCATGGCTATGTACCTGTACGGTGCAATGCCGTTCGATGAATTGATTAAGAAGCTGAGAGAACCAAAAGGCTCCCATGTAACTGATATCATAGGTCCAGACAACATTGGGGAACTTGAGAAGACTGGCCTCAAGAATTTGAAATTCATACCACTACCTGGTCATTCATTCGATATGGTTGGAATAACTACGGAAGATGGCGTGTTCTTCATAGCTGATTCACTCGTTTCAAGACAAGTTGTTGATAAGTACGGTGTATTCTTTTTAACTGACGTAGGAAAACATTTGGAGACTTTGCATGGTCTAAAGAACTGGAACTTCGACGATGTTTCGTGGATCGTTCCAAGTCACGGGAAGATTCTTCGAACTTCTTCAAAAGAGGATATGAAAGAATTCTACGATATGATAACATTGAACATTCAGAGGATAGATGAGGTGTGCAATGTCATATTACAAGTATGCAACCAACCAGCAACTCTGGAAGATTTACTGAGAGTAGTTAGCTCTAAGTACAATAGTAACATGAGCCAGACACAGTGTCTGATTTTATTGCAGACGATAAAGATTTATCTGAATTATTTGAAAGCGAGAGGGATGATATCTTTCGATTTCGATGGTCTGCACTATACATACATTAGAAAATGAGAATTTAGCGCGTTGCACACGTTACAGGGAGTTGTATTGAAATTGGAAAAGAATATCAGAAGGACTATTGGAAATAGAAGGTACGCAACGATATCAATGGTTGTGTTTGGAGTAGTTGTTGCTCTATTGGTTATTGCAATTGTGTTCTTTTCATCGAAATCCCCGGCTGATTCTTCCATGCAGTCGAGTTACGCATACAGGGTGCTGAAAAAGATAGATCAAGTTTTGGACTTTTCCAATCTCCCGATTTTTCAGAAAGTCGAAAGGCAGTTGAAGATGTGGTGGTTCAAAACGGAGTACGTACCGGCTGAAATGTTGATTAGGAAAACGGCACACTTCTCACTCTATTTTCTCCTCGCATTTTCCGTGACTGGATTTGTACAATTTTGGAAAAGGGATGTCTTCGTTTCTATTCTCGTTGGTATTGGACTTCCAAATCTTATCGCTGTGTTCGATGAGTACAACCAACTTTACTACAATCGTGGCTCGTCACTAAACGATGTGATGATCGACCTTTCTGGAGCTGTGTGTGGCACACTTTCGTTTTTGCTCATTTTTTTGATGACTTTCTTGATTCGTAAGTTTATCGTTTCAAGATTCAAAGAAAGGCATTCAACAGATGTATGAAGATAGGAATGCCATTGAGTAATAACATCTGGCAGGAGGTGAGAGAAGGATGAGGGTGCCAAGTAATGAATTGAATAGATCTCATGTAAGGAGATTGATGATAAAGGTAATCTTTCTTCTCGCAATAGTGGTGCTCTTTCTTTCAACTACCACATCTGCAACGGTGCTTTACACGTTTGCCCAGAGTGCGGAACCAAAATATATCGTTGAGAATGGTAAGATAACAGGTTTATGTGACGATATCATCGATGGGCTTAATAAGGAACTGGCAAAGAGTGGAATTTCCATATCGTACAAGTCAAATGAGTTAAAAACAGATTCGGAGATATTCGATTCATTGAAGAGCGGAGAAATACAGGTATTCGTTGGTTTTGGGGTAAATGATGAGAGATATAGGGAACTAAAATACATCTTCATGCCGTTGTACAGTATCAAAGAATCGGTGCTTGTTCGAAAAGGTGAGTCAAAGGCTGTGATGGCAAAAAATAGTGTTACAATTGGTACAATAAGGGCAAGTTTATCGTCCAATGACGTCAATCAGGTCTTTAAGAAAAATACGACCAAAGAGTTCAAAAACATAGCTGAAGCTATTGAGGCATTGGATGCCAAAAAGATAGATGCCATTTTTTATCCAAGTATTTCAGTAGGATTTTATACTTCGAAATTCCCAGAAAAGTATGAAATATTAAATATCGATGGGAAAAAATATTATCATTACATCGTCTTCAATAAGAACGTTCCAGAAAAGATCGTGCATGCCGTTGAACAAGCATTAAGATTTATGTTTGCTCAAAGATTAATCGATAAGATAATAAGCAAATACAAAATGCAATCGTACATGTTATCTGGAGATATTTTAGAATTTGTTACAATTGAGTGGCCACCTTACGAGTTTTCTCAAAGTGGCAAGATAGTTGGAAGTGATGTTGAGGTCATAGCAGAAGTGTTTAAGAAACTTGGCTATCGCACTCTGTTCTACATAGAACTTCCATCAAGGGCAATTCAAAGAATGAAGTCCGAGATATACGATGGTGTCTTTTCCGTTTGGAAGGGAGATGAAAGAGACAACTTCTTGTTGTATCCAGACGAACCTATCAGTTACACAAAAGAGGTAATGTGGTATGTAAAGTCGAATTCGAAGAATTTACAAGACACGCTGAATTCAACTAATACAATCTGTGGATACGTTAATGGTTATGCATACGACGACAAATTTTGGCAAATCAAGTGCACAAAAATCCCATTGGAATCTGATGAAGTCGGTTTCAATCTCCTAAGGGCTGGCCGAATAAATACTTTTGCAACTGCGTATGAAACAGGTAAATTCGTTGCAAAAGAATTGGGTATGCTGAATGAAGTCAGTTTTGCGTACATTTCTGAACAAAAGAGGCCGCAATATCTAGCATTTGTGAATAATACTTACGGTTCTTATCTTGCACGTATTTTTTCTCAAGAGCTAACCAAGTTCAAGATGACCGATGAATATATGAAGATCTTATCAAATTATGGAATAGAACGTTGAAATAGGTAAAATAAGTAACAAGGCAAGGGGGGAATCCGCTTTGCAACATGTGAAAATGGGCAATAGATTCGTGTTGTACAATATCATAGTGCTGTTAATCATGATCGTTTTTTACGTAAGCTTTTCAGTAAATTACATATCATCTTGGAAAAAGTCACTTTTCCAAGTGATGGATAGTTTTGCACAGTCTCTGTCTTATCCAGCTTGGACACTTAACGACGGTTTAGTGAAGTACATCGTAAGTCCAATGATAAGAGTAGATGATTTGCTTTCAATAAGAGTTATGGATGATCGCGGTAACGAATTGGCGTACATCGACGATAATAAGAACGTTGGTAGCGTTTTGGACAAGGTATTGAACATTAGGAAGAGAACAAGAACAGTTGAGTTGTATTACAAAGGGTTATTTGCCGGAAGAGTGGAATTTTATTACTACTATTGGACATCAACCGTTCTGCTCTTTCAAATTGCCATCATTTTGGTGTTCCTTTATTTGTTCATCTATATGTTCTTGATGAATCTACAGAAAAATAAGGCATTGGAAGAAACAACGAAGGAACTAAATGAGGCAAATGCGGAGTTGGAACTAGCGCTTAACGAGCTTGAGGAAACACAACAGCGTGTTGTAAATTCGGAGAAGATGGCTGCACTTGGCAAACTGATGGTTAACATTGCTCACGATGTCAATACACCAACCGGTATAATATATTCGTCGGCGACAGAACTTTTAGACAAGTATGCACTCGTTAACGAAAAGTACGCGAAAGACGAATTGACTGAGGATGAATTTAGAAATTATTTGGAGATTACTGGTCAAGTACTTGATATCATCATACGGAATTCTCAAAAGATCAAAGAACTCGTTCAAAGTCTCAAACGCGTCGCAATGCAAGAGGTTACGGAGACCTTCTCCGATATCAATTTCAAAGAGTTGACTGAAGATGTTTTGAGAACGTTGCATCCTAAATTGAGGAAGACGAGGATAGAGGTTATTACGAATATTCCAGATAGTCTTGTCATACATACAGTCCCCGGTGCTTGGGCCCAGATCTTTATGAACTTGATAGATAATTCGATCACTCATGGATTTGGATACGATAATCCAGGAAGGATAGAGATCAATGCTAAGGTGAGTTCAGATGTTCTCATTGTGGAATACAAAGATAACGGCAAGGGAATGGATGAGGAAACAAAAAGAAAGGCATTTGAACCGTTCTTTACCACCGACGAAGTACACGGCTCTGGACTTGGGCTCAGTATCACTTACCAGTTGGTTGTCGAATTACTTGGTGGTGATATACTCCTTGAAAGTCAAAAGGGAAAGGGTGTAAAATTCATTATGAGGATACCAATCAAACATGACGAACAGATCATGCAATCAAAGAGTGGTACACAGAATCTCTAACAATCTGATTGTTGCCTTTGCTTCATCGAAATGGAGGTGCTGAACGATGCCAGAGTTCTTGAAGAAGTCTGCCAAGAATGTGATTAAGGGAGAACCATGGAAGGTGCTTGTAGTAGACGATGAACCAGATGTGCATGCCATTACATCGGTAATCGCAAGAGATATAGTTTTTCTCAATAGACCTGTAAGAATCTACAGCGCCTATTCAGAGAAAGAAGCTAAGGAGATTCTCACTTCGACACCTGACATGGCACTGGCTATGATAGATGTTGTGATGGAAAAGGATAGTTCTGGTTTGGAACTAGTGCAATTTATAAGAGAGGAAATGAATAACAACCGCATTAGGTTGGTCATTCGCACAGGGCAACCAGGTTTTGCACCCCCAAGGGAGATAATTTCGAAGTATGATATAAACGATTACCGTGAGAAGGCAGAGCTTTCGAGTAGTGCCCTCTTTACATTGATCGTGGCAAAATTGAGAGAGTACAACGATTTTGTCATATTGGATAAACAGAGATTACTGCTATCTAAGCTTGGCTCTCTGACTTCTATGTTCATCAATCTTGGTCCGGAAGTAAATATCGTAAATCTTGTAGATGAGATATTCAATAGCATTTCAAAGATATTGGATGTCGAAATTCGTACAGTACACACAGTCATAGACAAAGAAGAGTACATAAGAAGTAAGAAAACTTCTTGGTCGAATTCTGCTGAAAATGTTGGAGATGAACTTTCGTTTTCAGTAAGAACTAGCCTAAATGACTACATTAAGTTTAATGTGCATTTTTCTTCTATCTTGGACGAGTCTTTTGAGAAGATCTTAGATGTCTTCATTTCAGAGTTCGTTACGAGGGTTGAAAACGATGTGATATCGAAAGATTTAGTTGAGAGTCTCTATAAGGTTGTTTACATAATTTCCGAAGTCACGGAAGCACGTTCTCTTGAAACTGGTGAACATGTGAGGAGGGTTGGCACAGCAACGAAAATACTTGCAGAGGACCTGGGAATAAACGATGAGGAGTTACCACTACTCGAGATCGCAGCCATGCTCCACGATGTCGGTAAGATAGGTATACCGGATTCGATATTGCTGAAACCTTCAAGGCTTTCAGATGAAGAATTCGAAATAATGAAGCAGCATACGTCTATAGGCTACAACATCCTCTCTACAGTAGACCATCCGTTGTTTAGGATGGCAAGTTTGGTTGCACTGTACCACCATGAGAATTGGGATGGATCAGGTTATCCAAAAGGGTTAAAAGGTGAAGATATCCCGCTTTATGCAAGAATAGTTGGTTTAATGGACGTGTACGATGCATTGCTTTCAGACAGAATTTACAGGCCCGCTTGGGATGAAGAAAATGTGCTCAAATATATAAAAGAAAACGTGGGGAGAAAATTCGATCCTAAGATAGTGGAGATTTTCGAAAGGAATTACGATAAGATAAGAACACTCTATTTTCTCGGCTTTTAGACGATACCTTTTATCAATCTCGTTGAAAGATTGTACGTAAGGTAAATTTTAATCTATGCATATCAAATCTTTGAGTTGCTCAAATGTCTTGTCACCTATGCCTTTGACATTTTTGATTTCATCGATCGACTTAAAGCTGCCATTTTGATTTCGATACTCTATTATGGCTTGTGCTTTTGTTGGACCTATGTTTGGTAATTCCTGAAGTGTTTCAGAATCTGCTGTGTTTATGTTTATCTTCACACTCTGTCCGTTGTTCGTATTTATTGCAGTATTCGTATTACCTACATTAGCTGTAACGATTTGTGTATTGGTTTCTTTACCCTCTACTTTTATACGGTCTTTCATCTTTTCGTACGTCTTCTGTCCTATACCAGGTACGTTCATTATGTCTTCAGGTTTGGTAAATGGCATCTTTTCCCTGTATTCAATAATTGCCCGGGCTTTTGAAGGACCAATCCCGGGCAATGTTTCCAATTCTTCGGTTGTTGCTTTATTTAAATCAATAATTGCCGATATATATTGCCTTGTGTCACCTTCTGACGCTACTGCGTTTGATTGATTTGATTGCTGCGTATAGAATTTCGGTTGTAGGAACACGCCCGATACGATGATTAAGAGTGCGTAGATGGCGAAAAACGTCTTTTCGTTTTTTGAAAATCTGTTCCAAAGGTCGGCAATACCATCGCGTATTCTTTGTAGTCTTTCTTTCCATTCGTCACGTATTTGGAATCACCCACCACACATCAAGCTATAACAAGCGATAAATTAATGATTCTAACTTCCAACTCTTGACACTGCTGCGCCCTTGACTGTTGCATATTTCGAAAGTTCCGTCCAATCTTGTCCGTAGTAAAAGTCCTTAGCTTCATTCTCACTTGTGAATATACCCATGCATATGGAGTAACCGCCCTTTGTCGTAACACTAAATGCACTGATTCCTACGGTACGTAAATTGACAACTGATTTGAATGCTTCTTTTGAGTCTGTAATGACGTTGGTTTTGATTGTATAGAATGCATTGGAAGATTTGAGATCAGGCATTACGTTTTTCGTTGTGACAACGTAGTATTTTCCGCCACTTCCACGGTCTATCACATAATTCTGCGTCCTCTTTGCAATCTTCAGTGCAGTCTCACCATCTACAGTGTACAGATAAAACGTGCCTTCAGGCAGATTTTCAGCCATCCGTGATACCAAGAGGTCATAATCGAATTTCGTTAAGTCCTTGAGATATTTATTTTCATCCACTTGTGTAGATTGCGTTGCCTCGTTTGCTGATGCTGCCGACTCTGTTGGTTCTGGCGTAACTACAACTATGGGTTGTCCTAATTGAACGGTACTCGCCTGTCCAGTGATGTTCGTCATACTGCTGACATCGGTAGATACAGTAATCGTCGGTTCTGTGATATCGGTTGCAACTTCGGTCGCACTCTCAACGATAACTAAGGTCTGAGTTGCAGTATTTATCGTTGTTTCAACGGGAGGTTGTGTGTTCGGATTTACCTCACGTATGACAACATCAACTTGTGATTTCTGCATCTTTAGGTAAAATGCGTAGAGAAAGAGTGAAATAGTAATCAACGACAATACGATTATCACTGTCGAAAGCACTTTCAAATCAAAGTCTGTTATTTCTTTCCACTTCCTTGAACCAACCGGCGTTCTTTCTCTCACCTTTATTCTAGCCCCTCTTCGCAGTATTTCAGAGTAAGTTGTATCGTCGCCTCCACATCGGATTCACAAACCATTTCGTTCGGAGTGTGAATGTATCTTGTTGGGATAGAGATGGTTGCACTTGGAATGCCAGCCTTCGTTGCTTGGTATCCCGCGGCGTCTGTCCCACCGAATGTGAGTACTTCCATCTGATATTGAATATTGTGTTTTTCAGCAATATTTCTCAATTTATCAACGATGTACCTATTACTTATCGACATCGTATCCTTTACTTTTATACATGCACCTTTCCCAAGTGCCATGGGAATCCTCTTCATACCCTTTGGTGTGTCACCTACAGCCGTCACATCGAGCGCTATGGCGACATCTGGATTGATGTCGTAACCTGCAGTCTGTGCACCGATGAGTCCCACTTCTTCTTGTATCGCAAATACCCCGTATACTGTATTTTTTGGATTTTTGATTCTCTTCAGCGTCTCTATGATAATAGCGCATCCTATTCTATCATCCATCGACTTGCTTATCATGAAATCCCCTTGCTTGTGAAAGTAACTATCGAACGTTCCAAAAGTACCAATCGGGCACAATTTCTCAGCCTCTTCTCTATTTTTTGCGCCAATGTCTACGAACAGTTTTTCCAAAGACATTTTTTGTATATTGTTTTGTGATTCTTCGGCTGTCTCTCCTTCGATACCTACTATTCCAATAACATTACCAAAGCACAGCCTCTTTTCGAAGATGGTGTACGGTGATACTCCCCCAACTCTTTCTATCTTCAGAAATCCTTTGTCATCGATGTTTGTCACAACGACACCTATTTCATCCATATGTGCATCGAGCAATACCTTTTTATCGCTTGTACCAGTTTTCCAAACGATCAAGTTACCCAACTTGTCTATTCTATAACCGTCGATGTGCCCTTCGAGTTCTTTCAAAATAACACTTGCGATTTCTTGTTCTCTGCCACTGGGACTGTGAACCTCTGTGAGTTTCTTTACCAATTCCCCCAGTTCTCCCAAATTTCCCATCTCTGTAACACCTCCAGTTGTGTTTTGATCAGAAAATATCGTTCAGTAATATGCTGCGCAACTTAATCACTTTTAATTATATCACAAAAGTGATTTTCACAAATCCACCTTAAGGTGTCAAAAACAAAAAATATACAGAAATTCAACGTATCTTCTCTTCAATAGTGTTATAATATCATCGATGTTATTGTAATCATATAATCTTGTCTACAAAGTAAGGGGAGGCAATATCGAGTTAGTATGGATGAGAACAATAAGGAAAATTGCGATAGAATAGATATTGATGTTTTGAAAGAATGTACACTCTGCCCAAGGATGTGTAAAGTTGATAGGACAAAAAACATAGGAGTCTGTGGTGTTGGATATTTACCCAAACTTTCTAATATTGTTTTACACAAAGGAGAAGAACCACCACTGTCTGGAGAAATGGGTGCCGGCGCAGTTTTTTTAAGTGGCTGCCAGATGAAGTGCATTTATTGTCAGAATATGGGCTTTTCCCAAAAAGGCATTGGCTTTGAAATAAGTGTAGAAGAATTATCATGTGCCTTTTTGAAAACCCAACAAGCAGGTGCGACCACACTTGATTTGGTTAGTCCAACTCCGCATTTGCCTTGGATCATAGGTGCTTTAGATAATGCTAGAAAGGATGGTTTCAACATTCCTGTCGTCTACAATACATCGAGTTATGAAAGAGTAGAGATATTACGGCAAATAGAGGGTTACGTTGATATATACCTCGCAGATATACGTTACACAGATAATGAAATGGGCATGAGATATTCGAAAGTCCCAGATTATTGGGACGTTACGCAAGAAGCGATACGCGAGATGTATCGTCAAGTAGGTCCGTTCGATGAACATAAAATGAAAGGTTTAATCGTAAGGATACTCGTACTTCCAAACAACGTTAGCGGTCATGGGAAGGCACTGGAATTCATAGCAGGACTTGATAAGAACATTCCGGTTTCTTTGATGTCTCAGTACATCCCACATTTTGCTGCAAAGAGAGATGCTCTCATAAATAGAAAGGTAACGAAGGATGAATACGAGTCCGCACTTGACAAATTGATAGCACTTGGTTTGGATGGTTGGATGCAGTTGGATGAAAAGGATAAATTGACAACTTCTGCTGTTGATTGGCGATGTAACTACTCACAATCTGCAAGTGATGGGAAGATATTGAATGATTAAAATAGACCCTTCTGCAACGATGTCAGTTACGGTTACAAGAGGTTGTCCAATGGGTTGTCCACATTGCGGTGGTCATTATTTGAGGCACATGGTTCACGTAGATGATATGGAAAAATATGTAGATAAGTACAATTCATTTCTCATAAGCGGTGGGATGATGCCAGATGGACATATCCCGTTTGAAGGTTACATCCCAAAATTGTACGATTTAAAGAAAAGATACGATTTGAAGTACAATTTCCACATAGGTTTTCCAGAAGACACACCATCTCAACTCGATGATTTAGCAGATGTTGTCAGTTTCGATATGTTCGGCGACTCAACTATACTCAAGAACATTTACAATATTTCGAGAACACCAAAAGAGATCCTTGAAGTGGTTATACCTTTGAAAGCAAAGAAGGTACCACACATAACGATCGGCGTCATGCGTGGTAAGATTACGCACGAATATGCGGCGATAGACTTACTCAGTAAATACTTCAGTACGGTGGTGCTCAACGTATTCATCCCAACCGCTCAGACGAAATTTCAAGATTGTACACCTCCAAGTGTAGAAGAAGTAGGAGAGGTATTCAAGTACGCATCCGAAAGGTTGGAAAATGTTGTGCTTGGTTGTATGCAGCCAAGAGGTGAATACAGAAAAAGGTTGCAAGAGGAAGTGCAAAAATACGTTGATTTTTTGGTGAAACCAGTTAATAAATCAGTCGATACGTCTAATAATTCAAATGACAAGATAAATGATAAGATACATGATTTTTGTGGTTGTTGCGCTTTTATAGTATAGAATATTAGAATATTATAGAACAGATAAATACAGATAAATGAGGTGAAGGCATGAAAAAGGATATTTTTGATTTTGAGTACGAAGAATTGGTCAACGAATTTTCTAAATTGGGGTTAGAAAAGTACAGAGTTGACCAGGTTTTGGATTGGATATTTCAAAAGAAAGTTTTCGATTTCAACGAAATGAGTAATCTATCTAAAGAGAACAGAACGGTATTATCAGAAAGGTTCTCAATATCTTTACCTTCTCTAATAGATATGCAAATTTCGAACGTTGATAAGACTACTAAATTTCTCTGGAGGTTGGAAGACGGTAACACGATAGAATCTGTTTTGTTGTTCCATTCGGATCGAGTAACTGCCTGTATATCATCACAAGTTGGCTGTGCTGCAAAATGTGTGTTTTGTGCCACTGGTCAGAGCGGCTTTGTGAGAAATTTGAGAGCGGGTGAGATTGTTTCTCAAGTTGTGGCAATGGAATTCCATAGAAGAGTAAACATTGGAAACATAGTTTACATGGGTATGGGCGAGCCACTTTTGAATTATGATCAAGTACTGAAAAGTGTTAAGATATTGCATAGTGAGAAGACAAAGAACATGAGTATGCGCAGAATCTCAATATCTACGGTTGGTATACCTGAGAAGATCATCAAACTTGCCGATGATTTACCGGAGATAAAACTTGCTATATCTCTCCATGCACCAAACAACTACAAGCGTGATATGATCGTTCCCATGAACAAGAAGTACAGTGTTGAAGAGATTATCTACGCAGCCAAAGAATACCAGAAGAAGACAAAAAACAGGGTGACTTTCGAATACATACTTATAAGAGAGTTCAACGATTTTGCTGACGATGCGGAAAAGCTCGCTGAAATTTTGAAGGGGATGGGTGCATACGTGAATTTGATTCCCGTAAATCCCGTTGAAAGTGTAAGCGATTTGAAGATGGAAAGACCACACTATTGGGTAGTTGAGAGATTCAAGAAGATTTTGGATGAACACAACATCGAAAATGAAATAAGGAAGGAAAAGGGAACAGATATAGACGCTGCGTGCGGACAACTGAGAAGGAGAAATGTTGAAAGTCAAAAAAGTAAGAAAATGGAGGGATAAAGTTGGTCGATAATAGGGCAGGTACCAATAAATCAGGTAAGAACAATAAGCGACACGGTAGAAAGATGATGAGTGCCATCATTCTTATTCCTCTGACGATTATAATTGCAGCTTTTACAGGCCTCCTCGTATTTTATGGGATTATGTACGCTCAAGCAAAAAGGCAAACTGTTGTCTTGCCAAGTTACGTTGGTAAGGATTTTGCCACCGCTAAAGAGGAGCTTACAAAACTCGGCTTCAAAGTGGAGGCTACGCAAGAAGATGGAAAAGTGATAAAGATGGATCCACCGGGAAATACCGTTGTAAAAGTTGGTAGAACTGTCAAGCTTTTTACGGAAGGCTCTGCGGAAAAATCGATAAAGTTACCCGAATTTAAAGGGGCATGGTACAGGAGTGTTCAGACAGTACTTAGGGAAATCGGCGTAAGTTCTGTTGTTAAATCGTCTGATGGAATAGGTATAGAAGGTGTAGTGGTATCTACGGCACCAACAGCAGGGAATACGGTCAGCAGCGGTGATGTGGTGACTTTGTTTATAAGTAGAGGAAATGCGGTACAAGCTGTGCCATCTAGTGTGGATTCAACGAATAGTTCTCTCGAAGTAATACCACCTGCAATAGAAGTTGAGTCTGGAACAAGTTCAGTGGATTTGTTTCCTACCACGGACGTATCTCCAGATATGGCTCCGGAAGTTGTAACACCGGAAATTGAAATTGGCGACAGCGCGAGTTCTTCCGATATGGCACCGGTCACAAACGAAGATGTTACTATCCAGGATAATTCAGATAATCAAGAAAATTCGGATACAACGCTTCAAGGAGGACAGTTCTGATGGAAGACACCTTTAACACAGATGGAAGAAGAGCTGGAGTAGTTTTGCGGTTTTATTCAAGCCTCCTTGTCGTTGAGGATATGAAAACAGGCGAGCAGTACCTCTGTAAACTACGTGGAAGGTTCAAAAGGCAAGGGATCAGACCAATAACGGGCGATATCGTAGAGTATAGGGTAGTTGTTGGAAACGAAGGTGTTGTTGAAAATATCATCAATAGAAAGAACGAATTGAAGAAGCCGAGCGTGGCAAACGTTGATCAAGTTATCATCGTCACGACTTTGGAAAAGCCTGCAGTACCTTACGAAATAGTGGATAGGTTCATAGTACTAGTTGAAAAGGAAACTTTGCCAATTGTTATTGTACTCAATAAAGTTGATCTCATCAGCGATGAACAAATAGAGAAATTTGAAAAGACGTATCGACAAATCTATCCTGTTGTGAGGACGAGTGCGAAAAGCAAAATAGGCATCGATGAATTGAGTTCTTACCTCTCTGATAGAGTCTCAGTTTTTGCAGGGATGTCTGGTGTTGGTAAGAGTAGTTTGTTAAATACTATCGATAGTAAATTGGAATTACGTACAGGTGAGTTATCTGAGCGATTGGAACGTGGTAAACATACAACCACATCTGCGTCACTTCTAAGAATATCATCCGGAGGATGGGTCGTAGACACTCCGGGCTTTGCCAGTCTTGAAATTGAAGATATAGAAATTAAGAAATTGCGAGAATTATTTGTTGAATTTGAAAATGAAAAGTGCTATTTTCAAGATTGCTTGCACGTTGATGAAGTCGGATGTCACATTAAAGAGATGGTGGAAAAGGGCAAAATAGCTCAATCAAGATATGAAAGCTATCTAAAATTTCTTCGCGAACTAAAGGAGAAGGAAGAAACCAATCTGTATAGATAGAATTAAAATCAAAGACATTATCATCGAAATCATCGAAATTGCTAATATCGGTCAGATACGGAAGTAACTAAATGAATTTCCTAAATAGAGTAACCAATTTCAGCTGTAATGAAGTATTTATCACAGAAGGCATGTAAAAATCTATGAAGCCTTCGGCGATAGCCTTTGTGTAAACTTCATCTAACCTTTCTACCATTGCATTCATAGACCAATTCTCTTCAACGTATTTTACGCCCTTCCTACTGAGTTCATCCCTCTTTTCAAGTGCACGTTGGATCGATTCATAGAAGTGCTCTTCGTCTACATCGACAGTCAATGCGCCCTCACCATTTTTCAAGACATTTGCTACACCTTTGTATGCAATGGCTACAACAGGTGTTCCGCTTGCCAAAGCTTCCAATACAACGAGTCCTTGAGTCTCCGTAAGGGAAGCAAAGACGAAGAGATCAGAAGCCTTGTAATAATCTTTCATTTCATCATGTGGTACGTATCCAGTAAAAGTGACCCTCTTTGAAAGCCCTTCATCTTCAAAATACTTTTCAATATCTTTTCTTTCAGGGCCATCTCCCACTATTAAGAACCATGCCTCTTTGTTTGACTTAAGGTACCTTGCAACTACACGTGATAAAAAGTTCAGATTTTTTTCCTTTGCCAATCTTCCCGCATACATGAGCAAAGTTGCATTAGCTGGGATATCGTACATCTTCCTAATATCTTTTTGCGCTGGCGTCGAAAATTCCAACGTGTCGATACCTGTTGGGATGACCTCAATTGGCCTTTCAACACCGTATCTTGTCAATTCTTTCTTGATTTCTTCTGTTGGTGATATGACAACGTTTACTTTGTTGCAAAACCATTTGGAAAACTCTTCCACAGTCTTTCGATCAGGGGTAAACGGTGGTGGAACGTAATGTCTGTATTCAGCCATTAGTGTATGGTAGGTATGTACATGTGGTATCTTCATGTCTTTTTGCAGCTTCAACGCTCGGATACCAAGTGCCATTGGATCATGGCTATGTACTATTTCTATACCGTTCTTCTGTGCGAATTCTAATATCTTAAGTGCATTCGCAAAGACGACCTTGTGTTGCTTTTCCATAGGAAAAGGTACGCCTGGAACTACAAGGATATTTTCATCATCATCCGGTCGAACAGGCGCGACTATGTATACTTTATGTCCTCTCATTTCAAGATATTTCTTTGATAAGTATATAGATGTGGCAACACCATTTACTTGTGGCAAATAAGTATCCGATATCATCAAAATGTTCATACGAAATACACCAACCTAATGTTATTTTAGATGACTTTTTCCATATTAGTCTTCTTCTTGATTTTCATCTTGATTCTGATCGCTTTCTTTGACATCAGATTCAGTAATCTCACCTTGAGTTTTCCTTTTGATCGGGCCTTTATCTATCGTGTTCAAATACCAGAAAAAGGATATGAATATGGACCCCATCAACCCTGCTGATGCCACAAAACCAAATTCTCTCAGCAATTGACCTTTAGCTATGAGGAGACTTGCAAAAGATACGACAGTCGTGAGAATACATACTATTATAGCCTTCTCGGTTTTTAGTATACTCTCTCTACCATATTCCACACTATGCGTGAACTCTACCAGACTGTCCAATGCCATACCAAGAAACATCGGTAATATTATGAATGTTATGAAATTTGATTTTATACCAACCAAATAAGAGATACCAAATGCTGATACTGTGTTTAGAATTGTCAACGAAATTACGTAGAAAGACTTCCGGAAATTCCTAAAGTCTATGTAGATTATTATCAGTTCCACCAACAAGACGAGTCCAAATACCCACATCGTTGAATGGAACAGTTCATCTATAACTTTGTAGAATAGTGCAGTGTAACCATATACTCTATAATCCTTTACAGATTCAAAGAAAGTCTTGATGTTATTTCCTTCCCAAACGTTCATTGTTGGAGTTACGTAAGCAAGGAGTAGATTGTTGCCATTCATATCTCTGTAAAAAAGACTTGGTATGTCTTTTTCCATCAATTTGAACAAATCTTCAGTCGTTGAAATATTCTTTATCACATCAACAGTTGATATAAAACTTTCGTAAAGTCCATACTTTTTGAATAGTATTTCCAAGAACGGTGTGTGCGTTAATTCTAATACCTGGACGTATATGTTTGACCTATCTTCGGCTATCTTTTCAGGATCTTGAATAAGAGAAAGAATGGAAAAATCTGATTGAATCAAGCCCTTCTCTCTCAATTTGGTAATCGTTTCTTTCAATTTCTCAGCAGTTGGCTCTGCAATGACTATATCACTGGAACCAACACTCCCAAACTTCTCTGAGATCATGTTCTGAGCAATCGTAGACTCTGCATTGCTTGAAATGAGGCTAGAGGCAGTGTAAGAGAAATTCATCAACGAGTAGATACCAATTACTGAAAAAGCGATGGTTAATACTATCGTTGATACCATTAAGACTCTACTCCTTCTTATGATATCAACAACTTTCATGTACGTCTCTCGTTTCCTAATTTTGAATCTTTTCAGTATTTTGCAATATACTGCAGGTAAGAGTGTGATGAAGAAGAAATAATATATGGCAACTCCCAACGAAACAGATATTCCCATCTGTTTAACAGCACTCGAAGGACTCATAAGCATCGTTAGAAACGCTATAGCAGTTGTAACCATGGATACAAACGAAGGTCTGAAATTCTCAATGAATGCATTTACTACGCTCTCTTCACTCACACCTTCCAGATTGAACCGTTCCTGTATACGTATCACCATGTATGTTGCATAGTCCACTCCAATTCCAAGTAGCAATGCATTGACGAATGTTGTTACTATGTTGAGCTCACCAAGGCATAATGAAAGAATTCCCAAACTTGTACCCATTGCCAAGACTAGTCCTACTAATTGAATCATTATCTCTAAGATATTTCCAAATCCGATGATGAGGATCACCATAATTGCAATGAATGAAACAACACTGGTAATTGCAAAGTCTTTGACAGCTTGCTGATTTGATTCATAGGTGGTCATGACACCACCTGTGAAATAGACCTTTACGTTGTACTTTGCTTCAAAATCTTTTGTGATTTCCTTGAGTGTCTCAACAGCCTGCGTTACGAAATTTACATCTGACATGGGCTTTTTCATTGAAAAGTTCATTACAATCAAGTCTTTGTCTGGAGAAGCTAAATAGTACTTCTTTATACCACTCTTCGTAACTAAGTCTTCTACATATTTGTTCATATCGTATAGAGCAACACCTGTATTTCTCCAGAATCTAAAATCCACCAAGCTCTTTGGCTCAACGTTGAAAAGCGATTGATAGTAGTTAACAGTGTCTGATACAGATCCCTCACTCATAGCAAGCATACCATATTTCACAAGTGTTTCAGGATTGTCGAATGCCTCTGCTTGATGGACATACTCCGTCTTTTCAAACAATTCTTTCAAATTCTGTGCCAGTGTATCGGAATCCGTCCCTTTGGCTTGAGATATGGCAATTACCAACGTATTTGATGTTACCTTTTCATTGGTGTACTTTATCAAATCTTGGAATTCCGGACTGTCCTTTGGTGCAAGACCGGTTATATCTGCATTTATCTTAAGGCCAAAAATGGCATAAAGGCCAAAGACTATCGATATGATCATCATTAATATAATTACTCTCGTAGAGTTATTTATTATGAAACTCACATATCTCTTAGCAAATTTATCCAATTCATCTCGCCCTCCAAATCAAGAGTATCAATAAAGCAATGCCATTGAAAATGATGATGGGATATCTTTTCTTAAAATTTGGTTTGATGATATTCGAGATGATGTAGCAAATCGGAAAAGCATAGTAGAATGAATATCCGTACCAGCCGATTCTAAATGCAATCACTGGCACAAAAGAATACCATACCAACCTTTGAACTTCCTTAAAAGTACCTTCTGTGTCCAAAAACAAGCTGGAAAAGAAGATTAACGTCGGAACGTATAGCAAAAAGAAATTAAGTACCTCTTCTCCGAATAGGAACACCGTAAGGTGCAATTTGTATGCGGACCATGTATAGAGTATTACCAAGAGCATAAGCGATACGATCGACTTTACCATCTCATTTACTATTTGTTTTTTCAGGTTATGCCACTCCCTCTGCTCAGCTTTCAGTATCACTATTTTAGCACAACGCCATACTTTTCAGCAATGAATTGCACAACGTTGAGATCAATATTCTTAGAATTGAACGAGATATTCTTACCGTTGAGTGCTTCATAAAGTGCATCACCAAATGTATTCTTGCTTGCAACATTTACAAATACTTCTGGCCACCAGACTATTTCGATATGCTTGATTTTGAACTTTGTATTCTCGATACCATAACCCCACCAGTACTTCCTAACTCGTTTCGTTATACTCTTTACAGCTCTGGGGTCATCGATTTGTTCCCATGTAGATTCCAGTATTCGCAAGTCATCGACGTTTGGTGGAATTTTCAAATTGTATTCTAAGAACAAGAGTTGTGTGTTGATTTGATTGATCCTTTCCTTTAGTCTTTTCTCATATGGATTTGTCACAAAAACAAACGGAGAAGGTAGCACCTCCTCCTCTATTATAACCTTTTTTTGAAATGTAATGAACAGAAGTATTGTAACAGTTACAATAAATAAGAAAAGTGCATAGAATTCTACCTTCATATCTTCTGATTTCTCTTCACATCAGTATTTTTCTGATTTTCATCTCAATAGTCTTCAATAATTTCCAATCACAGATCAACGCAAGTAGCTTTATAATTTCTATTTTGAACCTTTTTTGAGCAGTTCATCGATGGCGGTTTTTATCACTGGGTCTTGTAAATCTACACCAATTTCTGTTAACGTGTAACTCTTTGCTTCATCGTTCCTCGCTGTTCCGACCGTTTCTTCAACCGTTACGTTTGGCGCTATTCCAACTTTATGTATATCTTTTCCAGATGGTGTTAGGTAGTGTGCAATGGTCAGAAATACTGTACCACCATTACTGAGTGGAAATCCTCTCTGCACAGAACCTTTTCCAAACGTGTTCTGCCCTACTAAGATAGCCCTGCCGTTATCTTTGAGTGCTGCAGCAACGATCTCTGAAGCAGATGCTGAGCCATTGTTAACGAGTACAGCCATTGGTACTTTTGGATAATTGTTGCCTTGGCTAACGTACTTGTCTGTGATGTTTCCATCCCTATCTTTCACAGAAACTATTATCTTGCCCGCATCGAGGAAATAATTGGCAACTCTTACTGCGACGTCTAATAATCCACCAGGGTTGTTCCTCAAGTCGAGTATAAGCATGTCTATCTTCTGATCATATAGTTTTTTAAGTGCCTTTTCAAACTCTGCTGGTACTGGTTCGTTAAATTTCGTTAGTAATATGTATCCAACTTTCTTGTTATTGTAGATCGTTGTGCCTGACTTTACTGGTACAATCTGTATGACTTCTCTGATGAGTTTAATCTCGATGATGTCGTTGCCTCTCTTCACGGTGAGTTTTATCTCACTTCCCGGTTTACCTCTCATCTTATTGACCGCTTCCATGTATTCCATTTCTGCAACTGGTTGATCATCTATACCTATTATAAGATCCCCTGCCTGCATACCTGCTTGCCATGCAGGTGTACCATACATCGGACTGACTACCTTCACTGCCATGTTCTCGCTATCGTAAGTTACTTCTATTCCCAATCCACCATATTGACCTTCCATGTCTATCTGCTGCTCTTGCATCTGTGATGGTGGGTAATAATAGCTAAAATCATCGCCCAAGCCTTTAACCATGCCGTCTATAGCAGAATCGATTATCTTGTCATAATCAACGTCTTTTATGCCATAATAATCGTAGTTTATCCTATACAACGTTTCATACAAAGGAGATATGCGATTCAGCACTTGTATGTCAGAAGCACCAGAGAGTATCACACTCGAAACAACGACAACCAACGCTATGAAAACATATGAAAATGTACTTTTCAACATTCCTTTCATATCCTCACACCTCGCTTTCTTGCCTTTCCATGTTTTTCTTATCTTCTCCGTTCTCTTCGCTCTCTTCGATTATTTCAGCAAACCCTTTCACTTTCCTTGCAAAAACCATGAACGTCGTATGGGCCACCATTCTATCGAATGGTCGAAGTCTGTTGGGATACGGTTTGTATTGTCTCATCATCGATTCCCAAACTTGGACTTCTACGAATGGATGCTCGTAGATTCTTTCAAGTACGGCAGATACTTGATTCGTTGTGGGACATATTATTCCTAATCTACCACCGCCTACCAATGCCTCCCAACACTGTGAGATGTAATTTTCAGGGTCCGGTACGTCTAAAAGTACTGCATCAACGTTTGAATGATCAAACCCAAGTGATATATCTTTCAGTTTCAGCTCAACTCTATCAATTAATCCCCATAGTGTTAAGTTACTCTTAGCCAATTCGTAGAAATCTTCACGTCTCTCGTATGCATATACTTTACCGTGCTCTCCAACTAATCTCGCCATACCGGCACACATGGCTCCACTTCCAACACCCGTGTCGATAACCTTTATGCCCGGCTTTATATCAAGTTTCATGAGTATGTAGCTTGAATCCTTTGGATAAATGATTTGTGTCTTTCTCTTCATGGAAAATACATCATCTATATAGGTGGGCTGGAGTAGATAGTATGACTTTTGGTTTTTTCCTATCGTTATTACATCACCGTAATCTTTACCGATTATCTGATCAAAGTCTATCACACCTAAATGAGTTCCCTTCTTCTGACCACTTTCAACTTTTGCGAGAAATTTGGTCTCATCCTCGCCGTAAAAAAGCACTCGATCCCCATCTTTTATCAAAATCACTCACCTCTTTCTTTTGCTAGATCCTCATTCGTTTTTATTCTGTTATGTAGCATTGCCGCCATAAACTCCAAAATTGTCACGATTATTACAAGTGGGAGGAATGCATTAAGTCCCAACCAATCTAATACGGCTCCTAATACAGTTGTAAATATGATCACAAAGAGTGAGATTAACACTGTTTCCTTCTTTTCTTTTGAGAAATAGAATATGAACCTCTCAGCCTTACTCGGTATCATCATACCAGTTCTACCAGAAAGGAACAACCCCCAAAGTAACCCGTTTACAAAAAAGAGTAGGTAAGAGGTTGCTAAGCTCTTAAATGTTATATATATAAGTAGATAAATAGTTGCGTTCAATAAGAGTAAATAGTGATCGTGGGCTCTCAAATTTTCACTAAATAAGTTCTTCTTTGTAAAGAGTTTTATCACATACCCTATTGTCACACCTGTCAGCTGCAAAGTTAAGAAGGTAGTACCTGCTCCATATTTTAGGCCAGATGATTCAGTGAATGGTGCAGTGAATGTTTCAAGATAGTAGAACAAGCTAATGACCAATGATATTTCGACCGTTTGCATCGTGTTACTAAGGTCCCACTTTTTGAGAATCTTGAAGACTTCATACGAAAAATGGTGTTCATTCTTCTCAAAAGGAGACATCTTGACTTTGTATTTCTTGTCCTCAATTATGAAAAATGCTGCGAGCAAGGATGAAATTAGAAGGATTAAGCCTGCTCCGGGTAGCAATGATCCTTTTGAAGACCTACTACAATATATGAATGACAGAACAGTCCCGACAAAAGACCATAACTTTGCTTGAAATCTCAACATGACCCAGCCAGTTTGATTACTTTCATTGCTCTTATCTCTTATAAGTCCAAACAGAGCCAGTGAATATAAATACAAACAAAAATTGGCTGAGATCACCAACAAGGTCAAAATGAAAGTACTGTTGGGATGTTCGTGGTTTATGTTTTCAAGTAGCGATAGGACAAAAGAGGTCAAGACGCCAAAACTAATTATGTACGGTGTACGCCTGCCTATTGCACTTCGCGTAATATCAAGTACGTGTTCGAAAACGGGATTCAGAAAAAACAAGAACAATAGTTCCGAACTGATGAGTAATGCTATCAAGGTATTCGGAAATCCATTTATCAACAAAATCCTTGGTACAGTGGAAATGTAAGCAGGAAATATAAAGCTCAAGCCAAGTACTGCGAAAGATAGCAAAACTATATCTCTCACATTCTCAAAGTCTAATTTTCTCCTACTTTCCTCGCTTTTCAACAAAATCACCTGTACCTTTCGACGGTAAATTTGAATATTTCAAAATTATCATCGTAGATTCCAGCTTTTAATTTTGCTATCCTAAGTTGTTCCTCCACTGTGTCTACACCTTCTATGTCTGGAAGTAGTAAACCCCTTCTCCATCCTTTTTGTACTATGATACCGTATTTTTTCGGATCTAATTCTTCTATGCTCTTTACGTCTTCGTATGGGCTTAGAACATCAACGTTTACCACCAAATCTTCCAATTCTCCAGCTTCTACAGGTGGAAATCTTGGATCCTTCGTTGCAGCGGCTATTGCATTATCTCTTATTTCATAGGCGAGGTTCTCGCGTACTGGCATGAACGTACCGATACAACCTCGCAATGAACCATCTTTCTTGTGGATAGTAACGAATGCCCCTGCTTTTGTCTTGAACAATGCTTCGGGCAAATTTGAATGAGGTTCCACGATGATTCTGTTCCTAACGTAATTTTCTATGACCTCTATTGCCCACTTTACGTACGGATGTTCACCTATCATCGAATCCACCTCCACATCAGTGTTAATTGTATCAATGGTATCAATGATGCTGTCGTTTCATCAAATCTATGATGAGTGAAACCTCTCCAACACCCATTTTCAGAGTTTTTGCTATTTCAACTGGCTCCATGCCGTTTAAGAACATCTCAAATATCCGTTCTTCAATGCTATCATCTTCCGATTTTTCAATAGAATTTCTTGAGTTTCTTTCATCACTCTTTTGATCGCTTGAGATATTTCTTAGAGTACTGTCAATATCATCTTTCTTTTGGCCATCTTCGGATACAAACTTGTCCACTTCGTTCTTAGTGGTCTGTGTTGGCTTGTCAATGTTGAGAGAATTTCCGATATTCTTGTCTATGGAGAGTGCCGATATCGTTACGAGTTCTTCGTTCAGTTCTTTCAGAAGCTTTCTCACCTCTTCGGTTTTTTTATCCAAAAGCTCCATTTTTGAATCTACAAAGACTCTCACTTTTCCCATCAACTCTACGAGTCTTTCCTCATCTTCGTCCAAGTCACTCTTTTCGTTCTTGGATCTGAACGACTGAACTAAAAATGTAGCCCATGCAAATATGACTGTACTTACCGTGGACAAGATAATCAACCAGTTGAATATGGTCACTACTGTCCACTCCTTTTGAATTTTATGTTTGGAAATCTGGCTATATCCTTTCCGGACCAAGTAACCATGTTGGAGACAACCTTTGTCGGTGTAGGATCAGTACTCTCAATCACTGCATCTGCAGGTAAATGTACCCTTACATTTGACTGTGCAACGGAATTGAGCTGTATATCCCCCATACTCAAATTGAACGTGTCTCCATCTTTCGTTACAAGGCCGCCAAGCGTGACTGTCTCTGTTATTTCAAGCACACTATCACGTTTCTGCGTCTTCATATCGACGTCGAGTACCTTTATGGTCTTTCCTATCTCTTTCGATATTTCAGTGAAATATTTTTCAAAAGTCTGTACAGATGTTTCATTGTAAGTTTTTAAATAATCATCTTCCTTTTTCTGGTCTTTGAAGACAAGACCGCTGACTGTCGTTATCGTAGCTGTTTCGGAATAATCGGTGTATATGTCTGTATCATAGTACTGAACAGTGAAATTGCTCCTGTTCATCATCAACGTTACCATGTCTATAACAAGGAACACAACAACTACGAAAATCAGTAAATAAATCATCGTTTTGTTACTCATAGACACTCTCCTTCCAAGCACATAATTAAACTTTCTTTGAAATTGGATTCCTTGATTTTGTAAGCGAGTTTTTTACATCGCTGAATATGCGAGCAAGCGCATAGATAATCACCAGAAATTCGAACCTTCCAGCAAACATCCCTATTATCAAGTCCCAAAGTGCGGTGAGTGGCATATTTGGAGTCGTCACGCCAGCAGTCAAACCTACTTCATTCATTGCTGATGCAAACTCGAACATGGATGCTTCTACGCTGTAACCATGACACATAAGTACGACAGATCCAAGTATGAATGAGAACACGTATAAAGAGAAGATAAGCAATGCTTCTCTTACGTTGTCATCTGAAAAGGTTATCTGTTGTTCACCTTTGTAAAGTACCCTTTTTCTAACAGTACCTTTTGGAAGCAAAAATCCCATTATGGAATCCCACAGGGCATTGAATATGACCCAGAAACGGAATTGTTTTATACCACCAGAAGTAGAATCCATTTCTCCACCAGCTATCATCAGTACCGTTAGCATGAACATGAAAGAGTAGAATGAAAGCCACTTTGGATCTGCTAACGTGACCGTTTGAAATCCTGTGCTAGTGATACCAGAAATTATCTGGAAGACCACTATCCTAAAACCTTCCCAGAATCCCTTGTAGTACTTCCCAAGTCCTACGAATGTGATGATTATAGATGTTGAGATGATCGTTATGTTGAATATCCAAGGCTCGCCATTTTTCAAAACTGCTTTCCAGTTACGTTTCCAAAACGCGTAATGTATCCCAAATCCCGTTGCGCCAAGGTACATGAGTACCATTATTATTATCTCTATTGTAAGGCTGTTGAACTCTCCTATACTGCCATTTCTGGTTGAAAATCCACCGGTTGCAAGTGCTGTCATCGTATGATTAAGTGCCTCAAAGAGATTCATTCCAGCTATCTTCAATGCTATTGTGCCAATCACCGTGTAACCAAGATATATGCCAAGGATTATTTGAGAAGATCTCCTTATATTCGGAACCAAGTTTTCTGCTCTACCCTCGGCTTTGTAAAATCCTAATCCCCTTGGTCCTATGACAGTCGCGAGCATTAACAAAGCGAAACCAGCACCACCAACGTATTGAGTAAGCGAACGCCAAAAGAGCAAAAGTTTCGACACTTTTGTCACATCTGTGTACATGGTCAGTCCAGTTGTACTGAGTCCACTTACCGATTCAAACATTGCTTGTGAAAAAGTCAACCCACCATTTACCATGTGCGGTATTGCAGATAGCAATGAAACAACAGCCCATGCAACGACAGTAAGAACTGCACCGTCTTTGTACGTTATCGTTCCGATGTCTCTTATCTTAGTTAAAAAGCCAGATAAGTAAATCAAAAAACCTACTAATGCTGCTAAAAGAAAACCATCTACATTGTGTATTTCGTATGGGTAAAAGATGCAAAAAACAAGTGGTAACAAAATTATGATAGAATACTGCAAAATTACCACAGAGAGTGCTTTGTATATTTTTAGATAGCGTTCGAGCATTTTAGAAAGCCTCCTGGTTCAAAAATCACAAGAAAAAGATTTCCATCGCTGCTTTACTTTGTTCTTCACTACAAATCAATATCAGCTTGTCATCTGGTTTAATGATAGTATCTCCTCGAGGTATCAGATACTTATCTTCTCGCACTATTCCAACTACAACGATTCCATCTGGAATTTTTAACTCATGGAGCGCTTTATTTGCAATCTTTGAATCCCAATCTACATCTACTTTTAGTACGGTTGCACCCCTATTTGATGCCTCATCATTGATCATTTCTACTACTTCGTTTTCGAAGAGCAGTGGTTCTATATTTTGCATGATTAGGTCAGTCACCTTAAGGGTTCTAATACCGTATCTATCGAAGAGGTCTTCGTTCTCGCTGTTGTTCAGGAATGTGACGACGTTCCTCACTTTGTAGTATTCTTGGACGAGCCTTGCAATAAAGAAATTCTTTCTGTCTCTTTCCGTTAAGAGTACAACAATATCATCTGGTTCTATTCCCAAATGATCAAGTACTGCTTTAGATTGTCCGTCACCATATATTATGGTTGCATTCAGTGTTCTGCTATACTCTTCACACAATTCCTTGTCTTTATTCACAAAATATACCTTATACCCGCTTGCAATAAGCTTTTTTGCCAAGAAATATGGAACTCTCTCTCCACCAATTATGATTACTTTCATTTGTCATCACCTGCTGCAGGTTCAACTCCCTCAAGTATGCTTCTCTGAAAAGTTTCTATGGCAAGATTGATCGGTGAGATCACTCTAATGCCACTATTTTCAAATAATGTAACGTTTTCTTTGCTTCTAACAAGCGATATCACATTTGTGATACCGAATATTTTGGAACCGATGAGACTTACAAAGTAGTTTGTTGGGTCATCACCCGTTGTTGCAATGAGTAGATCCGCCTTTTCTGCCTTTGCCCTTTTTAATACATCTCTTTCAGTAGCATCACCAATTATAGTGAATCCACCATAATTTTCCGGAAGAGCAGACAATGCATCTGGACTCTTCTCTACTATTGTCATATCGAATCCTGTGTCAGATAAATGTGTTGCAACTTCCAAACCAATTCTTCCACATCCTACCACTATGACGTATAGTCTATAATTAATATCAATCTGTTTCAATTTCATCACCTCTATTGTAACCGCGCTCGTTTACATCCAAAGCTTTTGCAGCCTTTCTGTGTAATTCTGCGAGTTCTTCATTGCCTCTCTTTTCAAGTATCTCACCCATGAGATAGTGTGGAGTAGGCGATGATGGCATTATGGAGAACATTATTCTTACAATCTGCTCAGCTTTGTCAAGGTCTCCTGGAACATTGGAGTGTATGAAACCTTCAGCTTCTCTCAAGTATCTCTCAAAGCTTCCTTTTCTGTATTCTAGTAATCCCTTTATCTTCTTTTTCAGTTCATCTTGAGTAAAAGGTTTTGAAAGATAATCGATCGGTGCAAAACGACAGGCACTGGCGATATCATCGGGAGTTGCGTAAGCCGATATTATCAATACTGGAGTGAAAATACCTCGTAAGCGTAATCGTCTTATGAACTCTATACCGTCTATACCCTCTAGTTTTATGTCCGTCGTAATGAGGTCGAACTTTTCTTTCTCAGATATTTTCAATGCATCTTCAGCATTTTGTGCTTCTCGCGGTGTACATTCGAATGCGTTTGAAATCATCTTCGAAAGAAGATTTCTGACGTGCTTTTCGTCATCAACTACCAGTACATCTATCATATTAACACGCCTCCTTATCATGGAATTATACCACATCTTCGTTAACATTGCACGCTTTGTGTTAGAATATAAATGGTAAAAGTACTTAGCCTGTATTCTATCAAAACACTTTGGAGGTGGCTTTATGAGCTTTTCAAGATTTACAAAGTTTCTTTTGATTGCACTGGTATTCGTTTCTTCTCTTGCCTTTTCGGACGTTGCCACGATGTTCAAAGGTGGTTGGGCTGATAAGGTACTCTACATGATCATGATCGATCGTTTCAACGATGGCGATCCATCAAATAACGATCAAGCAGGTGTAGAGTACGATCCAAGAGATGGTGCAAAGTACAGTGGTGGAGACCTAAAAGGGATCATCGATAAAATCGACTACATCAAAGGAATGGGCATTGATGGCATCTGGGTAACACCGCCCGTTGCAAATCAATGGTGGGACCCATGGGTAAACTATGGCGGATATCATGGATACTGGGCAAGGAATTTTAAGCAAATCGACGAACATTTTGGAACACTTCAAGATTACAAGGCACTCGCCGATTCTTTGCACAACAACAATATGAAGCTCATCCAAGACATAGTTGTGAACCACGTTGGAAACTACTTCAGATTTATAGGCGATAAATTCGAAATCAACAACGGCAGCATTCCTACAAAGGCACCGACTCAGTCTCCATTTGATCTGAATAATTATGCTGATATAACGCAACGCGATGCAAATATATACCATTGGACGGCAGATGTATCGAATTACAACGACTCAAATCAAAGGTTAAATTATCAGATGAGCGGATTAGACGATCTCAATACGGAAAATCCAAAAGTAATTGCTGCTTTGAAAGATTCATATTCATATTGGGTAAAGGAAGTTGGAGTAGACGGTTTTAGGGTAGATACAGCTATGTACGCACCAAAAGAATTCTTCGATCAATTCTTCAAATCGCAAGACGGTATTTTCTCCTTAAAGAGTGATTTCATTGCATTCGGTGAGACCTGGATCACTTCAAAACCTTACGAAAACGATGCGGACAAAGAAATTGCTTCATACCTTGATCATGGCTTCAATTCGATGCTTGACTTCACATTGATGGAAGAGATCAGAAGGGTAATCAAAGGTGGGCAACCGACCGACTATCTTGCATACAGGCTTGAAGCAAGAAATGAAACATTGAAAAAGGGATTACTCGTAACGTTCATAGATAACCACGATATGGAAAGATTCGGCAAGGGCGTCACACCAAATATCATTCAGCAGGCACTTGGACTAATACTTACCATACCAGGACTTCCTGTGATCTACTATGGTACCGAACAATACTTTGAAGAGACAAGGGCATCGATGTTTGCCAACGGGTGGGGTTCGTTTGGCCAAGACCACTTCGACACAAATAGCGATATGTATAAATTCATAAAAGATACTATAGAATTCAGGAAGGCTCATCCTGCAACCAGGTATGGCGAGGTAAAAACGCTCCTTTCTGAAAAACGTGGTGCAGGACTACTGGTGTACACTCTAAAGTGTAACGAAGAAGAACTTTTGGTAGTCTTGAACACTGCAAATGATCAAAGGATAACCAATTTCAAGACCGCTTACGAACCTGGAACGACATTTGAGCCGATATACAGTGCAGCAGCTGGTATAGGTTCACCTATTATAGTCAGAGATGGCGGATACATCAATGTAAAGATGCCTGCCAAGAGCCTCACGATATTTGCGTTTTCCAAAGAACGGTCAGAGCTTTCAAAACCGAATGTCGATGTCAGCATAAACCTAAAGAATGGTGATAAGGTAACCAAATTGACAGAAGTTAGTGGTCAGACGAATGCAAAGGCCTTGTACGTCTACATCGATAGGAAGGTTGAATCTGAACTGAAGATAGAACCAAAGGATGGAAAGTTCACATTCACAATCGACCCGTTCAAATTGGACCCGGGTGAGCATACGATACTGATCAGAGCTATGGGTAAAACGGTAAGGGATACGTTGTATACCGACGAAATAACGATTTTGGTTGACCTTGAGAAGAAGACTCTTGCAGAAATTGCAGATCCAAGCGACGATGACGTTGGCTTGAGTGGTACGTACGTCTATCCAACAGACCCAACATTCAAAAGACAAATGGATATCATCGAGGCAAAGGCAGAGAGTATAGGTAGTACGCTCATTCTGTCTATAAAACCTCGAGACCTTACGAAGACCTGGGGACCATCTTACGGTTTTGACCATGTTACATACCAAATATTCATAGATGATCCAACGAAAAAAGGTGCTAACTTCTTGCCATTGCAAAATCATGAATTCAAAGATTGGAATTGGGATTACGAGATATTTGCAACTGGATGGATCAGTGGCATTTACACAACACAAGGGGCAACGAAAGATAAATTCGGGACTCAAATTGGTTCGCCTGAAATCTTTGTCGAAGACGGCTGGATAAATATTATAGTAAAAGGTGATTGGCTTGGTAATCCAAGTAATTTCAATGGTTGGACCGTTTACATTACTTCTTGGGATTACGATGGTGTTGAAAACAAGTTTAGACCATTGCAACAAGAACCCAAAGCCTACATCATGGGCGGTGGGAATTCAAATGATCCACTCATAATGGATGATTGTTGGCTGGAATTCTGATAAGAGTTCTTAAGTCTCAAATGCATGTGCGTTACTTGTAACTTACATTCAAAACTTGGTTTATTCGTCTAATTTCGTTTTTCAAAAGGCCACCTCTTTTGGTGGCCTTTTGTATGCAACAATGAGTCAGCAATCACTCAAAATTACGTATATGTGGTATAATTTAATCGAACATCAAGAATATCACTTGAACGACTGTAGGAGGTGGAATATATGGAGAATTTCGTTTTTCATAATCCAACTAAACTCGTTTTTGGAAAAGATACCGTGGAGAAAATTGGGGAAGAATTAAGAAAGAACGGCATTAAGAAGGTATTGATGATTTACGGCGGAGGTTCCATTAAGAAGAATGGTGTTTACGAGAAAGTTGTCAGGTCACTACACGATAATGGAATAACGAAAGTCGAACTTTCCGGTATTCGACCAAATCCTGTACTATCGAAGGTCCACGAGGCTATAGCAGTTGCAAAGAAAGAGCAGGTAGAGGCGATATTGGCAGTTGGTGGTGGAAGTGTTGTCGATAGTGGTAAAGCAATCGCAGCAGGATACTATTACGAAGGTGATATCTGGGATGCGTTTATCGGGAAATATGCGGTGAAAAAGGCGCTTCCACTGTACGTTGTACTGACCATGTCTGCAACTGGTACGGAGATGAATGGTAATGGCGTTATCACAAACGAAGAGACGTTGGAGAAATTGGGATTCGGTTCAAAGTATGTTTATCCCGTTGTTTCTATAGTTGATCCGACTGTTCAGTATTCTTTACCGAGGGACCAAGTAGTTTACGGTGCAATAGATGCTATAAGCCATGTGATGGAACACTATTTCGATGTAGCTGGTAGCGCATTGATCGATAGTATAGACGAAGGCATAATAAGAACCATAATGTCTGCAACAGAAAAAGTGATTGAAGAACCTGAAAATTACGAGGCGCGTGCGAATTTGTGCCTTGCAACAACATTGGCACTAAATGGTTTGACCAAGATGGGGACCACTGGCGGAGATTGGTCTTCTCATGACCTACAACATCCACTGAGTGCATTGAAACCAGAGGTAGCGCATGGCGCAGGTTTGGCCGTCGTATTCCCAGCTTGGATGACTTATGTCAGGGATTTGATTTCTGAAAAACTAATCAAATTTGGAAAGAACATTCTCAATTTGGGAGATGATGCAACGGCTGAACGTACAATAGATGAATTGAGAAGGTGGTACAAGTCGGTTGGTGCTCCTATAACGCTCAAGGAACTTGGATTTACTCAAGAAGATGTGCAAAAGGTTACGCAAATTGCTTCAAAGCATGCACCACTTGGAAAAGTGAAGCGTTTGGACATCCACGATATAGAAAGTATTTATCGCATCGCATACGAATTTTGAATATCACAATGTAAATATAATCTCGGGCAGTTCCTTTGATATTTTTAATAGAAGTGGAGGGATTTCGGTGATAAAGCAGTACGATGTTGAAAAATTGAGAGAAGTTTCAAGGCAGTGCCGTGGCGATATATTGAAGATGACCACCGTAGCCAACTCTGGGCATCCAGGTGGTTCTATGTCTTCCATTGATTTGTTAGTCAGTCTTTACGCATTTGCAAATGTTGATCCAAAGACCCCGTGGGATGAGAATCGAGATAGGATCGTTGTCAGCCACGGACACATATCACCTGCAGTCTATTCTACTTTGGCAAATTATGGTTTTGTGAATAGAGAAGAGGTCTTGGCTGGGTTTAGGCATCCTGCATCGATCTTTGAAGGTCACATAACGCGTGGTATACCTGGAGTGGAGTGGACAACGGGTAATCTTGGTCAAGGTTTGTCGGCAGGAGTAGGTTTTGCACTTGCGGCAAAGATTAAGAAAAGGGACTATCACGTTTATGTTGTCATGAGCGATGGTGAGAGTGCAAAGGGTCAAGTTCAAGAGGCAAGGAGAACGGCCAGAAAATATAATCTCGACAACTTGACGGTCCTCGTCGACTACAACGATATTCAGATAAGTGGACATGCACATGATGTAATGTACGTAGATATAAAGGCTGAATTTCAAGCTGCTGGTTGGAATATCGTAGAGATAAATGGACATGACCTTGAACAGATATTAGCTGCATTGAAGATAGCAAGAAACGATGCTAAACCGACAGCGATAATTGCACACACAATCATTGGTAAAGGTGTAGATTTCATGGAGGATAAACCGGATTACCATGGAAAGCCTTTGAACAAGGAAGAACTTGCAAAGGCACTTGAACAATTGAATATAGAAAATGATGTGGATAAATACATGAAGGTGAGAAACGAATTACCGACAAGGCCGCATGATAAATTGAAACGAAGTTACGAAATTGAAATAAACACAGGTACTCCGAGGATTTACGATAAATCCACTGATAACAGAAGTGCACTCGGACGTGCAATTGCTGATCTTGCAACGCTCAACGATAACGTTGTTGCAGTAGATTGTGACTTAAAGGGGTCCGTAAAACTCGATTTTTTGGACAAAGAGCGTGGCGATAGGATAGTTGAATTGGGTGTACAAGAACACAACGCAGCAACTATTTCTGGTGCGATGTCTGCTGACGGATTGGTGACTTTCTTTGCAGACTTTGGTGTATTCGGCATCGATGAAACATTCAATCAACACAGGCTCAATGCGATAAACAATACGAATTTGAAGATCGTAGTCACGCATTGCGGCATAGATGTTGGAGAAGATGGTAAAACTCACCATGGCATCAATTACGTTGGCGCACCTTTAGCATGGTACGGCTTCAAAACTATCGTACCAGCTGATCCGAATCAGACGGACAAAGCAATAAGATACGTTGCAAAGGAGTATGGAAATTACGTTGTAGCAGTTGGAAGAAGTAAGTTGGAACCAATAAAGAAGGAAGATGGGACACCATTTTTTGATGAAAACTATGTATTCGAGTATGGTAAGATGGATGTACTAAGAGATGGTGGTGACGGCGTCATATATGCTATGGGTTCAGTCATTCCAAATGTCTTGAAGGCTCATGAAATATTGAAGGCCAAAGGCATCAACGTAGCGGTCGTTAATGTCAGTTGTCCACATAACCTAGACGTGAATATACTCAAGAAGTATTCTAATTTCGTTGTAACGGTGGAGGATCACAATGTCTACAACGGACTTGGCAGCTTGATAGCACAGAAATTCATCGAAATCGGTCTATTGCCAGCACAATTCATGAAACTGGGACTGGAAGATTTCCCAGTCTCGGGTGATTCGAAACTACTCTTCGAAATATACAACCTTAGCGGCGAGAGGATCGCACAAGCGATTGAAGAAAAAATGACGTTGTAATCAAGAGTAAGAACGTGCGGAAGGTCACCTTCCGCATATATTTTTTAATTTTTGGTGAATTACTTGGAATTTGTGCTATATTCGTGTATAATATGAATTAGAACCCGTCAGGAGGGATATTTGTGCCTAAAAGTATGACTGGATATGCAAAGGTGCAGAGCGTTATCGACGATTACAAGATAACGTGCGAGGTAAAGGCACTCAATTCGAAGGGATTAACGATGGATGTATCACTCCCTTATTTCCTCAATGCTAAAGAATTGGATATAATGGCTAAAGTAAGAGAATACATATCTAGGGGAAAAATAGCCATAAAGTTATCAGTTAAGTTCATAAAACCCATCCAGATGTCCATCGACTATTCACTTGTGAGAACATACTACGAAATGTTATCCGAAATAAGAGAGAATCTCGGAATACCTGTCCCGGTAGAGTTGAGCCATCTTCTCAATTTCAAAGATGCGTTTCAATTCGAATTCTCGGCAGAAGAAATAGAGCGTGCGTGGAGCAATACTGTTCTTGTCCTCGAAGAAGCTTTGAAAAAGGTCGTCGATGAGAGGACTATAGAAGGTGAAAAGCTAACGAAAGATTTACTCGAAATGGTCAGTAAGATGGAATCGACTGTGGAGCAGATCAAGGGCAAGGCCGATGAACTTCCAAAATCGATTGCGGAACGTATAAGAACGAATGCAAAAGAGATACTGCCAGAAGATGTAGAACTTAATAAGGAACTATTCGAGAGTGCAGTTGCGTTGATCGCAGATAGGGCAGATATAAGAGAAGAATTGGTGCGCTTGGAAAGTCACATATCTAGGACAAAGCAACTTCTGAATTCAAGAGAACCCGTCGGGGACATGTTGAATTTCATCTCACAAGAGCTTCTCAGAGAATTCAATACTATACTCTCAAAAAGTAGGTTGATAGATATAAACAACCTCGCACTGGAAGGCAAATACTTAGTGTCTCAGTTCAAAGAGCAGATAATGAATATAGAATAGATTTTTTCACTAATTCGGGAGGTGTAAGAGATGTTTGGACTTATAAACATAGGCTTTGGTAATGTTATTGCTGGTGATAGGGTCATAGCAATCGTTAATCCAGAGAGCGCACCGTTGAAGAGGTTAAAGGAAGATGCTAAAGGTGAGGGCAAACTTATAGATGCTACTTATGGAAGAAAGACAAGATCCATACTCATTACAGACTCAAACCACATTATACTCAGTGCAATCCAACCGGAAACTATTGCTCAAAGGTTCATAGAGTCCATGGCAGAGATCGAGAAGGAACTCGAAAGAATAAGAAAGGGCTAGTAAAAAAATGGACCTTGCAAGTGCCAATAAGGGTATTTTGTTTGTCATAAGTGGTCCAAGTGGTGTTGGTAAAACAAGTATCATACGTTCCGTATTGGAAAGAGTTAAGAACGTTGTTTTCTCGGTTTCTTGTACGACTCGAAAGCAGAGACCTGGTGAGATCAACGGAGTTGATTATTTCTTCATATCGCAAGAAGAATTTGATGAAATGATACGTGGCAACAAGTTCTTAGAGTGGGCAAAAGTGCACGATAATTATTACGGAACACCTTCGGATTTTGTGTTCAAACACATGGATGATGGTAACGATGTGATTTTGGATATAGATGTGCAAGGAGCATTGAATGTAAAAAAGAACTTTGATGGAGCCAAATTTGTATTCATAGCTCCACCGAGTTACCAAACACTGGGCGAGAGGCTAAAAAGAAGAGGAACAGAAACCGAAGAAAAGATTCAAAGAAGATTGGAAACTGCGCGTAAGGAGATAAAGTATATTCCAGAATTCGAGTATCTTATCATAAACGAAGATCTCGAAAGTTCGATAACGAATCTTGTATCCATCATATACGCTGAAAGGCTCAAGTTTGATAAGCTTAAAGAAACAGATAAGGTAAGAAACTTGTTAAAGGAGGTGCAGTAAGTGAGTAAGACTGTTATAAAATACGATGAATTGCTTGAGAAGATACCTTATAAATATGCGATACCTATTGTTGTGGCTAAAAGAGCGGAAGCCTTGAATGATATGGCAAAGCCATTCGTGAGCTCGCCGGACGATTATGCAGTGAGCATCGCATTCAAAGAGTTGCAAGAAGGATACATCCGCATCAAGAATGAAGATATTCTGAAAATACTTATACCAGAGACAAAGTGAGAGTGCAGAGGAACCGTGAGGTTCCTCTGTCTGTTTAATAGCAAGTAAATAGAGTTTGTTTTTTCAAATTGTTGTTCTAACGTGAGAGTAAACGAATACATAGAAGTATATAGATATATAGAATAGATATTCGATAAAAACTCGAAAAGCGTGGGGGGAACGAATATGTGTGGTATAGCTGGAACATGGAACGTTGACGATTCGTACAACGTTTTGCATGATATTTTGTTGGCACTACAGCACAGAGGTCAACAGTCGACTGGTGTTGTGATCAATGGTTTCAAGAGCGTAAAAGGCGAAGGGCTCGTTCATGATGTTTTAACAGATTCGAATTTTGTAGAAGGTAAAAGAGGAATAGGTCACGTAAGATATTCAACTTACGGTTCGATAAATGAAATCCAGCCCATAACAGCATATACTTTTAAGGGAACGTTTTCGGTGGCTCACAATGGAAATATCGTCGATGCAGACGAGAGAAGAAAATATGTTATGGAAAATGGTGGCATTTTCTCCACAACGCTCGATACGGAGTTGTTTGTCCACTATTTTTCCCTCGCACCATACCGCGATCCGAAGAGCTCTCTTCAATGGACTCTCTCAAGAATTCCCGCAGCTTATTCCCTTGTCATGCTCCATAGTTCGTTCATCGCAGCAGCTCGAGATCGATACGGAATAAGACCTCTTTTCTATGGAAAATTCGGAGATGGTTATGTTATCGCATCTGAGGATTCCGCTCTGAGTAGCATAGGTTGCGACGATATACGTGAGGTAGAAGCAGGTACAATCGTGTTCTTTTCCGATAATATCCCTTGCCCAGAGATCGTGACATTCTCACAAAAAGATTCACACTTTTGTTCGTTTGAATTCGTTTATTTCGCACGTCCTGATAGCAATTTTTCTGGCATAAGTGTACACGAATTAAGGAAGAGACTTGGAATGAAATTGTACCAAGAACATAAAGTCATGGGTGATATCGTCATAGGTGTGCCCGATAGTGGTTTTTCTGGCGCGATGGGATATAGCCATGCATCCGGAATTGTTTTGGACTATGGCCTGATTAGGAATCATTATGTTGGGAGAAGTTTCATAATGCCTAAGGATCGTCAGGAGATTGTTAGACGAAAATTGGCGCCTATGCATTCCGTTATTCAAGGAAAGGAAGTCATACTCATCGATGATTCAATTGTGAGAGGTACAACGATGAAGGTCATAGTGGATATGGTTAGAGAAGCCGGGGCTAAAAAAGTGTACGTAGGCATCCACTCACCTGCGGTCATAGGACCATGCAATTACGGATTGGATACCTCAAGGCGCAATGAACTCATCGCATCACAAAATGAAGAGGAAGAACTGAGGGAGTTAATAGGCGCAGATGACTTATTCTATCTGTCTACCGCAGGATACAAGCAGGTCTTTGAAGAGTGTGGGGTGAATGGCATATGTACAGGTTGTTTCGACCTGAACTATCCGATATGAATTTGAGTTCCAGCTCTACTTCAAACTCTACTCCCTACATAGTTGTTGCTGCCTCTGGTAATGGAAGCAATTTTCAAGCAATTGCAGATGCTATCGAAGGTGAAAAGTTGCGCGCAAGAATCGCATGTCTGATCGTCGATAGGCCATGTTATGCTATCGAAAGAGCTCACATGCTTGGTATAGAATCCATATTACTGGAACGCCCATGGTATAAACATTTCGAAGAGATAATAGATCATATTGGGCCGACACTGATCGTTCTTGCTGGATTCATGCGAATAATCCCATCTCATATAGTAGAAAGTTTCTTTCCAAAAATCATAAACATACATCCAGCCCTTTTACCAGCGTTTCCTGGTAAGAATGCTATAGAACAATCATTCGAATACGGTGTCAAAATGGCTGGTATCACGATTCATTTTGTTGACAGTGGTGTAGATACAGGGCCAATCATATTGCAAAAAGCAATAGAAGTCAAAGATAATTGGGATTTGGAAACGCTTGAAAACCATATCCATGAATTGGAACATAGATATTATTGGCAAGTGATAGATACGCTCTTAACAAGACCTTTTTCCATAGAAAATAGAAAATTCAAGTGGGGGGATGAAGAATGAACCTTTTTGAGGAAGAGTTGATGCTACAGAAGTACGATATGCAACTTCGATACGGTGAGAATCCACACGAGAAAGCGTATGTATTCGGAAGGCCGCAATTCGAATTGTTGCACGAAGGTAAACAACTTTCATTCAACAACATCTTGGATGCAGAGGCCGCTTGGTCGCTGGCACGAAACCTTGAAATTGTTGGAGGCGGCTGTGCCGTCGTAAAACATCAGACGCCCTGTGGCGTTTCATATTTAAAAGAAACTATTGCAGATAAGACTCGTTGCGTTGCAAGCGCATTATCTGCCGATAGTGAGTCGAGCTATGGTGGCATTCTTGCAACAAGTTTCGAGATGACCGTCGACATTGCAAGGTCATTGAAGACATTCTTAGAAGTGATCGTTGCACCGTCTTTTGAAGACGAAGCCGTGGAGTATCTATCAAAGAAGAAAGTGAGATTGATAAGACCTCTGAATTACACCGCGTACGTTGGTAAAATTGCATTCGATAGTCTGATCATTTCTGAAAGAAGATGCGATGGTCAGCCAACATTACTATTTGGCAGGCCATTCGATTTGAATGAAGTAACGTTTGCATTAATCGTGGCAGAGGCAACTAGGTCTAATGCAATTGTGATCGTAAAGGATGGTGTAACGGTCGGTATAGGTGGGGGGCAGCCCTCAAGAAAGAGGTCTGCATGGATCGCAACTACATTGGCTGCTCAAAACGCGGAAGGGGCTATTGCAGCATCAGATGCATTCTTCCCATTCACAGATGGACTAGATATACTCATCAAAGCCGGTGTCAAATGTGTGGTTGCACCACTCGGATCCATCAGAGATGAAGATGTACTTACGTTTGCAAAAGAAAATGGTATCACATTCTACAGTTCTCCCATAAGAGTCTTTCGTCACTGACATTCGGTACACTTTCAATCGACCTTTTGGGTGGTGAGATGATGAAGGAAATCAAAAGTGTTTGTATACTAGGTAGTGGTGGGCGGGAACATGCAATAGGATATGCTTTTCAAAAACTTGGTGTTGACCTTTTTTTCTATCCAGGAAATGTCGGTACAAAGAAGATAGGGAAGAACATAGAAATTGACAACTTTGCTGAACTCGAAACCTTCGATTTAGTCATTCCTGGTTCAGAAGAGTACTTGGCAAAAGGTATTTCAGATGGAAGGCCAAATGTTTTCGGCCCTGATTCAAAGGGTGCACGCCTCGAAAGTTCAAAGTGTTTTGCAAAGTTGTTTATGCAAAAGCATGGTATTAAGACTGCAAGGTTTGAGATAGCAACCACACGTGAACAACTTTACGATGCACTAAAGCAATTCAATCCTCCGTATGTTGTCAAATTGGATGGACTCGCACAAGGGAAAGGCGTTATCATAACTCATTCATTCGATGAAGCGCTCGACAAAGGAACCAAACTCATGAATGGAAACATGTTCGAAAATGTTAAGGGACCCGTAGTTGTCGATGAATACTTGGATGGATGGGAATTATCCGCAATAGCGATCGTAAATGGTGGGGATTTCGTACTCTTGCCATTTACAAAGGATTATAAGCGTGCATTTACAAATGATGAAGGGCCGAACACCGGTGGAATGGGCGCATATGGACCTGTACAAATCGACGAAAAACTGAAAGGAAAGATAGATGAACTGTTCAATAAAACACTCGTCGGCTTGGAGAAGGAAGGTATATACTACCGAGGCTTTTTGTACATTGGACTTATGGTTGTTGATGGTGAGCCTTACGTACTCGAGTACAATGTCAGATTGGGAGATCCAGAAACAGAAGTGATCGTATCGATGGAACCAGAGCAATTTGCTTTAAACGTTCTCAAGGCATACAGTAAGGAACCTCTTGATGAATATACACCAAAGTGTTGTGCTGTCGATGTTGTTGTAGCCTCTGAGGGATATCCTGAAAGTCCAAAGAAGGGCCAAGAGATACAATTTCAAAAAGATGGCTTTTTCTTCTACGGCGGCGTCACTGAGAAGAACGGAAAACTCGTAGTTAGTGGTGGAAGAGTGCTCCACTCAATGGGCGTAGGTGAAAACCTTGAGCAAGCAAGAAAAAGAGCGTACGAGAACATTAGAAATGTGTATTTCGACGGAATGTACTATAGAGCAGATATTGCATTATCTGCTACCATATCATGATTGAATTAATGAGTACATTAATGAGTACATTAATTGGAGAGTGGTTATTATGAGCGATAAGAATGATAAGAGAGAAAATATTCATGGAAATTATACATATTCCAATTCAGGCGTGGATGTGATTAGAAATGACGAATTCACAGATTACATAAAAGAGATAGTGACATTACCGTCTTGGGTTATGAAAGAACCAACTGGATATGCAACAATCATAGAACTCACAACACCACCTATAGTAGTTACTTCAGATGGAATTGGTTCAAAATTGCTACTACACTTGGAATACGGTACTTTAAACGAAGCTGCTAAAGACCTCATAGCAATGAACTATAACGACATAATATGCGTTGGAGGCATTCCAAAGGCCTTCGTAGATTATCTTGGAATACACCATATAGACAATCAGCATTATGAATTCATAAAGGCACTTAACGAAGAGCTCGAAAAGGTAGATGTATCGCTCGTTGCAGGTGAGACGGCAGAATTACCCACCATCTATACACAAAATGAATGGGATGTGGCGGGATTCTGCATAGGAACGCTCGCAAAACGTATACCTGTTGAAACAATAAAAGAAGGAGACCTCATCGTTGGCATCCATGCCAGTGGTTTTCACTCAAATGGTTGGTCTTTGATAAGAGAGATTTTGAAAAAAGAAAATATCGATGTCAAATCACTCCCGTTTGATTTGTTAACTGGTACAAAGATATATTCAAACGTTCCAACAGTTTTTAACTTGGTAAAAGGTATAGCACACGTGACTGGTGGTGGCTTATTAAGGGCACTTAGAAGGGTACTTAGAGAAAATGGATACGACTTAACGATAGAACTCCCTGCGTACATGAAATGGATGCTCAAATATATAACAATTGATGAGGCATTGAAGACCTTCAACATGGGATATGGTATGATTTTGGTAACTTCAAGAGAAAACGTAGAAGAAGTTGTTGAAAAAACGAACGGAAAAATCATCGGTAATATTAGTTCAACAAAGAATATTGTGGTACAATAGACTTGCATAAGTTTTCATAAACCTGCAGCAATTCACATGGATTTGCAGAGATTACAAACAGAAATTTGGAGGTGGAAAGAGTGAAAAAGGGCTGGATCATAGCACTTGTCATCATAGCAGTCGTCGTTATAGCGCTTGTATCATGGAGCATTGGTGCGTACAACAAGATGGTGTCATTGGATCAAACGGTAAAGGAAAGTTATAGTCAAATTCAAAACCAGCTTCAAAGAAGAGCAGATTTGATACCTAATCTTGTGGAGACTGTGAAAGGTTATGCAGCACAAGAGAAGGGTATCTTTGAAGATCTCGCAAATGCAAGGGCAAAATTAGCTGGTGCACAAACGGTTCAAGACCAGGCAACGGCAGACGCAGAACTTACAAATACACTTTCCAGGTTACTCGTAATTGTTGAGAATTATCCAACATTGAAATCAGATGCAAACTTTAGGCAACTAATGGATGAACTGGCTGGTACAGAAAACAGAATCGCAGTTGCGAGAAAGGATTACAACGCTGCTGTAAAAGAATACAATGCCTTGATAAAGAAATTTCCATACATGCTGATTGCAGGGATGGGTGGATTTACCGAAAAAGAATACTTTGAAGCAAAACCCGGTGCAGAAGAAGCACCACAAGTACAGTTCTAATTGAACTTTAATTCTTAACAAGCTCAATAGTGTTTGAGTGACTCAAATAATCCTGATTTCACGTAATAAACGCGGCCCATCGGCCGCGTTAATTTTTCAAGTTATCCAAACTAGTACTCACATGCACATATTCTGACTCTCACTTGATCTTTTCTATGACACCTGGTATCAGATATTCTTCGATGACTGCATACAATGCACCATAGAGGTAATTATCACGAGTGAATGTAGATGGTAACACTTTAACAGTTTCAGCGGAATGCTCTAAAGCCCTTCCCTTAATCAGCTTTTCAAGTTCTTTGTAGAATCTATTGTCCAATCCTGATAATTCTCCACCCACTATTAGGTACTCAGGGTTAAGCGAGTTGACTATGTTTACCAGTGCACGTGAGAGTATATCTAAGTATTCGTGAACTCGCTTATCACCAGAGATGAAAAGCTCATTGATGTATTTTGACCATTCACTAGAAGGTTTTCCGAAGAATGAAGATATAGAGATAATACTCTCCAAGCATCCCGTATTACCACAATGACATTTTTTACTACTGTGTAGATCAAACGTAGTGTGACCAAATTCACCTGCTGTGTAAGATGGACCTCTGAATATCTCACCGTTTATCCAAAGGCCAGTGCCAAAACCTTCTCTAACCGTCACAAATACTGAACATTGAGATTTTCTTATCTCTTCATGATGGAATGCCTCTGCAATCATGCCCAGATTTGCCTCATTATCTGCATAGACGATTTTACCGGGAATCTCTATCTTTATATCTCGCCATCCAGTACTCGGGACAAAGAGTATCGTATCTGTTTCCACATTGACCATCCCCGGCACTGAAAACGCAACGACATCTATACCGTCCAGATAACCAAGCATGGAATGTATTTCTTCCAGTATGTTTTCAAACTTTTTTGGCGTTTTTGAATACTCAAGCTTTTCGATATCGCCATTTGCCTTTCCTATAGCGTAATTGATCCTCTGAGCACCTATATCTACGAGCAGTACTTTGAGGGCATTGGGATTGATCTCTAAGTTCAATGCCCTTCGACCTATCTTACCATATTGAGAGGGGTTCGTCTCGATTATCACATCATCATCAACAAGCTGGGCAACACATCTTGTTATGGTGCTTGGAGAAAGTAGTGTCTCTTTAACAAGATTGACCCTCTCTATTGATCTATTGTGGAAGATCGTTCGCAATATCAAAGAATAATTGTTCTCTTTCATCGTTGAATGAAGGATTTTCTTCACTCTAAAGGCCTCCAAAGAATACATCTATCTCTTCCTATTTACAAACACTTCTTACGCTGCCTTATTATTTTGCAGTGCTTCTAGTTTTTATGTCGAATACAACGGCTGCTATAAGAACTGCACCTCTGATTATGTATTGCAGAGAAATTCCAACTCCGACAAGGTTCATTCCGTTTATTAGAGAGGCCATCACGAGTGCACCAATTAGAGAATTAATGACTTTTCCAACACCACCGGCCGCTGAAACACCACCAACGTATGCTGCAGCTATGGAATCGAGTTCGAAAAGGTTACCTGCATCTGGTGTCGCCGATTGAAGTCTTGATGTGTAAAGTATACCTGATATGGCTGTAAGCAAACCCATTGAACCAAAGACAAATAGTGTTATCTTCTTGACATCTATACCACTTAACTGTGCTGCGTCGGGATTACCACCCACCGCATATATGTGCCTTCCAAGTGCCGTTCTAGTTGTCAACAAGTGGTAGATTAAAGTGATGATCAATGTAATAGCAAATGTCCAAGAAATTCCATTGTAACTTGCTAACGTCCAGAATATGTAGAATATAATTGCACTTATGAAGATTTCTTTCAAGACAAACATTCTCATGGAGAGTACTTCGAAGTTGTACTTGAGTTTGTTGTTTCTTGTTCTTACGTCACTCATTATGTAAAATGCAACAACTATTAATCCGATTATGATGGTTAATAAGTGATAATTGGTATTATTCGGAATGTCTGGTATGTATCCATTTCCTATCGCATTGAACGTATCGTTCATGATAATTATGGTACCAGTACCTTGCGTAAAGACCAGTAACGCACCTCTGAAGATCATCATTCCGGCAAGTGTCGCAACGAATGCGGGAAGTCCAATATTTGCAACTAAGAAACCGTTGCCAAGTCCGACCAATATACCGAGACCAACTATGATCAATATGGTAGGAATAAGTGGGAAGTTATTCCGCAAGAGTGCCGCTGCAATTGCACCAAGAAAACCAGCCACCGAACCAACTGACAAGTCTATGTGCCTAATAACGATGACAAGTGTCATGCCCACTGCCAAGACAGCGATGTATCCCATTTGGTTGAACAAGTTACTAATGTTCCTTGCCGACAAGAAAAGTCCTTTTGTAAGGATTGTGAATATGATCATGATGAAAGCTAACGCAATATACATGCCATATTCTCTTATGTTCTTCTTCAGTAATACACCCAATTCTTGAATGAAGTTCATGCTTTCATCCTCCCCATCGATGTCGATTTTGGTATAATTTACACGTACGTTAAGATGACAGATCTACAAACTTCTCTGCATCAGTAGTCAACAGCCATCGTCATTATTTTCTCTTGCGTTGCTTCTTCCCTACTGAGCTCGCCGCTAATTCTTCCGCCTGATACAACGTATATCCTATCGCTCATACCTAGTATCTCTGGCAGTTCCGAAGAAATCATTATGATGCTCATTCCATCTTCTTCAACTAATTTGTTCATCAATGTGTATATTTCATATTTTGCACCAACGTCTATACCTCTTGTTGGCTCATCAAGGATCAGCAACTTCGGCTTTACAAACAACCATTTTGCTATAGAAACCTTCTGTTGGTTACCTCCACTGAGATTCAGAACTTTCTGTTCTATAGATGGTGTCTTAATCTTAAGTGACTCTTTGAATTGTTCTGCCAATACGATTTCTTCGTTATCGTTTATGAAGAATCCTCTCACTAGCTGCCGCAGCCCGGTTATCGTGATGTTCGTCTTTACATCAAAATCGAGAATCAAACCGGTCCCTTTCCTGTCTTCCGAAAGGTACGCAAGACCTGCCTTAATTGCTTCCCCAGGATGTCTGAATCTGACTTTCTTACCATCGAAGTACATTTCTCCTTCAACTGCATAGTTCTTTGGATTACCAAACAAACTGAGCGCAAGTTCTGTTCTACCTGCTCCCATCAAACCGGAAACGCCAACTATCTCACCTTTTCTAACATACATGTTTGCATTTTTAACAACATACCTGCCAAGTGTTTTATCGTATGCCTTCCAGTTCTTTATCTCGAATATCTTATCACCAAATTCTCTCTTCTTTCTCTTCGGATAAATATCTTCAATTTCTCTACCAACCATGTACTTTATGATTTCGTTCTCAGAGAAGCCATCTTCCTTGTTCAAATTTGCTACCGTCTTCCCATCTCTCAATATCGTTATAGAGTCGGCCACTTCAACTACCTCTTTGAGCTTATGAGAAATCAATATGGAGGTAATTCCTTGCTTCTTTAGGTCTTTGATGATTTTAAGAAGGTTCTCGCTATCGTCTTCGTTGAGCGATGAAGTAGGCTCATCCAAAATCAACAATTTGACATTCTTAGTTAGTGCCTTTGCTATTTCAACTATCTGCTGGTGGCCTACTCCAAGTTCTTTTACTTTCCTTGAAGTATCCAAGTCAGGTTTCACCTTCTCCAGCACTTGCTTTGCCATAGCTATTGTCTTGTTCCAGTCGATGAGCCTTCCACTCTTTATTTCATGACCAAGGAAGATATTTTCATAAACGGTTAACTCAGGAATAAGTGCTAATTCCTGATAAATAGTCACTATACCAACTCTCTCACTGTCATGAATGCTTCTGAACTTCTGAGGCTTTCCTTCAAAAATAATCTCACCCTCAAAATCTCCATGAGGGTAAAAACCGCTGAGTATCTTCATAAGTGTCGATTTTCCAGAGCCGTTTTCTCCGACCAAGCAGTGAATTTCTCCACGTCTCACTTTGAGATTCACTTTGTCCAACGCCCTTACGCCAGGAAAATCCTTCGTTATATCTTTCATTTCAAGTATGTAGTCGCTCACATCATACCACCTCTTTCGAAAATAAGATGACTAGCGAATAGATCTGGAAAAAATCGGGAGATAGGATTAAACATACGGAGACATTATTCAATGGGAAATTCCTTTTCTATAAGAAGGGTGGCGGTTTTCACGCCACCCAACTAACACTTTACGTAGATGTTTAGAATTATCAAACAGGTGACAATTAGAAGACTAGTAACAAATCACCACTGAAAATCTTTTTCTGAATAGTAACCAGAGTCGATGAGTATCTTCTTGACGTTATCCTTTGTTATGACTTGAATTTCTGATTGAATTGCTGGAACCTTTACCTTTCCATTGTCATAGCTACCAGAAGTTGCTGGTTTCTTGCCTTGGAGTAACAGCTGTGCTGCATTGATGGAATCTTTGACTAGTAATCTGACATCCTTGAATACCGTCATCGATTGTTTTCCATCGATTATGTATTGTACGGAAGCCTTTTCTGCATCTTGTCCAGTGATGAAGTACTGTTTTACAGCCTTATCTGCTCTGAATGCATCTGCAATTGCCCTTGCTGTACCATCGTTTGGAGCAAGTATGTAAACTGTTCCCTTATCCGTTGTCTTTGCCTTCGTTAAGTCATCTTCAGCCTTCCTCTTTGCTACGTTGAAGTCCCAGTTTGTCGTGACTTGGCCAATGATCCTAGCCATTTCGTCTCTTGTAAGGTTCTTCTTGTTCATAAGTTTCACTGCTTCTGAAGAGTTGATTACTCTGAATGTACCATCGAAAATCTTTGGTTGCAATGCTTCCCAAGCACCTTGGAAGAACAAGAAAGAATTGTTATCAGAAAGAGCACCTGCGTATAAGTAAAGTGGGTTGCCCTTTGTCCCTTTCTTTACGTTCTGAATCAGGAAGTTGCCCCATGCCTTACCAACTTCAACACTGTCGAATGTCACGTAGTAATCGACTGCGTCTGTTCCCATGATAAGCCTATCGTAAGAAATGACATAGGCGCCGGCTTTCTTTGCTACTTCTGCTGAAGCTGCTGCCGCAACTGCGTCATGTGGACATATGATGATAACTTTTGCACCTTTTGCAACCAATGCTTCAACGTTCTGTCTTTCTGTTGCTGGTGAGCCTTGGCTGAAAAGAATCTCTACTGTGTACTTCGTGTCTTTTAATGCTTCCTTGAATCTTGTTTCATCCTGCACCCATCTTGGTTCAACGTTCGTTGGGAGTACAACACCAATATCAACTGCAAATGTCAATGCAGATGCGAAGAGCATTACTAAGAAAGTGCTGATAAGTAAAAGCTTTTTCATACTAAACCCCTCCTTCTGTGTGAGTGGACACCAAATTTGAAAGTAATATGTAACTCGTTTCATAATATACCATGTTAATACACTAAAATCGAAATCTTCAATTCCTTCTTAATTTTCTTTCAGAAAGAAACAAATACACGTTGATTGAAAATCCTTTCATTATCTCAAGAAATCTCTCATTTTCATGTTGTATCTCTCTTACACAACTTAGAGCCTTGCAAAACCTATTCATTTAGCCTATTTCATTCACTTCGTTTAGTAAATACATTGACGATTGCAGTTACGAAAAAAATTCAGTCAGGTGTATAATTATGTGTAGGCATTGAGAGATGAGAAATTGATTTCTTATCCTTGAGAAGCGAATACGGAAAGGAGGCAAGCCACTCCTCTCATGATTAGACTAGCGAGTATGTGGCTAATTTTTTATGAAGGTCGATTTGTTATTCGCAGAGATTGGGTCTACCACAACCGTTTTGACCGCTTTTCAACTTGGTGGAATTGGAAAGCCGAAGATTGTTGCACAGGCTGAACACTGGACGACTATCAACGAGGGAAATGTTATCATCGGCATCGAGAACGCACTAAAGAAGATGCAAGAAAAGCTTGGTGAGGAGCTCTCGTGGGGAAAGTTTGCTGCAACGAGTAGTGCAGCAGGCGGATTGAAGATGACTGTACATGGTCTTGTCTACGATATGACCGTCCGTGCTGCAAGAGAAGCTGCTTTGGGAGCAGGTGCCGTCATCAAGTACATCACTGCCGGAAAGATGGATGAATTCCATCTGAGAAAGATTGTTTCAGTGCAACCTAAGTTGATATTACTCGCTGGTGGCGTCGATTACGGTGAGTCGGAGACTGTCATACATAATGCAAAGTTGCTCGCGAAGTTGGAACTTGATGTACCCATAATTTATGCAGGTAACGCAGCTGCTGCGGAACATGTTGAAGAGATCTTTTCCAGTGCTGGAAAGAAGGTCTATGTCACTGAAAATGTTTATCCGCGCATAGATTATTTGAACGTTGAACCAACGAGAAGTATAATAAAAGAAGTTTTTGCAGAACATATAGTGAGAGCACCTGGGATGGAGAAGATCAAAAATATGGTGAACTACAATATCGTTCCCACACCAGCTGCTGTTATGACTACCACTGAGCTTATATATGAAAATTATGGAGATTGCCTAACCTTAGATATCGGCGGTGCAACTACAGACGTCGACTCGGTAACGGATGGCACACCGGAGATTCAAGAGATGCTTACATCTCCAGAACCTTTTGCTAAGAGGACTGTCGAAGGAGATCTTGGACTCTTTGTAAATGCACACAATGTTATCGAAATGATGGGAGAAGAAAATTTGAGAAGGGAATTTTCTGACTACGATGAATTGGTGAGTAGAATAAGTCCGTATCCTAAGTTTGAACGAGATGAATATTTCATAAGTAAACTCGCAACGTTCTGTATACAGCAAGGAATCAGGCGCCATGCAGGTAGTAAGAAACATTTGTATACTCCCACTGGACGCAAGACAATTGCCGAAGGTAAAGATTTGACAGCTATCAAGTCTATCTTTGGCACGGGAGGTTTTCTATCTCGCTCAAGGTTTGCTAAGGATTCTTTGGAGTCTGTAAGACATCTGGCAAAGCTCCATCCCATGGAGTTGTTACCATCTGAAGATGTGAGGTTTTTCAGAGATAAACACTACATATTTGCGGCAATTGGGCTCATAGCTGGGCAGATAGATAGAACGCTCGCTCAAGAATTGCTCAAATTTGATATAGAAGAATTTTGAAGAATTTTAGATTTTCAACGTTAGATTCTTAGTGAATCTTGCATGATTGTGGAGGTCACAGAAGATGGGAATGGAAGAAAGGGTGCTTGTAATCGATTCAGTTGATGCTGAAAGACTATGTAATGGGAAGAGTGGCATTGTTGATATCTCATTAGAGGAATTTCTCAATGTAGTGAGAAAAGGGCGGTTTGTCGAAAGAAAAATTGCAGAATACGATGAATCTACAAAACAAGTCATCCCATACATTGTGTTGAAAGAGGATGATGAATACATATTCTTCAAACGTACAACAAATCAAACGGAGCAAAGGTTGCATAATCTCATCACTTTGGGCGTTGGTGGACATTTGAACGATGAAGATTCTAAAGATCCACTAGCGGCATACGAAAAGGGGCTTTGGAGAGAGTTGAACGAAGAGGTACACGCGGATGTTCTGGATTTGGAATATGTTGGCCTGATAAATGAAACAGAAAATCCAGTCAGCCGTGTTCACCTTGGTGTACTTTACATAGCTCATGTGAGATACCACGGGATAGCCGAAGAAGCAAATTTTGTAGAATTTCGTTCGAAAACTCTGTTGCCGTATTTGGAGGAGATGGAAGGATGGGCAAAGATGGCCGCATTGTACTTAGAACCTATGCAAAGGTGAATCTTTGCTTGGATGTACTGCGTAAAAGGGTTGATGGTTTTCATGAGATAGACTCTCTCTTTCAGAACATCTCTCTGTACGACGAGCTGAATGTGCATTTTGCTGAAGGCAATGGTTCCTTGTCTGTGAGGTGTAACGTAGAGATAGAAAACAATATAATAGGCAAGGTCTGGCAGTACGTAAAAGATAGGTTTGCCGATGAAAATATCGATGTAGAAGTGGAAATCGACAAGAAAATCCCAATGGGTGCAGGATTGGGTGGTGGAAGTAGCAACGCTGCTGGGTTCATATACTTTCTAAAATACATGGAGTTTGTTGATGAGAAGGAAGCACTACAGATTGCTCAATCGGTAGGTAGTGATGTCCCGTTCTTTCTGTATGGCGGCACTGCTATCGTTTCGGGAAGAGGAGAAAAAGTAAGGTGTGTTGAACCATTAAGGGGCTATTCACTTGATCTTTACTATCCGAACTTCTCCATTTCGACAAAAGAAGCATATTCAAGATTAAAGTCAGAAGAATTCGGTAAAGCGCCACTTAAGGCGGAAGAATTGTACCAAGCCTACGTAAGGAAAGATTATGATTCAATTCGAAAAGGCACTTACAACATCTTTGAGCGTGTGATACCAAATACGCTCAGAGAAAAAATAGAAAGATTGAAGATTTTCTCACCAGCAGCTTTGACCGGTTCTGGAAGTGCATATTTTCAGATCCGAGATGGTGGAAAGTATAGATTTGTGGAAAAGGGGGTCGAATTGCGTGGCACTGAAAGAGATTAAAAAGGAAGAACTGATCATCGACAAGGGAATAATACCAGATATTGAGTCAACCGATGAAATAACAAAGACTAGAGCTTTCATAGGCCGAGAGAAGGCTATCAATTCTCTGTTATTTGGTTTGGAGATGGAGCGGGAAGGATACAATATATTTGTCGTCGGTCCATCGGGTATTGGGAGAAAGACGTTTGCAAAACATTTCGTTACAGAGTATTCTCAAAAGAAACCTGTTCCACCAGACGTGGCATACGTAATGGATTTTGATGACCCTTCGAAGGCAAAAGTTATTTTCCTACCTGCAGGTAAAGGTGTAGATTTCAAGAAGGACATGGAGCGATTAGTTGATAATCTTACTGAACGAATATCGAGAGTATTCGACGGAGAAGAATACAAGAGCAGAAGAAAAGAGATAGATGATGAATTTCAATTGGAACAAGAGAAGTATACGAATGAACTTCTAGAGAAAGCAAGAAGCCTTGGATTTCTCATAAAAATCACTGCAACTGGTATAAATTACTATCCAATCAAAGATGGCAAAGTACTCGATGATGAAGCTTTTGAACAATTAAGTGATGAAGAAAAGGCTAGATACAGAGAGAATTCGAAGAAGGTTGAACTTCTCATAGAGGCTATGTTAGAAAATGTTAGAAAACTAGAAGTCAACTACAAAGATAGAATAAAAGATTTGAATAGGTACGCACTTCTGTTTGCCACAGAGGAGTTTTTCTCTGCAGTAGAAGATAAGTATACTTTCAGTGATGTAAAGGAATTCATCAATGAGGTCAAAGAAGATGTTATCCAAAAGGCGGGTAATGTGAAGAAATTGCAAGACTTAGAACTGTATTTCAAGAGGGCGTACAGTATCAATTTAATTGTAGATAATTCTGGAATGAATGGCGCACCGGTATATTTTGAAGATACACCAACATACCATAACCTTTTTGGTAAAATAGAATACCTAGAAAGAGAAGGGATGCTCTATACCGATTTTACGATGATAAGGCCCGGGTCTTTGCACAAGGCAAATGGTGGTTATCTGGTGATAGATGCCAGTGAGCTGTTGATTCATTCTTTCGTCTGGGATAGATTGAAGAAAGTGTTATTTTCAAAAGAGATTAAGGTAGAAAACTTGGATACTGCTTACGGTTATTCTACAATAGCATCACTCAAAACAGATTCCATACCATTGAAATTGAAGGTCATACTCGTTGGAACACCTGAAATATACGAAGTACTACACGAATATGATCCGGACTTTGAGAAACTTTTCAAAGTAAAGGTTGAACTTGACTGGGAACTTGATGCGAGCGTTGAGAGTGTAAATGATATGGTGTCTTTTATAGCTGGTTACTCAAAAGAAGAAGAGTTATTGCCGATAAAGAGAGATGCTCTAGAGGTAATTGTGCGGCACTCAACAAGACTTTCAGGCGACAGAACAAAACTTTCTATGAAACTTGGTGCCATCATAGACCTCATAGAGGAGGCCAATTTCTTTGCAAGGAAGAGAGAGACAAAGTTCATAGAGGCAGTTGACGTGAACAAGGCACTCCACGAGAGAGAAGAGAGGATGAAACTCATCGTTGAAAAGTACGATGAGATGTTCAGAAAAGAAGACTTGTTCATAGACGTATCTGGAAAGGTTGTCGGGCAGGTTAACGGCTTGACAGTTGTGAATTTCGGTGATTACGAATTTGGACTTCCGGTCAGAATCACCGCTAAAACGTATCTTGGTAGTCCCGGTATATTAGATATACAGCGTGAGGCTGATCTGAGTGGTCAGATTCATAGTAAGGCTGTGATGATTTTAACTGGATATCTGGGGAGCAAGTATGCTCGCAAGATTCCATTCTCCATAGGGGTCTCTATATCGTTTGAACAAGTTTACGGATACGTTGAAGGTGATAGTGCCTCGATGGCTGAAGTACTCGCAATAGTTTCTGCCATCTCAAGGGTACCACTCAAACAGGGTATCGCAGTTACTGGGTCTATAAACCAACATGGACATGTCCAACCAGTTGGAGGCGTCACAGAAAAGGTTGAGGGGTTCTTCAGACTCTGCAAACTCAAAGGTCTAACCGGCGAGCAGGGTGTTATCATCCCAAGGTCTAATGTCCGCAATCTCATTCTAAAAGATGAGATAATAGACGCTATCGAACAAGGCAAATTTCACATCTGGACCGTGGATGATGTGGATGAGGCAATAGAACTCATGACCGATAAGAAGGCAGGAAAAATGAACGAAGAGTACAATTATCCAAGAGGAAGTGTGAATTATTACGTCGCTTATGCACTGAAGCATGCACATGATCTTGCAGAAGGTAAGCAAAAATCTAAAAGACAGAAGAAACCGCAGAAAAAATAGTGAGAGATAAAGAGATAAATGTATTTACTATTTACAACCATACAATTTTTGTAGTATCCTAAAGCATACAAAAGAGATTAGAAAATTATAGACCTGATAAAGGAATTGTGCTATAATTTTCGGTGTATTTTTGACTATTTTGTCTAAGAAGGAGGAGAGCGAATTGAAGAAGATAGGTATTATAACGAGCGGTGGAGATGCACCTGGAATGAATGCAGCTATAAGAGCAGTCGTTAGGTATGGTATCAAAAAGGGCCTTGAGGTCTACGGTATAAAGAGAGGTTACGCGGGATTGTTGGACGAAGATATAGAGCCTCTAACGTTTGCCTCTGTGGGCGGAATTATGGAGAGAGGCGGAACGATACTGAGATCTAGTAGATGTCCGGAATTTGTAAGAAAAGAGACACGTGCAGAAGCAGCAGAAATACTTAGAAGGCATGGTATTGAAGGACTTGTGGTAATTGGCGGTGAAGGAAGTTTGCATGGTGCAATGTTCTTGGAAGATGAACAGAAAATACCAGTTGTGGGTATACCTGGTACGATTGACAACGATATAGCCCTGACCGATATGAGTATCGGTGTCGATACTTGTTTGAACACGGTTGTAGATGCCATTCAAAAGCTCAAGGATACTGCAAGCTCACATGAAAGGGCATTCATAATCGAGGTCATGGGTAGGTCTTCCGGCTACATAGCAACCGTTAGTGGATTGGTGACTGGTGCTGAAGCCATTATAGTACCTGAACTACCGGTAAATTACGAAGAGCTCGGCAATAAATTGCTGGAAGAGCGAGAAAGAGGAAAAATAAACTGCATCGTTGTTGTCGCAGAGGGTGCGGCAAGTGCATACACGGTTGCAAGACATTTGGAGCACAGAATTGGTTACGAAACGCGAATAACGATACTGGGCCACATACAGAGAGGTGGTTCGCCAACATCGTTCGACAGATTGCTTGCCTCGCGAATGGGTGTTGCAGCAGTTGATGCACTTCTCAGAGGTGAGACAAGCGTAATGACGGCATTAAATGGTGGAGAAATCACCACTCCAAGATTAGATGAAGTATTGAAAGAGAAGAAGAAATTGGACATGGGACTTTTAGATTTAGCTGGGCTACTTTCTTAATCGAGAAGTGATCGTATGATAGTGAAGAATGGGCTCGTTTGGAATGGAAGGAGTTTCGAAAAGAGGACATTGTACGTAGAAGACAACAAATTTGTAGAATACACGGATCTTGGACCTGTGGTCGATGCCACAGGTCTATTTGTAATGCCGGGATTCGTTGATTCTCATGCACATGTAATTGGAACAGGTTTGAAGTTGTTGACATACGATTTGGAAAAAGTTGAATTGGAAGATGTTTTATCTGAGGCCAACGATAAAACTTTTATCGTGGCACGCGGCTGGGAGAAATTACCGGCAAATGAGATACTTGATAGAGCAAATTCATTTGATAAACCCATTTTTCTTATCAGAAAATGCGGACACGTTGCATGGGTAAACAACCATCTAAAGAACGCCCTCGATTTGCCAGACAATCTCATCCGTGAGGGTCAAATAGAGCAAGTCTATGGTGAGTTTGGTAGTGAGTTGTACGAAAGGGCATTTAGTGAAGGGCAAAGAGAATTTCTGAGACATGGAGTTACACAAGTTCATTCTGATGATTTTCATGGAATTAGTTTTGAGAAGCTAAAGGAATTGTTGAACCACAGCAAGATTAGGATATTTGAAAAACTAAACACTTACGAACCTTGGCTTTACGAATTCGGAGAATTTGGGCTTTCTATGATCGGTAGCATAAAACTATTTGCTGATGGTTCTTTAGGTGGAAAGACTGCGCATATGCACGAACCTTACAAGGGTTCTGATGAAAGAGGAGTAGACACATTACCTGATAATTTTGATGAGATTGTAAGATTTGCTGAAGAAAGGAACATTCAGTTGTCCATACATGTCATAGGCGATGAAGCATTGCACGAAGTTCTAGATAGATTTGACAAAAATAGTGCGAGGGTAAAACATAGATTGATACATCTACAGTTTGTGAGGAGAAGTGATTTTGATAGGTTGAAGAATCTTTATTTATCGGTTCAGCCACATTTCTACTTCGAAGATATACCCCTGCTCGATACAGTGAATTACGAAATGTGCTATCCGTTCTTAGAGATGTACAAGAGAGGATACAGCATCGCATTTTCAACAGATTCGCCAGTATCCCCGGCAGACCCGAAGTATGTGATAGAGAATGCTATGAACATGGGGTTTACAAAACGTCAGTCATTGAATCTTTACACTGAAAGTGGTTCAAGGATGGCGGGGATTGCGAGTGGAAGAATAGATGTGGGATATCTTGCAGATTTTTGCTTGTATGATGGAAGCGTTGTCGAAAAAGACCCTATAAAGGTGTATATAAATGGTGAGGAGGTAATATTTTGAATGAATGATGCTAACACTCTGTTCTCCAGACCAACGGACGATTCATCTTTCGATGTAATCGTAGTAGGCGGAGGACATGCAGGTATAGAAGCCTCGCTGGCCACTGCGAGGCTCGGTTTCAAAACTTTGCTTCTCACTGGAAATCCGGATAACGTTGCTTGGGCATCTTGCAATCCGGCAATTGGCGGTTCTGCAAAGGGCATAGTCGTTAGAGAAATAGATGCACTTGGCGGTGAGATGGCGAAGACAACTGATCAAACGATGATCAACGTGAGGATGTTGAACACAAGCAAAGGACCAGCCGTTCAAGCATTGCGTGCACAGATAGATAAGTACGATTACTCACGCACAATGAAAAGGAAATTGGAAAATCAAGAAAATCTGTTGCTCAGATATGGACTGGTTAAGGAATTGATAGTCGAAGATGGTAAAGTCAAAGGTGTCATCGATTCTCTTGGCATAGATTACCATGCTAATGCTGTGATACTGACAACCGGGACGTTTCTAAGAGGTAAGATATTCGTTGGCAGGAATACTATGGAAGCCGGTAGGATGGGGGATTTCTCATCTCAGGGTCTTACTGCTTCTCTTATAAATTCAGGTCTTACCGTTGGAAGGTTCAAAACAGGCACACCGGCAAGGGTATTGAAAAAGAGTATAGATTTTTCAAAGATGAAGAGGCAAGATAGTGATGATATACCATGGTCATTTTCGTACTTTGATGAACCAAAGGTACTCGAAAAGAATTACCCATGTTGGTTGACACATACAGTTCCGCAAACACATGAGATCATCAAACGCTATTTGTCGTACTCACCTCTGTATGGAGATATTAAGTTAATAGAGGGAAAAGGTCCAAGGTATTGCCCTTCCATAGAAGATAAAGTGATAAAGTTCAATAGGGATGGTCATCAGGTATTCGTCGAACCAGAAGGTAGAGATACGCAAGAATACTATTTGAATGGACTCTCCACCAGTTTGCCGTACGCAGCTCAAATACAATTTTTGAGGACTATACCAGGCCTTGAAAACGTTGTTGTCGCACGTCCTGCATATGCAGTTGAATACGACTACATAGACCCAATGCAACTCTATCCAACACTTGAGTCGAAAATTGTTGAAAACTTGTTTTTTGCAGGTCAAATAAATGGAACAAGTGGTTACGAAGAGGCCGCAGCTCAAGGTCTCATAGCTGGAATAAATGCAGCACTCAAATTGAGAAATGACGAACCGTTTGTGCCGAGAAGATCCGAAAGTTACATAGGTGTGATGATAGATGACCTTGTGACAAAAGGTGTAGATGAACCTTACAGGTTGTTGTCATCAAGGGCAGAGTACAGATTGATGCTTAGACATGATAACGCACACCTAAGGCTTTCCAAATATGGGTATAAAATTGGTTTAATACCACGTTGGTTCTATGATAGAGTCATATCACTTGAAGACGCAATCAAATATCACCTTGACAGATTGGAACAAGTCAAAGTGCCAGCATCTGATCAGGTGAACGATTTGCTTGCATCACTTGGTGCCTCACCTGTCTCCGAGGGTACTAGACTTGCAAAGTTGGTTAGAAGGCCGGAACTCAAGTACAACGATTTGAAAGTCTTGGACCCGGAACCTATAGAAGATAGTGAAGTTGTCGAACAAATCGAAATTCAACTAAAATATGAAGGATACGTAAAAGCAATGCTTGACCAAATACACATATTTGAAGAATACGAAAGTTTACCTTTAGTTAACATAAAGTTTACTCAAGTGCCCAATTTATCGACTGAAGCGCGCGAAAAGCTTGAAAAAATCAGGCCTTTTTCAATTGGACAGGCTATGAGGATATCTGGAATCACCCCTGCAGATATTTTGGCTCTTTTGACTTTCATCAACAAGAAATAGCCTTATTCGACAACTTTGACACTTTTACACCATTTTCAAGGTCGATTTTGACAAATGGTCGTTTTGTGGTAAAATAAAAAAAGAATTTTTTGTAACAAACAGAATAAGGGGTGTGAAGAGTGCGGAGAATATTAGCTTTTGCATTAATCATGATAGTTGCCATCACATTTGCTGAATTCAACATAAATTATAAAGTCCAATCTGGTGATACGTTTTATGAATTATCGCATAATTTCAACATCCCTATACCAGTACTCATGGACTGGAATCCAGATGTTACTCCTTCAAATTTGAAGATAGGGCAGACTTTGAAGATACCTTTGGTATCTGGCATACTGTATAAACCTACGAAGTCTATGACTTTGTCAACACTTGCGAAGTATTTTTTCATAGATCCAGAGGAGATTACGGCAATCAATCCGACTGTTGGTTCGTCCATAGCGGCGAATAAGGAAATTTTCGTGCCAGTTGGAAAGGTGAATACTTCTTTTACTCAATTAGCGGATTTTGTATGGCCAGTTTATGGTTCGATCACATCAGAATTTGGTTGGAGGTTGCACCCGATATACAAAAAGAATATGTATCACAGTGGTATAGATATCGGCGTACCTCAGGGCACCCCTGTATTTGCGGCGCGCGGTGGTACTGTAAAGTACGCAGGTTGGAAGAGTGATTATGGTAATTTGATAATAATAGACCACGGTGGATATCAAACATATTATGCGCATCTTTCTAAGATAAATGTTTACGTTGGTTTAAGAGTTGAAAAGGGAGATTTCATAGCACGGAGTGGTAACACGGGTACTTCAACAGGTCCGCATCTACATTTTGAGGTTAGAAAAAATGATGAGTTGGAAGATCCAGTTGCCTATCTTCCACGCACAAATACGTACGTCATGAGGAGGGTCTTATCTGAATAATTCAACACCATTTCTGGAATGGATTTTTAGTGTAAACGAAGAGAAGATGGACGCTGTTGATGAGCTGTTATATGGTGAATACGATTATTACATAATGGATAGCAGCGAGGGGAAGTACCTCGCTGTTGTTTCGCCTTTGAAAAACGATTTGACAAATCTGAAAGATCAATTGATTGCACTTGGATTGCAGTTTGTCGGTACCAAGGAGACGTGTCCGGAAGATTGGTTAAAGAATATAGTCACTGAGCCTTTTGAAATGATAGAAGGTGTAATAGTAGATCCAATGGACCATGATTTAAGACCTTCTGAAGGAACGATTGTGATAAAAATTCCGCAAGGATTGGCCTTTGGTACAGGACTTCACCAAACGACAAAGATGTCTGCTGCGTATCTAAAGAAGTACTTGAAACCAGGAATGGATGTGCTAGACCTTGGCTGTGGAAGTGGTATACTCGCCATTTTGGCAAAAAAGCTTGGTGCAAATCGTGTTTTGGCAGTCGATAACGACCCTTTGGCAATCGAGGTAGCAACTGATAACGCACTGAGAAACGATGTTGACATAGAAGTTAGACTTTCTGATCTGTTTTCTGATGTTGATGGTAGATACGACATAATAGTTTCAAATATAGTAGCTGAAATATTGGTTGTGATGTTGCAACAAGCGAGGAATTATCTAAAAAGCAATGGTATTCTGATACTTTCTGGTATCATATTGCCAAAAGTGTCACTTTTTGATAATTACGATGTCATTGAAAAAACGGTGATGGATGAATGGAACGCATTGGTGATAAGGATTTAAATATCGTAAGGAAGCAACTTGGCAGAAACGTTGTCAACGTCATGCGTGTTGAAAAATGGTGTTCTTTTGGTTTTCCAGTTGTTATTTTGAGCTATCCTGTCAGAAATAACTCTCCTTTCCCCACTATTCACTATCTTACCTGCCCCCATTTGGTAAAGGAAATCTCAAGGCTAGAAGAGAGGGGCCTGATTTCCGACTTCGAATCTGCCATAAGTAAAGATGAAAATCTGAGAACGGCAGTGGAACAAGCACATAGAGATGTGATTCAAAAGAGGCTTTCAATTTTGGAGAGTTGCGACGAGAAATGGAGACCTTTATTATCCGAAGTTGGAACTGGCGGAATAAGGGATTTTACAACTGTGAAATGCCTTCATCTTCACGCCGCAGATTACCTTGCTGGTATAGATAATCCAATTGGTAAGGACGTGATCGAAGGTATCAGAAATAGAGAAATCGGAGAAAACGTCGAGTGCCAAAATAGTTTTTGCAACCGCTTTTTGTGATATCATATAATATCATATAATGTAGTGATTTAATATAGTGATTATTGTAGTGATTACAAAGCGAGGGAAAATATGGAAAAATATAATTCCAATATCTTTCTTTTCTTTGATTTCCAAAATCAACCAGTGGATGTTGAACTTGTGTGCAACGAAATATCAAAATACGGCAGGATCATCGGAGGTAAGGCATACGGCTCTTGGTCAAAACACAAGATGCAGGCTTTTGCATTGTACAATCATGGCATAGAGCTCATAGAGATACCAGAAGCTGAGTTACTGCCAAACAAGAAAGGTAACGATATCAGGCTTGCAGTTGACTGCATGGAGATAGCCATTGAGAATCATTCGATAGATGTCTTCTTCTTGGTTACGGGAGATGCAGATTTTACTGCATTGGTGAACAAGATAAAATCGTACGGTAAGAACGTGATGGCACTTGCACGGACCAAGTCCACAAGTTACGAACTGATCTCCGCCGTGGATTTGTTCATTCCATATGAAGACATCGTAAAAAACGAAAGATTGAATGACCCGATTGATAGGCTTTGCGATGAGGTGGAAGTTTTTTTAAAGCGTTCTGGCAAGGATTTTACACTCGACAATTTGTCTCGTTTCTTGAGTTCTTTCAATGTAAATCCGACGAAATATGGTGTGCAAACCGTACGTGAACTGTCCGATATGATATATGAAAGAAAAGTGCAAAAGCCCGAAAGGATAAGGGACATAAAGGTACTCTTTTTGCGCAATGTAATCTTTGGTGACCTAAATGAGGAAAAATTGGTTGAATTTTCCGAAAAGAACAACATAGAGATGGGAAATTTGAAAACAGCAATTGATATTCTCATGCGTGATGACGTCATCGAGTTGAAAAACGGGTACTACAATGTAAAACGCACAAAGGCTTTTTTCCTAACGTTGTTGGAAAAGTATCCCGTTGAGTATTCGCACATATCGGAGTTCATAGAAAAGTCTTACAAAGCTTTTTCAGCAGGCAGAGTGAGGTCGTTGAGTCAACTATTACAGAGTGAATTCAAGATTTCAAGTGCTGAGTTCAAAAGTTACATCGATGCGATTAAACGTAGTGGTTGCCTAAAGGGATTGGACGATAGCGATTACATCTCTTACTCAACACCTGCTAAAATTGTCTGCACTTTGGAAGAATTGAAAATTTGCACGTTATGTTATTATGTAAAGAGGATACTCTCTCAGACGTTCGTTTTCAAAGAAGAGATGGATATCTTAAAAGAGATCATTTTCTCCAACGACAAAATCATCTTCGAAAAGTGCTTAGATACGCTTTTGAAAAGGGGAGAGATTACAGAACTGGAAAATGTTTATTTCTATACACCAGTCTGAGTTTGCTGAGGTGGAACCATTGAAAGTAGAGATAATCGTACCAGGTAAAATATCAAAACACCTCTTGCCAGCATGTGAGTATTACATGGAAAAGATTGATAGATTTGCCAAAATAGGAATTAGCCACGTCAACTTGGGTGGTGATCTGAATAGTGAAGATGCAAATGTAATAATGAAAAGGGAAGCTGAATACATAGAAAGAAGGCTTAATGGCAGAAGATATGTGCTGATTGATCTTTGGGGAAGGGAAATGACGAGTGAACAATTCTCATCGTTTTTGGAACGTCAGTTCATGGTACTTTCGGAGTTAGTTTTTGTGATAGGTGGTCCACTTGGTGTCGATGAGAAGATTAGAGATAATGCAGCAGAAAGGATATCTTTTTCGAAAATGACGTTTACCCATGAAATGTGTACTCTTCTCTTGTTAGAACAGATTTTTAGAGGATTCAAGATTTTGAAGAACGAAAAATACCATTATTGAGAACTTTCGAAAAATTCTGATAAATAAGCGATGGAACTTTTGTTTTCGTCTTCATAAATCACAATTTTTGTCGATAATGGATATAGAGTTGGTGACTTTTTGAGAATGAATTCGGGAAATGGAGGTGAATGATGTGATCGACAGAATCAACAGGCTTGGACAACAACAAATACAGAACATCTCAAATGTAAAAGGAAAAGAAGAGAAGCCCGTAGAAAAATCTAAAGTGAAGGGTGGAGATGAAGAATCATTGGTTATCGAAGAAGGAAAGAAAGTAGCCGAATACATAGAAATGGCGAAAAACTATCCGGAGATTCGTACAGACCTCGTTGACCAGTTAAAGAATGCGATGCAGAACGGTACATTCAAGGTCGATGTTGAAAAGATAGCGAGGAAGATTTTGGAGGGATGACATTTGTTGAAGGAAGGTTTTGAAAAGCAGATTAAAGTTCTCGAAGATATGATTCAAGCTTTTAAGGAGCTCGAAAGTGCTGTTGTTGCAAGAGATACTGATTCCCTATCAAAATCAGCGGTAAGTGTCGAGGAGTTGAGTCTGGAAATAGATAAACTCGAATCGGAGAGAACACACACACTTCAATCTCTTGGTTTTGCTACGGTTAAAGAATATGTTGAAAGGTCGAATCTTCCAGATGTAAGTGATGTCTCATTTCTCAGTGTTGAGGTAGTTGAGAAACTCAACGAATTGACGATAATAATGGATGAAATAAGGCAACTGATACAATTTGAGAATCAGTATGCTGAGTTTCTTAATTGCTTCATCAAAGGAGTTCAGCCATCTACATATTCGTTTCCCCAAAATGGACAAAATGATAACATAAATTCTATACATTCAACTTATTCTCGTCCACTGTATGATCAATTCAAGTAACTTCTTCTCTCTCACCCTTCTTTTCACACGTTCTGATTCCTTGTAATAATTGTAATATATGAGTTACTCAAAGGAGTGGTACGATGTCTGATATCAGTCTATTTGGAACATTAAATACAGGCTTACTTGGTGTATATGCGAGCAAATTAGCGATGAACGTTGTATCGCACAATATAGCTAATGCAAATACACCTGGTTTTTCAAGGCAACGACCTGAGCTTATGACGACGGCACCGATCTCGAGTACATCGTTAACCCAACCAGGTTTACCACTTCAAATAGGGACCGGAGTTTACGTAAAAGACATACAAAGGGTTAGAGATGAGTTCTTAGACATTCAATTCAGACAGACGAACAACAAATACAATTACTGGGATTCGATGACTTCAAATCTCCATTTTGTGGAACAACTCTTTGCGGAACCATCTGATGCAGGCATCAGATATCTTTTTGATTCTTTTTGGTCTGGGATAGAAGAAGTGATAACAGACCCGACGAATACGGCGGCAAAACGTGGCTTGGTTAGTAGAGCTGAAGAACTTGTTGAACAGACTCAAGATGTTTACACAAGACTCGAGCAGTTGAGAACTGACGTAGACGATGAGATATCTCAGAGAACTCAAGAGATAAATTCGATGGTGAAAAGGCTTGCAGACATAAATGCAAAAGTCAGGGCAAGTGTTAGTTTAAATTATAGCCCGAATGATTTACTCGACGAAAGGGATAGAATACTCGATGAATTATCAAATTTAGCGGATATTCATTATTATGAAGATAACGCTGGACAGATAACACTCAGACTTGGAAACCAAATAGTGCTTACCGGTGAGAATGTCGTAGAGTTGCGAGCATTAGATAGACCCTATGGGAAAGGATTCAAGGAAATTTTTGCAGGTAACTCAAAAGTGGAGATAAGCGATGGTAAGTTGAAGTCTCTGTTCGATTTAAGAGACGACACGCTCGTTAAGTATATGAATAGATTAGATGAGTTCTCGCTTTCTTTGACCGATGAATTCAATTTGATTCACGAAGATGGTTATAACGGCGATGGAAATGTCACCGGGTTGAGATTCTTCAACGATATTTCTTCGGATAATATAGAAGATTCTGTACTCTATAGACTTGCGGGCGCAAAAAGGGTTGAAAATGGTCCCATCAATTTCATATCAGGAATGTCCGATAGAACGAATGTCAGTGATATTACTGACAAACAATTCATAGAGCAGGGTTCAATAGTCTTTTTCGATGGTACAAGCAATGTGTTTTCTACTAATGTAAATCCTTACGATACGGTTGGAACTCTTGAAGCATCGTTGTCTAGTGTAAGTTCAAGGTGGTTTGATCTAAAGACCGGCCCAAATGGTGCCGAAGGATACAGGTTGTACTTCGAGTCCAGCTCTAACATGAGAAATACGTTGGCATTGGATTTCAACGGTAACATGTTCAATACAATGGGATTCTCAACCAAGAACGTTGATGTATATGCTGTTGACGAATCTGATTTCAAAGTAAATGCTGGAAGTTACAAGATATCTATAAATGGTAATGAAGCCATGATAAACGTCTCTTCTACGACTACATTGAATGATTTGGCAAATCAAATAAACGCATCGTTTAGCAATGATGTTGTTGCGTACGTCAACAATGGAAAGATGATTTTGATACCCACAAAGTCTAATGAGTTTAACATTAAGAAATTAACTTTGTCAGATTCTGGTGGACTTTTCACTCAAGCTAATTTGCATACAGAAACTTACAAAGCACTCGATACCGGTACTGAAACACTAGAGAATATCTTGGGCAGAAGTCAAACTTTCTCGATAAGGATTGGTTCAACTGAGATAAAAGTAGATCCAACGAAGATGACTCTCAAAGATTTGGCTGACAAAATAAATGAAATGAATACCGGTATAATCGCAGAAGTGACGCCACACAATAAATTCGTTCTGAGGGGGTCAAGGTCTCTTGGATTTGAGTTGAACAAAGTGATTCAAGGGCCTGAGGCTTTGTGGACTGCTCTGGGTTTCATAGACCCTGATGGAAATTCCTCAAATGACTGGGATGATGGTTTTGTTTTTATAAATCCATTTGAATCTCAGAAAGATCAAAGAACAAGATATACAAAGGCTGATGCGCTCTTCATAGATAAGCAATTGCCAAACGAACCGTACAGGTTCACGGAGAAATTGAAAGTAAATTCCACAATTGCAAGCAATCCAGAGACACTTGCAGTCGATATGGGATATACGGAAGAGAATTCAAATTGGGATGCAAAGGTCTTCAAGCCATCCGGACGTGCAAATACTGGAATAGTTGAAATGTTGTCATCGCTCAAATCTAAGAAGGTTCTGAATGATGGTTCTGAATCTTTTAGTGAATATCTGGGTAGCGTAGTTGCAGAACTCGGCGTGGAAAGCGAGACAGCTACGAAGGTGAAGAGTAATACGGATCTCATGAAAAACGAAATCGATGGAGAGAGAGAACGTGTAAAAGGCGTGTCACTCGATGAAGAGATGGCCAACATGATAAAGTACCAACATGCATTTAACGCGGCAGCAAGGATAATGACTGCGGTTGATGAAATGATATCCAGGGTAATTGATAAACTTGGTGTTACATAGTCTGGATTTTGAGTTCGTGAGTAAGATGTGAGTAATAGTATTAGCAAAATGTGGTGAGAAAGAAGGTGGTACAATGAGGATAACTAACAATATGATCAACGACAGATCTCTTTTCAACATACAGCAATCTCTCTATAGAATATCGAAATTGAACGACAAACTATCTTCCGGAAAAGAAGTTCAGTATCCAAGTGACGATGCTGTAATTGCAACACGTGCATCAAACATATCGAGTAGATTGAGAGAACTCGAGCAGTACAAGCGAAATGTTGATCACGTGAATAACTTCGCCCAATCTTACGATACAACACTTCAAGAGTTATCGAGTGTATATCAAAGGATAAAGGAACTCATGGTAGAGGGTGCAAATGGTACCAATAGCGTAGATGAACGGAATGCAATCGCAACAGAACTGAAGGCACTTAAGGAACACTTGATAGAGATAGCCAACACGCGCGTCGGTGATGAGTACATATTTGGTGGAGCCAGGTCTGACCTCAAACCGGTGGACGAAAATGGGAACATAGTGACCCCTATGGAAGCTGACGTAAAGCGAAAGGTTAATGCACTAGGCTACAGTATTTCATATGGAGTAACTGTGTACGATGCCTTTACTCTGAAGAATGGTAAAACAGCCTTTTCTACTATCGATGATGCAATAAATGCCATTTATCAAGGCGATGAAAAAAAACTCTCTGAGATTTCCCTAAAAGAAATCGGTGTTTTAGAGAATTCCGTGATGGAACAGTTTGCAAACGTCGGTTCAACATCAAGAATGGCAGAGATGGTATCTTCGAGGATAGATGATTTACAAGTATTCAATACAGAATATATATCGAAAGAGCAGGATGCTGATTTAACGAAGGTCCTTACCGATTTGTCCATGCAGCAATCTGTCCTCAATGCAGCTTTGAAATCTGCTTCTATGGCGATACAGAAGACACTCGTTGATTTCATTGGGTGATTTTTGTCATGGATGAATTCAAATTTGGAAGATTTTCAACGCAGATTATAAATGGTATAAGGACTATAGATGTAAACTCACATAAGCCGACGCACGCGTCGGCTTTTTTAGTTTGGTACTCTAAGCCAACTTCTGATGTGAAAAGTATCGTTGAGTTAGGTAGCGGTACAGGTATCGTTGCATTTTCACTTGCCAAGCTATATAATGTAAATGTAATCGGTGTGGAAGTGCAAGAGGAATTATACAAGCGCTCACTCGATGGCCTCTCACTAAACAATTTGGACGAAAGAGTACAGTTTGTGAACGCAGATGTTCGAGATATCAGGGATTTTTTCAAATCAGAGTCCTTCGATATGGTTGTATGCAATCTGCCATTTCACGTTGGTAAGGAAAGTGTGGACAAAATTCGCAGAATATCTCGCAATTCTAATCCAGCCCTTATAAACTCATTTGTGGAAGCTGCTGCATACCTTTTGAGAAACAGAGGGACATTCGTTTTTGTGACGGCACCAAAGATTTTGATACCTTTGTTGGATGCACTTTCTAAAGAGAAGTTGATTGTACAACGTATGTGTTTTTTCCATGGCACTTTAGATAAGAATGCTAAACTTGTTGCTCTTAGAGGAAAGAAAAATGGTGGCTATGAAGTAACAGTTGATCCACCACAGTGGGGGGAGAGTGCATGGTAGAGAGATATGCGTTAGAACCTTTGAAGAGTCTATGGACGTTGAAGGCACAGTATGAAAGATGGTTAGAAGTAGAATTAGCGGTTGTTGAGGCTTACGAAGACTTGGGTATTGCACCAAGGGGTATAAGTAGGTCAATGCGTGAAAAAGCAGTTATCGATGTCGAAGATATTCTGAGAATTGAAGAAGTGGTGGATCACGATGTGATAGCATTCATCAAATCGGTAACGAAAAGTTTTGGAGATGAGGCGAGATACTTTCACTATGGTCTTACGTCATCAGATGTCGTTGATACGGCAAATAATCTGGCACTCGTTAGGTCAATGGATACGATAATATCTTCGGCACAAAGATTTTCCGAGGTACTTTACAAAAAAGCACTTCAGTACAAGGATTTACCAACAATTGGTAGAACACATGGCATCCATGCAGAACCAACATCTTTCGGATTGAAATTCTTGTCTTGGTATGCAGAGTTGTTAAGAGATATAGAACGCTTAAATATGGTTAGAAAAGAGATAGCAGTCGGTAAGCTCAGTGGTGCTGTAGGAAATTATGCCAACATAGAGCCGCGCGTAGAAGAAATAGCGCTTGGAAAGTTGGGCTTGAAGCCAACGCCTGTTGCCACACAGGTTATCTCACGAGACTACATTGCACACATGTTGTCTATTCTGGCAATTACAGCCGGTACAATAGAACGAATCGTAGTTGAGATAAGACACTTGCAAAGGACGGAAATCCTTGAGGCTATGGAGCCGTTCAAAGAAGGGCAAAGGGGATCTTCCGCGATGCCGCACAAGAAAAATCCCATTTTGTGTGAACGTCTTACTGGCATGGCAAGACTTATGAGAAGCTACGTTACTGTCGGCATTGAGAATATGACACTCTGGCATGAGAGGGACATATCCCATTCATCTGCTGAAAGATACATACTACCAGATGCTACGATGACCATGTACTACATGTTGGAAAAGGCAAGATATCTGATATCAAATTTGAGGATATTTGAAGACACGGTGAGAAAGAACATCGAGACAACCGGAGGACTCATCTACTCGCAGCGCGTTATGTTAGCACTGATAGACAAAGGTATGAGTAGAGAGGATGCGTACACTTTGATACAGAAAATTGCAATGAGATGCTGGGAAGAAAGATCTTCGTTTGAAATAGCAATTCGTGAAAACGAACAAGTTAAGAATATGCTTAAAACAGAAGAACTGAATGCACTATTTGTACCTGATTACTATCTCAGAAATGTGGACAAGATTTACGAAAGATTTATCGAAAGTCATAAGTAAAAAACAAAAGCGAGCATCAAATGCTCGCTTTTATTCATTAACCTTTAGATTTCAGATTAATATGTTGTTCCAGCGTCTGTCGTTCCGGTATCTGTTGTTCCAGTATCTGTTGTCATTCCATCTGTCGTTCCAGTATCGGTCGTTCCAGTGTCTGTTGTCATTCCATCTGTCGTTGTTGTGTCTTCAGTTGTACCGTACTCGTCTGTCGTTGTTGTGTCTTCAGTTGTACCGTACTCATCTGTCGTTGTTGTGTCTGTTGTCATCTCATCTGTCGCTGTTGTGTCTGTCGTTGTTTCTTCCATCGTGGTTGTTGTTTCGTCCGTTGTTGTTGCTTCGTTGTTGTTGTTGTTGTTTGCAACTACCGCCCAGATGATAGCTACTACGATGATAGCGATGACGATCAATGTTACTGTTAAACCTCTTCTCGATGCCATAACTCCAACCTCCCTTTGAATGATGTTTGAAAGAATTATCTTTCACCGTTTATTCTTCGGATTTATTATATCATATGGCATGTTACTTTCAATGATTATTTCTTGATAAATATATGTTACGTGTAAATTTAGTACCTCTACATTGTTTACGTGTAACACTGTATATCTAATTACATGCATTGCAATTACTCAAAGCAATTGCTCAAAAAGTGTAGATTGTGAGAGATTTTTGTATATATCAACTGCATACTCTAGTATACGCGAGCAAAGTAGTGATAGAGAGAGTATAAATCTATTGTAAAAGGAATATTTTAGAAATGTTTTGAACTAACACAAAGCATAGGTTTGTATTTCTGCATGGTATTTCTGTAAAATATATGTGTGAAGGTGTTTCTTGTGGTAGAGAAAAATCGAATTCGAAGAGGAGGTAACATCATGAGAGTTGTTACATGGGGCTTTGGTGCTATGGGGCGGGGTATTGCAAAGAACGTTGTGGAGAGTAAGTGTATGAAGCTTGTCGGAGTCATCGACAAAAATCCGGAGTTCATTGGTAAAGACGTTGGTGAGTTGTTGGGTCTCGAGACATATGGCACACGCGTGAGAGATTCCATAGATGTAATTGAGGAGACTAATCCAGATATCGTGATTATCGCGACTAGCTCATTTGTCAGGGATGTTTTGCCGCAGATCGAATATGCTGTAAAAAACCACGCCAATGTGATCACGATAGCCGAAGAAATGGCCTTCCCATTCAACGTGTATCCGCAAGAATCTGCTTACATGGATAGCCTTGCAAAGCGATACGGAGTAACTATCCTTGGAACCGGTGTCAATCCTGGATTTGTGCTCGATACATTGATCATTGCACTGACGGGTGTCTGTACAAAGGTTGATAAGATTGTTGCAAAGAGAATAAATGACCTATCACCATTTGGTAGAACGGTTATGGAAACTCAAGGTGTAGGTACGACGCCGGAAAAGTTTGAAATTGGGCTAAACGAAGGAACTATTGTGGGACATATAGGTTTTCTCCAGAGCATTGGTATGATTTCAAGGGCAATAGGATGGAATGTGACAAAGATCGAAGAAGAGAGAAAACCAATAATATCGAACGTTTACAGGGAGACTCCAGTAGTGAAAGTCCAACCTGGCATGGTTGCAGGTTGCAATCACTCTGCAAAGGCGTACGCGGGTGAAAAGTGCGTAATTGAGTTGTACCATCCTCAGCAAATCCATCCGCACCTCGAAGGTGTAGAGACAGGAGATTACATAGAAATTCATGGAGATATCGACATTAATCTCTCTATAAAGCCAGAAGTCCCTGGAGGAAAGGCAACTATAGCGATAGCAACTAACATGATTCCAATTGTCGTTGAGGCGCATCCTGGATTGAAATGCATGGCTGATCTCCCAGTTCCAAGATCCATTCTATCGGCAATTCAGTGATAGTAACATACTACGTGTTTTGCTTGAAATGAGGTGAGCAAATGTCGACAAATTTGGCAAAAAGAGGCGACTGGGTTCAGGTACAACTCAACGTGCTGTCACCGGAAGAACGTTCACCATATCTCCCGGAAGATACAAAAAAAGTACCACTTCAAATGAGGGTAAAAGGTTTTTTGGTTGATGAAATTGCATCTCTTGGAGCGACGGTACGCATCAAGACTACAACGGATAGGATAATATCAGGGATTTTGATAGATATAAATCCGAAGTACACGCATAACTTTGGAGAACCTGTACCTGAGTTGATAAACGCGGGTGTTGAATTGCGCAAATTGATGGAAGAAATCGATAGATGTGATGGTCCAGAAGGTGATGGAAAATGACGTCCATGAGAGATGATTCGTACGATGCAGTGATGGCAAGACGAAATGAGATAATGAAAAACGCAGTTGGAATAGATTATGAAAAGTTCATCATCGAAGGTATTGCATTTGATTATGAAAAGATGATGAAAGAAGTAGGTTATTCGATAGATGAAGTGCGAGAAATTCAGGCTGAAACTTGCGTGGGAAATACACCTCTCGTTGAATTGAAAAACATAAATCGCTTAATAAAGAAACTTGCAGCTAAAGGTAAAGGTGCTCGCATCTTTTTGAAAGATGAAGCTGCAAATCCATCTGGCAGCTTTAAAGATCGACGTGCGGCTGTCAGTGTTTATCGAGCAAAGAAGATGGGATACAAGGGTGTTATCGCAGCCACAAGTGGGAATTATGGTGCGGCTGTTGCTTCTCAAGCCGCAAAACGCGGTTTGAAATGCATCATTGTACAAGAATGCTACGATAGTCACTGGAGAGGTCAACCGGAAATATTGGAGAAAGGCCGTGCTTGTGAGGCATACGGTGCAGAAGTTGTGCAACTTACCGTAGGACCAGAACTCTTCTATTACACGTTGCTCTTACTCGAGCAGACGGGATATTTCAATGCATCACTTTATTCACCGTATGCAATAGCTGGTATAGAAACACTTGGATATGAGATAGCACATCAAATGACTGAACTGACTGGCAGATACCCAGATGCAGTCATCGTTACGCATGCGGGTGGAGGGCTCATAACGGGCACTGCACGTGGATTGAAGAAAGCCGGTGGAACTGAGACAAAGATAATTGGTGCAAGCGTTGATTTGCGAGGTTTGCACATGGCAAGTGATGAGGCTTTCAATAAGAAGTACTTTACGACAGGTCATACAGGTTTCGGAATACCATTTGCGGTCTTCCCAGATAGGTCAGATGTCCCTAAGAATGCTGCAAGGCCATTGAGATACATGGATAGATACGTCTTGGTAGCTCAAGGGGAAGTCTTTTACGTGACGGAAATGCTTGCACAACTCGAAGGCCTTCAAAGAGGCCCTGCAGGTAACACATCGTTGACGGCGGCAATTGCATTAGCTCTCGAAATGGATGAAGATCAAACGATTGTCGTAAATGAAACGGAATACACGGGGGCTGGTAAACTTCCTTCCGCACAGTTGACATTTGCAAAACAAATGGGAATGGTTGTAAAAAGAGGGGATCCAATAAAAGAAGATATTCCTGGCAAGGTGATAGCGATACCACAGCACCCATCTCAAATAGGAGTTATAGAATTCCCCGTTTCGGATATGAAGAAAAGTTATCTCAAGGAATTGATAAAACGTGAAAACAGAGATGAGTTCAACGATAACGAAATGGAGTTTTTACAAGAAGACTTGAATGCAACGAAAGAAGAAATTGAAAAGTGGATATCGGAAGTTAGGGGGGAATAAAATGAAACCAAGAGTTGATGATTTTGCACAGAGGTCTAAACATTTACAAGGTATGAGCGATGAGGAATTGAATAACTATTTTTGGCAACTTGTTGAGAAAGTCGTTGACCCACTCGTTGACCTTGCACAGACACATACATCACCATCCATAGAAAGGTCCGTACTTTTGAGGATGGGATTCAACAGTTTGGAAGCTAAACAACTCGTCGATATGATTTTTGAGAGAGGATTGCTCGGTAAAGGCGCAGGCCACATCGTCTGGCGCATAGCAAAGGAAAAGGGTATCGACTACATGGAAGCAGGAAGAAAGTTGATACAAGGGCAATACTGGGAAGATGTAGATAGGATTTTCAAAGGAATCAAAGGGGTGAGCAAGTGATGGACAAACTCGATCCGAAAAAACCCATAGATGTTGAAGAGATACTCAGAGATTTGGATAAGTATAGGCCGAGGAGAAGAGGCTGGACTTGGAGAAAGAAATTACCGGAAGGTACAAAGATGGATAGATACGAGTACTATCAAATTAGTGAACCACTGAAGAATAGCATTCCACTACCTGCCGCACACTATTTCAACAATATAGACCCACAACCAGATGTCGTAATTACTTCAGAAATTGCCTCAGGTAGATTTGAAGATGATATTAGGCGTATGCGCATGGCCGCATGGCATGGTGCTGATCACATAATGGTCATCCGTACCCTCGGTCAGTCTCATTTCGATGGCTTGATAGAAGGGACTCCGGAAGGTGTCGGTGGTATTCCGATAACGAGAAAACAACTTAGAGCAACGAGAAAAGCGTTGGATTTGATAGAAGACGAAGTTGGAAGACCAATCAATTTTCATAGCTACGTTTCTGGTGTTGCTGGCCCTGAAATTGCAGTACTATTCGCAGAAGAAGGTGTCAATGGTGCACACCAAGACCCGCAATACAACGTTCTTTACCGTGGTGTTAATCCAGTTAGGTCTTTTGTGGATGCAGCGGTCGCAAAGAGGATCATGGCATGGGCAGGTATGCTTCAAATAGATGGTGCACACAATGCGAACGCATCTGCAAAACTTGCTTGGACCGTTATGCCAGAGTTGTTGGTACAGCACGGTATAAACTGTTTGTATTCTGTGAAAGTAGGCATGCCCAAAGGGAACATAGCACTATCAACTGTTCCACCGGTCATTGCTCCACTTCCGGAAATGAGGATCGATATGCCCTATGCGATTGCATTGAGGGAATTGTTTGATGGATATAGGTTTAGAGCGCAGATGAATACCAGATACATAGAATCTGATCTATTCGATGCAACGCGAGCACACGTGATAAATGCCGTTCTTTCAAGACTTACAAGTGCAGACCTCCAATCAACGATCACACCCGATGAAGGTAGAAATGTACCTTGGCATGTTAATTCAATAAGAGGTGTCGAAACTGCAAAACACACATTACTAGCCATGGATGGAATAAAGAATTATGTCAAGATAGATCAGCAAGCAGTAAGGGAAAAGGTCAGAGAGCTCAAAATGAGAGCCATTCTCATGCTTGAAGAAATCATCGATATGGGAGGATACTTTGAGGCATTGGAAGCGGGGATGTTTGTAGATAATGGCTATTACCCAGAAAGATTCGGCGATGGGATCGCAAGGAAGAAGGATGGCGAGATTGCAGCCGGTAGCGTCGTCCCGAGAGATGTGGATTACATGGCACCTGTCTGTGAACACTTCGGTTACAACAACATCCCAGAAGGTATTGAAAAACCTTGTGATTTGATAGGTGGTTGCACGTTCCACAATCCCGATAAGATACAGTTTATAGATGAACTCGATGAAACAGACAATGTAAATTTGCGCTTAGAAAAGGTAGCTGATATGCGCAAGAGAAATGTTATTAAACCTGAAGTTGAATGGTTTGCAGATGGCTGGGTACAACTCGATATGACGTTCTCTCTGCCAGAAGAGTTTGCGGAAGCTGCCGCGCTGGCAGTATGCGAGAAACTTGGTCTCCAAGATGCGACGATCATAGCAAAGACTGTACTTCATCCATCGGAAGGTACGTACGTAGAATTGAAAGCAAAAGTACCCTTCGAGATAAATGTAGATGAGCTTCACCTACCGAAAAAGACTGAAATACTTCCCGAAGATGAATTGTTCGAGTTCGTTGAGAAACACCCAATCAAGGTTGTGGCTGCTACTGTTGGTGAAGACGAACATTCCGTTGGACTAAGGGAAATACTCGATATAAAACACGGTGGAATAGAAAAGTACGGGATAAAGTACGTCTATTTGGGTACAAGCGTTCCACCGGAAAAGCTCATAGATGCAGCAATTGAAACGGGGGCAGATGCAATTCTTGCCTCAATGATCATTACGCACAACGATGTACACGTTAAAAATATGCAAAGACTAAACGAACTTGCGATAGAGAAAGGCATCAGGGATAAAGTGCTCATAATCGCAGGCGGAACGCAAATTAACAACGATATGGCAGTGGAAAATGGTGTAGATGCAGGATTCGGTAGAGGTACAAAAGGTGCAGACGTTGCTTCATTCATCGTGAAAAAATTAAGAGAGAAGTATGAAAAGAAATAGCTTAACAATTTTCATTGACATTCGGTCATTAGTAACATTAGTAATTTTAGTAATTTGATAAACGAGTTGATAAACGAGGGGGGAAAGCGTATGTATGAAGGATACGAAGTGACAGATTGGACAGTTATACCACCGTTTAAGAATGAACCAATTGTGGATTTTTCAAAACCGGAGAACGAAGAACGCATGAAAGCAGCACTTGAGAAGGTGTATAGTGAATTTGGTAAGGAATATGATATCGTCATAGGAGGCAAAGTCTACAAGTCAGAAAAGAAAATAAAGTCGATCAATCCTAGCAAGTACGATGAGGTAGTCGGATATGTGAATAGTGCCGACGAAACACTTGCCGAACGTGCTGTGGAGAGTGCGTGGAATGCATTTGAGACATGGAGTAAAACACCAGCACACATCAGAGCAGAGTACATGCTGAAAGCTGCAAAACGGATCAAAGAGAGAAGATTTGAATTCGATGCGTGGTTGGTCTACGAAGTTGGAAAGAGTTGGGTGGAAGCCGATGCAGACGTAGCAGAAGCAATCGATTTTCTCGAGTACTATTCAAGAGATATGCTCAGGTATGCATCTGATCAGCCACTCGTTAGAATTCCCGGTGAGAATAATGAACTTAGATACATTCCATTGGGAGTTGGTGCAATTATTCCACCATGGAATTTCCCACTCGCCATACTCGTTGGTATGACTAGTTCTGCAGTTGTGACAGGTAATACGGTCATTCTAAAACCTGCAAGTGATAGTCCGATAATTGGTGCAAAGTTCTTCGAGGTCCTTCAGGAGATAGGATTACCAGATGGTGTTGTCAATTTCATGCCAGGTAGTGGCGCATTAGCTGGAGAGTATCTGGTGAAACATCCTAAGATCAGATTCATCAGTTTCACAGGTTCCAAAGAAGTGGGATTGAGAATTCACGAACTTGCTGCAAAACCTCAGCCGGGACAAATCTGGTTGAAAAGGACCGTGCTTGAGATGGGTGGTAAAGATGCCGTAGTTGTCGATGAAACAGCAGACCTCGACGCAGCTGCAGAAGGTATCGTTGTTAGTGCGTTTGGATATCAAGGGCAAAAATGCAGTGCAGGCAGTCGAGCGATAATAGTGAAAGATATTTACGACAAACTTGTTGAAAAGATAGTAAATCGTGTGTCGAAGATAAAGATGGGAGATGTCAGATATAAAGAAAACTGGCTTGGACCAGTTGTGAACAAATCTTCGATGGAGAAGATCCTCAACTATATAGAGATAGGGAAGAAGGAAGGTACACTTGTTTGTGGCGGTAGGAGCAGAGAAGACTTGGGCGGATATTTCATAGAACCTACCGTTTTTAAAGACGTTCCATGGAATGCAAGGATTGCACAAGAGGAGATATTCGGACCTGTACTATCGATAATAAAGGCGGAAGATTTCGATGATGCGATGCGGATAGCAAATTCAACAGAATACGGTTTAACCGGTTCACTGTACAGTAAAGACCGCGCAAGGATAGAGAGGGCAAAGGTAGAATTCCACGTAGGAAATCTGTACTTCAACAGGAAATCGACAGGCGCACTCGTTGGCCCTCATCCATTTGGCGGATTCAACATGTCTGGTACCGATAGTAAAACTGGTGGCAGAGACCATTTAGGACTATTCATGCAGGCAAAGGCAATAAGCGAGAAAATCTAATTTAATTGATGTCTTGATACGTATATTCCTTAATGCCCCCCACACTTTAATCGTAGTGTGGGGAGTTTCTATAAATTCTATAAATATGCAACAAACCGAATAATTCAATTGATAGTATTGATATTCTTTATTATGCCACGTTAGAATTATGATAGAATTGAAGAGTGGAGTTCTTCAACTGTCACCTAAGTTTATCAAATTTCGTTGCAAACCACTTCAGATGTACAATATTCGCGTACAACAAAAGAATTAGGGGGGATTTGGAATGGACTTTCTTATCTATCCTTTACCAGGAGACATTCAGAGACATATTACAAATGGTCTTTTTTCTACCGCACAGAACGAAATTAAAAAGCGTTTAGAAGAACACAAGTTACCGGATGCGGAAGTGAGAAGGCTATTTTTTGAATTGCATCGCATGAAATTACTTCGAAAAACATACCCATATACAGAAAAAGAAGCATACGCGTTGTTGAAGAAGAGCTTCAAAGATATCACGAAAGAAGAATTCCAAGGACTCATTAGAGATGGAAAGATCGACTGGATGTACATCGAAGATGAGAAGAGATTTGAGAGAAGATTCGATAGTAACCTTGCATTCTCAAGTAAGGAGTACAAGACACGACAAAAGGCAACAAAAGCGAGTAGAGAAAGTTCAAAGAGGCGTAAAGTTATAAACGATGCAATTGCAAGATTACTTAAGGGTGGAAAACCAAAGACGTACAACGTACGTGCTAAAGTCTCGATGAAGAGAGAGCATCCAGAAAATCAACGCGTTAGAGTCTGGCTACCATTCCCTAAAGAAGCTTTTCAGCAATCATCCGTGAAATTGATTAGAGCAAGTCATGAGCATTTTGTAGCCGATAATTTCGTTGATCAAAGAACAGTTTACATGGAAGGTACAGACACCGAGGAATTCTCTATTGAATTTGAGTACAATGTAAGAGAATGGATAGGAGCTGAGAAGTTATTCCCCAGTCAACCTGAAGAAAAGGATATTGCTGAAAAATCGCCGCATGTAAGATTTACAACCTACCTTTGGTCGATCTTGGATATGATATTTGATGGTAAAGACTACGCAGATTTTGATGACTTAACTCGCGCAAGAAAGATATACGATTTTGTCACGCTAAATGTATCATATTCCTACGTCTTGCCTTATGCACTGTACGATAATATACCAGAATACGTTGCAACGGTCTTCAAAGGTGACTGCGGATTTCAAGCCTTGCTATTCCTCACCTTGTGCCGCATGGTAGGTATTCCAACAAAGTGGCAATCTGGGTGGAGTATAGCACCACTCTCTGCTTCTCCACACGATTGGACGATTATATATCTTGAGAAATTTGGTTGGGTCCCTGTCGACCTTTCTTTTGGAGGTAGTAGGCGAGATGATGAAAGTATGAGACTGTTTTATTTCACAAACCTTGATGGGTTTAGGATGTTTGCAAATACAGACTTTCAAGTTGACTTGGTACCGTTGAAGTATTCTTGGCGTTCTGATCCGTACGACAATCAAGTCGGAGAGATGGAGTACACAGATGTAGACAAAGGTTGCATAATCGACACCAGAAGTGAAATAGAAGTTTTGAAATTTGACGAAATTTGATGAAATTTGAGAAAAGAATAAAAAGAAGATACGATAAATGAAAAAACTGGGAGGGATGGAGTATGGCAAAGATAAAGTCCGTGAAGTTCAAATTGAATGAGTTTCAATATTTTAGGCCGTTCCACATAACAAACAGTGTGTCTTACGGCTCGCAAAATATCGAAGTTGCAATCGAACTTGAGAATGGCGTGGTTGGATATGGCGAGGCCTCACCATCGTTTAGAGTTAACGGGGAGAAAGTTGCAGCGGTCATAGGTCTGGAAGGTACAGTAAATGAGATGATCGTTGGAATGGATGTAAGAAATTACAGGCAGATCTTAGACGTCACGGATAAACTTTTTGCTGCACCGAGTATAAAGGCAGCAGTACAATACGGTGTGCTTGATGCATTCAGTGAAGAGATTGGTGTTCCCGTGTATCAAATTCTTGGTGGTGCCAAAACAAAGATCGAAACTGACCAGACAATGAGCATTGGCACGCTGGAAGAGAGGATCAACGAAGCAAGGAGTATCGTTGAAAAAGGCCATAACGTTATAAAGATAAAGGTTGGCGAGAATTTACAAGAAGACATACAAGCGCTCATTGCAATCAGCCAAATTACGAGAGGTTGCAAATACATCGTCGATGCAAATATGGGATACACTCCAAAACAAGCGGTAAAATTCGTAACAGAAATATACAGAGCAGGGGTAGATATATCAGTTTTTGAGCAACCGGTCGGTATGCACGATATCGATGGACTAAAGTATGTCAGATGGAATTCACCATTTCCAATTGCAGCAGATGAAAGTGCAAAAAGCAAATACGACGTCATGAAACTTATAAAAGAGGAAGCGGTGGACTACATAAACATCAAATTGATGAAATCAGGCATAAGTGACGCATTGGCAATCGTTGAGATGGTAAAGGCAGCCAATTTAAAACTCATGATCGGGTGCATGGGAGAATCTAGTCTTGGAATCAATCAAAGTGTCCATTTTGCACTTGGAACAGGTGCATTCGATTTTCATGATTTGGATAGTCCATTGATGCTCAAAGAAGGCACATTCAGAGGCAAGTATAAAGTTGATGTACCATACTATTACGTTTGATTGTATCTAATTTATCTAATTGTAGTTCAAAGCTATGTGAGAAAGTTCGTTAAATTACGTCTTTGCCTCATGAAAGAATATTAACTTGTGAGAATCTGCGTTTCCATGATATAATTTCTTTGAAGATAGGCACGAGTATAAATAAACACTAGAGGAGGTGGAAGGGTATGAAAAAGTTACTACTCACAGTTTTTATTCTGTGCATTTCTATTTTGAGCTTTTCGGCAAATTACGTGAATGCCTACACAACGCTCGAAGAACCACTTGCGAAGGCACTTTTCGATGAATTCCAGAAAGAAACAGGTATAAAGGTGAATTGGGTAAGATTATCGACAGGTGAGGTTATTACAAGGCTGGAAGCAGAAAAGAACAACCCTCAGGCTTCAATTTGGGTTGGTGGAGTTGGTGTATACCATGTTGAGGCAAAACTAAAGGGGTATACAACACCATACAAAGCACCGTACAGTCAATTCATCGATGCAAAATTCAAAGATCCTGAAGGATATTGGATAGGATTGTACGTTGGTCCATTGGCATTTGCAACAAACAAGAACAGGGCAAAAGAGTTAGGGATAACACCACCAACAAGTTGGGCAGATTTACTAAAACCTGAGTACAAAGGTATGATCAGAATGGCAGATCCAAATACATCGGGAACTGCATACAACGTGATCACCACTATGATCAACATTTACAAGAGGGACGAAAACAAAGCATTTGATTACATGAAGAAACTTGATGTAAATGTCAATATGTATACAAAATCTGGTGCAGCACCTGGAAAAGATTGTGCAATAGGCGAGACTCCAATAGCAATTGGATATCTGCACGATTTGATCAAATTGCAAAAAGAAGGAGCACCGATCGTCATTACACTTCCAACCGACGGTTCAGGATATGAAATCGCGGCCATGTCACTTATCAAAGGTGGAAAAGAACCACTCGAAGCAAAAAAGCTATATAACTGGATACTCGGTGACAAGGCACAATCAATCATCGCAGGTTGGTATGTGATACCACTCTCACCAAAAGCTCCAAAGAATAAGGTTGTTTACAAGTTGCAAGATATAAACCTTATCCAACAAGATTTACTTTGGGAAGCACAGAATAGAGAGAGGTTAGTCGACAAATGGAAGAAAGAAATTGGAAGATAATAAAATTCATAGCAGTAATTGTTGTAGTATTTGCAGTGCTATTTTGGGTTAGAACAACTATCAGAAATGAATTCTCCCGTTTATCACGGGAGAATTCATTAGAATTAGCGAGATCTGTTGCCTCTGTAGACCCAGATTTGTTGAATGAGAAATTCCCAGAAATCTACTATTACATTTCTTATTTCGATGGAAGGGAAAATGAGAATGCAAAGGTCTCGCAACTTCTCAAAAACCTACCGGATTATGAATACGGTCAAGAAAATGCGATGTACGAGGAATTCTACATCTCAAATCAGACAGTGAGGTTCAATGGTAAGGAATATTTCGCAATATTCGCTCCTATCTATAAAGACTACGAAGTTATAGGTGTCATGGTACAATTGCACGATGCACAAAACACGCTAAAGCTTCTTAGAACCGTAGATATCATGTTTCTAATTGTCTTTGTGCTTTTTGTTATTGCATTTGCAATTGGAACGTTTTCAATTGACCCCGTTACTACCTATGCAATAATCATAACATTTGCAGTTGCATTGACATTTGTAGTTTATCCTCTGTACGAAGCTGTGAAACTCACATTTGCAAGGACCGGTACTTTTACTTTCGATGTATGGAAGACAGTACTAACAGAAACATCTTATCTTAAATCATTCGGTAACAGTATATTACTCGGTGCTTTAACTGCAACCGTCTCAACTATTGTTGGTTTTTTATTTGCGTTCGTGGTAACGAGAACTACCATAAAAGGGAAGAAGTTCGTCTCGCTTATGGCCAATTTGCCGATGATATCACCACCATTTTCACTCACGCTTTCTTTGATACTCCTATTTGGTTCTAACGGGCTTATCACAAAGCAGCTTTTGAACCTCAAATGGGATATATACGGTTTGGACGGTCTTGTGATTTCTCAAACGATGAGTATGTTCCCGATTGCATATTTGACGATGTTGGGAGTGTTAGAATCGATAGATAGTACTCTCGAAGAGGCTTCTATGAACCTTGGGGCAAGTAGATGGAAAGTTTTTAGAACTGTGACATTCCCACTGGCAACACCTGGATTGCTTAGTTCTTGGCTATTAGTTTTCACAAATTCGATAGCAGACTTTGCAAATCCATTGATGCTCGGTGGAAAGTTCAATGTTTTATCCGTTACGGCATATCTTGAAGTAACGGGTATGAATAGGCTCGATAGAGGTGCTGCACTATCACTTTTACTCTTGTTACCGACAATGACAGCTTTCTATCTGCAAAGGTACATAGTAAACAAGAAATCATATGTCACTGTCACTGGGAAACCTAGTGGTAGGATCGTGGAAATAGTCAGTCCAGGGGTAAAGAAGATGCTCAGCGTAGTTGTATACGTGATAGCCATATTTCTCGTAGCACTCTACTCTACGATCTTCATGGGCTGCTTTGTGAAGAACTGGGGAGTTGATTATTCATTCACGCTTTCAAATATAGTAGAAGCACTCCAGCGAGGAAAGGATGCATTGCTTGATACAACAATTTTGGCTGCTATCGCTATGCCAATAGCTGGTGTTTTTGCCATGGTGGTTGCATTCCTCTTTGTGCGAAAGAAGTTTCCTGGAAAGAGATTACTTCAAGGGCTCGTACTTTTGCCATTTTCTATTCCTGGAACGTTGATCGGTATAAGCTACGTGATAGCATTTAATAAACCACCGTTGATACTAGTCGGTACAGCAGCCATCATCGTAATAAATTATATCATCAGGGAATTACCAGTTGGCGTAGAAGGTGGAGTTGCAACGTTGAAACAAGTAGATCCATCGATAGAGGAAGCTGCCCAAAACCTTGGAGCAAATCCTCAGACTGTATTCTCAACTATCATACTACCACTGATAAGACCTGCATTCATATCAAGCTTGTCGTATACATTCGTACGTGCGATGACAGCAGTAAGTGCGGTTGTGTTTCTCGTATCGGCACAATGGTACCACATAACACTGCAGATATACAACTTCTCAGAGAATCTCAGATTTGGGCTTGCAAGTGTACTTTCTTCCGTGCTTATAATAATTATCCTAACAGTGTTTGGTCTTCTCAGATTGTTTGTTAGAAAGAGCGAGTATCTAGAAAAGACGATAATAAGTTGAATAACGGATTCTTCGAATTTGTTCGGATAGTTTATAAAGAAGCCATCAAAAGTGAGGGATAAGTGTGAAACAAGTCACGTTGAAGATAGAGAACATCTCTAAGATATTCAAAGATTATAAAGGTAACGAGGTACGAGCCGTAGACAACATAACATTCGATATAAAACCAGGGGAGTTTGTTACCCTTCTCGGCCCATCTGGTTGTGGAAAAACAACAACACTGAGGATGATCGCAGGCTTTGAAAAGCCTACAAATGGAAGAATACTCATCAACGATGTGAATGTCGTTGAAATTCCACCTTGGAAAAGAGATACTGCAATGGTATTCCAGAGTTACGGACTCTTTCCACACATGAATGTGGGTGATAATGTCGCTTACGGATTGAAGATGAGGAAGTTACCGAAAGAAGAGATCCAGAGACGTGTTTCAGAGATATTGAGGATCGTTGGATTAGAAGGTTTCGAGAATAGACCACCATCGAGTCTGTCTGGTGGACAGCAACAAAGAATAGCACTTGCAAGAGCGCTAGTAGTGGAACCATCGGTTTTGCTATTCGATGAACCTCTTTCAAATCTTGACGTATTGTTGAGAGAACAGATGAGAGTGGAAATAAAGAGAATACAAAAGGAAGTTGGCATTACGGCAGTGTACGTTACACACGATAGGACAGAGGCACTTACACTATCGGATAAGATAGTACTTATGAAAGGTGGTAAGATCGAACAGATTGGGAGTGCGGAAGATGTCTATGAAAGACCCATGAATAGGTTTGTTGCAGAATTCATGGGAAAGATAAATTTTGTCCCAGTTGAAGTAGTTGAGATATTAAGAGATGAAACCATCGTTAAATTGAAAAATAGGACTTACAAAATTCCGTCTCTGCCAACTGCTCACTCAGATAGTTACGTATTGGGATGCAGACCTGAAGCAATGAGAATTACCGCCGATGGTCCAATCGATGGGAAAATAAAGACCATTGTGTACATGGGAAATTTTTCAGAGTATTACGTAGATACAGAGTACGGCGAGATCATGATAAAAGTCAATCCACCATTCGATAAAGCACTTTCAGAGGGGAAAAATGTCAAGGTCGATATAGTATCAGAAATTGTTAAAGTGATACCTGATAGAGAATAGGCAACTTCTAATCCCTATACTTCTAACCCTATAAAAAAATTAAAATGAAAAGTGGCGGTTACCCGCCACTTTTCTATTGATGATATTGATGATAAAGATTACAATCACTGCATTATCCAAGTGCCCTTGGGTCTATTGCATCTCTCAAGCCATCACCTACAAAGTTGAAAGCAAGCACAACGATGAATATAAATGCACCTGGTATGAGTAGCCATGGGGCGTTCTCAAGTATGTACACGTCCTGAGCAGCCGTTAACATGTTTCCCCAAGATGCAGATGGTTCTCTGATACCAAGTCCAAGGTACGAAAGACCTGCCTCACCAAGGATGTATCCTGGAATCGAGAGCGTGGAACTAACGATCAAATAAGTTGCAAGATTTGGAATTATATGCCGCCACATGATTCTCATATCAGGATACCCAAGCGCGATTGCAGCTTCAACATATTCTCTCTGCCTTTCCGCAAGTATCTGTCCTCTGACGATCCTTGCCCTGCCCGGCCAGCCAAGAAATGCCAATATGAATATCAAGAGCATGTACGTTTGAGTACTCGGTAAGTCAACTGGCAAAACTGCACGGAGCAATAGTAACAGATAAAAACCTGGAATTGCCATGAGTATCTCGCATATCCTCATTATCAATTCATCTACTAAACCACCATAGAATCCTGCTATTCCACCAAAGAGCAGCGAAAGGGCAAGTGTGACTGCAAGTCCTATGAACCCGATAGTTAAAGAGACTCTGGATGCGAATATAATCCTGCTCCATACATCCCTCCCATAACTATCAGCACCGAATATGTTCAAAGATACGTACGGGTTATTATCGTAATTGTCAACACCAAAGAGATGATAATGCAATGGTATCATCCAGAGCAAATAACCAACTCTCTCTGGATCTGTGGAATCCGGACCCCAACCTTTGACAAACCATTTTGCTGGATAGAATTTGTAATCATATGAAACTACTTTGGCCTCATCCGTTGAAATCATGTATTCGTTGAAGTCATCATCGTAATACTTTATGCCAACGAGTTCCTTTTCGAACTTGACTTCTGTAAGCCTATTCATGGCTTCTTGTTCACTGGTAGTGAAGAAACCTATTTTCCAGCCTTCATTTTGAGCGACGACTGACCTTGCAGTTCTTGAGTTAGTTATCGTGACATTTTTCCCTTCCGTAATTACTTTGTCATCCACTTCAAAAACAAGCGATTCAACATCTTCTGTTTCGTCTTTGTACTCTTTCCACTCACCGTCTATCTTTGCATATGCCTTCGTTCTTACCACAAGCTTTATAGAATTTGCTAGTACAAATTTATCATCGAGCACTCTACCTTTAGGAAGGTATTTTGGAACTATCGTGCCATCTTCTTTTATCTGAACTACACTTTTATCGATGATGGCCAACTCTCTACCATCGTTGTACTGCACCTTTATCCTACTTGGGAAAAGTCTACTTTTGAACGTTCTTGTGTAGTCTATATCTATATAGCTATCTTCAGGAAGCACATAAGGCATCATCTTCGTACTAAGATCTGCAACGTTGTAGCTCGTCAAAAGTTTAGTTGGCTTTTTCAAAGAGTGGTTCAAATTTTGGGTAAACGGATCATACGGTGCCAAAAAATCCGCAAAGATCATTGCAATGTACATCACTATCAGTATCCACATACCAACCATTGCAAGTCTGTTTTTTCTAAATGCACGCCACATCAGTTGCCCACGACTTAGGTATACCTCTTCAAAATCTACATTTTCCTCGCTTGGAGTAGTGACTTGTTGATTTTGTTCTTCATTATTCAACCTTTTCCTATCTTTATCCTCTTTACTCATTTCTATTCAAGCCCTCCTTATTCGTATCTAATTCTTGGATCTACTGCAGCTAGCAAGATGTCGCCGATGAGATTTCCAATAACTAGAAGCACCGTGCTGATGACTGTACTTGCCATGACAACATAGTAGTCTTTTTGTAGAAGAGCTTGATACGTTAATCTACCTAATCCAGGCCAAGAGAATATAGTCTCCGTAATAACTGCGCCGCTCAAAAGGTCAGCTAAGCTCGATCCGAAGATGGTTATAAGTGGGTTTATGGCATTCCTTAAAGCGTGTCTATATATGACAACCCTTTCGGGCATTCCTTTCGCTCTTGCAAATTCAACGTAATCTTCATTCATAACATCGAGCAGACTCCCTCTTTGGTACCTCATCAAACCTGCGAAACTACCAAAAGTAAGTGTAAACGCTGGAAGCTGCAACCGCCAGAATATGTCTTTGAAAGCACTCCAAACATCCATTTTTGCCGTTTCTGGGCTATACAATCCTCCGATTGGAAACCAACCGGTTCGTGCTGCCATGTACAACAAAACAAGTGCAAGAAAGAACCCCGGAAGTGCCAATCCGCTGAACGCGATAACTGTGAGTATCTTATCCGTTGCCGTATACTTTTTCAATGCAGATACGATTCCTAATACAACACCAACAATCCAAGATATGACAAACGAGTATAGTGAGAGAACAAATGTTCCAAGTAACCTTTCTCCAATTAGATCAACTACTGGTCTCCTGTAATAAAAAGAGTATCCAAAATCAAACCTCACCAGCTTTCCCAACCAGTAAAAATACTGTACAACAGCTGGCTTGTCTAATCCCAATTGCTTCTCCATTGCTTGCAAAGTTTCTCTTGAAATGGAAGGATCCAATCTATATTGGTCAAGGAACGTTCCAGGTGATAATTGAATCAAGGTAAAAACTATGATCGTGATTATCCATAGTTCTGGAATCAATATTATCAATCTTCGGGCTATGTACTTAACCAACCCCACTCACCTCTCCTTTAAGTTTGCAGACTCCAATTGTAAGGACACATTTGAGAATCAGTTAAAATAATGGGCGGGCGAATGCCCGCCCAAATGCTAGCTTTTAAAAAAATCACTCTTTGTACAGCCAGTCAGCATTCCAAAGTGTACCCTGGAGCAATCCTATTCTGACATTCTTGAGAGTATTGCGCCATGCATAGAGTCTCAATGTGTTGACTGTGTAAATGAGTGGTATATTTTCAGATGTGATCTTCTGGCACTGTGCCCAATAGTCTTTGACAACGTTGTCATCAAGTATCCTGACATTTTCTTTGAATATCTTGTCGATCTGTTTTTCGAATTCAGGAACTACGTACGTCTTTGGATCTACCCAGTCTGCAACTTCTGGTGACAAGTTCCAGAAGTGTAGTGAACCATCGATTGCCCATACGTTGTTTCCACCTTGTGGCTCATCGCTACCGGTAAGTCCAATGATTATGGCATCCCAATCACCGACGTTGAGCATCCTGTTGATCATGGTGTTGAAATCTCCTGGAACAAATGTTATATCCATACCGAGTTGTTTGAGAGCTGCTGTCAGAATGTTACCGATGCCTTCACGAGTTTTGTTACCGGCATTCGTTTCAATTATGAACTTTACTGGTCTGCCCTTACTATCGAGAAGCTTACCGTTTTTGTCCCATTTGAATCCGCCAAGTTTCAATTCAGCCCTTGCCTTGTTCAAATCATATGGATATTTCACAACAACTTTCTCGTTGTAGTATGGGGAAGCCATAGAAACTGGTGACCATTGCTCGATTGCAAGGCCATTGTACAACGTGTCGATTATCTTTTTCTTATCCATTGCATATGCAACTGCTTTTCTGAAGTGTACGTTTCTGAACCATTCTCTCTTTGCTTCGTCTTTGTTGTTCCAGTTGAATGTAATGAATTCTGTACCGTAAGCTGGACCATAAGAGAGAACAGTGATGTTGAATTTCTTTTCATTTTCCTTGAAATAAGAGAATTCTGTTCCTCTTGGTGAATAGATATCGATCTCACCGTTTTCAAATGCAAGTTTCATAGCATCTTGAGAAGATATGATCTTGTAAATGTATTCTTTGAGATATGGAAGTTGTGTGCCATTCTTATCTTTTTTCCAGTAGTTCGGGTTTGCTGTGAATCTTACATATTGGTCAGGTACGTATTCCACAGGGATGAACGGCCCGAGCCCAACTATCTCTTTCTTGTTTATAGAATCGACCGTCCAGAACTCTGCAAATTTCTTATTCTTTACCCAAGGTTCAGCAATGTGTTTTGGGAATATGTACATACCGCCAACGTATCTGAATGCAAGTCTGAATGGTTCTGCATAGTATACTCTAACTGTGTAGTCGTTTATCTTCGTTGCCTTTGGTAGATAACCATTTGTACTCTCGAGTATATCTTTGAATGAACTTGGAATGTCTGGATTAGTATAGATATCGTTGAGCGTGAATACAACATCATCTGCGTCGAATGGTTGCCCGTCGCTCCACTTCACACCTTTCCTGAGATACCAAATGATTTCCATGCCGCCATCTTTTGTTAGACGTGGGCCGTCCCACTTTTCAGCAATTGCTGGGAAGAACTTACCGTTTTCATCCATTTCAACGAGCGTACCGCCGTAACCCATGAACATGGCAATAACGTCCGAAGAACTTGTCTCTTTGGAAACTGTGTCGTTAAGTGTTCTTGGTCCGCTCAGCGTTCCAACAGTAAGAGTTCCGCCCTTCTTTCCAGTAGCATCCTCACCGAGGTATGCTGCAAATGAGCTAATAACTAATAAAGAAAGAAAAAGTGTTACGAGAACCTTCCTCATAAACTTACACCTCCCTTTTATCTACCAGGTAGCATGCAACCTGGTGATTTTCCGAAATTGATTTTGTTTGTGGGTATTCTTTGTCACACTGTTCCATTCTAAATGGGCACCTTGGGTTGAAGAAACAACCACTTGGCCTGACTATGGGGCTTGGAACGTTCCCACTCAATATTATCCTCTTTCTCTTCTTTTCAATTGCTGGATCAGGTATTGGTGACGCGGACAAAAGTGCCTTTGTGTATGGATGTATCGGATTGTCAAAGACTTCATTTACATCTCCCATCTCTACTATCCTGCCAAGGTACATGACAGCAACATTGTTGCTTATGAACCTGACTAGTGCAAGGTTGTGCGAAATAAAAATGTACGTGAGACCCATGTTCTTCTGGAAATCCAACAGAAGATTAACTATCTGTGCCTGAACAGAAACATCTAATGCAGATGTTGGTTCGTCAAGGTAAATGATTTCCGGATTGACGCTCAACGCCCTTGCTATTGCTATTCTTTGCTTTTGACCGCCACTGAATTGGTGCGGATATCTATCCATGTGGAATGGTTTTAGACCAACCATTCTCAAAAGTTCTACGGCCTTCTCATTTGCTTCTTGCTGACTGGAAACTATCTTGTGAAAGAGCATAGGTTCCGTCAATATCTGACCAACTGTCATTCTTGGGTTCAACGAGCCAATGGGGTTTTGAAAAACTATTTGCATCTTCCTTCGAAAAGGTAGTAACTCTTCTCGAGAAAGCTTTGAAATATCTGTTCCTAATATCTCTATTTTACCATCAGTTGGGTCGGTTAATCTCAGCATGGTCCTTGCGGTTGTGGTCTTTCCACAGCCAGATTCTCCAACTATTGCGAATGTTTCTCCACGCCTAACCTCAAAAGATATGTCGTCAATCGCTTTAACATCTCCGACGTGTTTTTTCACCAAGAAGCCTTTGTATATTGGGAAATATTTCTTCAAATTTACAACCTTTGCAACGACTTCATCTTTAGATGCAACATTATTTTGTACCTTCTCAGCCACTTCATTGTTAGGCATATAAATCCCCTCCAGGTTCCACTGGGTTGAAGCATCTCACATAGTGGTTTGGTTCAAATTCATCGAGTTTCGGTAGTTCTTTTGAACACTTGTCAAGTCTTCTCGGACATCTTGGAGCAAATGGGCACACATCCGGGACATCGATCATCCTTGGAGGCTGTCCAGGTATCGATTCAAGACTTTCTTGCTTTATGTCAACACGTGGTATTGATCTCAACAACATGTGCGTGTAAGGATGAGTTGGCTTATGGAAAACATCTTCAGCAGATGCTAGTTCCATCTGTCTACCACCGTACATAACCATAACTCTATCTGCCATTGCAGATATGACACCAAGGTCATGAGTTATAAACAAAGTTCCAGTTTTCATTTCTGTCTGCAATTGCTTCATTAAATCCAACACCTGTGCTTGAATGGTGACATCAAGTGCCGTTGTTGGCTCGTCTGCAATTAGTATCTTCGGATTACACGAAAGCGCGATTGCTATGACGACTCTTTGTTTCATACCACCGCTGAATTCAAACGGGTAAGAATTCATCCTTTTCTCTGGTTCCGGTATTTGCACTTTATCGAGCGCTTCAACAGCCAACCTCCAAGCTCCTGCCCTGTCTACATCTTGGTGCTGCATAATTGTCTCGATGAGTTGATCACCTATCGTGTAAAGAGGATTGAGAGATGTAAGAGGATCTTGGAATATCATCGATATCTCTTTACCTCTTATATGGGTTAATTCGTCATCACTCATCTTAGCAATATCTTCTTCTCTTCCACGTCCACGATAAATCATCTCACCACTTACGATCTTGCCGGGATTATGAATGAGGCGCATTACACTTCGAACAGTTATACTCTTTCCTGAACCAGTTTCCCCCACGATTCCAAGTACTTCGTTTGGAGCAAGTTCAAATGAAACGTCATTTACTGCTTTTAATACCCCTTCTTCAAGAAAGAACCAAGTGCTCAGATTTCTGACACTGAGTATGGATTCCAAATCTACCAATCCTCCTTGCGAACTCTTTTAAAAGTCCTAATTCTATGACTACTTCTGTTATTTGCATAGGTCTTACAAGGCTTTTGTAAAGAACAGAGATATCGAACACAACTAAGGAAACAACTATAATCAACACAATAAACTTCAATGTAAACTTTTCCACGAGTTTTTGTAACGCTAAGATTTTGTATTTCGTTATAACATATTTTATCACAAAATCACCTTTTATTTCAATACTCAATTTTATTTAACTACATGAATATTTCAAAGGGAATAGGAGAAAATTTAGAAAGCTAATCATGTTAGAAAATTATTCACTGTTATCCTTCCCTTACCGATTGTTCTGATTAAAAAGGAGAACTTTGATAAAAATTCGTCTCGAAGTGGTTTAATGTCACCACTTTTTGACAACAATTCTTCTTCAAAGAGTGCTATTTTTATGCTGCCTTCTTTAGTCCTGATTTCAATAAAATCTACGGTTGCAGCATTATCTCCATTGTAATTTGTAAAGAATATTCTATCTTGTGTTAGACTAATGGACTCTATATGATTAATTGGGACAAAGTGATAACCCACTACATCCCAAATTTTTTGAGATACGTTTATCTTCAATTCATTAATGATCAAGACATCATCGATGACTGAAAAGATTACGTGGTACATCGGATAGAAGTATTTGAGAAGACCGCTTTTTGTTTTCACATAGTATTCATCGCTCATCCACGGTCTGAAAGATATGAAATCTGCAATAACTACTGCATTGTTCCTCTTGGCTTCATTCAAAGCAGCATTTTTAACTTCATCAAGATTTTTGTCAAAGTCTTTGCTCGATAAAAATCTTAGGATATATAGGAAGATTCCTATACCGCTTAGTGCAAGAATTATATTACCAACAGCAAATTTTATGAGTTCAATTAGAGATGTATAGTCACCGAAAATACGGTTTGGAAGATGGATAAAGATTAACGCCAATGATATCAAAACTCCAACTATGGATGAAATCGGCAATTTTTGGAAGAAATACTTATCTGATTTCAAAATTCTGACCCCCATCTTTTCTAAATTTTGAACTACTAATATCCTTATTGGTCCATACTTTTGACAAAATCTTCGTACATTCTGTCTATTTCTTCCTTCTTCTTTTTCACCTCTGCAAGTTTTTCTCTTGCCTTCATCAAAAGTGTTATTGCCTTTGAGTACAGTTCTATCTGCGTTTCTATGTCGAGGTTTGATGAGATGAAAGATGACTTTATCGAATCTATCAACTCCATTAGTTGTTTAAATGTTAACTTTTCGATCTTCTCTTTCTTAAGGTTAAGTATATTTTGTACGCTTTCCAAATCCATATTTACCCCTCTCTTTACCTATCTTTACCTACTATTATTTTGCCCATTGTTATCATCGACAGTTTTGACAATCACACCACCGTCATAGAAGTTGATCTTTAAAACATCTTTCTCGTTTATCTCTTCCTTACTTTTTATAAATTTTCCATCCTTCGTTACCACTGCTCCACCAACTAAGAGTGCCGAGACAGGTCCACCTATCTTTGAGAGTTCTTCTTTAGCACTATCAAGTCTTTGAGCATACGATAACTGTATTCTATCGAAATCATTCAGTATCCTATCGTAGTTTGAAATGTCTTGAGAGTTATTCTTTAAGTTATAGTTCAAAGATGATGAAATTTTTTCAACTGTATCATCTATTTCTTTCTTAACATCTACATATTTTGAAGAAATATTATTCGATAAAGTCCCCAAAAAATCGAACGAAAGCGCAGTTTCATAGTTTTTCAAAGTGAATGATTTCAACAGAAAACTCGCACTTTCAACGTTCGATTTCTCAGTTTTTGATATGTCCGCCCTCATAGAATCACTGAGCATTTTATAATTATCTTGCTCAACTTTGCTAGAAAACACGTTTAGAATGCTGTCCATCCGTTGGTTGATCTCACTGTACCATCTGTTTACACTTTCTAAGTAAGTCTTTATTTGGTTCGATATTTCTTTTGCAACTGCCGTTGGTGTAGGGAATCTACGCCAAGCAACATAGTCAGGAATCGTTTCGTCTTTTTCATGCCCTATACCAGTTAGAACAGGTATGTATGCGTTCGTCTTGGCAATATGCTTTGCAAGTTCGTAATCATCGAAGTACATCAGATCACTCGGGCCACCGCCACCGCGTATTAAGACAATTACATCGTACTTAACACCATATTTCTTGCAAAATGTAGTTATTCTGTCAAATGCACGTATCACTTCTTGAGATGTCGATGCACCTTGCATGGACGATTCATAAAGATGAGTGATAGGCCTGTAATTGTCAGGTACCATCAGATTTGAAAGAAAATCGAAATATCCTTGAGCAGTCCTAGACGTTATCAAAGCGATCATCCTTATTGGTTCAAGTTCCAATAAGTTATGCTCTACTTCTACCAATAAACCTTCTCTTTTTAGTTGTTCTTTTATCTTCTGTCTCCTGCTGAGTATATCAGATTCACCTTGTGGCGCTATGGAATCCGCCCAAAAGCTGAATTGTGCACGTTCTGGATAAAACGATAACTTACCTTGAAATTCCCATTTCTTGTGTTCCAGTTGGTTCCAATCCTTAATTCCAAAACCCAAAAGGTTTTTCATAACTGCAGGTGCCAAATTTCTCCATACAATGACCGTCATCTCTGTTTTCTTACCATCCAACGTTTCCTGCGATACTGTGATGTAAACAGAGCCGCTGTAAGGTTTGACTTTGACAACGTCTGCTGTGAATTTGAATCTCAATCTATAAAGGTCCGTCTCTTTAATCTTTGCATCTATGTATTCGACAAAATCGTGCAACGTATTAAATTCTAACAAATTAAATCTTTCATACTGAAATGGCACATCTTGGTTCATCGTTAGTCACTACCTTCACATTCTTATCTTATTTACTCTTACGTATTGAGATTTAATATACACTTTCTGAGCATCATTGTCAACTTAGGAAATCAAAAAACATTCAATAATTTTTACTGCCTTATAATAACGTTGTCAATTAATCTTGCTTTACCAAAGAACACAGCGATGGCAACTATAACGTCTCCCTCGATTCTATCTACAGGTATCAATGTCTTTTCATCAACAACCTCGATGTAATCTATTTTCAGAAGCGGGTGATTCAAAACTCTTTGCATCGCGTCCTTGATCTTTTGAACGTCTCTTTCACCACCATCTATAAGTCTTTTTGCTTCAAGCAGAGATTTGTACAATCTTGGTGCCTCACGTCTTTCTTCATCACTGAGATAAACATTTCTGGAAGACATCGCCAGTCCATCAGGTTCTCTGACAATAGGCATTTCTACCATTTCTACGTCCATATTAAGGTTTTCCACCATTCTTCTCAGTATTCTAAATTGCTGAGCATCCTTTTGACCAAAATAGGCACGAGTTGGCCTTACGATGTTGAAAAGCTTCGTCACAACTGTGCAGACACCTCTGAAATGACCTGGTCTCCTTGCACCACACAGATATTTCGACATCTCAGTTTCATCGACGTACACAGAATAGTACGCTGGGTACATTTCTTCAACGGATGGATTGAAGATATAATCAACGTTGAAAGGGTTGAGTAGTCTTAAATCCCGCTCAAGGTCTCGAGGATACCTATTGTAATCTTCGTTTGGACCAAATTGAGTCGGATTGACGAATATACTTACAACAACGATATCATTTTCTTCTTTTGCCTTTTGAACTAAGCTTAAGTGACCTTTGTGAAGATATCCCATAGTTGGTACAAATCCTATGGTCTTCCCATCATCGATGACTGATTTTGAAAGCGCCTTCATCTCGGAGACGTTCTGTATTAGTCTCATTCTTGGTTCCTCCTTTCAATTTGACAAGCACATGAAATAAGAAATATTAAGAAGTATAAAGTTTCGATTCGATAGCTCTCCAAAATAGACCGAATTGACTATTCTTAGATGTTAACGAAGACGTTAATGAATAGCTCTATATTCATATTGCCTTCTTGTATGAACCATCCTCTGATTTGTATATCAAACCCTTTAGTTCCATTACTGTGAAAAGGACCAACAATTCTGATATGGGTTTGGATAAAGTGATTGCAATAGTCTCAACGTCTTGTGTACCGGATGATTCGAGTACTTGAAGAATGGTCTTTTCATCTTCTGATAGTTCGATCATCTTTCTGTGTTCCTTAAAACCGTAGTATTCCAAAATCTCAGAAGGATCGCTTACAAGATATGCACCATTTTTAATGAGCTCGTTTGTTCCCTTGCTTGTTGATCTGAAAATGTCTCCGGGAATGGCGAACACATCTTTACCCTGTTCTATACCAAACCTTGCAGTTATCAGCGCACCGCTCTCCATACCAGCTTCCGTCACCAATATTCCTTGAGACAGCCCTGAGATAATTCTGTTTCTTGCAACAAACGTGTACTTTTTTGGTGAATCCCATGGCAGATATTCACTAACAACGCATCCATTTTCCAATATCTTTTTATACAAAGCTTCGTTCGATTTAGGATATACATAGTCAACACCGCAACCGAGAATTGCTATAGTAGGTCTTCCTTCTTTTATACAAGTAGTGTGGGCAACGCTATCTACACCGTATGCCATACCACTTACCACAACAAAATGTTTTGATATTTCTTTTGTAAACATCTCCGTGACTTGCTTACCGTAATTAGTCATCTTCCGTGTACCAACTACGGCAAACAAGCCATACGAAAGATATTCCGCATTGCCCTTGATAAACAAAGAAACCGGAGGATCTGAGATGTTCTTTAGAGCCTCCGGATATCCTTCGTCCCAATAGGTTATCAATTTCACCGCATTTTTCGACAAATAATCCTCAAGTTTCGAAACGGTAGATAGGAAGTAATTCTCTGAAATTGTTAAACCTTCAAATAGTGTTTTACCATAATTCAGTTGTTCTTCCATCTCTTGAATACTCTTTTTGTTCAAACAGGATAAAACAGCAATTTCAGTAGCACGCATGCATATTCCCCTATCAATCTACTAATATCCTAATGCGACACTTTACATGTTTCAATTTGAATTTCGCTTTGACAGGATCTCTTTTATTTTTTCTTCAACACCTGATGCCCTACCGGGAGAACACTTATCGGCTTTATCGCCCTTTTCTACGATAGCTTTGGCATAGCCTTCACAACCAGGATAACCACACGTACCACAATTGGCACCAGGAAGAGCTGCCAACACTAGTTGAACAGTTGGATCTTCCTCAACTTTGAATTTCTCACTCACATAAGAGAGGAAAAGTCCAAAAGCAAAACCAAGACCGCCGAGTAATACGGCTGAATAGACGACCACCACTTTTGTCACCTCCAAAAGAAAGCACTATAGAAGAATAACAACCACAAGAATAGTAATCATAATCTTTTAATATTATACATTAAAAGAGCATTTAATGCAAATTCTTTGGAAACTATTTTAAGCCTTGTTTTGATGATTTCGTTTCTATTAGTTAACATTACACACCTTGAAAGTTTACACTAATTGGGATATAAATGTTATGCAGCGACCCCCCTATCCCCCCTTGGAAGAGTTGATGAACTTTTTCAAGAGAAGCCCCCGGAATGATCCGGGGGTTTTTGTTTTTGGTAATTAGTGTGATATAATATGTACTACATCTAAAAAAGTAAATTATTGGGAGAATATCAAACGATGGCAGGAATTGGGTTTGAACTCAACAAGCTACTTAGGAGAAATTCGTTTATTTCAGATATCGTTGCTGTATTTTACTCGGCAAATGTAAGTGCTGGGCCATGGATCATGTCTTCGATAACGCTTTTCTTGATCCAAGCGTTTATTCCACAAACGCAAATACCATTTCTTATTTCGGCTTTGATATACACATTCATATTTTCAACCATAATATTTGGCGCTTTTTCCACTTCTGTTACAAGATTTTTAGCTGACCTCATATACAAAAACGAAGTTGAGAAGATTTACAAGTTGTATACTTCATCGCTGACGTATGGTATATCCGCATCTTCACTTTTTCTAATCTTCTTTTTCTTGATAACTAAGATCACAGAACTTCCGAAGATCCTTCTTTTTTCTTATTCTATGACAGTCTTGACAATTATATGGATCCAGATTATCTTCATCACCGCTGTACGTAAGTTCATTCCAGTTGTTGTAAGCTTTTTGTTTGGAAGTTTGGTGAGTTTTTTCCTGACGATAGCTCTCTACAACTATAAAGGGGAGTATTTTGCATACCTTGGTTACAACTTAGGCTTGATGTTTATAGCGTCTGTGTTGCAGTTTTACATAAGGAAATACTTGTACATGAAGACAAATTCAAGAGAAAAGAATTTATTTTTGGCTGCAATAAGGTCTTACAGAAAACAAACGATAGCCGGTATCCTAACATACCTTGCCGCTTGGGTCGATGATTTCATTGCATGGGCTTATTTTAAATATTCGATTTCAAAGGGGTTTGTATTTGCTCCACAATACGATATACCTATGTTCATCTCTTATCTTTTCATAATACCGACGATGATATTGTTCGTGGTGAATTTGGAGACCGATTTTTATACGACTTACCGAATATTCTACAAATCTATAGAAGGTAACAAAAAGCTGAAGTATATAGCAATAAGCAAGTCAAATCTCGACGAAAACGTACGTTCAACGACAAGATTGATATTCTCCGTACAGCTCGTTTCGATGATCATCGGTTTGATTTTATCAAAGGATTTAGCACGATTACTCCTATTAAATGATTATGGTCTTAGGGCGTTGAGATTTGGAATCGTTGGAGCTTCATCAAATGGCATGTTCCTCTATGTTTCTCTACTTTCGTATTATTTTGATCTTCCCGACATACCACTGAGGGCATCTATGATTGCATTCGTAATAAACGCTGTGGTATCAATATTTACCGTGACAAGATTTCCGGGAGTGGGATTTTTAGTTGGATTTACAGTTTCGGTTATCTTCTCGTGGATCACGTTTAGTAGGATATACTCTGACCTTTTGCATTTTGAATTTGCTCGTAATAAGCTTACTTTGTCTAAAAGAGGAGTCATAATTCATGAAAACAAAGCTGAAGAAATCCAAAAAGAATTATAGACACGAATACTTAAAGTATTTCAATACTGAGTACAAGAGAGATCTAATGCGCGCTTTGGAGCTCTTGTTAGCTTTTTTGTTGTTATGGTCTGTTTCATATTTCAATTTGCCTGGAAAATTTCTAACAATCATTGGAATGGTTATAGTTTTCACATGGTCGGCCAGATATGGGTTGCTCATTTACCTAGTTGGCATTATTGTGTTTGAAGTCTTCATATTCTCTTTGACAAAGAGGATTAACATAGATTTTCAGACGGATGTGATCTCGTCATTTACAATAATCAGTGGTTTAGTTATAGCCATCATAGGAGAGATGTTGAATAAACGTATTAGAGTACTTGAAAATGAAAACAAACGACTCATGTTGGACCAAGAAAAATTGAATGAGAATATCGGTACATTAAGAAACATCATATCCCAATTGCAGATGCGCGTATAGATGCTGTTAACTTGGCGTGATGATAGCGAGTAAAGATTGAACAATGGCATACTTGTCACCTCCTAAGTCTTTGAATAAGTTGTGGATGTACACCCAGCCATTGATGTATTTCGGTATGTTACTGAATTTCTTGAAACCACGCTTG